>Ga0179593_1513954_pt1 | contig 16844 bp, 18 predicted proteins | sample CZODoug2_1_08_16_FD_185931 | JGI IMG/M metagenome (GOLD analysis project Ga0179593, IMG submission 185931) | Vadose zone soil fungal communities from Angelo Coast Range Reserve, California, USA - CZODoug2_1_08_16fungal (PacBio error correction) | ecosystem: Environmental > Terrestrial > Soil >...
CAACAAGAGAGTAGGAGAGACCACAACAAACAAAACCCCCCATAATAAAAAGGACAAACAATGCAAAAAAAACCCCACCAACACAAAACATCAAGAAATATTGCTTTCCACAAGTCAGGAAGTCTGAAGGTCAATTCCTTTAGAAATACGCGCGGTCACCGACGACCGAAAGGAAGACTAAGGGGGGAGGACCTCCTCCACACTTGGGGGGTGGTTCTAGGAGGAGAAGGAAAGAGAAGAATTGGGAGGTTTAACACCCTGGCCTGCAAAGTTGGGTCTTCGGAGTAAGCGTCTACATGCCGCAGACCAAGGGAGAAGCGCGAAGAAAGTGCGGACATCTGGTACGAGAGTTACAATAGAAGAAAAAAAAAAAGGGCCAGGGGGAGGGACGGAGAGGAGCCTCTACAACCGATCTAGATCTACTAACTAAGAGGAGAAGAACTTCAACGGCAAAACGCTTTCAGGTGACACCATTCCAAAGAACCACGGGAAGAAAAGGGAAAATTAGGAGGCTACGATGGGCCTCCCCAATCACCGGCGATCAAGAAGAGAGAGACTCAAAAAAAGGGGACAAGGGCGTACAGACGTGCCTATTCTTCGGAAGGAAAAAAAAAAGAAACGAACGAAAAGACCCACGCCGCAATCAATTCACTCTGACCCAACTATCAAGTAAAAAATTCTTGAGAAAGGGCCCTCTGCGGGTCGTGTCTCGACTAAAGACAGAGGTTCCTAAAGGGTAAAAAGCGTTCCGGGAGGGAACATTGAATAAAGGACTCCTCATTTATGGCTCTTTCGAACATCTCTAGAATAAAAGTGAGGAAGGAGCCTCGTGCGGAGAAAAGGAAAACCGTAACCACAAAAAGAAAAAAGGCAAGAGGAAAGTGAATGACGCCGCCTTCTTGAAGAGCAAGAAATAAAGGAGGAAAGAGCTCGGGGCCGACCATCCGGGTTTAGAGGGGGTAAAATTTTGAGGACGCGGGGCATCCTGAGTAAGGGGAAGAACGCGTCCAAACTCGCACGAGGGTAACATGTGAAAAAACCATGGAGGAATCGCAGCTTCCTGTGTCGGATTGATCAGGGAATGACAGAACACATGCCGTCCGTGTCGGAAAAGGGTAAAAGCGGGGGGTAAAGCAAGACGACCTCGTCATGTAAGTCAGGCTAGTCCTAACAGGAAACTTCGAGTAGAAAATTACGCGAAGCTACTAACCGTCAGAAAACACTAAATCGTTACCTATAAGTAACTCTGTCAGCTAAAGGGAAAGCTGAGCGAATACTGACGACGAAAGGAAAGAAAGATGTAGTAGTAGAAGTCGTATGAAAAATACAAAAAAAAAAAAAAAAAGTCCCACAAACGGCGAGCGCTCCGGAAGGCCAAAGAAAAATGCTATCTGCCCCTGTTCGGAAAAGGAACGCCACAAAAGTGGCGCGATCATCAAGTTAAAAGGAGTGGGCGTACGTCGGAACAAGAGGGAATGCAAGGGAACGGGCATCCCCGTTCAAGAGGACACGCTGGTTCGAAAAGATCGGGCGTCATGCGCTTATCCCTTGGAATAGCAACACGGGAGGAAAACCCTTTGTCGAGGTTCGTAAGGTCTTTATTAGGCGGGAAACGCGGAAAACAAAGGGCTGGGAAGCGGTCACCTGCCGACTCCCGGGAGTTGCCCTCTTCACAACTCGTCGAGAACACCTTAAGAAAACTCCATCGCCGGAAAGGTTCGGTTAGGGAAAACTCCGACCCAGCCACAATGAGGGACGCGGAGAGGAAATGAAAGCCCATTGATCGACATACCATGGCGCAAGTAGACAGGGAGCGCGGGGAAGGGTCGGCCTAGAGGAAAAAAAGGCCGTAGGTGCTCCAAGGTGGAGCCTGTATATGGGCTTGCCTCGTAAAGAGAAGACGATCGAGACAAAAAGACCGGGTGCGTCTCGCAAGCCTTTCGACGGGCTCGCATCACGGGAAGCTATGAAGGGTCGGAGGGTAGTCACATTAAGAAAGAAAATAACGCGTTACGCGCGTGTCGTAGAGTTTAAGAACGGCCACCCCATTAACGCCGAGGCCAGCAAAATTTCGCTTCGCATTGGACCGACGAAGGAAACAATGAACTCCGACAACGCCTGCGCTGCCCGAAAAGAAAAAGAAAAAAACGAATCCTGTGCCGCGATGCGAAAACGAAAGATCAGTCAACGACGCAGGGGATTGGTGAATTCGAGTGAAGGGGGGAAAAACCTTCCTTGTCTTTTGACTACAGGAGAGGAACAATCCACGAGGAAGAGAAAGGAGCGGATCGCCGGGCTGCGCGCCCGTCAAAAGAACACCTCGGGGCGGCGCCGCCATTCAGCAGGAAGGAAGAAAAGATTTTCCGGGGACCATGTGATATCGAACCGGTCAAGGGCGAACTCGCGACAGAAGGGTGCAACATGGGGAGGCATTTCGCGGACAGGAAATGACCAAGAGACACGAGGAGAGAACTTCTGTTGACAAGGGAACTCCAAGTCTCTTGATACTATCGCAGGCAACATCTTGACTATTACCAGACACCCCACTAAGAAAGAGAGGAACAACAAAACGATGCAATTTTCGGCTGTGGGATCTGTCATCGAACACATGGGAGAAAGTGCTTGGTGACCCGGGGTGGTTATTCCCCGATCCAGATAGCATATCGAACCGAAGGGAGCTGTAAGAGCGCTAGGCTCACTACTACAAGGCTCCGTGCCGGTGGCAATACGGCATCATTGATCGAAGGCTCGATCAGATGAGCACAAGCACTAGGCCAATCAGGTCTCCATCAGTTAAGAACACGGGCGACTCCGTTGCGGAAGAAGTGGCCGAGATTGCGGTTGGGGCGAGCGTCGAGATGGCCGGAGAAACCGTTAAATGCTCGGCAAGTCAATCAAGACGTCTGCAATAAGGGTCTTCCAACGAAGAAAAGCGTGGCGAAATGGTCGGGCTGCACTACGAGCGAATTCACGTAAGGTCAGGAAGGGGGTTTATCTCAGTCTACAAGTCCGACACGGCATTGGGGGAAACCAGAACACGGCTGAATCACCAAAAAATAATGTGGGGGGCTATAAACACCCATACCGAAAGCAGAAAGCGTCCAAGAACGGAAGGACGAAAATAGGGGGGAGTTTAAATTGCATGAGAAACAACGGATTGGAAAAGAGATATATGCCTTAACACCTCAAAAAATCCAATTGCATGGGGACGAAAACACTTGTCAGAAAGAGGCCTCGGGGGGCCGGTATTCGGGTTCTTAGACACCAAATTAAGTTATTACAAGGAAGGTAAAAGGGGTCAGGGTTAATTAAGGGTGAAAGTGGGGGAAGAATTGAGAAAACTCGGGACGTACGTGGCAAACGGAGGAGTAGAACTCGCCTGAGCCCGAAGGACAGAACGTGGCTACGTTTCCCCATCGACTCGCGGGTGTCCCTACCAGACATGAGGGCGGGGGAAGGACGCTTCGTCGGGTGAAACGGTTCTGCAAGACCGATCGTAGAAAAGGGATAAAGGAGGAGAAAAGGATTAGATCGAGCGCTGAGCAGAAGGGCGAGGGGAGGAAGAAGGTGAACATCTTAATCGAGGCTTTCAAACAGTGTGGAGATGCTCCACTTCAAAAAGGAAGGAGGACTGAGGGATCATCGCTATCAGCTAAACCTTAAAGGGACCCCCCCAATACGGAGTGCACAGACATGCTGTCGGTGAACCGGCCAGCACACCAGGGAGAAAGGAGTAAAGTGAGCAGCACAGGATGTACAACAAAGAGAGCCTTGATGAGGGACGAGGAAGCGTGGGGGAGTCTAGTTGGTCTGTGTAATGCAAAGTCCGGCACGCGGCGAAGGAGAAGAGGTTGGATCGTTGGAAAAAGCTGGGAAATTGAGGGGGTCATCTGGTAGAGAGCAAAATGCGGCAAAGGTTGAAGGGGGGGAAAAAAAAAAACAGCCGCGTTCGCCGGATCCGTTCAGCAAAGCTCATTCTAAGGGAAAAAAAGGGGGAAAGGGAAAGGCTGGTTCGGATGAATCAAACAGGGGATTTGCGGGTGCCGGTGAAAAATGCAAGCCCGGCGAAAGCGACCGTAAGGGGTGGGATGTCTTTGGGATATACAAAATAGGGGTGCGGGAAACGGGGGGGAAGCAATGCAGCATTTGAACGTCTAATACATCGCAAGAACGGCGCAGCGCAGCCAGGGAAAAAGACGAGTCGTTCTTGTAGTAGAGAGGAAATTGGAAGGATCCGCCTTGTCGTGCAGCAAACTCACTCGGCTCTGGCCATCATTCGATCTGCTGGGGACCGGGGGGGAGGGGACAAGTCGTCAAGGATCAGGGGCGAGGTAAATTGGGAAGACTTGAGCGTAATTGTTGGAAATGTTGGCGTGAGAAAAAGAGAAAGGGGGAGGTAGGGGGGCGCGCAACACTTAGGGGGAGTGTTGCTCGACTCGCCGAGCGCGCCGGTCAGAGCCTGGCATCTACCCGCTGGGGGGGGGCCACAAAACAAACCCGGTTTTCCGATTCGCCCGCGAACATCGGGAGAATGAGAGGGGAGGCTAGTCATGTCGATCTGTGTCTAAAGAGAAAAGACTCGGGCTGGTCGGCGAGATGGCAGCACCGACCAAAACTCGAATGCGGAGATAAAGATCGGTGTGGGACTCGCCTATGGGGGGGGGGGGCCCGCGGCCCGGTCCGAACAGGTGACGACGTCCGAAGAGAAGGACGGACTATCGGCCCCACAAAATAAATTACTAACTAACGGAATGGGAAAAAAAGGAAACCTGAAAGGTCACAGCGAAACGCCAAAAATTTAGGACAAAGAGGGGGGGCGAACGTTCCAATGGAAGAGGGACGCTCACCGCGACTCCACAGGGCGACGTACGCAATGAGAATCCGAAAAAGAAAAGGACTTGTTCCCGAACCGGAGCCGCAGGAAACCCAAGAATTGGGGCAATGAACGTACTCTTCCACATCTGATTCGTAAAGCCAGAAAAGAGGGGGAGAAGAAGGGGCTAAAGCGGTCTTCTACGTGACGCTACAAGAACCATCACAACTGAAGGAAAACGGAGTCACTATCTTCCCGAAAAAAGGTCTACGCAAACTAAGGAACGGACCCTGCGACGGCAGGAAGTTGCTGATGACCTCTATTACACGACCGCAAGGGAAGGGAAAGGAGTAAAAGACGAGCCGACCCATCCGACGGAAGCAGAAGCTTCTTTAGGACAATAAAAGGGGGATGTTCGAATCGTTCCAAAAAAGGGAAGAAAGGAACGCAAGTGAAGAGACTGCCCACGCAAACGACCCAGGGAAAGACCAATTCGCTGTCTGGCGCGCGCCTGTTTATTGACGAAAGGGGGGGAAAGAAGAAAAACTAGCGCTGGTCATCACACGCCGAATGAAGCATCTACGTTAGCCGAAGATGGCGCGTTGCCTCATCTCTCAAACAACATGAAAAGACCTACTCCTCGCGGCCGAATAGCAATGTCCACACACCTTACAGAAAGGCAGGGGCAGCGATTCGTCTTCGTCTAGCAGCGAGAAAAGTCAGACGAAGGAAGGAGTTAGTTTCGGTGAGGTAAAGCGTCGAAAACCGCTCCAGCGGCCATCGACGTATGAGAACATTGACAAGGTAGCAAAGACTCGGTCGCCGTGTCGGATTTGGTCACCTCGTCAGCGCAAGAAAAGTAAGTGGGTCGGCCTGCGCGGTTAAAGCTTAAAGTCGACGGCGGCGTCGCGTAGATATCGATGGTGTCGCAGAGAGGGAAAAAAAAGCTCGGGTGGTCCGTTGTAGGCGGAAAAAGAGACTTACAAAAGGGAAGTTACCTGAGGCGATAGAAAACTGCGGAGCGACCGGCAGATGAGTAAAAGTATGTAGCACGGCCATCGCACGGAGGGGTGTTCACGAGAATTTTAAAAGGATTGCGTCTCATCGAGCAAAGGGGAAAAGGGAGCAGGAACAGAAGAAAGTCGTTTTCGGGAAATAAGGCCATTAAACAGTCGACGTCCCCCATATGGTTAAAACATTTCACGCGACTTTCTATTCGCAAAACGCGGGCCTTTCAGGAGAAAGTGGTGGGGGAAAGTGTGGGTCCGTGCGTAGTCAGTCATCAACGAGGTGGCTCGACGGCGGTCACCTGTTGCCGAAATCCGCTAATGAAAAATCGCTAGTCCACCAGTTCACGCGAACAGCGCCGCAGGTGCGGTCGTGCCAAAAGAAAAACAAGCGGCCTGGGGACGCGTTCGGCAGGAATCCCTTGAAAACCTTTAAAAAAGTGAATCGGGAAAGGGCGTCAGGACACCGAGGAACAGAACATGTGCGCTTTGCGCCATCCGAAGGGGGGTCTTCGTAGGGTGCTGGAAGAAAGTCAAAAACCAGGGAAAGATAGCCCTCGGCAGTTAAAACAGCGCCTCGATACGCGGTCAGTCGCCAAAAGAAAAATTAAAAACTCGAAAAAACAAAAAGTTTAAATTGAAGACCCAAGAAAAAGAAACAAGATCCCGACGGATTGGCCTCCCGCGGTGCCAGAATGCACAAGACTGCGCGAAAAACCTGCACAACAGGAGAGAATAGGAAAACAAGATCACGGGCTGCACGACGACGGTTTGAATTCTCGGGCAAAAGGAAAAACAACAGTCTGCGACCTACATACTGAGGAGAATGAAAAGAAAGAAGCTGTCCGCCTCGGTGATAAAGGAAAGGGCCGGCGGCACCGCACCTGCACAACCTGGAAAAACACACATGACACTTTTGAAAAAAAATCCGTTAAAAGGGAAAAGAGGGGGGAAATGACCTGAAAGAAGGGGAATTGGACAGCATTGCGCGATCAGCAGACACCGATCCGTCCACGAGAGAACGAAGATGCTGCTAGACTCTCGAAGAGAAAAGAGAAAGGACACACGACCAGACGAAAAATTATAGATAAAAATCAGAAAAAGGCGATGCATGATTCAAAGGGAAAGCGCTGTCTCATGTCGCGAGCAGCGGTGCTGGGGTTCTTCCCCAGAGTAGTTAACACCGCGAAACGTTCAAACGGAAGCTGGAACTACTCCGCGCCAACGCTCACCGGTGCGTGGACGATAACCTGGAGACCGCCTCGAATTCTCACGAAAAGCAGACAAATAGAAGAGGAAGAGTCGATGAGACATCCCCTAGAAAAAAAAGAAAAGGCATGGCCGAAGTGTTGCCAGCGGTCGACGCTCTGGCGGCACGGCGCAGACTCAATCGCCGATATCTGCCACCAAACAAGATAGGGAGGCCTGCCTTCCTGGGAGAAAAGGTTGCAAGTCTCAGGAGCGTTTTTCGGTTTATCTAAATCGTCCGGTTGGCTCGATGGTAAAGGGAGCTGAACCGTCACCCAATCACTGTAAATCAAGGGGGGGGGGGGGGGTCTAGAAGAATCCGGCACTACCGGGAAGAAAAAATGAAACGTAAAGGACTGATCTGGGTGGGAAAGGCTCTCTCTCACAACAAAAACAAGAGTTTTTCCTCTCCACCTCGAAAAAGAAAGGGATAAGGAAAATCTTGCTCAGCAATAGTTATCACTAGGTCGGGATAGGTAAAAAAAAAAGGAACCACAGGGCTTGGGTGAGTTTCAACCGGTACCTGTTACCAATTGCCGAAGAGCTAAATCACGCTAGACGTAGCAAACCAGTTCGAGGGGGTCGGACTAGAGACGTTTCAGACGTTTCCCCGCAGGTGAAAAAGGGAAAATTCGGACTTCGCGCGTCGTCGAAATCGCAAGAGCGTCATACACTCGGAAAAGAAAAAGTCCTAACTGTCGATCGAGCGCTGCGGATGGCGATGGAGCATCTATCGAGCGATCCAAGAGAAAACGCAATAGCGGGAGATTACATCGGTCAAAAAACGAGGAACCTTGAAGAGGTGGGATACGAGGTGAAGGATCCCGCACCACCGCTAAACGACGACCAAGCGGGCAAAAAGCAAGGAATCGAGTTGGGAAGTCTGGATGGCGTCGGTGTCGTGTGGTCCTTTGTAAAGTCCACGCCGTAAGAAGAAAGCAGACCACGTCGTTGGCCAGCGATCTCCTGAGATGTGGGATGGTGAAAAAAAATCAGGGAAATGGGATAAAAAAGAAGGGCGAAGGCCATCCGCGGTAGGGGACCGTCAAGGTTCGGTCCCAATAGAGAAGAAACGACGCTTTCCCACAGAAAGAAATATGCGGGGCGCCGCAGCAGGTTTTGGGGGCAGGGGTCCCTGAACGCAGCCCGGCAGAAAAAGATTAGGCGTTGATCTCGGGACGAAGAAAAAAGGGGGGGAGACAATCAGGGGGAAAAGAAGTGAAAAAAAAACGAGGAGCAGTCCAAAAAGAGGACGGGCGCAGCGCGTGCCAGGGGAGCGGATGTCGTCTGGAGCGTGCACGGTGTCGGCTCCGGCCGGTGAAACCAGAAAAATGGAGAAGCAGGGGGAAAGGGAAATCATTTAATAGTCAGGCCCTCGGAACTTGGGCTGGGCCAGGGACGTCAAGGAAGAACAGCGACTATGTTAAGCTGGGCTGGATTGCCTACTGCTCTGACCAGCGTATCAGGGACACGGCGCAACCGTCGAACTGCTGCCGAGAAAGGAGAGACCCGAGGGGAAGAAGATAGATATCGGGTCAAAGTATAGAAGGAAAGATAAAGGCATGGCACCAAAACACCTGGGTTGCACGAGAGCCGAAAAAGGAAATTCCCGACATGGAACAAAGGACGGAAAGGACACGGAGGTCCTAAAAACACGCCTATAAAAAAGAAAAAGGTTATGGGCGTGCGTGCACGCCCCGAAATGCAAGATGGAAGCGGTGCGCGCGTCAGAGACAGTGCTTCAGGGGAAAGTCGCCCTCGGGGGAAAACCGGAACAGACCTCTATTCTCACCGAAGGCCGGAGTACGCCCGGCCGGGCTCAGGAAAACTGGGTTGGAACTCACACAACGGGGAAGAAAAAGTAAAGGAAACTAAGCGGGACATCATCTGAAATAGTTTAAGTTGCCAAAGAGGGGTCATACGTACCTGGGAGGACAGTCAAGCGTCACCGCGACGAAAAGGGAAGAGATAGTCCACCCTTGGGGGCCTTTCCAAACTAGTGAAAGGGGAAGGAGAGGAGGACGCTGAACCCAACTTCCTTCTCTAGAGAAGGGGGAAAGGAAGGACAATACCCGAAGTATGACTGTCGAAGAAGAAGCAACCGTCTATCCATCAGGGGTAATCAAGGACGCGTTCCGAACAACGACTCATCACCCGGACTGCTTCTTAAAGAGGAAGCTAAAGAAAAGAGGCTCTGGGAGATAACGGCAGTCAGAGGGCTGAACCTGAAAGGCTAACTCGGGATTAGCCCGATAACAGCACGGAAAGAACGTGGACAAAATATCGAGGCTCTCTACGAGGAAGGTACCCAATCAAAAAGAAGAAGGAACCGCTAGGAGCGCTCGCCGAGAATGTGCTCAAAGATGTTTGACATCTCAAGGGGGGGGAAAAGAGAACAAAGGAAGACGACGGAGAGATACTGCCCACGACGGGGAATCATGACCTAAAATCGGCTGGTCTGCCCGCGATTATCAAAAAACAAAAAGAAAAAAAAAAAAAAAAAAAAAAAAAAACAAAAAAAAAAAAAAAAAAACAACAAAACAAAAAAAAAAAAAAAAAAAAAAAAAAAAAAAAAAAAAAAAAAAAAAAAAAAAAAAAAAAAAAAAAGTGCTAAAAGCGAGGGTCATCCAGCACCGCGCCGTCGTCCTTCGGGGACCTGGGGTGTGGAAATTCATGGGCGGAGGATGCGCCGGCCCCATCCTCTCGTCAACAAGGCGGAGGGGGAGACGAAAGCTAACACGTACCCTTAAAGGGGACAAAGGCGGAAGGATGGACACAGCTCAGGCGTATCGCGACGAAACTGAGGAGGCATAAGGAGGGTTGGGGGGGGGGCGATAGGGTCGGTGGGGAGTGATTTGAGGGGAGGGGGGAGAAGCCCGAGAGAGGGGAACGGGGGATCGTCCGAGCTAACATGGTGGAACAGGGAAGAAAGGTCGACGTCGTACTTTGGTTGGGTCGGATCGTGCGACGCCACGTCCACCGGGCAAGGTCACAGTGGGGGGGAGTGAAGATCGGGAGGAAAAAACAAGGGCGAAGTTAAGGGATCGTTCCTGAAGTCGAGATCGAATCGTTTCGAAGGACTCGCGAACGACTCCGGGGTCCGAACACGGGGGGAGTTGTAGGCCGGTCCCGAGAATGAAAGTCGGGGAGACAAGTCTGAGCAGAGGGTATCGACAGGCAGATGTAGTATACGCGGACGGTAGGGGGGAGAAGGAACCAACTAAGAAGAGCCTTAAGTTGGCCCGACGACGAATAGCGGCCGTTAGACACCCAGTGTGCAGACATGCGTTACAGAGGGGAGAGTGGGAGGGAAGTGACCGCGCAGAGGGAATCAGAGGAACGGCACCGTCACTAGGGAGAGACTGAGTGGAGTAGGGAGTCATTCTCTGTTAATCAAGCGGGCGGGGGACCCAGGTGTCGTTTGGTCCCCGCAGGGGGAGCCGTAGGAGATAGCGGGGGGCGGTCACTGGAAAATCACCGATGGAAGGGGGATGACAAAGAAAAAATCTGCAGGATCCACCACCGGACCATGCTAACCGATCCGCATCGGAATCGGCTGGTCGCGCCATCCCCGCAATGACTTAGCAGAGGGGAAGTAGAAAGGCGGAAAAAAAAAAACATGTTGGCAAGTCCTCGAATGAATCTGGGGAAAAGGGAACCAAAGGGAAACAGACCGCCTCAGGCAAAGGGGGGCCGGGGAAAAAAAAAAAAAAAAAACAGGCGGGAAGGTATTGGGGGGGAAAGGAAAGGAGGGAAAATCTGAGAAGAGGAGATCTTCTAGAACAGCCGTATCCCGTCGGCAACGGAGCCACACGTCATACTCGGGGATTTCTTAAAAGAAAAAAGGAGAGCATACTTCTCCCGTTTACCGACGCCTTCCGGGGGAAAAAATTCAAAGAGGGGGGAGAGGGGCCAAACATATCCTCGACATGATCCACGATGAGCCCAGTTGGGGGGGCCGACGGCTGCACGAAGTCCTGAGGAAGACACAAGGGGGGGGAAAAAAAACCGAAACTAATCTACTACTGAGAGTAAACGGGAGTAACTAAAGATGGGGTGAACTCTAACTTGAAGTGCCAAGAACCTGCTAGTACGTACTGGGGATCAAAGTGTTCTCCTCGGGGGGGGGAACGGGAGGTTGGGGGGGGGGGGGGGGGGGGTGGGGGTGTGGGGTTGGGTTGGTGGGGGTGGGTTGGTTTGCCGAAACGCACACATTCCCAAACGTTTCGGAGCTCAAAGAAGGGCTGGGGGAAATCTATCTAAGTTCCCCTTTGCCGGGGATAGGGGTATCACGGCGACGCGGATGGACGTTCTCTTTAGGGGAAGAACATGGACCTCATTGAGACGCTCATAAAAAAGAGGAAAACCTGAAGAAGTAAAAGAAAGGAGGAAACGAAGTGGAACTATGATGCTGGAAAGCTCGAGTATATTACCATACCCACTACCAACAGAAAGAAAACTACGAAAGGACTGCACTCAGGGCGATTATGTGAAGGCGAGGGGACTCGAAGGAGGAACAAGCACCTCTTCAGGGCGGTTTAGGGAGCACCAGCACGTCGTGTTCACAAGACCCAGGGAGGTAGAAGGGGATTATCAGAGAGACTAACGCGGGAAGAGAAACGTTGGTGGAAGATCGCCCCTCCTTGAAGGCGAGAGCACCTCAATCCTAGGAGGGCGGACAAGCGGAAGAGGGGAGAGGGTCTCCATCCTTCCTAATAATTCATGCGACGGAATGAGGGCCTGTCTACGCCTCTGGCTGCTAAACAAGGTAAAGAGTCGCGACGGGACTATCTTTAGGGGGGAAAAAGAAGCTCAAAAGTCGGGTTCTAAGGTTTTCGGGAGGCGTAGAACGTTCTAAACACCGTAACGACGTTTCTGATGACGAGGAGGGACAGTGTGAAGATTCTACTCTTGGGAACCCTAATTCACAAGAACAAAAGAAAAAAGGACCGTGGGGGAAGAGGGGGGGATACACAAGAAAAGGCCCAAAGGAGGGAGAAATGGGATTATCCAAAACGCCTTCCGCGCGTAAAGGAAGTCGGAGTGAGGGGAAGCATCTCGAAAAAAAAACGTGAGGGGAAGAAGAGAGAAAAGCCTTTCCCCTCAAAATAAGAAGAAGAAAGTCTTGGGACTTGTTCTTCTCAGCGGTAGACTCCTTTGGGATGCGGGGAAACCAAAATGAAAAAGGACAAGTCTTTTGGAGTTTGACAGGATTAAGGGAAAAGGGGGCCCAAACCGGACCGTAGCTAAAACTCGACGGGGCAAACCGTTCGCGGGTTCAGAAGGGAAGAAACATGGAGTTCGAAGGGAAAATCTTAGGGTTAAAGAAGAAAAATGAGTCCTTGGAGATGAAGGGAAACGCAGGATCGGTGAAAAGGCCAGACGCTCGGCAACAAATCGTCAGAAGAAAGGGTCGTAGAAGGAGGATCTCTTAGGACTGGGGTGGAAAGAGAAAAAAAGTGGGGAGAGAGTGAACATCTTATAGGGGAGGGATGGATCAGATTTGGCTTATCTTCACATAGGTGGGGCGGGTAGATATATCTAGAGAAGAAGCCACAGAAAAAAAAGGGGGTTGAAAGAAACGATGAGGGGAGGGGGAAAAACCTATAAGAAACTCAGAAAGAGGGGGGCGACTTAAAAGCAGCGCTGAACCCGCGCAGCTGAGGATGGGGAGGTGAGGATTTGGGAGGAGCCTGTTGAAAGGGGAAGGGAAACAGCTGAGTCAGAGGCGAGGCGTCTCTCAGAGGGAAAAAAGTTGGACTGGATCTCCTCGGTGACCGTTGAGGTGGAACTGGGGAAAAGGAGGGCATAATGTTGACAAAAAACCGAGTCTGGAGGAAGAGAGAATTTGACGATCGCCAATCTACATTCGACGAAAGGATCGACGCTTCCTACGGCATGTGTCGCGCCGCCACATTGTTCCGGGGAGGGTGGGAAAGGGACAGGAGATATCAAAAAGAGACCTCAGGGAAAGGGGCTCGGAGGAAGGAGAAATCTTTAGTCAACAACAGCAGTTCTGAGAAAGATAGTCACCCTCCGCGTACTGTCCGACGTAGATAGAACGGAAGGTAGAACTGCGGAAGGATGGAAGGAATAGGCCTAAATCTGACTCAGGTCTCAGCGCGTCGGAACAATGCTCAGCTTGGGAAAGAGGTGGAATCAGGGGATAGGAAAGACGGAGGAATGTTGATTTTTCATCCGGAAGAGTAGAAGGGGAGACTTATGGAAAGCTGAGTCGTAAATGGGGTAGAGGTTGGCCCGACCTCGGACGCGTAGAGAAGGAGCTGGTAGGAGAGAAAGTTGGCCGACTGTCTATCAAAGGGCGGGGGGGAAACAAAAGGAAAAAGCGGAGGGGAAGACTAGCATCCCAATCGACCCTTTCCCAAAGAAAGCTGTGTTTCCTGACTTTCCTGGAGAAAAGAAAATTACAACATAGGCACTGAGGACTGCGAGAAACCAAAATTTCAGGTGTTCTTCGTCATTAGGTCCTGACGACAACTGCCGCGGACCGGGGGTGCGAGATTGCAGCCGCCACCCGCCTAGGAGAGGCGGGAAAGGGAGGATCTGGGGTGTCCTCGCCGAAGGGGACGTAAAGAAACCTAGGAACGAAAAAGGGGTACGCCGTCGACTCAAGCAATTGCAGGCATTACGCTAACTGAAAGAATACGACACTGGGTTGACCGCACAGTTTCAGAAGGAAGGGAAGAGAAATGCGCAAGCAGCGACGTGGAAAGAGTTGAGGCACATCTGTACGTCTATTCCAGGAAGGGAAAAGAAATAAAAGGAACAGGAAACATTGTCCGACTGGTCCCATTCGACCGCCCAAAGGGTGTGTGCTACCGTGACCAGAAACCTGGTCGTCCGAATGAGGAGGGGAAAAAAAGACGGCGCGGCAGTTTGGGGAGGGAGGGACAAGAAAGAAAACCAAGAGAATCAAGAGGACCTGGGTCTATCGGGGTCAAAGAGGTGAAACATCGACGGTGTACTAGGGTACCGAATAGATTAGACTGCGCTCGGGTCTTCCGCTATCTGCCGGAAAAAGAATCTAGATAGAACGCAGAGGGTACAGCGAAAAGTACTCTTAGGGGGAGGATGACCTATGAGGTAAAAAAAAGAAGAAGCCCCTTTCCTTCATTCTCATCCGACGAGGGGACCCAAGTCAAATAGCGGCTCGCCTCCGCTACCTGGGCCCATTTTCTCAAAGAGGACGATGCCCGGAGGGAGAAAGGCATCTTGAAAACTATAGGACAAAAATCCTGTCACGGGAAAAAAAAAGAACTGGGAAAGAAGGAAAAAAGGACGGAGGTTAGCTCGATCCTGTTATGCTACGCATTTTCCAAAAGGACGACGGAGGGGTATCACCACCGGCCGCCGTAGTGCCTGCTGGAACCTGTGGGGGGGAAAGGATTTCAGAGGGAGGGGACCTTTGCTCCCTCATAGAGCAACAAAAACAACGGAAGGTAAGGGAAAAAGGTATAGTTAAGACGAAGAAATCAGGAAAGGGGAACTGGACCACACCCAGTTTCCGAAACCTTGCAACGCGGCGCCGGGCGGTATTAAAGGAAAGGAGACAGCCTCGCGAGACACCTAATTAGGAATTATAGGTAGGAAGGAAGGGGAGATTGAGCGCGTTTCCCTAGCTTAAGGGAACTCGAGAAAGAAGCCATACGTCCCACGATGGAGACCCTTGTCGCAACAAGAGAGCGCGAACGAGTTGATGGGGGCGTTCGCCGGGTCGGAAGTGGTCTGCAATCTTAGAGAATAGGATGCCAAAGAGAAAATTCAGGGGGGTCCTGGTAATCGGAGGGGAAGAAAAAAACCTAAAAAAACTATAAGATGTCGAAAGGAGAAAAATTGTAGCTTGCCGATATCTATATGTGTCGGAGGGCGACGACCCGGTCCGCCAGTCTATGAATTTTTCGTTTAATGTGGAAGGGAGCGGGAAAATTGATAGAAGAGAGATGGACTCTAAGGGTAGGAGGAAACTCGTAATGGGTCTCCGCCAGCGACGCAAGGGGAATAAAATGCGGTCCTAAAGGTAGGGAAAGTAGGAAAAAGAAGTGGGTCTATCAGAGGGAAATTGGGGGAAAGGGAGGGACCTCGAGAGTGACCCAAATGACGGTCGAAGACCTATTGGAGGAATGCGAAGTGCGTAATGAGATGATTTCAGTACAAAGTTTGTGGGGTACCCATGGGGGAGTTCAAGGGGTGTGGCAGGGAAGAGAAGGAGCCTCAGGGGAGGTAGGGGAGAGAAGCGAAAAAAAGGGCCTTAACCTCCCAAGAACCTCTTCGAAGAATACACGCACCGGTACAAGCTAAAGATAAAGACGTGTATGGGGGATTCAATAAACCAGACCCCTTCAATGAAGTACTAAAGAGGGAGAAATGCTGAAACAACCATTTTGGACAAGTCAAAGATGCGTGAAAAAAAATTAAGCGAACCGATCGAAATACCATAGGGCAGGTGAGGATGGACCATCGAATGTAAGAATGGGGGGCCGGAGGGGGGGGGGAAGGAGAAGCACTATCGGAGTATAAAAATCCAATTCAAGCATTGCGACGTTTGCTAGCATCAACCGGGGGGGATAAAAGGTTAACAGTCTTACAATCTACCAAAGGAAAAAGAAATAGGAAAACCGGACCGACTCCTTGAGGACTGACGACCTGGCCCAAGAACCAAGGAGATCATCGAAGGAGGGACAAATTGGGAAACTCATTGGGGGGGAGGGGGAAGACTCTCCCCAGCCGGCCGACGACAAAATGCAAGGGCCCGACGAACTAAGAGAAAAGAAGACGTACGATGGGGAGGGACTGAGAATCTAATGGATAAAGACTCCCTAGGGGAGGAGCTCAATAAATGCTTTTTCCAAAACGCCCTATGAGGGAATCTAAAAGAGCCGCTGGGATAGCCGGATGCCGATCCACGGCACCACGAAACGGAAAAAGACTAATCCGCACCTCCGCCCTTCCGGAATGAGCGTAGAAAAGGACCGGAGTGGAAGGGGAGGGGGAAATAGGGCTCAGACTAGGATGACTTCAGGTAGATAAAAGATGACGCATTCGAGCTAGTCAAACTTACCAAATGATCACAAATTAGATAAACCAAAATGCATGAGAACGGAGGAAAGGGATGGAAACCGCCGACTGGAGCTCTTTGATACTACCACGACCATCCCCCCCTCAGAATAATCGTCAAAAAGAAAGCGAAGGAAAGGGAAGTCTCGTTGTGCAGCGAGAGAGCTCACCAATAAAGAAAAGGGATCGGGCTTCCCGACATCATCGTCGTGGAAACTCCAACCCAGGTTAAGGGTGGACGGTAAGGAAGCGAAAAAGAAGAATCTACTCAGACCATCCCCGCTCAAAAAAAGTTTAAAAAAAAGCGCCAACTCCAAGCCTCGGCCTCGGGATCATATGCTCAATCGTCTAGGAGGGGGGACCAATCTTCCCATAATAGATAGATCAACGTAAAAGGATGGCCACGAAATTCTGGTGTTGCCGAGGTAGAAAGGCGGTTTGAAATCGACGCAGAGATCAGAGCAGAACGATCCGGTGCTGGACACACGCTTCCGGAAAGAGAAGGAGTTAGAATACACGGGGATGAGGAGATGGAATAAATTTTCAAATTACTGGGGACTTAGTTTCTCTACACTTCTCAGGGGGGAGGAAAGAATTGGAAAAAAAAAAACGTCAAACAGTAAGAATGGCTTTAAAGACCCAGCAAAAAAGGAGGGGATTGCTTAGAAAGAAAATAATCAAAGAATGAGTGTTGGGAATGC
>Ga0179593_1352357_pt1 | contig 16843 bp, 22 predicted proteins | sample CZODoug2_1_08_16_FD_185931 | JGI IMG/M metagenome (GOLD analysis project Ga0179593, IMG submission 185931) | Vadose zone soil fungal communities from Angelo Coast Range Reserve, California, USA - CZODoug2_1_08_16fungal (PacBio error correction) | ecosystem: Environmental > Terrestrial > Soil >...
AAAAAAAAGATTGGCCAGACGAAAAAAAAAGGTCCACGATCGCTCAATCTTTCTATGGAGGTCTTATTCCCGCGGAAAAGATGGGGCAAAAGGTCATGGGAAGAGATCTAGCAGAGGCAAGAAGGACAATAACTGAGGATTCGGCAAAGGAGTACTGGAAAAAAGAGGATAGGTTATCCACGTGAAAATGGGCTTGCCGCAGCGATCGACTGCGTCCCATCTGTCAAAGGAGCGACGGGCGACCCAGCCAGATCTTCATCGAAACGCAAAAAGGGGAGGGGAAGGTACAGTAAGTGAGCTCCTTCTAGAAGGTCTGTCGGAAGAAAAACGGGGGCTTTGACCGCGTGAAGCCAGCGGCCCGACATGGACCGCCTACCCCACATTAGAACCTATGACCCCCGCTCCATGTGCCCGTGGGAAGGCGTGATCTTGACTTGCACAGGCTGGTTCAAAGGATTTACAAACTAGTGGCAGGCGGGAAGTAAGTTTAGAAGGGGCGTAAAAGGGAGAAAAATGGGAAGAAAAGCAACCGACAGGGGTGAAAAACATTCTCTGAAATGGTCGCAGAAACCACACCTCTCTAAAAGCGGGGGGCGGTGGGTCGGAAGGAAGTGGGCTCGTGGAGGTGGGCAGGTGAAAAAAGGCCATTTTCGTCCGGGAAATGGAACCACTGGTAGGCTGTTGGGGAGGGTTGGAAAAAACACAACTAACTTACTAAACCTTTCCTGGTTTCGTCTACGAGAAAATTGAACCTAGGGACGGGGGGGGGGACCGGGACCTCCGAAGTGTCTGGAGGGACAGGTATAGGGGAAAGGGGGGGGTGGCAGGCGGTTCATATTTCGTGAGTGGGGCGTGGGGGAGGGGAGGAATCTTGTCATTCGGAGAACGGCAAGCACAGGGAAAAACGCAATCCAACGACCGGAGAAACGCCTCATTAACAGACTTTTGTTGGGGGAAGGAAAGTGGCCGCTCTTGTCAAGGAAGACAAAGCAGGACGTGGACTGCAAACGGTTTGGGGGGGGCCGGCCACGAGGCCGAATGGCTGCTTTTGTCCAGAAAATCCGTCAATAAAAAATGCGGGGACAAAAAACTGCCGGGTCGTGAAAGGAAGAAACGTTGGATCGATCGGAGCTCACGGGGGAAAAAGACGAACACCGGGTAATGGAGGCCGGGGGGGGGGGAGGGTGTGCTTCCTCCGAGGTTTTGAGTTATACCTCATGTCGAGCAGGACACCAAAGAAAAAAAGGAAAAAAAAGTCTCTTACGGGAGGGAAGGGACGAGAGAAAAACGAAAAGGGGGGAGGAAGAATCGGACGTTCGGATCAGACAAAACTGCGATCAAAAATAGAAGCTGTTGCCCGGGCACTTTGTGGAGGGGGTGACCAAGGAAAGAAGCATCGCCGAGGAGATAGAATCCAAGCGAGAGAGACTCCGCGCTGGGGGCGGGGGCAGGCTAGTCTAAGCCGGGTCATCCTCGATAACAAACAAAGACAAAGCTGGTATGGGAATGGAAATTGGCACCAAAGAGGATTCGCACCCCACGGCAAACACACTCACAGTGAGGGGGCGCAGTTCATCAAAACCGCGGGCAAAAATTTAACATAGAGGGATAATTAGCGAAAAGGTTCATGCCGCCGGGGGCGTGGGGAGGACAAAAGCTCTACCCGCGGGTTGAGGGGGGGTTTTACACGCGAAGGGAGCAGCCGGTTCGAGAAAACGGGCCGTAATATCAACAAGAAAAGGGTGCGGCCAAGGCGCAAAGGAAGAAGGTCACGCGTCGCGGCAGAGGCAACTAAAACAAGAAAGGAACTCTAGGAGTAGGAGGAAAGTTGGGGGAAAAGGGGAAACCAACATTCGTAAAATAACCTTTCAGTTCCTAGACAAAAAGTATTTAGGGGAAAAGATCAACTGGGGAGGATTTTTACTGTAAGGGGGGGCAAGGAACTTGCAAGAAGAGAGGAGCGGACCCAGCGCATTGGACGAGCAAAGGAGGGGGGGAAACTTGAACAGGCGAGTAATTTCTTAGGTCCCCAAAAGTAAAGAAATGAGAACTAGAGGAAAAAACCTTAAAGAGCGGGTCTTCGGCAGCTTGGAATCGGATGGCTCCCTCCGCCCTGAAACTAAAGCACGCAAGAAGGGAGACAATTGGGGGGGGGAAAGTTCAGGACGAGAATGGGGCATCTAAAAGAAAAGGGAGGTTCGCTGAAGTTGAACTCTTCGCCTTTGAAGCCGAAAAAGTGGGGGAAGGCGTTCTTGGAGGGAGTGGGCCTACGTATAACCCGCTGAATATCCAGGGGTCCGCACAGCGGGCGAAGGCTCGGAGAGGGAGACTAATCGCCTATGTCGGGGGACCTTCCGTCCAAAGACCAGAAGGAAACCTGGCTGAATCTCCGCGGGGGGGAGATGGGTGAAAAAAGTGGACTGCAGAGCACACGTCCGATCAAAGCAGACATTCTAGAATCCCAAATAATGAGGGGGGGGAAAAAAATGCCAAAGGACGAGGACACGAGGTCGGCCACACAAGAACACTGCGGAAAACCCTCGTCGGGGGACAAGACAACCGGAACCCGAAAGTCCACTGTTGGAAAAAGAGAACGGAGCAAGGGGAAGAAAAACTCATTTTTGAGGGGGAGGTCTATGCAAGGCGTCCCTGGAGCAACCCGGCGTCGAAGGAGGCCAAACTTTCCGGACAACAGAAATGAAGAAAGACCATTGTCGCCTGGGGGGCACAAGATCGCAAGAACAGGTCCTAACAAAAACCGCCGGAAGCCTAAGTCTGCTGGTCTGGCATGATCTGCCGAAGAAGGGAGTAGAAACTAGCACCCCCGCACTAGAAATCGAACGTACAACATGAAATAGTGGACCCGGCACAACACCATGACATCAGAGCAAGAAGACCCGGGGCATTCCCACACCCCCTGAAAGTCGGTCCGGCGTTCAACTCGTAGAAGGAATCTGCCAGTTAGAAGCATACACTGAAAGTGGGGTTAGAAAATTTCCAAAGCAGACCCGCGTATGGGTATCTCTGAGAAGCGGGGACCGCAACTTGTCTGCCCAGGGGGGAAAAACAAGGAACGTTCCGTACCTCCAAACGATAGGAGAAGAGAATGTGTTGAGATGTTTTTGGTTTTGTGGGGTGGTTGTTGGTGGGGGTGGTTGGTGTTTGGGGGGGGGGTGGGTGGGTGTTGTTTTTATGACTTCTGGTCTGAGGAAGGGGGCCAAAGTCCCGTACATTTGGCGGAGAGCTAAAGCTGGAAGTCATCCATGCTCTCCGGTTAACATGAGCAGTAAAAAAGGTACAAACAACCTAGCTTTGGCTTTCCCCTGCCAGAAGAAAAAAAAAAAAAGGGGGGGCCGCGGCGGAAACGACTGCAAGGCCAGAGCGGGGGGAAACGGGAAGCGGTTCGGCGGCCAGTGAGGTCAGGGGGAGGGGGAAGGACGTAACACACCCGTGCCCTTCTCACCTCACCAACTCTCCCTGGGTGTCAAAACATTCCGGCGGTTGAGGTCAGGGATGACGAGCTGAGGCGGGGGAGCAGCGATTTTGCCAAGGGACTCCGGCGAACTAAGGGAAAAAAGGGGCAGGCCCGCAAAAAAAACGAAGGGGAGGGGGTCGTCCTCCAAAGGGGCCGAACTAATTACAAAATTGGGGGGGCAAGGTGATCAGGGAAAAAAGAGACTCCATGCCCGAAAACAGCGGCCCGAGCAGGAAAAGCACTTGGAAAGCGGTCTGTTGGGGGATCTTCTGGTCTCAAAAAAGAAAACAAAAAACCTTGCGTAGGGAAGAGGAGGTTGGAACATAAAAAAGACAACACGGTACCAGAGTCGGATCAAAGGAGGCGTAAGAGGGGGAGGATTTCAGCCTTGGATAGCTGAAAGAACTTACGACCAACAGAAACCTAGCTTCAGGCAAGAGGGGGGGCGGTACTGACCGAAAAGATTTAGAAGGGGACCTGATTGGAAGGGGGAAAGGGGAAAAACGCCGGCGTTTCCCATAGAGTACGCAACGGCGACCTAAATCCAAACCCGCCTCTGGGAGGGGGGAAATGACCTTGTAGCAAAGAATCGGCAGAAGGCCCTCGTGCTTGCACGAGAATCAGGGGGAGGCACAGAACAGGAAGCCTACCCGAAACTGCCCCTCAATCACGACTCTTTGAGACGGGTAGCCGGCACCGCGGGGAGGGGCGGTCTTCGACGGGAAGCGAGTGGGGTTGGCCAAGCTAGGTTGGGGAAGCGGTAAAGTTTGCTCCTGGAGGCCGGGATGGAGAATTGCCATTATCCTCAGTCCTCCTCTCCAAAGAGTTCCCACTAATACAACAGGGAAAGAAGGAAAAACGAAAACTCTCGGCGCGGGAAGAGGCGGTGATCGCTAAATATCGAGACGTTTTGAGAAGGGGGAAAAAAACAGTGGTTTTTATGACACTGATCCTACCAAAAAGGAGTCCGCGGGGGGAAGGCACAAGGCCTTTGGCCGACCCCTGCTAATGAGATACAGTTGGGGGGGGAATCGGGGGTCCTGGGACCTGAGAACGGTTTGGATGAAGGAAAATCAGGGGTCTGGAGGCCTGGGAGAGGGCATGGGTTGTAAACCCGTCAAGGGCTAAATCTTTAGGGAGGGTTGGGAGTTTGCTCCTATTGGAATTACTTCTGAAAAGACTCACCAGGAGAAAAGCCGACATCAAAGCCGCCGCAGACACGGAGTAGCCTTCATGGGAACAGGAAGGGGGGGGGCTCGTTGTCCCCCCCCTGACTCCCTGGTGCACAGATGGAATCCACGCTGCCGAAAAAGGGGGGGAGCTCCGGTTTAAAACCAAAAAACCAAGTAGCCGGAGAGTCGACTGAGTCCACCGAAAACGCCCCCTTATCTTCTGAGGATTAGTCCCGAGTCAAACCAGGGTATTTGGGAGCCGGGTGCGTGAGAAAGCATGGGGGTAAGCAGGGGGGATATGGTGAGGGGACCAATCTTCATTCGAATGCAGGTGCTACAACTTCTTCAGGAGGGCTATTCGGAAGAATGGCCGATCGACTGGAGGAATTATCAGGGGGACGGAAGAGGAAGGATGCAGCGCAACCTGCGCAAAAAAAAGGAGGGGAGAAATGTCAGTCGGGGGGAAACAGGAGGGGAAAATCGCAATCGCCGGAGGCGAAGGGCTAAGAAAAACTAGAGACAAGAGGGTCACGTTCTATTATAAGAAAATCCTAGGAGGAAAAACAAAAGCCAAGCAGACAAGCATTTAGTCTTAACCCTTTCAGCCTACCAGAGGGAAAAACAAACCCGCGGAACCGTCAAGGAAAGGTCTCGCATTCAGCTTCAAAACGCAGTGCTGTAAACAAGGAGAGGAGGGGGGTCGAGGGGCAAGGAATCTAAGGCCAAGTCTTGACGTTCTTAAATTGCTGTAAAAGAGAGAAGAAAGGCCCGGAAAGGTTTTGAAAAAATTTTCATTGTAGAGAGTAAGAGAGAAGCCTAAATACGCCGAAACGGGGGGGGGAACAAAATCGCCGAACGCAAAGGTGACTCAAAAACGGCTCTCATGAGCTAAAGCGCTGGAAGGGAGCACGACTTATGAAGGGCACGTGTTTTTGGAAACTACCCAAATTACCGGAAACATACCAGTTCCCGCGGACAGAGATAGAGAGAAAAAACGGAGATCATCTGCTGACCTTCAGAAGTGTGAAATGTGGTTGGGGCAAGGGGTCCAAAACGGTGCCCTCCATAGGTAAAGAGGAAAGGGGGGGAACCGAGCGCGACGGGTTCAAAGGAGGGGCAATCCGTTCTCTAGAAAGGGATGACGGAAAAAGTCATGGAGAACCGGCGCGGGAAAAACAGGGACGGAGGGTACTCGCCGCTGGAAATCATATGGAAAGAAACCTCCAACAAGGAACACCCGAAAAAAAAGCACAACAGTTTTGTCCATCTCGGAAGATTCGAACCTGAAAGGGATGACCCGCGGGGGGAGAGGGACAGCGGTCGACAGGAAGAACCAGGGGGACTTCTGTCATCACCCGCTATGTATTAAACCTTCGAGAGAAAGAAAACACAGCGGGCGCTCGCTCGAAAGGGCGTGAAACGAGAGCCGCGGCCGGGGGAGGATTTGGGGGGACTCCGGATCTTCAACATAAAAAGATCCAAGGGTAAAAGACAAAAAAAGCTTAAGGTGGGGCGAACAGGGGGACTGCCGAACTGAGGAGCAGTGAAAAGTGTCGAAAGGAGAGAGTGGAAGAACGCACGTAGGAGAAAAGGCGCAGTCTGTCGGCCCCTGCATCTAAAAACCGAGCCCATACCTTCTTCAACCAAGGCGGAAAACAACGGAGAACCCGGCTAAATGCACTGGTGGGGAGGGGAACATGCAAAAGGGCACTCCAGACTCTCGACCTGGCAGGGGAAGGGTCGGTTCGAGGATCGCTCCTGGTGTTCCACGACATACATTAGGGAGAGTGGGGCCGGAAAACACGACTGTGCATTAAAGACCGATTCTCCCGTTTTGGGGAGAAAAATCGAGAACTCTCTACCACACCGGCCCGGGGGCCCCATGGGACTCCGCAGACTGGTCCTCAGGGAACCTTAATGAAACAAAAGAATAAACAATCACCCACGACACGAAAACTCGAGCGGGGAAAACGGGAAAAGCCCCCTTTGGACCGGGGGAAAATTCAAAAACAGGCCTTCAGACCAACCACCAGGACCGCGGGTACCAAGTTAAAAAGGTATCGCCTCAAAAGGGGTCTCAAAATAAAAATGAAGGGTGGGAAACGACCTGCAAACAGAGACCTAGGGTGTCTCTGGCTCCCGACACTCCGGATGAGTAGGAAAAAAGGAACCAAAAAGATGCGCCTAAAAAGGGAGTGGGGGCAAAACAGGGAGTTTGTGGGCCAGAGGAAAAGGAAAGAATCGTCTGGTTAAAGTAAAGGTGGTTTCAGGCTCTCTACTCAGGGGAGAAATAGATACAGCCAAAAGCCACCAATAGCTTGAAAAAGAGTCCAAAGTAGGGAAAAGAAAGCAGCAGGGGAAAAAGTTGAGGGGGGAAGGAGAAACAACAAGATCAAGCCCAGAACTTGTCCTGGGGAGGTAAGCACAGGCGAAAAAGCGGAAGACGGGCCAGCACAAAGGCAGGCGGAAAGCAACCAGAAAAAGGGGATCTAAGAAAAGACCAGGTCAATGTACTTGCCAGCATTTGCGAGTCTTTCATTCAGAGGGAAAGGCTCTGAAGAAGGAAGCTCTTCCGGGGGGGCCAATGTGCAAAAGGAAAAAAAACACTTCAAAAAAAAGGAGGGGAAACAGCGGTCGGTCAGGCCCCCGTTTCCGACGATCATTTTCGTAGTGAGACGGGATCTGAAAGAGATCAGCCTCAAGACCACGCCCCCATCGCCAAAAAGTCAGACAAAGAAACGTCGCCAGAAAATTGTCTGGACAGGGGGACTCTTGTGGGAGAAAACTCAGCCACAACAACAACAAAGGAAGAGAGATTAAGGTCCCTAGATCAAAGGATGGGGCGAAAGGATGGGGTGAAAGGAGGGGGACGGCGGGCCATGGGGGGAAATGAGAAGCATCATATCACGTCAAAGAAACCTCAGAGACAGGAGAGGAGGCAAGAGATGTACTGAACGAATCAGGGTTCTCAAGGGTTGGGGTTGTAAGAAAAACTAATCAAATAAAGTACAGGGGGAAGGCGACCAATCCAAAGAAATACAAAGGGAAAAGAAGGGAAGAAGGAAGGGGTAGGCTACGGAGAGCCGGTTGGGTCAAAAAAGGTCATGGTGTAACTAGACCTCTTTGACCTAAATGGCAGCAAACCGGAATTCCGATGAACACCAAAGCTTGCGTGAACTTCCAGAGGGAGAGGAGGGAAAAGGGGGGCTGATGCGTCCGGACCTTAAGCGATTGTTTCCCAACTTTGTTCATTAGGGGGGGAAGGCGTAAAAGGGGGAAAGAAAGGGAGAACTTCCGAAGCCCAGTTCGAAGAAGAAGGAGCTGGAAACTGACGAGCCCTGCACTCAAGAAAACGCACAGCAAGAGCGGACTAGAAAGGGTCGGCATACTAACTTCTCTTTTTCTGTGCATTTGGAAAACGCCAGGCGGTAAGGGGAAGAAAGAGACGACTACGGCGTCTAGCTGTGGTTAGGCGTGAAAGGAATTTATTGAGGGAAAAAGACCCAGGTCAAGGGATGGCGGCACCTTTTGTATCTTGGGGGGGGGGAAAAAAAACTTACGCGAAAGGGAGGGAGGGGGTAACCTGTGAGGGAAGGGGTGGTGTAACAACTCAAAGGTTGAGGTTCCGGGTACAGTCCAAAACGGGAGAGGGGGGTGCAGTATTTTCTCTGTCATTCCTCATCACGAACACTCGTGCCTCCCGGAGGGGGGCGGAGGAGCCTAAGGGGGGGGTGAACACCGCCAGGGGAGAGGAAGGTCTTGACTCAAAGGGGTCGCCCCTCGAACGGAACACCCCGGATTGGGGGCAGGGGAAAGAGAACAGGAGAAGGGACTGTCGAAAGGTTTTAAAGCCCCCGGCCTAACGGACAGAATCTGATGAACCCGACCCCTGAAAGGCACGCACTCCCTCTTGTCTGGTTTCCCGTCATAAAGGGGGGGGAGGAAAGGTGAAGGGGGGATGTCCAAAAAGTTTAAGAAGGGGGGGGAAGTATGGGTGCTGGCCTACCTCGCACTGGGTGAGATCAGAAGGGAAAACATAGGAGGCTTACTTTCCAAGAGAGCTCATGATCCAAGAGAGGAGGTGAGGGAAAGAAACTGGCTCTCCAAAAGAGAGAATCAGAGGGACCATGGTCTGGTGGTGGAAAACAGCCTGAGACATGGGCATCGTTCCCCGTCCTCTTAGAGACCGGGGAGATTAGGATTACCGTGGAGATCGAGCTGTCCTCCATCAGAAACTCAGCAACCTAAGGAACAGTCGAAAGCCTACCAGGAAAAAAAAGAAAAAACCCGTTGCAAGCAAATTCATGTTGGGGAGAAAGGAAAATCGCACCGCGATGATCAAACAATTTATCTCTCGCGGCCCGGAGGTCTTCTTCTTCCATTATCAGAGTTGAAACCAGTTGGGAGCTATAAACCGATGTGGGGAAGGGGGGGTTGAAAGTGGGGGGACGACTGGAAAAGGACAGCCTGGAAAAGGAGCAACCGAGCTCAAATCGCATTATGGAAGAAAGTTAACAGCGGAGAAGCGAGGCTAAACTGCTCGGGCCCCGAAACTTATGATTTCAAGTGGAAAACAACAAAACCGTCCGACATCCCCTTAAACCGCGCCAAACTGATCTCCTAGGATAACTTCTACCACGCATGGGGAGTGGTGACGGAGGGGGGGGGGTGTCAAGTTTCAACTTAAACAAGCCTGAGAAGGGGAAAAAATTTTTCGCCGGTCCGACAAAGGGGGTCCCGAACCGAGATTTACTTCAGGAACGTAGGAAGGGGAAAATGAAAGACGTCTGCGAAAAAAACCAATGTGAACAGGGACTTATCTGGGGAAAGGGATAGGGTCCGCCCAGACCTCCAACGAGAAAAGAAACGAAAGAGCAAGTGTACCCTAGATCGGTTGGGACGGAAAAAGGAAAGAAAGGGGAAAGGTCGTGGACGCGGGGGGGAGGATTGGCCATCTGTCTGGGGTACTCCCGTTTTCCCCTACTTTCTTAGGAGGACCTCGGGAGGGGAAAATGCCCCAGGAGTGAGATTCCAAAAAGACGGAGAGAGGACAGAGCGGTGGCGACGAACAGCGGCCGAGGCGATGGTCCGTTTCAACCCCAACGAGGCAGGGAGGGGGGAGAGCTGAAGGAGGGGTGGCGAGGCAGGGGAAGCTGAAAAAAAAACGCCGAGCTTCCGAGTCAAGGTCAAGGAAGAACCACGCACGTTAGCTGCGGCCACGAATGCGTACATTCCTAGCAGGGAAAAAGATCAGAGGGAAACAAAGTGCGGGAAAGAAAACCTGGGCAACCCGGCAAAAGAAACCTGTTGAAATAAAAAGAGAGAAAGAAGAGAGAAGACGCTCGCGGCAACGGCAGGTAAAGGGGAATCCGATGGACGGTCCACACGGCTGCATCTCAGCAGAGGTGGAAAAAAAAAAAACCAGAAGTGCAGTCTCCGACCAGTTCTGGGTTGGGCTAAGCAAAGGCGAAAAAAAGGGCCGTTTTGGGAAAACATGAGGCGTACTCCGCCCTGAGAGCTGGGATGGAAAGGCAGGTGATCCTAGAGATGAGACAAAACTCAAGAACAAATACGGACCCAAAAAATCCAATTGGCAAGGGCCAACAACGGGACGTAAAGGCTCCGCCATAAAAAACATAGCAGGAAAGCCTCAAACCACCAGGCCGTTAGCTATTCAAATCTCGTCTAATAGAAGGGGAGGCCGAACGAAATGACTACCTACAAAAGAGAGAAAGATAGGTCGTCCTAGGCAGACAAAAAGGACCGCCCTGGAAGTTTTCATGCACTGATGATTCAACTATCCCTCTCCCCACGTCGAGGGAAAAAGAAGTGGACGGAGGGGGGGGGAAGGGGGAGAGGCAAAAGAGGACTGCGGCTGAGGAACGTCATGTAAGGGGGAATTCGAAAAAGGGGGCTTCTAAGGGGTGACGACCGAAGGTCACCCCCCCTTCAGTGGCAAAAGAAGCGAAAACGGACGGAAGACCAGAAGCCCTTACGCCGACAAGAAGGCAATCAGAAAGAGTCCTTTGTAATCAGTGAAAGGGGGAGGTCGGCACAGTTTGGGCCGGCGGCTTTCCTCACACCTCTTCCTTCTTCCAGGGAGGAAGACACAGGATCAGTACGCATACAATGGCAGGCCCGGTCCAGGCGGGCTGTCGGTATATCAGTAGGAGGGAGAAAGGGCTCGGAAAAGGGGAAGGAATGGACCGCCGCGAGCAGCCTTTCCGGAAAGGGAAAGCCACAAAGGGAAGAAAACCTAATTCCTTTAAGGAAAAAATCAAACCTCCCGGGGAAAGAAATTGGGAGGGAGGGAATTATCTGATAGATGAGACCGCATGCCCAAACCCATAAAAAAAGCGAAGAACACCAGCAAGAGAAAGCAGGAAGGGATCGGGACCTTTTAGATGTGATGTCTGAAATAGAGGGAAAAAAACACCCAAAGGAGAATGCATCCCTCACTTATACCACCCGTAAGGGAGAAAGGATGGGTCTAAGAGGGGGGTTCTGAGGGACCGCCGCGGGCCGATGGGGGGGGGATGGAGAAAAAAAAAAAAGAGAAATCAAGAAGAAAAAGCACCTGAGCTTTCGAAAGAAATGGCGGACTTCCGATCTGTTCTCCAAAACTTTTTTCTAAGGGGGCCGTCAGGGGGACGCATGGAAGAAAAGGGGATAGGCCTGGCGGAAAATAAAAGCTAGAAAAAGGAAGAAAATGCAGAGAAAGCAAAAGAACTGGGAAGGGAACTGACAGTGGTAGGGATAAATAAGGTTCGGCGAGGCACTCTTCTGTTCGCCAGGCCTGACAAAAACGGCACGAGGGGAACCGAACCTGGCCAAAAAAACCTCAGGGGAGGAAGACGTTACGAGGTGGGAACGGGCCTTTGTCTGAAATTACGCTAAGGGGGTGCAAATAGGGGGGGGAGGGAAGTTTCAGAGTAGTGATAAGGGCGGTGAAAAGGAGAAGCCCTTGAGTTCAGGACAAAGGAAAAAAGGGCCGTCAGACGATTAATGCCAAACTGCCGACCCCTGGCCTCCTCTTGAGGAAGAGGGGGGAGGGAGGGGAGAAAGGAGCGAGAGAGTTTTCGTGCAGGTGTTGAAAAGAAAGTTCTTCAGGGAGGAACTCAAGAAGAAGAGCGGGAGAGCTGTTTTGGGAATGGGGAGTTCCCGCAGGCTTCCTTAAAAACGACAACGGGGCACGGGGCTAAAGAAAAAGGGGGGGAATCGCCCTGGAAACCTCGGGAAAAAGTGTTGGCCGAACGGGGGCCCTCTGGTCAGGGGCGGAAGACTGTATCTAAGGTGTGGGGGGCCGTCAATGAGGTAAAACCGTTTCAGATAGGATTCGTGGAGGGGTAGAGGGGGAGAATCTTGTCAGTCGTCAGTCCGTCATGGGGCAAAAAAGAACCTCCAAGAGGGCGTATCAGGGAGCTATGCCTCATTTTTTCTTACTGAGGGGAAGGAGTTTCACCCAAAGGAAAGGTTAGGGGGGGAAAAGCACACCGTCGTGGTCTCGTCCACTCGGACGAATGGGGATGAGGGGGAAAGGGTTAAACTCCTGCTGATAATTGACGGAAAAAAATGACAGGGACCGCGGAGCGTCTGGAGGAAGAATCGAGAACTTGAGACGATCTCACAACAAGGTAAATCAAACGGGTGGACAGTTGTGCCGCTTTAACATGTTTGAAGGGGGGGGGGGAAAGGGCGAGCAGGAGGAGAGCCGGAAAGTGGACGACTCCAGAAGAGGATTGATCGCGAACCGTGCCCGACGGGGGGACATGAGCATGGATCGAAGGAAGGGGCGGCAGCGCAACGGGGCAAAAAATCAGGAACCCGGAGTCCCTTCCGGGAGGGATGTTGGGAGCAAGGAAGGGGGGAAAAGAGAATAGCGCCAGAGGCGATCGTCTACGAAAAGAGGGAGATCGGCCGCTGCTGAGACCAAAAAGAGCCTGTCAACCACGCAAATTACACAAATGGGGAGGAGGGGCAAAAGGCGGCCCGAAAAGCAGGGGGAACAAAGGAAAAAAAGGTCCAGGAGGGAGAATCTCAAACTAGGGAAGCTCGGATCATCTCCTGCAAAAAAGGAGAGGGGCCGGAGGGTCTAAAAACCGGCGGCGTACTGCAAGCGCATAAGGGAAAGAGGGGCGAAACCCCTGGTCAAAGGGGGGGTTGGGGGGGTGTCAAACGATGCATGACTTTCTACGAAAAAGACAGAAAGGCGAAAACGGGCGGTGGCGTGAAAAATTCGACGAAAATTACACAGAGGACCGAGAAAAAAACTGACTCTTTCTCCTAAAGGTATTAGGGGAAAGTTGGGGGAACGGAACAAAACAAGAAGTCAAAAAAAATACAACAACGCTGCCAGTTAATTCTACAACAAAACGTCGGAATCCAAGCTCTCTAATCAGCACAGAAAAGTAGGGGGGGACGTAAGTGTGGGGTTCATTTGTCCACGGTAAGAAATAAGCCGCGCGGCAACATAAACAGGGTGCCGGCTCACCACTTTTACATGATTTTGCGGGAGAATGGGGAAGAAAAGGTTTCGGCGAGAAAGGGGGCTTACTCCGGCACTGCGAACCTACAGGGGGAAAAAAAAAAGGACCAGCGGTCTTCGGGGGAGCAGTTTGTACTGATAATTCCCAAAGACGCCCTGCACGGAAAGAAGAGGAAAGACGTCAGGAGGCCAAAAAATTACAGCTCGCGTTTACGAAATTCGAAAGAAAGGAAGGGGGAGGGGCAAGCGGGGTGGCGAGGTACAGCTGGGGGGGCCGGTTTAATTGTAACCTGGTGAGGGGGGATTCGCTCGAGGAGGGAAACGTCTTGGGAAAAAAATAGCCGACAGCATCAGAACTCGCTATCGCCCGCGAAAAGAATCGCCCGGCAGATTGGCATCCAAAGAACACTCCCGACTCCAGAAGGTGGGGCGAGAGGGAAGCAGAGAACGGCCGGGGGAGACGTCCGATAAAAATTACCTGTCAAGAGGCCCTTCTCAGGAAAAAAAGAAGCAGAGGGGGTCCGGGTCACAACCTGCATGCTCAAGAAGCCAAGTCCAAAAGCACATATCAACCTGACAAAGACACCACCCGGCTAGGAAAGGGGGGGGGTAAGGGAAGAAGGAGCCGAAAAACGCAGAGATGGGCACCGCGTCAAGTTGTAGGGTCGAAGAAAATACAGGAAAGGGGGGGGGGGGACAAAAGAGCAAGAAATGAGACGTAAAAAAAAATAGTAAACCTTGGTTTGGGGAAAAAAACAAGCGGCATTAAACAAAGGGAAGGGGGGGCAAGGAAAGGCGGACTCAAAACCGGCGCTGAAGGTGGCGTTTTGGCATAAACAGGTGATAAACGGTGAAAGATGAAGAAAAACAGAGAAACCACGCACTAACGCCCTCAGAGCAAGAAACCGGGAAACCGGGAAAACCCATGCCGAGGCAAAACCTCAAAATGCAAAAATTACCGCACCGAACAACAGGGAAGAGGGGTTAAGATTCAAACTCGGAAAAAGCCAAAAAGGGTCAGGGGAAACCGGAAAGGGAAGGTGGTTAAAAATGGCCAAAAAGAAGTATTTCGTCGACTCACTGTCCTTTTCAAACCTTCACTAAGAAAAGTGAGGGAAAAAGGAAAAAAGGAAAAAAAGGAGAGAGGCGGAGAAAGGAGGGGCGTTTTCAAACTTGAGTGGCAGCCGTGAGGAAGAAAGAAGAATAGTCGAGGAAGGGCTCTGTCCTGGAGTCCAATGAGGGGCTGGGTTCCAATCCCGCATCCAACCTATCGTGGGAACAATAGAAAGATGAAGAGAAGCACCGCCCAGGTCAAAAACGCTACCACGGGAGGAAGGGCCAAGAAGGCGGGTGTCATCGGGAAGGTGTCGCGGATTTCACTCATCCATCAAAAGAGGGAAGCATCATATAGAAAAAGAGGGGGAAAAAGAGGGCCAGAAAAGATCAATGTTCCCCTTCAGAGGGGCGGAAAATGACGAGAGATGGTCTGCCGAGAGGAAGGGCCGATGGGAAAAAAAAAAGGGGGCACCCCACACCAATGAAGAGATCTAAGGCCAAATGCACAAGAGGAAAACGGTCGAAAAAACAGGGAGAAAAAATCTTTAAACAGTTACCGACACCGTGCCAGAAGGGAGGGATGAGAAAAGTGGAAGCTGATAGATCTCTCCAATGCCCCGAACCAACGGCCGCGGCCCTCAAAACTTAGTCCTAGGGAGCAGATGCAAAAGTGGCTAGTGTGGCGGAAAATCAGATAAAAAACCACAAAACTGAGGGAAGGAAAAGAGAGAGGGAAAAAAAAAGGAATCAGGGAAAAGGAGGGGGGAAGGGGGCCTGGATCTTGATGAGCGGGCAGGGGGGAAAAAAGGGGTATAAAGTACAATACCTTCTTCTCTGGGGAGGAAAAACTAATAAAGGGGGTCCCGGTGTGAGGAAAAGGTGGCCCGGAAGGGGGGGAAAAGTGGGACAATTTAAGCTCTCGGAGCTTTACCCGTCGACAAGTACTCAAGGAGCCTCATTCCAGAAGGCATCTGCAAAACTGAAGTGACATGACTACGAGGCCTTTGTGGAAGAGGGAAGCAAAGAGGGGTGCGGGAAAGTCTTCAAGAAGGGCCCCGACCTGTCCAGCCGACAAGAAAGTTCAAAGATGACAGAACTGGGCCTTGCAGTCGGGGGGAGCGGCGGACAAAAAGGAGTTCATAGACCTCTCGTGTCCAAATAAGGGGGGGGGGCGGGGGAGGGAAAAAGATTGAATTGGGATACTTGGGAGACCGGAAAGCTATGAAGGAAAAAAAAAAGTCCCTCAAACAGTTACCCTCTTCAAAACCAAAACTCCCAAACGCTCTTCCTAGAGAGAAGAGGGGGGGGGAGAAGAAAGAAGAGGCTCAGGGGGGAGGTGCAGGTGAAACGGCGGCGGGTCCGGTTGGCACGAGACACCCTCGGTAAAGTCGAGGGGGGGGGCAAGGGAGGCACACCGGCCAGTTATAAAAAACCCCGCCATTGTCATCTCCAATTACGCGGGAAGGGGGGGGGGGGGGACTGACGGCCGCGCGGGCGGGCTTGACCAGGAACATTTGTCCAAGGGAAAGGGGGTGTTTACCTCGCAACGTAGGAGGGGTCTTGGGAGATTCGATCTTCATAATACGGAAGGAGAAAAGCAAAGGAGGAAAAAACGACGCCAAAAAAAAAAAAAAGCCGCAGAATCCTTTTAAAAACCAGCAGGGGGGTTGGGAGGAAAGTGCGTGCCGCTTCTTGTCAAAACAGGCAAAATGGTCGTGCTTAAAACCGTCGGGCCCTACGGGAAGAATTGCCTGGCGACAGGGTGGCAAACTTGCCGGAAAAGGAAAATCGGAAGAAAACGCTTCGACCCAAAACAAAAGCGGAGTCTGTTCTGCACCTTCTCAAAGAAAAAGGGAAATGGTCAAAGGGGGGGCAGGGTGTGCTTGGAAAGGGCGCGGAGACAAGAGTGAAATGCAGGCCTACAAGAAAAATGTAACGTAAAATGCGCCGACGTCTCGACTTCTCTTACTCGTGGAGAAGAGAGGAAAAAGACATGGGGGGAAGACGCGCGGGACTGGGAAAAAACATGAACAACTGGAGAGAAAACTCGGAGAGGCGGAAGCTTCGCAAGCCTGGAAGTGGGGGGGCTGATCAAGAGCAAGTGCCTAGGATAAAGAGGAAACCAAAAGGAGGAAAGGCCGCTGCTAAGTAGACCGGCGAAGAAGAAATGGGGACAGAAGAAGAGGCAAACAAGCCACGCACCCTGTGGCACTTTCAAAGACGGCTTTAAATAAAAATGCGACACAAAAGCGGCCCGCACCTGAAAAAAAAAAAGGTCTTACAAGGATTCAAAAGCGGGAGCCTTCCAACAACTGGACAACTTCTTGCTCTTGCTGGACCCGGAGTCCTCATTCGACTATTCCATTCACATCGTTGAACAAGGCGAAAGGAAAGAAGTTAAGGGGGTGTTTTTTGAAGCGACGGGATGCAAAAACGCGACTAGAGAAAGACAGAGGTGCGTGTCTACAGTCCCTACGCACTGTGCCTCGCCTCTCGAAGGGGGAAAATGAGTGGGAACGAAGCGCAGGAGATGGCAAGTTGAAACGGGACCCACCAAAAAAAAGACACCCTTAACAAGGGGGAAGGATAGACTCTCAAACAAAAAGGGGAAGAAAAGAGAAAAAAAACCGGCCGCGGATTGGATTTTTTGTTACC
>Ga0179593_1527266_pt1 | contig 16843 bp, 34 predicted proteins | sample CZODoug2_1_08_16_FD_185931 | JGI IMG/M metagenome (GOLD analysis project Ga0179593, IMG submission 185931) | Vadose zone soil fungal communities from Angelo Coast Range Reserve, California, USA - CZODoug2_1_08_16fungal (PacBio error correction) | ecosystem: Environmental > Terrestrial > Soil >...
GGGGGATGGGGGAAGTGATGGTGAGGTGGGAAGAAGGGTGAGGGTGAAGTGGAAAGGTGGACGAGGGTAGAGGCAGGGGGGGAATGTGAACAGGTATGAGTGCATGGGGAGGAGGGGGGGGGGGTGGGAAATAAGTGTGGGGAGGGCTATAATGGGAGGGGGAGGGGAATAAGAAGAACGGGGAGAAAAGTTTGGGGGGGTGAGGGGGAGTGGAAAAGAGGGAGAGGGGAGGTAGGTAGGGGTCGGAGAAGGCTCAGGGGAGGTGGGATGGGAAGGGAGGATCTTATCCCAAACTGTACACTCGCCATAAAGAAACCGGAAGGATATTAAAAAAAAAAATAAAAGGAAAGGGGGGGGACTGCAAAAAAGGAAGGGAACGTTCAAAAAAAAAGAAAGGAAACCCCAGGAGAGGAGCAGAAAAAGAAGGAGCGGACTGCGAGCAAAGAGAAAAGAATCAAATTCCGTCAGGTAAGAGCTCAAGGGGCGATGTCACATGGAAAAAAGAAAAAGTGCACGGACAGGCCCCGAAAAAGGGCTCAAAGAAAGGGGAAGGAAAAGGCGTGGCGGAAAAAAGGGACGAAGGCCCTGGTTCCTAGAAAACTGGTCGACAACCAATAGACTTCAAAGAAACAGAATGGAAAAGGTGACGTTAGCAAAGTTAGAAAACCTCCGCTTACAAAAGGACCATCTCCAACTGGAAAGAACGGCCGGGCCGGAAAAAGAAGCAAGAAGGTCGCAGATTAACAGGTCAAAAGTGGGAAAAAACCCCTCCGAAAAGAAGGATGATCTACACGCACGACGGTAAAAAAAGCCTTGGGGACTCTCTCCGGAAAAGGGGGGGACAAAGGGGAGAGAGAGAAAAACTTCAGGGGGAGGTACTGGAAAGAAAACCCCGAGGAAGCAGAAGAACAAACTCAAACCGAAAAAACCGAAAGCAGAGGACCTTCTTTGGAGGCCAGCGAAAGAGGCCAGGAAGAGAAGCGAAGAGGAACAAAAACGTTGACGGCTTAGAGTGAAGGATGCTAAAAAACCCGATTTGGGTTGTTCAAAACAAAGGACCAAAAGCCCGGAAGGAAAAACCTTTCCGGACATGAAAGTCCTCCGTCGTAAAAAAAAGTGAGAGAAAGAAAGGGAAAAAGGCACGGAAACCGGCTGAGCGCTCAAGTGGGGGGAACGGCACTTGAGAAGGCTTGCGGTAAGAGGACAAAATCAGTTGAAAGGAAAAAGACACAAACGGAGGCGAAGAAGGGGGGGGGGGATTGCATGGAAGTCTACAAAGAGGTTGGAGCAATTGGGGGGAGACCGTAGGTGGTAAAGTAAAACTGGGTAATACAGAAAGAAGGGAAAAAGGGAACCAAACACTCAATAGGGAAGACTTTCAAAGGGAAAAAGAGGAAGGGCTGAAAAAATGAATTCGGAAGGGATCTAAAAGACCCCGAATTTATCGCTCAAAAGAAAGAGGTCTCAAGGGGAGCGAGCCTGGCTTGCTGGTTACGGGGAATCAAGGGTCTTCAGAAAAAGGTAACAGGGCGAAGGCTGATCAAGGAGTTTCCTGGGGGGGGGGGGAAATGCTGGACCTAGATGGATGGGTTTATAAGGGACAAAAGTGAAGAAAGGGTCCAGAAAAATAAAATACTTAAAAAACCGCTTCACGGGAAGGAGTGAAAAAGAAGACAAGCTAAAGGGAAGGGAAAAGAACATCAGACCAAGGGGGGAAAGAGGCCCCAGACCGTGGAAAAAACTCAGTGGGCAGGTGGGGGGGCCCCCAGGGGAAAAAACCTACGAAGCAAGAGAAACGAGGCGGCGGTTGGGCATGAAAGCAAGAAAAACCGCGGATCGTAGACCGGGGAGCAAAAAGAAAGGAGACCGGCCCAGGACCGAACACCCTCATGGGGCGGGAGGAGAAAGGGGTTTCGCACAAAGGGGGAAGACCCTGAATCCCATAGGAATAAAGTGCAAGGGGAAAGAGTCCGAGACAATAAAAAAAAGAGAAAAAAGCCGGAAACAAAAAAGATATGGAACCCCCAAAAAACTAAAAACTTCAGGAGTAGAAAAGTAGTACGCCGAAAAAAAGAAAAAAAGTCCGTCGAAAGGGTTTGCGGAGGTTAGGGGGACGAGCGAAAGACGAGAAACACTTGATCCAGAGCAACCGAGTATCAGAAAACCTAAAGAAAATCGTCGAACGGGACATTCCCCCCTGAAGGTAGGGGGATAGTGGATAAGGGGGACCGGGAAGCCTGGGACAACCTGAGATCTTGCATGTTCAGTAAGAAAGACCAAAAAATCTATAAAGAACCCCCCGGGAAGAAGTAGATTCATGACCAAAGAGGAAGGCGGACTTCAAATAATCATGGTGTTCTGGGGAAAGAAAAACAGAAGAAAAGGAACGGGGGATAAAGGCCGAAACGACGCGCGCGTCTCGCAAACTTAGGACTTCCAGACCCCCACTTGAAGGAGAAAAAGGAAAATTTTGCAAAAAACAGCAAAATCGGAAAAAAATTTCCCGAGCAATGCTTGAGGGGTTGCACCAAAGTAGGGGGACAAAAAAAGAGGGTTACGCGTTGGGATCGTCCATGTGTGCCTTAGGACAAGGAAAATCTGAAAGGAACACCAGCCCAAGACAAACCCCAAAAACCTCTGGGTAAGAGGGGCTATAAACGCGAACCGGTTGGAAGAAAAAAGAATCGAAAAAACACGTCATAAGGAAGGGAGCGCAAAACAAAGGGGGGAGCGGAATTGAGAAATATAGACCTCACAAAAGAAAAACTCCAAAGAAAGTGGGAATTGGGAAGAACAAGAAAAGGGACTTAACAGATATCAAAGCCGACCATAAACTGAAAAAAGTACGGACTATGGGAAAAACCCAAAGAAATGTGAAACGAAACTAAGGGGGGGGCATAGGGACATGTAAAAAAGAGCAAGGGTGAAAAGGTTTGGAAACTAAACAGTAGGAAACTTGGAAAAAAGGAATAGAAGCCCCAGAAGTACGGACAGAAAATAAAAGGAAGAAGTAAACAAAACCATCCGCCATGCGAAAGGGACCAGGAGCATGAAAAAAAAAAAAATAAAGGGGAGTTTAAAGGAAGTAACTAGGAAAAGGTGAAAAAGAATGCGTTTAAAATTGACATCAGCCATGGGTTAAAAAACTAAAATCCATTAAGGGACCCCAAGGAAAATGCAAACAAACCCAGAAAAAAGAAGGAAACCTTAAAAGGGAAGTCCTAAGATAAGGACCCAAGGAAGGAGACCTCACAGATCCAGGAAAAATCAAGTTCGGGAAGGAAGGGAAAGCCTGTCCACAAACAGAACCAAGGAAAAAAAGAAAAACAAAAAAAGGGGGACCCTAAAGGAGGAAACTCGGGAAGAGAAGGATCCAAAGATTAGTCCTTGATAGAAAAATGGGTTTTAAAAAGAGTGGCCCCCTTCGCATAAACAAAAAGAAAAGATTGTTAAAGACAAAAGAGCTAAAAAAAAGTGGGAAAAAAAAAAAACTTGGGGGAAGCCAAAAATTGGGGGGGGGGTGAAGGGCGAAGGAAGAGAGGAGGAGACGGAAAAAAGTATCGAATTTCAAGGAAAAGAAAAGTCAAAACACAAAAAGGGAAACGGAAAAGAACCAAAACAAAAACCTCCGCACGGAAAAAAGAAGACTCCGCGTCAGAGCGAGTCACCAGAAAAAAAAAATAGAAAAAAAAACAATCCATCGCAAAAAAAAACTCCCAAAGAAAAGTTGGTAGTCTCAGCTTCTGGTTGTGAAGGGTGAAAAGTTCGGAAAAAAACGGGCGAAAAGCTGCCAGCTCGGCGGGGCAAAAAAGAGGGATCAGGAAAAAAAACAAAGGCGGAAAGAAAATTGTAAAAAATGCCAACATTCAAAGCAAGGAAAAAAAAACCGCAGCAGAAGAAACACAGGTGAAAAAAAACAAAGAGACTTCCACTAAAAAAAAGAAATCAAAAAGAAAAAGGGGGAAGACCGCTCGGCGGAATAAAGGGGAGACCGAAAGGAAAAAACCCCCCCCCAAATCATCGCCAGTTAAAAAAGTGGAAGCACGGAACGTGGGAAAAGGAACAAAAAAGGACCTCAGGAGAAAACCAAGACCGCTGGGGGGTCCACCAAAAAGATGGACGCTTTCGAGAAAAAAAATCAATGAAGGGTGAAATTGTGAAAACGTGGCCCTGGGAAAAAGGGGAAACCTAACGGCCAAGAAAACTAATGGAGAAAGATCAAAAATCCAGAACAAAAAAAAGGGTCTTAAGGAAAAAATCCTTCGGAAAAAAAGCCCGTTTGGACGGCACCAAACGAGAAACAAAAAGCTCCAAGGGGAAGAACGAAAAACGGGGATTGTTTGCGAAAAAGAAAATGGGAGAAATTAAAAGTGTTAAAAAAAGGTCAAAAAACCCTTGGAGCTTAGCCCAAAAAAAACGCGAAACTCTTCCAGTGAGGGGAGAAGAAGGCACACGGTCCTAATCGATCCGGCTTGGGGGGGGAAACCTGAAAAAAAAAAGAAAAAATTTAAAGAAAAAAAAAAAACCTCTCAAACGTGGCTGAAATGACGAAAAATAAAAGCGATCAAAACCAGGGACCGTGATCAGGAAACGGTGACCCGGAGGAGAAAACCCTGAGGATTAAAAAGAAAAAAAAAGGTCGAAAAGCGACACGGTCTGGGGGGGAGGAAACGGACAAGAAGGGGGAAAATTTCACGAGAAAAAACAATTCACGCCTGGTCTTTGGGAAAAGATTGGAAAAATATCAGAAAAACACCAACTGAACCCGAAAAGGGAGGATAATGGTTAGCGCCCATGCGCGGAAAGTTGGAAGGGACATAGAAAATAATATAAAAAGAAAGAGAGTGAAGGGAAGAGCCAGACCAACAAAGAAAAAAAGAAAGGACAATAGAGAAGAAGGCAACTGAAGAAGAGTCTTACTAGCTAAGGACTTAGAAAAAAAATATTATGGGAAAAGAAAAACCGAAAAAGGGGAAGAAAATAGCCTAAAAAGAAAAAAAGGCCAAGAAAGTTGGGAGAAGCAGGTGTGTGCGGGAGGAGGTTTGCTTCATCGACTTTACAAAGAAAAAATCCTGCAAAAGAAAAAAGGAACAAAAAAAAACTGGGGGTACGAAAGGGGGCCCCAAAAACGGCCTTACAACACAAATAAAAGAAAGAAAACCTCACAAACGTTCGAAGGGATGACTCCCGGGAAAAAAAAAAGAAAGGAGTCTAGAAAAAAAAGCTTTCTCCTAGAACGTAGAACCGGGGGACTACAGAAAGCGCGCGCGAAAAGAAAAAAAAAAAAAAAAAGAAATGGGAAAAGGAAAACGCAAACCAGGGGGACCCTGGGGAAGGAGGCCCAAGAGGGGACCACTGAAAACCTCAAAAAAAAAAAGTAAAAAAAAAAATCAAACGGTCCCTCCAGGAAAGGAAATCCTGGAGAGGGGAAAAGTCCAGACCCTGGGAAGAAGAAGTGCAAAAGAAAAAATACTTGACAGAAAAGATTGGAAAAGAAAACTAAAAATACAAAAGTGGAGACGGAGGAAAAGGAACGCACGGAAAAGAAGAACCGGGAATTTGTAAAGGTCAAGTATAGGTTGAAAGGTTTTTCAAAAAAAAGAAAAAAAGTTCTCAAAATGAAGGAAGAAAAAAAAGATCGCCAGGTCAAAAAAACGGGGGAGGGGCCCAAAGGGGGGAAAAAGGCTCAATTTTTCTAAAACTCAAAAAATAGCCAAAGAAGCCCAGAACAGCCAAAAACAGCACGTTACAAGGTGAGAAGGAAAAATGTAGTAAAGGAAGAAGGGCAGACGTCCTGGGGGGGGGGGAACTCAAGAAGAGCCAAAAATTTGAGTCAGGGCAAAACTTTTAAAAAATAAATACATAAAAACGAAAAAGAGAAGAGATGTAAGTCATTCAGCCCCTAGGGAATGTGAACAGAAAATTGGGGAGAAAAGGGGGGAAGGACGGTTGAAAGGGGGAGAACCAGGACTGATTGATCTTGGAGGGTTCAAAAAAGAAATCAGCAAAAAGAAAGTTGGAAAAGGCTATGGAAAATGCGAGGAAGGTGCAAGCGAGCAAGGCGGCAAGGAGTCCACTCTTAAAAAACAAAATTTGGGCAAATGCAATAAAAAGAAAAAAGATGACAGAATACGGCCGTCCAAAGAAGAAAATTAAAGGGAAAAGTTTCTGGAAAAAAAAAAGTACGGAAGACGAAAGCGATGTTCGAAAAAAGGAAAAAGGTTTGGAGTTACTTGGAGGGGGGGGGAAAAATTGAGGCTAAGAAAAACCTAAAACAAGGGGGCCACCCCCAGATGTAAGAAGATGCGTTTCCCGGGATGGGGAACATCAGGGGGGTAGGGTCGGCGGAAAAAAACCGCAAAAGAAGAAAATTCGAAAAAAAAAAAAAAACGTCCAAAACACGGAGGGGAAAAGAAGACAAAGGAAAAAAGAGGGGGGGGGGGTCTCCAGCGCCCCCCTAAAGCCCAAAGAGGTGATTGTAAAGATTCTAAAAAGAAACAATAGATCAAAACTAGAAATGAGAGGAAAAAGAGGGGTCTCAAAGCCCCGCGCTAAAAAAAAGAAAACCCAAAAAAGGGAAGACTGAGAGTGGGACGGGGTATGTGGATGGGGTTGGACCCGCCTAATAAGAGAAAAAAATAAAAACCAAAAAAAAGGTGGAAGTCTCCAAAGAACGGCGTAGTCACGCGCCAAAGTTAGTGGGAAAGAAAAAGGACTAGGAAGAGGGGCCCGGTCGCAGGCACGAATCCAGGTCTTGCGGGGGGGAAGAAAGTTAGAGGAGAGAATGAGGGGAACGGAAAAACAGAACCATGAGGTCTGTCACGTAGAAAACGGCTGACTGCGAGGAACTAAGAGTCCGGGGAACTAGGATTCAAAAAAAAGAAGGCATAAAATTTTGGAAGAGAAAAGGGGGAGGAATGAGAAGGAACAGAACACAAGAAGAACCGGAGAGGAGCAAGTGAACACGAAAAGGATTTTGGGATGGAAGGGGGCCAAGGGGTGAAAACTTCAAGATAAGCGGGGGTGTGCACAAACGGCTAAAGGTCTTGGCAGAGTTTAGATATCAGGAGAAAAATTGTGGAATGGGAAAAGGAAAAATCCCAAATGAGGGCTCAATCAAGTCGGGAAGGAAAGAGGTTTGAACGACTTCGTCCCAAGAGAAAAGTGGAAAAAAAGGCCGTCTAAAACAAACAAGGGGGAAGAGGGAAATCAAGAGAAGGGAAAGAATCCCCCAACGGGAGAAGGAACCAAGCAAAATAAATCTAAGAGAAATGGGAATTTGGGAAAAAAAAGAAAGCTAAGGAAAGACGAATCACTTAAAAGAAGCAAGAGGGTGGACCCACTGAAAAGAAACCATGAACACTCATGGCGAGGTCCAGAATCCCAGTTCATATAAAAGAAAGGGAAGTCCTTTTAGGAGAAAGATCCAAGAGGGGGAAACTAAAAGCGACAGAAGGCAGAAAAAAAAAAAATGGGCCAAGGAGGGGGGGAGGGACCACGACAAGACCGCAGGGAAAGGAGGGATCAAAAAAGGAGGGGAAACTTCCAAAAAAAAAAAAAAAAAAATATCCGGAAAAAGAGGAAAAATCAAACGAACAGAGAATAGAAAGGGGGAAACATTCCCAACAAAAGAGAAGCCAGAATCCCTGACACCATAACCGCGAAAGAAGGTACTCAAAAAAAAAAGAAGTTAAAAAAAAACCAAGCCGTACGGGAGAGATTTCTATTACAGCGAAAAAAAACCATCAAAAGAACAATTAAAAAAGACGGAAGAGGAACTTAAGACGCTGAAGGTTCGAGGGGCCGCTGAAAAGGAAGAAAGGGAAGCATTTCCCTTGAAAGCGAAGCGGTGGAACAGAGAACTGAAATTATCAAAAAAACCGTGTGGGAGGCCTCAGGAAAGAAAAAAAACCTTTGGGACAGGTGAGGAAAGAGCCTTCAGATTGGAAGACGTTGTAGAAGTAAAAAAAGGTGGGGCTAAAGGAGACGGGCGGCCTATGGAAAGGGAACTGAAGAAAAAGTGAACAAAGTGGACTGGAAAAAAAAGGGAAAGTATCAGCTACTTGGAAACATAAGCTTATGAAAAAAAAGAAAACGGAGAAAAAGAGTCGGGCGAATACGTTTAACCATGAAAAGAAAGAAAAATTTTGAGAAAGAGCCCTCGATCAAGAGAAAGGTTCAAAGGGGGGGGGAGGTCGTAAAAAAAACGTCTTCCACATTTGAAAAAACTAAAAGACCAGTCCGCGAACAAGGAAAATCGGGGAAAGAGAAAAAGAAAAAAACAAGAAGATCCCCAGCGGAGAAAAACCCATGCGTCGAAGAGAGGGGGGGGGCCAAAAAAAAATAAATAAAGAAAACGAGACCCGGGGAAGAAACGCGGTGGAGAAACTCGCCGAACAAAGGACGACTCCTGAAAAAGGAAAGCCTACAGAAAAGAGAAAGAATTCTCAAGAAGTGGAAAAATGGAACAGTACCCGGGAGGGGGGGGGAAAACCAGAGGAAAATCGCTCCACGCTGCCCTCGTCAAAAAAAAGGTGAATGATAACCAAAAAAAAAAAAAAAATCAGGAACGGGGAGGGACAGTTGAAGGAAGATCATAGAAAACGCACTCATCGAGCCGTCCTCAGGAGGAAATCAAAACGGCCGTCGTAGGAGAAAGAGGAAAAGCAGAAAAAGAAGAGGGAGGACGCAAAAAGCAAAAAGAAGAAGGGTGAACTCTAGATTGTGCAAGAGAAACCGAAAAAAAAATGGGAAAACACGGAAAAGAAAAAAAAAAACGGTCAAGGACTACGAAAAAAAAACAAAGAAAGCCGGAGAAAGAGGAATTACAAGGAGTCGGATCCCGGTGTCCCGTTCCAAAAAAAAGGGCTTGAGAAAGGGAATCCCAAGGGGGACCCTTCAAAAGAAAAAAAGCAAAAAATGAGGGGGGGAAGGAAAGCATTGTGGCCGGTTGCCCCGGGAAGGGGAGGGAAAGAGGAGTTTGGGGAAAAAATGGGCCAAAAAGAAGTCAGAAACCAGTCTTTGGAGAAGAAGGGACCTTTGGGGGAAAAAAAAATCTGCAGCCCAAAAAAAAAGTCACCGGGAAATGGGGACATTGAGAAAGTTTAGGATATAAGAAACAGAAAAGGAGCCCAAGCCAAGAAAGGACAAGATGAAGGAACTTGGGCAAAGAAAAGGTTGCAAAAGAAAAGGGAAAAATAAAAGGTAAAAAGAAAAGTAAAAGGGCGGAGACGTCTATCATAAAAAAAACAAAGGATGAAAAAGAGAAAAAAAGACTCTAACCTCGGGCCTTAAAGTCAAAAAACTCACAAAGGAGGGGTGAAAAAAAGCAAGTAGATAGGAAAAAACAGGAAAAAAACATACGTGACGGGGAAGGTCGAAACGGCAGGCCCGTTTGAGGGACGCACTTGCCCGTGCTAAACAGTGGAAACCAAAGACCCACTTAAATAAATTTAACAGGGGAGACCCACCGCCTGCCACCTCAGGAAGAAGGGAGCAAAGAACCGACTGGAAAAAAGAAAGTGGTAAAAGGAACTGCAAAGATCGGAAAAAAAAAAAAAGGACTGACCACGTGCACACAGTTGGGGCGAAAAAAAAAGAAACCTAGGAGACGATCATAAGCGGAAAAGAGGGGATGGTAGAGGCACGGGTTCTCTGAGAAAGACCCGGACGTCTCAAATGGGGATGTACAAAAAAAAAAGCCGCAAAAGCCAAAGAGGAGAAAACGGTGAAAAGAGGAAAAAACTCATGCAAGGAGAAGTTGACGGCCTAACTGGGAGGGGGAGAGGAAGTAGGGAACAAAAAACAAAAAGTCAAAAGCATAATTGAAAGGGGGAAGGGGGACCAACGTGCCTCAACGTTTCCGAATGAAGGACCGGAAAAAACCTAAGTCAACGGAGAAGAGGTAAAGGGAGGTGGATAAAGGGGGAAAGTCACCTGGTAAAAAAAAGGACAATTACAGAAGGAGAAGTCTTGATTGATAGAAGATGGAGGAATTTCCAAAAAGGGGAAATCAGAAGATACTTTTGAAGAGAGAGAAAAAGGGAAGAAAAGAAGTGAGAAACAAAAAGAAAAAAAAAAAAAGTGAAAAAAAGGAGGGCACATTTAAAGGATAGCGCGTTTGGAAGGGGACTGGGGGAAATGCAAAGAGGTGGGAAGAATAGGGGAGGAATTGGAGGTTCAGGGAATAAGAAAATCAAAACCAGTGAAAAAGAAGCACAATACAAGAGAAAGAAGAGATAAGGAAAAAAGAAAAAGAAAAAGGGCCAAAAACAAGGCCCTTAAGAGTCCAGAATACGGTGTATTAGCCTCAAGGGTGAAAAAAGTGGTTTGGGGAGGAAAGCCTGATTGAGGCCCCGAGAAGGGCCACGCAATTTTAAAAAAAACCGGAATGGGCATAAAGGAGGTGTCTTGATGCGAGCTGAGAAGTTGAAAACGGGAAGTACCAATAAAGGGGCCACGTGAAAGAATGAAAGAAAAACGCCGTTGACACTCAAAAGAAAAAGTGGAAAAGGGCACCGGGCAAACGGGTTATCTTCTGGCAGGAAAAGGTACTATCAGAAAAAAAAAGCAGAAGGAAAAAAAAGGAGGCAAGGTTGGGAGGGAAGACCGGGAAGGGTTTGAAAGGAAGCGGGCACTCAAAGGAACGTTCTCGGGAAAACCAAAAAAAAAAATTTCCAGTCGACCTCGGGAAGAAAGAAAAGGGAAAAATGGTGATTAGCACGTCGAGCCGCAGAAGCAAGGGGTAAGGAAAAAAAAAAAACCCAAAAAGGCCTGTGAAACAGGACGCCAGAGGGGAAAAAAAAGGGGGGGGGAAAGGGAGGAACAGCCAAATCGGGGACTCGAAAAGGGCCCAGAAGAAATCATACTACAAAAAAAAAAAATGAAGAAGAAGACTACAGAAAAGGAAATAGCAAAGCGGGGGAAAAAGAACCGTCTACCCGCCGGGCGAGAGGCGGGGAAGTGGGGGGGTGTCAGAGTTGGTGAGATGTGAGAAGAAAACAAAGAAGTAACTCAAAAGAACTGGAGTCGAAGGAAAAAAAAAACGAGGGGGGGAGAGAGACGGCCCTGCAGTTCTTGGGGAGGGAAAATCATAAAAAAAGATCCTGGGGAAAAGAAAAAAAAGACCTTGAAAAAGGACGAAGGAAGGAGTGTCCAAAGGAGAGGGATAAAACCTGATATCTGACGAGGTCCAGAGAGAGAGGGTTGATCAAAAGAAGGAATCTGGAGGAGGAAAGCAAGCAGACGAGAGGGGGGGAAGGCCCTTCGAAGAATTCTGGACCCAAAAAAAAACTTCTTCAAAAAAAAAAGGTTTGAAAGTATAAGGTACCCGTGGAAAAGAAAAAGGAGTCATCGAAAGAGGAAAACTTAAGGGGGGGGGGGGGGAAACGACTGAACCGAGGGACTCAGTTTACAAGAGGGAGAATCTAAGGAAGGTGAGAAAGTAGGGGGAAAAAAACAACTTGAGAAGCCCTATTGTGGAATCGTTGGAAAAAACTCAGAATTGAGGAAATCGTCATCAAATAAAAAAAAAAAAGGGAGGGAGAAATTATGCCAAAAAAAAAAAACACTTTGAGAGCGCACCCAAAGAAAAAGGATCCCGAAGGGGGGGGCAGGGATTACGGGCGAAACCGAAGAAAGAAAGCCTAAAAAGAACAGAAAGAAAAGGGGCCTAGCAATTAGGGAAATAACCATCAAGGGGGTTGGGGTGTGGGGGGGGGGGGGGAGTGTCGGGGGTGAGTTTGGTGGGGTGGGTTGGGGTGGGGTGGGTGTGGTGGGGAGTGGGGGGAAACCCAATTTTCCAGCCAAAAGAAACTTTTTAAAAAGTTCCGTTCCGCAGTACAAGGGGGGCCTCCGACGGGAAGTCTAATCAAAATCCCCCTTTCCAGAAGGGAAAAGGCAAAGTCAATCGCAAGGAAAGCCTACGACGTAACGAAGACTCAACCGAAGTCTGGCAGACGCTGAATGGAACGTGAAGAAAAAGGGAAAAGACTGCCAAAAAAAACTTCAAAACGAAAAAGGAGAAAAGGGTCCCTGTACCAGTAAAGAAAGGGAGAAAAGGAAGTCCTCGGGCCTTAGGGGAAAAAAAATGAAAAAAAAAAAAAAAAAGAACCCAAAAGGTAAAAACCACAAGACAAAATGAAAGGGGAGGGAAGCGGGGGTTCCCGCGCACGTGAGGGGTTCGGGAGAAGAAGTATAGAGTAAGGAAGGAGAACTGAAAGGAAAGATTCGAAAAAAGAAAAAAAAAAAACCTAGGGGGGAGATTTCGTCGGGGAAACAACGAAACAATGACGGATAAAGGGGGACGGGTTACTGAGTCTAAGTTTCTTGGGAGAAGCGGCATATATCAGGGTCCAGGAGGGAAATCAGTAAAACAGCTACCTGAAAGGGCCTTCAAGGGAAAAACAAAAACCAAAACTCAAAAAACGCAATCACACCGTGCAAAGATCCCGGGGTCAACAGGAAGAAAAAATGTTGGGGAAAAGAAGGAGCAAAGAAACCCAAGGGAAGAAAAAGTTGTAAAGGACACTCTTTGGTGAGGTCCTTGCCTGAAAGGGGGAGCCCCAAGCAAGAAGATAGGGCAAACTGGGAACATGGGAGTGGTCAACCGGGCCGGGACGTCGCCAAAGAAGGTCAAAAAGCTGGAAAAGGGAGACCCTGTGAAAAAAACGTAAAAACCGAAAGAGGATTTCAACGAAGGAAAGGGGAAAGGGAGGTATATTCCCAGCTCAAAGTGCACGGGGACGGAAACAAAAATTCAAGAGGGGGGGAAACGGGGAGAGGAACTGTGAAGAACAGAGGTCCGGCCCACAGACGAACACCAACCGATTAAATGAAAAAAAGGGGATTTCAAAAAAAGGGGGGGAAAGAGCCAACAAAAGAAGGGAAAATCGCGTAAAGGAAAAAAGAAAAGAAGAATGGCAAAAGACCCGAAAGGACCACCAATCCAGCCTCCAAAAGGTCTTCCAGGAAAAAAAAAAAAAGGTCTTTAAGAAGGGAACTTCCAGAAAAACAACCCGAATCGGGGGAAAAAAATTGGACGGGCGAGGGAAAAACCTGAGCGGCATAAAGGGTTTCCAAAACGCTAAAGGGAGAAACGGCAGAAGATTCAAAGTCCCACCACCTTAAAAGAAAAACCCGGGGGGAAAAAAAAAAAAAAAGGAAATAAACAAATAGCCGGAAGTGGACGGGGGGACCCCTGGAAACCCGGCGATCACACCCCCCCCAGGAAAATGTAAGGAGACCCAGGAAGGGAGACCCAAATATCTCCTTGGAAAAAGGGGGGGGGTCCCGGGATTTGGAACTTCAGGGAAAGAATCTACGGAAGTTCGGAAAAAAAAGGTTGGACCAAAACCAGAAAAAGGAAAAACGCCTAAAATGGTCTTTTGAAAAAGGGGGGACTATTGAACTAGCAAAAAAGACCAAAGGAAAAAGACTGGAAAGGGAAAAGCAAAAAAAGAAAACCGATTAGAACATGGAAAAGCGTTTCCAGAAAATTGTGGTGTTGAAAAAGAAGAACAGGGGGAAACCTGCCAAAAATTGACAGGGAAAAGGAACTCGAAAAAAAACACTAGAGGAAAGCCTCGAAAAAACCCCCAACGCCAAAAAAAAACCCCAAGGAAGGAAATCGGGGAAGACCCCGGGGGGTAAAGAAAGAAAAAAGGAGAGGAAAACGAACATGCGAAGTTTGGGGGGGGGGGTCCCCACGGGGGAAGGGGTCGGGGTTCCGACTGAGGCTAAAAGAGGAATCTAAAAAGTCCAAGAGAGGGTGAAATTGGTGATGGTAAGCACCTGAAAAAGGTGAAAAAAACGCTTAGGGAAAAAAAGAAGAAAAGAAGGGGAAGTAAGCACAAAGGAAGTTCTAAAAAAAAAAAGCTTTGAGGTTGCATAGAAAAAAAAGGACACCAACTAGCTCACTAGGACCGAAGGAAAAAAAAAACAAAAAAGAACGAAGAGAAAGGAGCACTGGGGCGTCGACCCAAGAGGGGAACTCCAAAAAAATCCCGAAGCTTTTAGGACAAAAACAATCAACTTTAATCTCAAAGAAATCGGGGCTCCTCGAGATCTTCAGGGGAAGAGGGTAAAAAAAAGGGGAAGAAGTGAGGCAAGAGAGGTGTTTTGAAACCCACTTTCAACGTGACGGAGAAAGGGGGGTTTGACAGAGAAAAAAAAAGACCAAAAAACAGGAGGAGGGGGAAAAAAAAAAAAAATAGTGAGGGGGAGAAAAGCAAAAGGCACACGTGAAAAAGGAGGGGGAAAAAGAACTCCTGTCTAGAGGACGTACGAGCAACTGGAAGGACTCGCAATCATGAAGTGCGACTTGCATCTCAAAGGAAAAGGAAGGGGACCCAAAGAAGTTTAAAAGGGGGGGATTGGAAGGTGTCTGAGGAGAACAAGGGGGGGGTACAAACTGAAGAGGCGAAGTCTGGAAGCAATCAGGAGAGGGAGATTAACCCCAGAACCTGGAAATAAAAAAGGAGGAAAGTGTCTGAAAGATGCACCGATCATGCCAAAAAAGGGGGAGGAGCAGGGAGAAAGAGGACGGCGGGGGAGTTCGAGGGGTTAAGAGGAAAAAAAGGAGGCCCGGGGGGTGGGCCAGAAAGGGGGCTGGTGTTTAGGAACGAAAAAACTGCTCAAACCGGGGTCCAGGGGGATTCATTAACTTCAAGAGGGGGAGGAAAGGCATCTGAAGGGAAAAATTCGTCAAACCATTGAAAAAGAAGCAGAAGAAAACACAGAAGGGAGAGAAAAAAAGAAAAGAGTTGAAAAAACTGGGATGAGGAAATGAAGAGAAAAACAATGAACGGCGTCTTGGGGAGGTTAAGGGGTGTGAGGAGAAGAGCCCCTTATTAAGGAACGTTTTGCAAAGGGAAAGAAAATCTTGGGGGGCTAGGGGGCCCCTGTTAAAAATTTGGAAAGGAGGAAATCAGAAATTTAAGTTCACGAAAAACCAACGGGGGGGGAGGGGGGACTATCGACCACAAAAGAAAGCGCAAGGAGCCCGAAAAAATAAGTAAAAAAAAGGAAACAATCAAAGGGAGGGGAAAAACGTTTTCACCAAAGGGGGGGGGGTCCATACCAGAGACGAAAAGAGTAAAGAGGACACACTAAAGAGAAGGATGAGCTTGAATAACCAATTCTATTTCAAAAAAAAGGGAAAAAAAAATATAAAAGGGAAGAGGCAAGGTTTTGGACCCAGAGGGCTCACGGGGTTCAAACTGGGGGGAAACTGGAGATAATACCCGAGGAAACAACTAGGGGGCCGACAAGAGGGCTTCGGGAGCAAACAGCAAGGGAACATTTACAAGGAGGGGGGTGTGTAAAGGGGAAGTCATGCCTGAAAACTTGGAAAGACGTCTGGATTGAGAACCAGAAAGAACAAAAAAAAAAAAAAAGGAGAAAAGAAAGCGAGGCATGTGAACCGAGGAGGGGAGTCTAAAAATCCAGAAGGGGGTGGGGACGGAAAAAGGACCCAAAAAAAAAAGAAAACATTCCACTGTTGGGGGGGAGGGGGGGGGATTGAAGGGTCGCTAAGAAAGGAAAAATTCAGAAGAAAAAGCACCACTGATCTGATTTGACCATGTAGAAGGGTTCAGCAAAAAAAAAACGGAAAAAGCTTTGAAAAAAAAGTGGGACACAAGAGGAGATGGTGGAGATAGCTCTTTCCGGCTCGTAAGAATAAATAAAATAAGGAGGGGTGTAAGGATACGAAAGGGGAGAATCCAATGACGCCTTTTCAAAGCGATACTCAGAAAAAGGAATAAAAAAGATGGAGAAAAGGGGGCGTCAAAAAGAAGAGCATACACACCATTTCACTCACCGAAGGGGGGGGGCATTGTCGGAAAGGGACCAAAGAGGACAGAAAAGGGGAAGAGGTGGGAGGTAGACGGGGAACAAAAAGGTGCGAAGTGCAAAAAGAAAAGAAAGAACTTACAAAGTGCCAGTTCAATAGAAAAAGGGTGACACTGTTGTATGGTTCATTAGGGAGCTGCCAAAAAAAAAAAAAAAAAAAACCAAGGACCTGGGAAAAAGGAGTAGTAGGGAAAAACATAACGAAGTCACTTCCAAGAGAGATGACAAAAAAGAAATCTGAGAAGGCCAGTAAACCCGGGGGAAGAAAAAAAAGAGGAGGGTGCTGGAAAAGGATGAGCAGACCAGGGAAAGTCAACATAAGGGAACCGGCCAAGAAACTCCGGAGGCCTAACGAGAAATCGGAAGATCGGGAAAAGAAAAGACTGGAAAAAAAAAAAAAAGAAAAACAGAAAAAAAGAGCCGGCGTTCCCACCCAGACTAGCCATCGCCCGGACACTTCAGGACAGAGAAAAGGTTAAGAAGAAAAAATGAAAAAAGGGTAAGAAAAACAGAAAGGGAGTACAGAAAAAAATTTGGTGCCGACGGATTTCAAAAAAAGGAAAAAAGTTAGGGGGGAGTAAACTGAGTGTGGGAGGGGCTAGGGGAGCGAAAACTAAAGGGGACTTGCAAGTAAGGAGGGAGAACTCAGGAGGGAGGGGGGGTACTAAGATCTGGGAAAAAAGAAAGAAAATCAAGAAGTCGCAGGCAAAAGGGGAAGCAAAGAGCGTAAACAATCGTAAACCGGGGTCCTGGGATAAGAAGAAACGGAGGAGCAAAGGAAAAAGAGTCCAAACGCCTTTTGAAGACTTCATCTTCAATTTCAAGGGAAAAAGAGAGTTAGGGGAAAAAAAAGACGATGGAGGGGGGAGGGGAAAATACACAAAAAGGGAATTTTGAAAGATGCCAATCCGTGACACATCTCTGCGCCAGTTCAGGAAAAAGAGAAAAACATCAAGGACTTGGAGAATAAAAAAAAAAAACGCTCAAGGAG
>Ga0179593_1339533_pt1 | contig 16842 bp, 29 predicted proteins | sample CZODoug2_1_08_16_FD_185931 | JGI IMG/M metagenome (GOLD analysis project Ga0179593, IMG submission 185931) | Vadose zone soil fungal communities from Angelo Coast Range Reserve, California, USA - CZODoug2_1_08_16fungal (PacBio error correction) | ecosystem: Environmental > Terrestrial > Soil >...
GGCAACCAAACCCAAACCCCCCCACTTGGGGGTAAGCGACGAAAACGGAAAAGTCCAAGAAATCGAAAAAAAGGGTAGACGGGCATCAAATAACAACAACCACGGGAGGAGGAAGGGGGAAACGCTCGACGCTTCGGGTGAGAAAGCCTGACGAACACAAAAGTGTTTCCAGAAAAAGTTCGTGAAAAAAAGCACCAACACGCCGATTAATCAACCGGAAAACAAGTAGTCAGGGGGGGACGGGAAAACTGCCAGTTTCAAAGAGGGGGCCAGGAAACCGGGGAACGAGAGCCCTTTCCGAAATCTCCTGGAAGACAACGGGGCACGATGGGTGAACTTGGCAAAAGGTGGAAAAACCACAAGAGAAGGGGGGCAATCCGCAGTGAATAAGGCGACTTGGCCCAGGGTCGGAGGAAGGGGCATCGGGAAACAGCCAACAGCGCACTGCGAAAAGATGAAAAAACGCCTGGGTATCGCAGAACCTCAAAGAAAAAAAAAAAAAAAAGGGGGGTGGTGGACCACTTTGGGAAAAGAAAAACCAAGCAGAGGAGAAGCGGGGGAAAACGATGGAGAAAAGTGGGGAAGTCAAGAAAGAAGAGGAAAAAACGGGAAAAATTGGGACGACACGCCCAAGACAAGAGAACTCAAGAAAAAATAAAAAACAGACGGTGGGGGACAGAAAAAGCCCGAGCTCCATTCTCCCAGAAAAACAGGGACAGACCTGGTGAACGGAATTGGCCAGTCCTCAGCCCTTCGACAGAAATGCGGGCGGAAAACCCGGGGGGTTTAAATAAAGACCTCCACACCACTCACAGGACACTCGCGGAAATTCACAACGTACGACAAAAAAAATCGATAGAACACACAATGGCGCCGAAACCACAGGATCAGGCCCAAAAAAAAACGTCAGGACATAAGAAGAGAGTAAGCACAAGGACCGATTTCAAAAATACAACGAAACAGAATAATAAACAGACCTGGAAAAAACTACCGAGTTGGGGCCACAGAAAAAAAGATTGGGGGGAGACAACGGCACTGGAAACCCTCAACCCCTAGCCCATGAAGTAAAGAAAACGGTCCTGGAAGAGATAGAAAAAAAGGGTCACGAAAAAAAGAGTCACACAGAACAAATGCGGGTATATATTAAGGGGCCGCCGTTGGACCTGTGGAGGGTAACCCATCCCCTACTGACCACTTGCAGCCTACAGCAAGGTCCGAACAAAGAAAAAGGTATGCCAGAGAAGAAAAATACTGGAGGTGGAGGGGGGGACCGTCAAATTAGCTTTGCTGGGAGAAACCCAACCTAAGGACAGGGAAAATACCGATCCGGATGCAGGCATGAAAACCTGGCGGGACCGGCTTCAGGTGAAGGGGATGTCGAGGTACCGCAAAAGGCGGGTGCGGAATGAGACATGGAGAAAGGGGGAACTAACTCACTGAAAATAAAAAATCACGAAAATTGAGGAGGGGGCAGAGCGAAAGGCGGCAAACAAGGAAAATCGACCACACACGGAACGATGACCAGAAAATTACAAAGGAAGGAGTTAAAACAAAATGGCTCACGGCTGGCCACCTACTGTGATAAGACGGAAGCGAATGAAAAAAAAAACAAGTAAATATCAAATACAAGTGGGCTCCGAAATCACGGGCCAAACGAAAAAAAAAAGAATGTCGAGCACTAAAAAAGAACGGGGTGGCTACAAAGAACGCAGGACAAACAGAAAACCCCAAAAAACGACAAAGTGGTTAAACGCTGCAAAAGGGGGGGGGGGTCAGGTAACAAAGAACTAAGAACAAAAGGGGGGGTGTTAACACGAGGAGACGGCACACGGAGCACTAAGGTACTGGTAGCAACACAAAACACGGCTCGCAACAGTGCCCGACAAATGCGAAAAAAACACAGGAAAACAGGGTAGGTGCGAGGGGGGAAAGCTCAACAAGGAAGAAAAAAGGGAGGGGGCAGAAGACAAAAACGGGTGCGCAGCCAACCACCTCAAGGGCTCTAAATCGAAAACCGTTATAAAATTAAGAACTAACAAAGCATTGCACCCAACTGAAAAAAAAAAGGGATCACGGCACAGAAAGGGGGCTACAGGGGGAAAAAAGGGAAAAGCTCCAAGAAAAGAAAAGAAGACACGCAAGGATGAATTATAAGAACGGAAAAAACACGGACTACCGGGGGCAAAGTGGGAAAGAGGGGGAGGCAGCAGTCGAACCGCCCCCAAGCACCCGAGACCAAGGGTGTGAACCAGAAATCAACTTAAGGCACATCTAGGGTTAGCGCCTTAAGTCTGGAAAAAAGGGCACGATGGAGAGGAAAGGGGAAACAGGTAAAAATAAATGGAGGAAAAAACCACTAACCCCGGAAAGAAAGCAAAGACAGGAAAGGGTACACCATCAAGGGTACAAAAACTGACGGAAAAGAAACCAATGCAAAATGGGGAAAGAAGGGCGAAAAAAAAAAAAAATAAGTCGATCCCAAAAAGTCCGTCCGCGACAAAAAGAAGAATCAACATGCCCCCACCATCGCAGAAAAACCCTGGAACTACCGAACCCTCTCTGAATCATCCCAAATAACAAAAAGACATCAGAACAAAAAAGGCCAGAACAAGTCAAAGAATCACAATCAATGAGCAAGTGAATGGCAAGTCACACACGTCACAAAAAGAAACAGTAGAGAACACAGCGGTAGTACCAAAAAGACCAAACGTGAATAAACATCCACATGTACCGGAAAAAAAGACGTCGAAATAAAAAAGAAAACAAGCGGTGGACCCGGGGGGGAGGAGACAGAAAAAAATAAAGAATAAACCGAACACAGGGGAAGATACTGCCCTGTTTCGAGAAGGGGCGTCGCGAACGAGGCACCTGGGTCGTTGTGAAAGGCAGCCCGGTGCCACATCGGGGAGGCGAAGGCCCAACGCTTGGGGAAGGGGTTCCCAAGAAGGAAAACAAGGGGGTCGCGTCGAAAGTGAGAAGTCAGTGGGTGGGGGGGAAGACAGCACAGTACGGAGTTCCAAGTGGAATAATGCGGTAACGGAGCAGTGTGAGGGGGGACACCAAAGGTTGGGAGGGCTCACGGAAGGGGACCACCGGCGGGCACTGCCATTCGACGGGATGTGGGTGAAAATCAAGTGTAAACACTGTTGGATGGAAGAGCAGGAGACAAAACGATCTCCCCTAAATCCGTCGAGAGCGCGTTGCTATGTGGTGGTGCAAGAGACCTGTGTCGGAATCGTCGACCGGAATAGCACCGAGGGGCGGAAGGGCGCGCACGAAGGTAACAGTGCAAAGCGGGGCGATCGGGTGGGGCAAAAAACTCGGGTATGGGAGAAACCCCCCAAAAATCGCTACTGGGCTGAGAGCACGAAATAAGAGGGCCGCGAGTGGGCTCAAGGCGCAAGGGGGGGAAACAACGGTACGGTGGTTGGGGCCTAACGGGTGAACGGGGCCATAAAGAGTCCCCGAAATTCAAGCGAACAAGACCAGGGGGGGGTGATGAATGCTTGTGACAATGCAAGGAGGACAAGTGACGACGGGGACGAAAGCGAAAAAGGGTCTCGGCAGGGGATTCAGCAACCGGTGGCGGGGGGCTCAGAACCTTTGCGGCGAACAAGCGGGATGGTGGATGTTTGAGTGAACATAAATCTGCTGGGACGGGGTGGGGATTCGAAGTGCGGGTCAAAAAAAAGCGGGGCAATCAGGAGCAAGAACACAGGAGACAAAGAGGAAAAGCTGAGAGGGGGGGGGGGTGCCACGCGGGGACAAAAAAGACGGCAATTGCTGCAACGAGGCAGATCGTGATAGGGCCGGGCCACCAGGGCTGGAGGCGATAGCAGGGGTGGTTGTCGGGCGCAAACAAGGGAGGGGGTTTGTAGACGACACACGGAAGGGACACTAAGGGCGGGCAAAAAAAAGGACAACTCGGTAAGGAAGGCAAAGGGGGGAACCGTGGAGAAGTTGGGGCCTGGGGGGGTGGAGCGGTGCGATGGGGTGCCGCTGTGGCGGCGGTCGGGCATGTGTCGTGGAAGGAAGACGAATTAATAGGACTGGGGGGTGTCAAGGACACCACGAAGGGGGGGGGGTGCCGGACAGGACGGAGGGGAGGGGAAAGGAGTGCAGACCTGCGTCCGACCGGTCGTGGTCGGGTAGATCCGTGTGCCTTCGGGGGGGGTGGGAGACAACGAGAGGGGCGGGAAGGTCGTCTCGAAAAAAAGTGCAACACGGAGGTGGAGCCGACCCATCGGGGGAGGGTGGGGGCGTGGAGGCCCGGTCGAGATTTAGGGAGCGCAGAAAAAGAGAGCACGAAAGGGGGGGGGGCGCGTTTTTGGGGCCAGGGTAAAACGACGAGGGGGGTAAGAAATTGTCCTCAGAAGTGCCGGGGGAATGACAAACTATGTCCGATCGGACCACAAAGGTCGCGGCACACGACCAACGGGCATTGGGGGTCGCATCACAAACGTCCAGGGGGAAGCCCGGGGAAGGGGGGGGGGGGGGCGGGGGTGCGTGCCAAGGCGTAAAGAGGTCCAGGGAAAAACACAGAAAAAGGGGGCGGGGAGATGGGGAGGATGAAACGGGAAAAAAGGGCCGTGGTCGAGCAAAAGAGCGGGTGGGCCCCCAAAAAAAAAACCGCCGGTGAAAGGTTCACCGTTTGAGGACGCCAAGTGGGAACGGGCCGAAGTTGGGGAAAGGACGGCGGCAACAAAGGAAAAGAGTCGGGAGGGGGGGCGGGGGGGCGGCGGACTTTAGGGTCTGGGGGTGCAAGGGGTTTCGGCGAGAGCGGGGGGAAGTCCAGGCTGTCGGGGGGGTAGGGGGGTGGTTGCAAAAAAGCGCGGACACGAGAGGGGGGGAGAACTGAAGGACAAGGTGGTCCCGCGAAGGCCGTTTGCAGGGTAAGTCCGACGAGTGTGGCGCAAGTGTGAGGATACACAAAAAAGGAGAGCCGTGGCGGGTGATGCCTGATCGGTTGGAGAAAAAAAAAACATCGCTACTGCGGAAAAAAAAGGGCGGGGATCAAAAAAACGATGTGCCCTTGGGTGTCACGGTGAACTTGGACCCACAAAAGGAGAATGGCAACTCCCTGAGTGCGTTTTAATCAGGCGGGGCAAAAGGTAAGATGGAAAAATAAAGATCACCTCGGGTGCTGGCGAGTTAAGGGGGTGACGGGCGGGGTAAGGGCGGGGAAAAGGGAAAAAAAAGGAGGATATACGAATGGCAAGGCGGCCCGGTGACCGGGAAAAAATGTGGTGAAGGATTCGAAGTGCAATTCAAAGGGTCGACAGCCGGAGGAAGCGCATCAACAGCGCCAAGAACAACATCCTGGTTGCACTAAAATCCTTACAAAAGCCAAAAAGGACCAACTAGGAGGAAAGAAACCGGGATCAACAGTCCTAACCTCTTCCGACCCGGACGCGGCCGATAAAGAGGTGACCACAGAAACCTCAGTCCCCCTCATCTTTTAACAAAACGGCTTGACGCCGCAGTCAGAATCCAGGACGAAAAACACCAAGTAGTACAAAACAGGTCGAAAGACCGTTGCGTCCGGGATTACTTCCCCTGCAGAAAGACCACAGGATAGGCGATGGACCTTGGTGACAAGAGAACGACGAAAAGGGGGGGTCCGTCAAAAATTAGGGCAGGACAAAAGGGGGTGGGGGACCTGGTAACCCCAGCCCCAGGGGGGATAACAAAAACCTCAATTACAATCCCCCTCAACCCTTGGGGGTACGGATTGAGGCAAGGCTACGAATGAGAAGTAAACAAGCTCAAAAACTAAGAAAAAAAACTCAAAAGGAAGGGGTGAATTGGTTTCCCAAACACCGTTTCGAGCGTAAGAAAAAAAAAAACGGCCGGAGGTCAGGAAAGGGACGGGATAACGAAAAGAAAGAGGTCGGTTGTGAGGTGAAAAAAAGCTCCTTGCGCCACAGAAAAGAGAAAACAAACGAAGAAAGGTCGTCGACCAAGAAGTTGCAATGGAAATGTCCCCCTTTCAAAAAGATAAAGAAAAAAAAAAATAGGCTGGGGGTGCCGAATCTGAACAAGAAAGCAAGGAAAAACCACAACAAAAAACTCGGGGTTGCAGAAAAAAAGAAGCCTAAAAAAAACTGTCAAGGGAGCATATCAGGGCATGAGAAAACTCGGAAGGAGGGGTGTAAGGCTACTGGAAAATAAACCGGGAAAAAAACCCGTCCGCCAAAAAGCCCGGTCCTTCGATGAAAAAAAAAACAAACGAGAAGGGGATGCTAGGGGGGGCACGTCAAAAAAAGGACCATTGGGAAGTTTGAACCAGGGGTCCAACAAACGCCCAAAAGACCGGGGGGAAGGGTAAGGAAACGAATCCAAAGGCAAGGTTTGACAGAACCGAGCCCCTTGCCAACCAAAAAAGGGATGGTGACCGATTAACAAAAGGCCCAGGCCCGCAAGGGGGAAACGCACAATGGACGTGCGAGGGAAAACAATCTAAAGCAAAAGAAAAAGGCAGAAAAACAGGGGGGAGAGGGGGAATGTTCCTATTCTTGCGGGGCACGATCAAAACACGGGGGGACAAAAAGAATCCCAACGGAAGATCTCCCAGTCGAGTGAGCGGAAGGGGAGAACGACGAAAAAAAAGCACAGTGTGCAAAAAACGCTCAACGTTCAAACCATGGGTCGCTGAGAACCGGGGGGGGAAAGGGGGCGTAGGCGGTCGCAAAAAAAAAAAAGATCAGGGGGGAAGGTTGTTGATCCTCGGGTTTCCCGATGGGGGGGGAGGTCGGGGGAAGGTACAGCACGGCCCAATGGCGAACCAAAGTCCGTGGGGGGCAAAGGCTGGGAACTGGTCACTTTCGAACCATCTGCAAAGTGCGTTTACGTAGAAGACGGGATCGGGGGCCCCAGACGCCCCATGCTGTACCAACCTAAATGGGTCCACAATCTGGCTCGGGGAGAGAGGTAGGCGGCCCACCGCTTTAAAACGTCCCGCTCGGGACCCATGACCATGGGAGGGGGAAAAAGGTGTGTTCACGACAATAGGCGCGAGTATCAGATTGGGGTGGGGAGAAACAAAGACCGCGGCAACCGAGCCAACGTCGCTTCCACAAAACAACGGTCAAGAAGGAAAAACGGGGGCATGAAGAAGGGGGACCAGTCAGTAAACAACCCGGACCAGCTGGGCGAGAAGACGAAACCATTCATAAAACAAAACGTCGCAAACCGGGGAACACATCGATTGGGGAAAAGGGAAAAGCCCCACTGGGCAACCAAAGAGGAAAGAAGGGGGGGCAAGGAAGATTCCCGGCCACGGTCCCTTCCCATTGCGCGACAGAACTGCATGGCCCGAAAACCCACCAGGGAAAAAGCAAACGCCTCGGCCGGCTGGCTCGTGGGTGAGGCGAAAAAACGAAACGAAAACGGCAGGCCATCATACTGAACAACAGAAAAACATACCTCCCTAGGCACCAACATCGCATAAAAAAAAAAAAACAGGAGGAAAAAGAGGGAAAAGATCGATGAATCTCTTTCTGCTTTTCCGTCCCCGTTTTTGACGGGGTCAGGAGAAATAAAAGCCCGAAGGGGGGGAAACCGCCGCACGCAGGGGACTAAGGGGCGGAACCGTCCTTATTTCGACAATGAAAAAAGGACCGGAACGGAAAGGGGGGGAATGGCACCATAAACCGGGAAACACAGCAACGGAAAAGGTGACTAAAAAAAGGGCCGTGGCCGAGGGTCGTTTCGACCAACGTGGCAAAATGAAAACGGGAGCAGTACGAAAAAAGGGGGGTCAGGGGGGGAGGGGACCAAAAAACAACGGTCAACGACAAAGGGGGGGGAACTCAGAGGAACAAACAGAGGGTAGCGATGACCTCCTCTTCCAGCCAGCTCTGCTATTTAAGGTGTATAAAAAAAAAAAAAAGAGTAAAAAAACAACGTCCCCACCAAAACAGGGGAGAAACAACACTGGGAAAAACATGGTCGGGGGGACAGAGAGGATGAAAAAACTTTGCGCACCCAGGACAAAGACTCACTGGAAAAAAACAAAAAAAAAAGTGGAGGACAAGCGCCAGGTCGAGAAAAAGAAAACTGCGACAGCAGGGACATGCCATTGGGGCCACTCATTGACGTCCGCAGGCATTAAGAGTTGCGCTCGCAGGACCGGGGGGGAAAGAAGAAAAAAAAAAGCGACCGCGGGACGGAGGAGCAAAACAAGTAAACGAATACGAATCGACCAAAGATCCACGCAAAAAAAAAAAACGGGGGACAAACAATCACCAAAGGGGGAAAAAAAAAACGGTGCGGAGGGGGCGCAGATAAGCGGGGCCCAAAAGACAGGGGGGATTAAGTTAACGGTGATTCGGCCCCGTCCCAGCTCGACTCAACGCCCAAAAAACGGGTCAAAACACTGAAAGAGAGAAAAAAGGACACAGGGGGAAAAAAATGGGGGGCGGGAGAGTTCCGGGGCACCTGGGGGGGAGAGGACACAAGAAATGGAGAATCCCCCACGTGCTAAACGCGACGAAAAAAAAACCAAAAAACACTAGGGAAAAAAAAGGAGACGAAAACCAAGACGATGTTGGGGAGGATAGCAAAACTGACCGGGTGAAACACAACCGGAAGGGAACGGACACATACTCGTCTTTTATCGCACGGAAATACCGGGACCTGGAAACTGGCGGGCCAAGAACTACATGGTCAAAAAGAAGTGACCCGACGGACGAAGTGTTCAACGAAAAGAAGGGAAGGAACGCATGAATAATGAAAACATGAGCAGCAAGGGGGGGCGCGGGCGCGAACAGTCATTCCATCAAGGGGCCCTACTACGTACCTGCAAATACCTGGGGGGAGGGCCCCCAGGAAACCGCAGAAACCGAAAAAATGGGGATCAGAAATAAGAATTGATGACCGAAAAGAAAACGACGAAGGTTTCTACGAAACCGATGGTCTCACGAAAAGGCAAGAACGCGCCAAGTGGCGAATGACAAATCCCGAAATCAAAACGGGGAGACCGAGCAGGGGGCCCACTGATCCGAGGAAAGCATTTCCGCCGTCCATCCACTGCTTGAAAGGGGCAAAAAGGAAAAAAGAAAGAGAGGTGAAAAGACTGGAAAAAAGGACGGGAAGAAAAGGTGGAGAGCACAGCAAGGTCAGAAACCCGTTTTACGTCGTTTCGTGAACGGTGCCCACGTTCGAAGAACTGCGGGGGGCGGACGAAGTCCAGAAAAAACGCCCCAAGGTGCCCGAGGGGGGGTGCAAGGGAACGGGTCGTCAAGTTCTTCGCTTCGAATTAAAAGGCACACCAAGACCCCAGGAAAGGAAGGGGGAGGGACAGACAGCGGAAAACGGCCGCAAACTGAGCAAAACGATGGGGGGACGCCAGGGGGGGCCGAAGGGGGGGGAAACACAAAACACAGAGATGTGCCTTGGGGTATGAATCATTGAGATGGGCCAAAAAACGGAGGCGGGAACGTTCGGAACTCCGAAAAGCAAAAAGCAAAACGAAAAAAGCCGGGGCAGAGTGAACAGGCAAAAGGCTCAGATCATCCGCGTTTGCCGCCGGAAACCGGCACCGTCCACCGCACCAAAAAAAAAAAAAAAAAAAAAGAAAAGGGGGACCGAAAGATGACCTCCAAAACGACCAAAAAAAAAAAAAACCAAAACAACGACAACCCGACAAAGAAACAAGAGAAAGGGGAACAAAAAAGTTCAAAGGTGTCACTAAAAATAAAACAAAATCTTGAACACGATCGCAACGTATCACGGGGGAGGGAGGGCCATCACACAAAATCAGGGTGTGGTAGAGGTATCAACAACTAAACCTTCTTCACTATTAAAACGGGGGTTAAGACTAAATGAACAGGCACGGAAGAGCCGGACCTTGACGGTCTAAAAAACAAGGAAGCCAAGCCTAAAAAAGCGGACATCAACACCTCCCTGGTCCGGGGCCCAAAAAGCCGGACACCGGACTCACAGTGAACGATTGCGAAACGGGTGTGGGGGTGGCAATCAGGAAAAGAGGGAGTCAAAGTCAAGCAATCTCGACGTTTTCAAACGGGGTGACAATCGGGGGCCGGGGATCAACTCAAAAGGAAAAAAAAAGAGGCGGGGGAAGGTTTGTTCGAACAAAAAGGTTCCCTGTGCACAAAGGAGGGAATGCGTGTGAAGGGGAAATCGAAGAAAAAGACAAACGGAATCGAACCTTGCCGAAAAAAACCTGGTCAGGGGACCCCCCCAAACCAAAAAAAAAAAGCAAAAATGGACATTGATTTTGCCCAATAACGCGAGAAGACGAACGCTAAAACAGATGGCGTCTGATGACTAAGTTCACTAGCGACATAAGCCACGCTCCCCAGGTCAGCCCCGAAATGAAAAGAGGGAGAAGAAGGAGCGACGCTCAGACCGGCCCCCAGGAAAACGCATGAAGGCACAGGGAGGAAAAACCATTGCCTATCGCCTCAGCGAAAGTTTAGGAGGCGAACCAACAGAAAAATGGAAAAATTTAACTGAAAAAGCTGGAAAAAGAGGGGGCATGGTGTGCCTTTTTTGTTTCGTCTAAGCTTTTTACAAGTTTGTGTGATAAGAAAAAGGAGAAAAAAAAGTCAAAGGATTAGGTTTGTCTTGAAGAAGGCAACAGGAAAACGGGGTGCAAATCAAGGAAAAAGGTCGTTCATCGGTCTGGCCCACCCTCTCTCAAAAACAAAACAGGGGGGGGGGGGAAAAAAGGAAGGAGGAAGAGGAGAAACGAGGAAAGACGGATAAAAAAAGGAGAAGATGGAAAAATCGGGGGGGAAAAAGGAAAAAAACGACAAACGAACCGCAGGGTGGCAAAGGTCCTTAAACATGCCAAAAAAAAGCGGGGGAATCCAAGAACACCTGAGCAAAAGGGTGGGAAAATTGTGAAAAGAAAAAGGGAGGGCGGAAAGAGTAAGCAATGTCGGGTCAGCATATTGGCGCCGATCCAAAGAGTAATCGAAAGGAAGCTAAGTGCCAGAGAGGGGGGGGGAGCAAAAGGCTCGGCTTCACGTCAGTTTGAGGGGAAAACTATAGCCGTCGAAGGTGGCTCCAACAGTGAAGGACTAATGTCGAAATACAGGCTGGAGAAAACAGACTACCGCCAATCCGAGGGGGTGGTGGGACGTCGAGGGGGTAGGTGAGAAGCGCCCCCAAGAGCATGAAGGGTCGACAGAAAACAGGGACACTGGGGACGGTTTTGCCGGGTGGATGGAATGTCAAAGACAAAAAAAAAAAAAGAACTCAAAAAAGTGGGAAAACAAACTCAAGCTCCATCCAACCCCGGCACTTGAGTGCGAAAAAGAGGGGGAAAAAAAAAGGCGCGCAGGCAGTGAAATTGCCTAAGGGAAGGAAGGAACCGAGGAAAAACCCAACACTTCATTTTCCGGGAGGAGGAAACAAAAAGAAGGGGGGGAACGAACGCCAAAAAAAAGTGAGAAGAGGACCCGACTGTAGCAGGGGGAGGGGAAAATTTGAAGTAGCAAACGAAAGGCCGAACACTCCCATCGCTCCGCAAGGGGGGAGCCAGGTGCGAAACGTCCTCAAGCGAAAGCCGGTCGGGTAAAAAAATTGAGGAAAACCGACAGCGGGGGGGATGGAGACTGTGCACCACAAGCGTGTTCGACAAAAAAACAAATGCAATACTGCGAAAAAAAAGGAGAAAACGAGGGAGTGGGACCGGGGTTTGCCACAGTCTTGTGCCCATCATGTCGCCCTGAAAAGGGTGGGCGGGAGGGGGGACGGGAAAGGCAGGGGAAGAAGACCCGGCGAGGGGGGAGAGTTGGAAGAGGGACCGCGGTCCTCGGGCAGCAACGGGGGAGAGGCGATACGAACGGGCCAAAAGTGCCCGGCACCGTCAAAAAACTGGAAACCATGAAGTGGACGATGTGGCTATACAGAACGGGGACGCGGAAACCAAAAAAAGACTCAGTCACAACCTGTGAGGGGACAGACGGCTACTGGGGGAAGAAAAACTGAAAAGCACCGGGAAAACCCACGGGAGAGGGGGTGCAGGTGTGGACAGCCAAATGTTAGGCTGGGGAAACAAGGTCGCGGGCTCATACGCGTATTAAACTGCCTACCGGGAAAATAAAGACGGAAAGGAGCCAGAGGCCACCGACCGTTGGGCGCGTGATCGAAACATCCGACCACAAGGGGGGAAAAAAAAAAAACCAACAGGCAAAACTTTTGAGTCCCGGGAGGACTGGACCGGCACCAAAAGAAGGGGTGAGATACGAACAGGGGGGTGCACGGGGAAAGGGAAAAAAGGTGTGTCAAGCCTTGGATGTCGTTTGGGGTGCCGGGTAACCAACACATGGGAGATAAGCAACCCTGGCATAAAACGGCCGACACACGCAACCAACAGGGGTTTTCCCGGACGTGAGTGGCAAGGACACTATCAAACGAGGGGGGAAAAAAGCTCAAACTGTTAGCAAAACCGCACTAGGGGATGGGTGGTGGAAAACACACGACCCTACGTGTCGCCGAGGTCTATGCACAACTTAAACAAATCGGGGTAGGGAAAGAGGGGGAAGGAGGTCCGCATGGGAGAGTAAACAAAAATATTTAGAACCGCGGCGGATCCCAGTTCCCCGGCCCGGGGACAGTTGTAAGGGCCGACAAAGGTAATTGGGAAAAGGTCACGTCAGGAGGGGGCGAGAAGCCTGGCCGAAACAACAGGGAAACGGGGGGGGACAGCTCAAAAAAGGCAAGGCCTACAAAAGTCTGCAGAGGGGGGGGGGGGGGGGGACGAACTCGCACGAGGGGTAACCTAACTCTACCTTAAGGCGCACCTTAATGTCTTCACCTATAGAGGAGAAGGAAATGACTCCTGCTTGGGGATGCCGACCTTAAGACAAAAAGCTGACTCTTTGCAAAAGAGAAATGGGGGGGGAAGAATAAAATGAGGGGAAAAATTGCGAGCCACGTGAACAGAGGAAATGGGAGGGTGCCTATACCAAGGTCGCAGTCCGGCCAAGAACTTCTCCATTAACCGGTGGAAGGTGTGGACCCTAAAAAGTAAAGCCAGACAACTAGCAGCATGAACGTGGGAGGGAAAGTGGGGTCCTGATCTCTTCCAGGGAACGTGAACACAAATGCAGAGGATGGTGTTCACATCCAGACCAACTGATTAATCTGCAACAGTGGAAGGCGCAAAGAAACGGTCGAGCTTGGTGCGGTGACCGGTCTGCGAAAGAGGTCTTGGGCGTAAGATAAGATACAGTAAGGGAACGATGGAAGGGCGAGAAAAAAAAGGTTTTAGGTCTTTTCGTCTACCAAACCCGAAGCACAGTGAACGGGGAGGAAAAAGGGAAAGGAAACGGAAAATGGGGTCACTTCAAATATTCCACCGTCGGTTCCGACTCAGGGGGCAGGGAAGATTTTCATCTCGAGAAAACAAACACGAAACCTTGGTGCACTCTACATTGGTGAGCAGACTCAGTCCGGATCGGAGGGGAAAAACTGTGCCCGGCCAAGGGGGCGAAAAGGAACCTTGTGGTAAAGTGTTTGCACAATATGCGGGGCTGTGGGAGCGAGGGGAAAGAAAAAAAGAAGAGACGCCTAGCGGCATCGCGTCCCATCGAGAAGTGGCCAAAGAAGAGAGGAAGGACGAAGGAAAAAGATCCCAGGGGGAAGGAAATCACCGGAAAAAGGCAAAAGCGGTCGAACCGCAATAGGAGGGGGAAAAATCCATCGCGTCCCATGAAATGGATCGGAGAGGGAAAGAGGGGTGAATGACCTCCTGTAGAAAAGGGCCACACCCTGAAAAAAGACTCGACTCGGCTGTGACCCTGAACCCCCTGAAGACACAGGGAAGGGGGAAAAAGGGAAGGAAAAAGTCCTGGGGGGGTAACGCGGGAAAAAAAAAAAGGTTGAACCTAAAAGGACACAGTAACTCCTAAATCTAGTTAGGAGAAACAAACCATGAGAGAAGAGAGAATCGGGGCGACAAGGGAAACAGAAAGGTTTCTGCCAGCACAAACGCGATAAACGAAAACGAAGAGGGGGGGGGGATCAGTGGTTCCCCAAACTGCAAAAAGGTCGAAAGTGACGCGGGGACAATAGCCCGGACACGGCAAAAAAATCTTCCAACGGAAAAGGGAGAAAAAGGGGGGGGGGGGTGGACGGGAAGTGTCCAATAGGTAAAAGGAAGCGAGGGGAAAAATACGGTCGAACTTCAACATGTTCGGATGGCCCATCGGGCGGGCAGCGGCCTCGAGGGGGATTCCAACCTAGTTTGAGGGGGGAAAGGACGGAGACTCAATATTCGCGGCGGAGAAGTTGTGGGGGCGAAAAAAAACAGCAAGAGTAAATATGCGTCCCACGCAAGTAGGGTAAACAACTTTTGACACATGGGTCAGTTACCGATAGTACTTAAACGGGGGGCACGCTCGGGAAAAAAAGAAAGACTTGGAACACAATTCACGAGAAATCCCGATCAGTGCAAAAAAAAAAAGGACGAAAAACACATCTGGGGCAAAGAAAGTGACCAGTCCAAAGGCAGACGAAAAAACTTCTGAACCCAAGGGGGGGGGGGGGGGGAGACGACGAATAATCGACAAAAAGGAAAAAAAAGGAAAACCACGGAACTATCTATAAAAATCGACCCACGATCGCCGACAAACGGAAACCTCAAAGAAAAGGGAGGGAAAGGAAGTTGGACTAAGAAACAACGGGTGAAGGAGCAAATCGAGGTACACACGGTGGGCCAAACATCCAGAGCAGGGGATATGGCTCTAAACCTCAGCGGAGAAAAAAAGGGGAAAGAGCTTGAATGGCTATGGTCTGAAGGGGACCAACACGTCAAAACAAAAAAAAAAAAAAAAAAGCAAGGGGCGAGGGGGCGGCTCCTGGGCCTGTGGTATCGCAAACAAAACCAGTGTTCAACGCACGGAAACGGAAAGAAAAAAAAGGGGAATGTATCGCAACCAAGGTTTACTGAAAAGCACGAGGCCGGGGCAGAGGTCAAAAACCGAAAGGACGGAGACAACTCGCGGTGGGATAGAGAAAAACTAACGGGACCAGGCATTCTAAGGGTGTTGATAGAACAGGGAGGAAGGGGTAGAGGAAAAAAGAGGAGTCATAAGGTAAAAAACTGGACCGGGAAAAGAAACGAAGGGGTGAAAAATGACCGACACCGGCCAGGAGACCCCCGACGACCTTGGAATCTTACCTTTTACAATTAAGGGCGGCCCCAGAAAAAGGGAGGGACGAAAACGAAGAAGAGCGGGTCCAAAAAAAAAAAGGGGGGGGGCGCAGGCCAGAGAAAAAGGCCCCCGACGCCAGAGGCTGAACCCCGATTTTAACGACGGAAAAGAAGGGGAAACACGGTCACTGGGAAAAGAAAAAACAAGGGGGATAAAACAGGAGCGCTAGCCTTTTCCTGTAAGCTCGGCATTTGCCCGACTCCTCCACTTGTTGGGCAGAAAGGAAGAAAAAAAAAACAAACCACGGAGCCCCTGAAGCAAAAAAAAAACAAAACAAAAGTTGAACGAACAGCAAGTCGACCAAAGTGGGCGTCCGTTAAGAGTCACCAACAAGGGGCTAAAAGACCTTGAGACAAGGAAGGTCCCACACAAAGGGGGAACGTGGGGGGGCGCATGAACTGGTCGTCCCCGGAAAAAAAATCGCGGTAAGAGCAAAAGAAGAGTATGTGGCAACTTTGAGATAGGGGGAAAGGCCAGGCAGACGCGCCCAGGCCGGAGAGCAGCTGTGCAGGTTAGCAGAAAAAGAGGGTAGCGGCAACGATCGAAAATCAAAAAAAGGGGGGAAAAGGGGAAAGGAATGAAAGGCGTTGCGCAAGAAAATCTTCACGTTGAAATAGCCCTGCGTGGTGTCAGGGCCACAAGGCTCACCAAAACTCGAAAAAAAAAACCATAAAGGGAACCAAAAGGGACAAGCCAAGACCATCACTCAAAAAAAGAAGGCGCCCATCTCAGGTAAAGCGTCAAACGAAGGGACGCTGTGAGGGACATAAAGTGATTGTCCGAACAAACAAGAAATCATTAAAACCCAGAAATGGGGGGAGCAAGCGGAGACCCTAAAAAAGCGAAAGAGGATTCCGGGTGTGAAAGCGGGGGGAGGAGAAAGGGAAGGGAGTTCTTGCAAAGAAAAAAAAACCCAACAAAAAAAAAAAAAGCAGACTGGGTGGGACCGTTCAAAACAACTCCGGCAACCTTGGACCACCCGTGAAAATCACAGGGGGGGAAAGGGTGAAAAGGGGGAATCGATTATGGGGAAAAAGGGGTCAACAAGAAGTCGATCCTCGGGGTAACGGTGACAATCGGTCAACGGGGGGAAACCAGAAGGAAGGGGGGGGAAATGGGGAAGGGGAAAATTGGAGTGGGGGGGGGAAGCGGAGAAAAATTCACGAAAAGGTGGAAAAAGAAGACCCGAAAAACGATCTGCACCAGGGGGACCTCACTGGACGCACGTGCTTAGGTAAATTGAGAAATCAAGAAAGGAGAGGGGAGAACTAATGGTCAAAAAAAAAAGAAAAAAAACTCGAAAAAGGTTAGAAGAAAAAAAATCGAAACTAGGGAGGTTGCGCCAAACAGACGACGCACTAAAAAAAAGCTACGAAACGAACGCAACCGAGAGATAAAAGAGGGGGAGGGGTCAAATGCCGGCGTCCCAGGGGGGAAAGACACCAAATGTGGAAAAAAAAAAAAAAATTGAAAAACGAACAGAAGACCGAGAAAAGCCCCTTCACTTAAAAAAACAATGGAAAGATGGGCGAGAAAGGGGGGGGAGAGGGGGTAAATGCGCGGTAGTGTGTGAAGGAAAACGACAAAAAAAAGGGGGGTTGGGGTGGGTGATCACGAAAAGAAAACCACTCTAGGGGCCATAAGTCCGTCC
>Ga0179593_1500956_pt1 | contig 16842 bp, 16 predicted proteins | sample CZODoug2_1_08_16_FD_185931 | JGI IMG/M metagenome (GOLD analysis project Ga0179593, IMG submission 185931) | Vadose zone soil fungal communities from Angelo Coast Range Reserve, California, USA - CZODoug2_1_08_16fungal (PacBio error correction) | ecosystem: Environmental > Terrestrial > Soil >...
GTGTTTTTGGCCTGCCGTGGGCGTTCTTCTGGTCTATAGGTTCGTCGAGTTACTCGGACCAACTAGACAAAAGAAGACAGACGACTGAATAGGGCATTTTCCTTCTGGGCCGCTGTGTCATGAATTGGGGGAAAGGAGCTAGGTACCCCTATAAGTCTTTCAGATTGTCCAATAAACCCTCCCGATGCCCTAGCCAAAAAGGAATCTTCGTTCCCACACGGGGAACTTGGGGGCCAGGACAGGCCGTGGATGATCAATTCTCAGTGGGGGGGTCTTCGAGTGAGACCAGGAACAAAGTGGCAGCGCGGGAGGGATACACTGGGGTAAGACTGGACTGGACCGCCGGGGGTATCTAGAAGGGGGCTGTGAAACCTTTCCTCTCACGTTGGCCCCAGAGTATTAAGAGCGACCAATAAAACGAAAAAGGGGGGAAAATAGATATGGGGGAAAAGATCGTCTCGTGGGGGTTCCTTTAATGGACCCGGAGAACAGAATTCTCAGAAACCAGACCGCTCCAGACTCCCCCAGGGGCCGGAATCGGGGGCAGGGGAAGGGTTAAACTCTCGAAGCAAAAAGAAAAAAAATCTTCTCAAAGACGCATCCGTCGGTCAAAAAGTGGAAAAGAACAACTCTGTGGGGTGAAAGTTGGCGAGGGTTAAAAAACTGTTAGATTGGAAGCTCTTCTCCGTAGCGTTTTAAGAGAAAAAGGATTTGGCATCGGGATCCTTCGGAAGCATGCGGACCTACTGACCCAGGGGAAGTTACCAAAACCTCACACATCGAATCAATCCACTTTACAAAACTCGTTCAAAAACCCTCCCCCGTTGGTCTAATCTTATTGAGTTGCTACCCCTGTCAATCGGCAGGTTCCCGTCACTGAAATTCTCCTCGCATTCATGGGCTGTATAACCTCACCCAGTAACAAATCTCATGACGGAGGTGCCTTTTCCATACTAAATTAGAATATAGATGAGTGGTAACCGGCTGAAATGAAAAGGTTATTTCGGGTTAGGAGTAGCGGGGGAAATGACAAGAAGTGGTTGGAAAATGCGAGGCGAGGTTCATTGTAGACAGGAGTATGGGTGGGGTCCGACATCACCAAAGGGCGGGTGGGGGTCCGTCACAATTCACCTAATCCCGCGCTAGCTTGGGTGGTACTCGAATTGACTTTCCGGTAAACTTCCCGGAGGAAAAACCGATGTCCTATCGCTTTTCGGGTGCGATTATTCAGGCTGCATGTCCACCCCGACGGAGCACCTCGGCGCGGGGTATTCGCTTATTTCAATGGGGTCCTGGAAGATCCTCAAGAGGCACTTGCAATTCATAAAAAGGCGATACAAGTTATATGTGGGGAATTGGGCTACATTGCTCATGATTTCGTGAGATAGAGGATCAGACAGACTTGCGCGAAGGGCACGAAGCTAAAGCAACGGCGGGTTAGTCGCAACGAACTATGCAGGCCATGAAAGGCTAGAATGCTTGGAAAGGCGCGTGGTCAGCAGAAAGCCAGGGATGTACATCTGAGACTGTGTCCTACTCAACAGCGGGGCTCACCCAAACCGTTGTCAGTTGTTTTTTCAGACATATACGGAGGCCATCAAGTTTTGGGACGAGCAGCAAGAGGGGGCTGATACGAGAGGGGACCTCATTTCAGATCAAAATGTCCAGAAAAAGTACTTTAATGTGTCAGACGCAACTCAATGTGAAAAACGGCGGAGTTGCCACCATGAACTACCAATAAGGCGAAGTTTATGACCGGGGGGGGCTTCTGTGGGTCGAAGAGTCTAGGAAGCGCGGTGGGGAAAGGGAATAAAACTACTCCCACACGAACCCTCGGGGGTAGACCTGGTTGGGATTGCGTTGGTTTGGGAGCCGGCAGGAAAGAGCAAGTATGGGGGGGAAGTGCAACAGTGGAATCAAAAAAGGAAGAGAAACGGGGGGAGGGAAAAGGGGGCCCTCGAGAGGAGGAGTTGAGTGCAGGCTCTTCTCGAAGTTAGTAGCGATCCAGAGTCATCGGAACTAAAACGGAAAAACCAATCAGGGGAGAGATGCGGAGCCAGTCGGGAAAAAAAAAAAAGGCGTAAAATGGGTGCCTCGGAGAGTAGATTCGTCACATGATCTACTTGTTCTCCGAGAAGTCTCACTCTTACGGAAATCACTTTTTAAGGGTCCTTTGCAGACGGGCTCTCTCGGAGTTCCTCAAAAAACGTAAGCCTGCGCACGGCCTTCCTTTCATAGGACAGATGGAATGCGAGGACCCACGAAGGGGGCCTGCGTCCAAAAAAAAAGACTTGAGCTTGGGGTCAAAGGGACTCAAGTGTCACTGCGCAAAGGAGTGACGTATTACTACCCAAAGGGGAGGGGTATGGAAAGGGGAGTTCGTGCTGTTTCTACCCGAGGGGCAAAAGTTGGGGATGTGCATAGAAAGATTACATTCATAAGAAGGCTACAAAAAATCAGACAACTCAGAGAAGTTTGACACCACAAGCAGGCGTCCATCTGATAAGGGGAATTGGGAAGTCTACGTCTTACCAAAAAAAGAATTGAAGACGAAGAGCCACACTTAGATTCAAAAAGGGAAGCAAACTCTTTCCTGAAAAACTGGGGAGTTGTGTATGCTTCTCACGAAGGAAGTTCATAAGAGAACCTAACAAAAACGGAGGTATGGAAAAAGAATTAGAAGAAATTTGAGGGTTCTGTTTTCAGGGGGAGGTTTCTAGCCCGAAAGGGGGAACAATGAAGGGGTTCTTTGTCAGCGAAGGAAAGGGGTTGGGTGCATGGAAGCTTACCCTTTGTGTTTTTGGAAGTTGGTGCGGAAATCAACTCCCATCACGTCGAATTCACGGATGTTGGGATGAAAAAAAAAAGAACGGGACGCTGATTGAGGGGGTTCTGAGGAAAGATTTGTCGTTCGCGAAAATGCAGTCCTCAGGGTGATGGCTTAAAAAAACTGGGGAATAATTGGCCACACCATCCACTGAACCAACACTCTCTGGTGGGGACGTAAAACGTAGGATAAACCAGGAAAGATTGTCCATGGAAAGAGTATCCTTGCTTGAAGAAAAAAAATTTTTTAACAAGGGAGGCTTGAGTGCCTTCCCAGAATCTTATCTTCCCACACCCTGAGGGTAACAATGAAACTCCAGGGGAAAAAGATGCAGGCTTTTGCTCAACTCAGAGAGGAATCCAGTCGGACCAGGCAAGTAAGACCAACGCAGGAATTAATAATCATGGGCGAAAGGTGTACATCGAATGGCCGGGGAACTCTGCGATAGGGAAACCCGAGACCTCCGGGGGGGGGTCAAACTACTGGGAAAGAAAAAGCAGGGGCGCTCGCATGAAAGGGGGGGTGGAACCGGCAGGGTTCCCTCTTAATCAAGGGAGTCTATCAAGACTAAAAAGAGAAGGCCCCCAATGAGCACCAGCTTGAATGGATCGGGTGAAACCAATATTCACATCTCATATGAATAATGTGGGGCATTCTCACCAGCAGACTGGGAAATTCAAAACATGGGTCAGCCCATTCTTTCTACGCGTGGGAAAAAAGGAAACCAACCGGGGCCCGCTCCACTGAAGGGGAGGGGTCGTAGGGATCGCTCGTGTGAATAACTTTGGGGGAACCTATCCCGTCCTGATCGAAAAAACGTCACTAAAGCACTCGGGATTATCCTGATGCGGGGGGGACTGGGGAACAGTAAAAAAGGTCCTTTGTGGAAGTGCCAAAACAAAAACTATTTACAAGACGCCTCCATCGGCAAGATAAAAAAACACAAACGTTAAGGCACTCAAGATAGGGAAGAAAAAAATCAACACAACTCGCCGGCTACCTCGAACAGAAACGTGAATTCGCATCGACAAGAAAGATGAAAAAACAGAACAAGCTTTCTCTCGGGATGAAAAAGCGGGAGTTCAAAAAGTCTCACTGAAGGATCGGCAGTTCACTTAGGACCTGGTCAAAAAAGCAATAAGGTCCTCTCAAAAGGAAGGAGTCTCACCTCCCTGGATTGTACAAGATCGTGATGTCAGGGCCTACTAGACAACAAGCCGTTTGAGAGGACGCCGCAAGAAATACTGCTTTCGCCGGGGCCTGCGCAGGCGTGTTCAGCCTCTTGCTCAACTAAACCAGGAGTGACTCTCTCAGGGAATTAAAAACACCTAAGTCTATAAGTAAAAGAGGGTCATAAACCGGAAAGGATGGCTCTGCGGATATCAAGGTGAAAGGAAGCCGAAGCGCTTTATTGCAGGCAATACCAGTCTCCCAATGCGGTCTTCTGGGATTTCACAATGCAAAACAATTCGCACCTCATTGGGCTGCTCCATCCTCCATCTTCAAGTCCCTTTGAAATTCTGCACTCGTAAAACCACTCCTCCTCTCCCTGCCCCCCTTGGATAATCCTCAATCCCGAGCCTCGGGTCTTCCACCAAATTGTTGGCCAGAAACGTCCGTTGGCATCTTCAAAACAAGGAAAAATCAAGAAAAGTGGATCTGAGTGGTCCGATAGTATGCTGACGAATGGGGGGAATCCAACCAAAGACGGCTAGTATGAAACGGAGGTATTTCAGACGGGGTCCCATCAGCCTGGGAGCGAGGAGGAGGTCTACAAAGCCGAAAAGAAAGGAAGAGGGAAGGGCACCTTACGGTGACGGATGCTGCAAAATGGGGGCGTGGTTTGGGGAACTCTTGACTTCAAAGTTTGCCATTCAGAGTGAGAATCGCATGGTAAAGGGGGCATGATGATTCCCTGATGAGGAGCATAACCTATGGATCATAGGGAAAAACAAAATGATGAAATAATACCACATAAACTGCTGAATCGTCACTTTCCCAGGTGGAGGACTTGTGTGCCAGTCTCCGGTAATTGGAAAGCGAAATATACTTTGCTTCATAAAGAGTGAAACCTGTCAATATTCCGCGGGAAAGATTTTGGATTTATTGGTTGCGGCAAAAAAATTGTGGGTAAGTATTGGGTGGGACTGGTGTTCGCCCGGAAGAAGACACGCAAACGGGCGATTGTCACTCTCTTATCTCTGATCTGGGCCTCTCCCCGCCAACCGCATCTACCGCCTCGTCTGCTCAGAATGCACGCTACTTCACTTCGAGGCGGGGAGTCAGACTGGCAGGGGTGAAGAAGGAGGGGGGGGCTACATGCAGGAAAGGGGGTCCGATGCTGCTGGTAAGGTGAAACCCTCGGGCGCGGTCTGCTGCACGGATGGCAGGACTTGCGGGACCCAAGCAGAGGCAAGACCGACACTCTCGTTCGTTGTAAAGAGGGCGCAGCCTTTATTCCCCTTTTTGTCCGTGCCCCTCAAAACAAAAAAAAAGGGAACAAACTTCTCGCTAAACCAACGGGTCAGCTCAAAAGCCAAAGTACCACAAAACTTGATGTTGCCCTGCGAAAATCCGGAAAAGGGGCTCAGACCATTAGTAACTTCTGGGGCTCACTCAGGCGACCCACTGACATTTGGGTACTTTTGTTGGGGAACACAAAATTCACCTGTTCTATTCTATTACGGATGTAGCTAATTATTTGGTTCCATCTTCGAGGAATATTGGTATATATCTGCAGTCCCATTGCGCTTAAGGGGGTCAAAAGTCCCCGCCTTCAGCTGGTATGAGACGGGCGACGGCTCAAGTCTTGGGGACCATTCCGACCCCATCACCGTATTGTCCGCGCCAACCGCTTGCGCCGTGTTGGGTTGGCGGACACTCCTTCGCTTTGGGGGGGGGAGGTAACGGAATGAGCACCTTTAGCCCTAACACCGGGGTGTATTCGGGCCTAGCTTCCGTCCGGTTCTCTGCAGTGGAATCTTCTGCAGTGGGAAACCGAGTGTGCCATAACGGGGGACTCTCCTCTACTGTCGGTCCGTTGGATCAAAATCCTCCCCAATGCGTAGCTTCTTAGGCAGTCCCTATCTCCGAGACCACGGCCTGGGTTCCCGTCCCTTTTTACACCCCTACTTTGGAGGTAAAAACCGCCTTTCGACGCGGGCTGGGGGAGGGAGTCTTCCTTTTCTTCCTTCTCTATCGGTGGGGTTCAGGAAATCTTCCTCCGAGATACTGGGACCGATGGGCTGGAGACGAAGCCTAAGTGAGTCTGATTGGCGGACCGTGTTCATCAAAGAAAAACGCGGCGTGCTTTTTTCTGTGAGGCCTACATCGCTAGTTCGTTGGATAGTGCAGGGTTCCTGGTGACACACTTGGGGGCTCGCCATAGGGGCCAGCATACTTTTCAGCGTTGTATTACGACAGACGGCGAGGGTGAATTTAAGGGAGGGGCAATGCTGCTTTATTCGTTGGATATCTTTAAAAAAAAAAACTCGTCTCCATCTATGTTGAGGATGGGAAAGGAAGGGCAGCTTCTGGGTCGCGTATCACCCATTCTTAAACGCACGGCGAGGCATCAACACTACTCGTGATTGGCAGGTGAAAAAAGGCGACTAGAGGCACTTAGGCTGTTTCCCATCAACGCAGATGCAAAGAACCATCATTTCTGGAGACGGGGTTGATAGAAACCGTGAAGTCTTAAAGGATGGGCTTGGTGGTGTCCCCCGACGCGCCCAGCGGGGAAGACTGGGTTTGCTCGGGAACGCCGGCTGCGGTGGGCAATGCAAACCGGAAGAACTACACTTATCGTGAGCCTCATTCACAATCGTACTATTGCCTCTGGGTCGGACGACCATTTTCATTGGGGTTCTCCCCCCTCTGTACTTCTTAATGGGTTTTTCGTATAGCCCCCAGGGGCCTCCATAACCGGGCAGAATCTCCTGAGGTTCGTGGGTACCCTGAAACGGGGCTTCCTAGCTTCGGGTTTAACGAGAAGGGAGGGAGGTTTCACCCCCAGTTAAGAACTAGCAAAGTAAAACCGACTGAACCCGCAAGTATGGGAAGCCCGGTGTTTACTGCCTGGGTTGTTTGGTCGCGTAAAGTATAAAATTCTTTTTTGGGTGGAGTTCCGGTGCGGGAGGAAGGCCAACAACAGGGGAGGCTCGGGACGGAACATGTGGAGTTAGGTGAAACATCATTGGGGGTAGGGGCTTTGGAAGCTCGAAAAAAAACCCCGACATCGACGAGGAGGGCCAAACAAAATCCTGACGAATGCGAATTAAACTTAGGGGGGTAAAAAGATGGTACAAGATGGGGGTTTCCTCCAACACGCAACTGAGTCATGACATTAGGAAAATGTCGAAACCTTTTGAGGAAGCCTTGGGTTTGGGAGGAAGTTGGGGGAAAACATTGCCTACTTTGTTCTCTGATTTAGGCCTTCCCCGAAAAGATGCGGCGAATAGGGGGGGAGAGAGGCGGAATTTTCCATATACCAATGGTGGCAAAGGGGCTGCGTGTGGTACGACGAGGACCAAAAACCAGAACGCCGTTCCACTTGGTGGTGAACGACTTGGACTAAGTGCACTTGGGGAAAGAGTGTTTCAAAAAAAAGGACTACCACTGCGGGCGGGTAGTCATTAAAGTTAGACCATATAGCAAGGGTAGAGTGTTTAAGACAAGTCAAAAAAGTCGGCGAGGATGTCGGGGGAGACAAACCTTTAATCTAACAAAAAACACTCTCTTAAGAAAAAAAAAAGAACTGGCGTTCTCGCTGATAAGGAAGGGAATAGGGTCCGAGAGGGACACAGCGAGGACAAAAACCAAACGAACATGTCCTGGACGAATCACGTAATAAAGGGGCAGAAAATACCAACTCTTTCCTTGTGAAGGCGGCTGTCTCCTGTCTTCTGACAGACGCAGTCGAAAACTCACCCCCTGGAAAAAATGAACCAGAGATATTGCACCTGGCAAGGAAGAATACTTCCTCAAACGAGTGTTGTCAAGGTAAAGGGTTCTGGGGGCAGATCTTCTTCGTAGAGACAAGGTAGGGTTGTGTTTTGTATCGAGCTAATAACCCAACGCACTCCGGCCCACGTTGGTCGGACGGGGGAGACGAGAAGGTGCGGTGTCGATAGCCGTTTGTCATCCTTAGGGCGAATTGCATGCCTCGGTTGAGTGGAAACCTCACCGGACCAGCATTGGACGACACAGCACCTAACCGAAAGACGCGTGGTAGGAAACTCGTCTGAACAAGAAAATAGGTGCGCCTAAAAAGGACGCGTCCACGTAATACAAAAGGGGGGAACTAGCTTTTCTTGTTCGGGGGAGAAGTCCCAATGACCACAAAAGCATTTCACACGGCCCGCATTTTAAAGGGAATGAGTTTGGGTCAAAGGTTGTATAAACTCAAAGTCTCCAAAGAAAAAAGGTTTCAAGAATAAAACCAAGGAAGGTCAATGGTAGAAAGGGGGCGTACATTCAGGAACTCTGGAGAGGGTCTGGACCTAAGCGTAAGGGGCCACCCGACTTGAAGCCGCGCTAGAATTGTTTGGTTGGAAGAGTCATATCAGCAGGGTTCCGGTTTCGGATGTCGTAGCTGCCTCCTACCGTCCGGGATGCAGAGAATGTAACCAGAGCACGAAGTCAAACAGTCACAGCAGAATCACCCGGGGGTTGTGGCTTCGCACACTTGTCCAGGACCTCAAAACTGGTGAACAAGGGCCTGAAGCGTAAAAAAAAACCCGCCACTCAAACAGTCGCCTCCCAAAACAAACGGGCGGGGGTTACAGATGGAAAGCGGTTTGGACTTGGTGGGAAACGCTGAACCCGGGGAGGCTTTGTCGAAACACCGAGCCTATGCACTCGAGCCAAGAACGGCGGGGGGGAGGTAGCCGTTTTCAAAACCCGTCCGACCCAGGGGCGGTGCGGACAAAAATGAGGAAAGGTCATTACGCCATCTGAGCGAAAGCAGAGAAGCAGGGGGAAATAAACTAAGACGTGTGCGGATCAAGCCCAAAAACGCGGGAAGATCATGAGCGCGCGAAACCCCATTCCTGTCTATTCTCAATAAGCGAAAACAACAGACGCGGGAGGTTCCGTCTCTCATTTTTTCGCTGCCACCGTGAGAAGGGCCGGTAGGACTTTAACATTCTTAATGTCAGTGCTCCTGAAAAACTCATCGCCCTCGTAGCGAAGGGGTTCACCTCGGGGGAAAGCCATGCGGTATGATTCAGAGAGCGAGATCCGGCGTTAGACCGCGACCTGAAACGCTGACAGGGCGCAGAGTAGGCAAGAAGAGCAAAGATGGCTCAAGAGACCGAATATCGCCTTCCACGGCGAGGAAAAGGAATTCCCACCTCATCATATTGCGTACACCACCAGGAAAAGGATGCTTCCTTTGGAGAAGATTGTTGAAACTGAAAATCCAGGGGGAAGTCAAGAGTATTGCAAGTCCCAAGACAAAACGGAATTTGAGTGAAGGTTCAATGCAGTATATGACCCATCACGTCGGGGTCGTCGTCTCGAAAATAATCAGGTCTGGGGCCTTCCCCACCAACCTGGGGGGGAGAATTGGGCAAGAATCATCCAACGCTCTGCCACGCGATACCCCGTTCAATACCGAAAGGTGTAGCTGTCAATCTAAGTTACACCCCAAACTTTCTCAATATGTAATTCATCATGAAAAGATGATCATTGTGATGGCAGGGACCCATTCCAGCCTCCGATAGAGCTTATTACGGTAATCAAAGACAGAGAGGGAGGGATTCTAGCCCTCGGAACTATAGTGGGCACGTCCCTTAGACTGAGTACCAAATTTCGGGGGGGGTGGGGAACTCTGGGGTCGGAAATTATGGGGCCAAATTTTGCGGATTCGTCCTAACCTACGAAGTGAGAAGGGGCCTGAGAGCCTAAGATGAGCAGATGGAAAAAAAGACAGGGGTCTACCGGAAATTAGAAACTCTAAAAGTCGGGAACGACAGGCACGGTGCGGGGGGGGACATTCTCCAGTGTATTAGCAAGGGATTTGAGAGGGAGTCTATGCAGAGGGCTCTGGCAGCGTGGGTGTTACTGTGGGGCTTGGGCGAAGCCGGGGCGAGGCCTTGGTGGAAGGGGTGCTCGAATGGGCAAACGCATGAAACCCCTGCGCGGGGTGCCCTCTCGTCTCCCAAACACCCCCAAAACCCCCCAACCAAACACCAACTTGAGGCTCTTACCCAAAGGGATTTTCAAGCGCGGGGGTTTCCTGTGGGGAACAGAGCACCTCCAAAAAAAAAAATGATGTCGCAAGGCCGCTCCAGACCCTGAACAAAAAACACTTCGCCAGCACTGCCTGAACGGTGCACTCTCGAAAGAAATTCTCTCATCAACACTGGCAACAAGGGGAAGAGTTGGAGTGGCGGGGGGATGTTAAAAGGTTAGAGGGGGTTCCGGTAGCAGGGTAAGAGATAGAGGTGGGCTCTGGAACTGACAATTAAAAGGAAGAGTCCGATTAAAGGCCGGGGCCCCGAATCTTTTAAAGGGAAATGCAACCAAGAAAACCACTAAGTTAGACCCAGCAGTCTTAAGGAAGGAAAAAAACTTCCCTAGAGTTCAGGGGGCTAAGCGGGAGCTTTCACTGGACAGACCGAATAAGAGGGGCCCGGGAAAAAAAGGAAAAAGTTGACAGAATCGCTTCAAGGAACCTAGGCGGAATAGGACAAGGGGTTTCGTGGTTTCAAGTAGTCATGCAAGATATAAAAGGGAGGGGAGTTATTGTAAATCGAACCCTGGAACGCGAAGGGAGGGCGGGAGGGGCGAAACTGTGTCGTGGGGGAAGGAGTGGTGTTTAAAAGCCGCAAGGAAAGAGGAAGGTGTTTGGGCAAGAAGGATTAAAAACAAGAATGAGGGGCCTCGGGGGGGGGGATTGGGGGACTCTAACCTTTGCCGGGTCGAACTGACAAAGGACGAGGGGGGAGGAGTGGACACGCAGAGGGGGAGTTTTCCGGACACAATTAGAAAGACGCAAGAGGACGAAGGGACTGTCGGACGCCAGAAAAAAGACGGAAAGACTGGTGTTAGAAGTTAGGCCGTTGCAGGAGGCTTATAGGTGGGGAAAGGACCCTCGGAACATTTCTAAGACGGTAGCCGGGGGATGCCGGGAAGGGCGGCACTGCTAGTCTAAGGCGGATTCATAAGGAAGGAGGGGCTTCAACTAGTTGAAAAAGGACGATCACTGCGAAACGTGAAAGATTCCTTCTGGGAGGCAGTACAAAAAGTTCATTAGATTACGGGAGAAGAGGTGGGCCCCCTCTGAGAAAGAACCTCTGTGGCTGGGGGGTTGTGGTGGTTGAAAAAAAACCCAGCTATCGTGGGGAGGGGGTTAAAGAATTGTTTTTCTCTGTGGGCTAGCGGATGACCTTCTCTGTTTTTCGTGATACAAGAAAGGGTGCCCGGGGGTGAGTGCCCCATTAAGACGTCTTGGGAGACGTACGGGAAAAGTCATGTTAAGAGCCCCGATCAGGGCGTGGGGGGGGGGGGTGAGGCACAAAGGCCATCCCTAAACAAAATCGTCCCACACATCTGAGGTTTTAGGTCGACACAGCGAGGTGGTTCAAAAAGCGAGAACGATCGCATAGGAGAAAAGGCAAGCGTGGGAGGAGTGGGAGACTGACTTGGTTGGGGGAAAGGTACAGTCAGGCTGCACCCTCTTTTTTATTGGAAAGGGACCGCAAAGGGTTGATAATGTCCACAAAGAGACGCTTCTGAGGGTCGCCTGGGGGGAAGGCGCATCGGGGTGTGAAGGAATTTTGCGAGGACCTGGCGCCGCGAAGGCCGAGAAAAAAAAAGAGTGGGGAAATAAAGATCCAAAAAGACTTATCTATTCTCGCGGGCAGGGGCCACGGCTGTAGGACGCGCTTAGACGAGCTGGATGGGGCCATTCTGGGTCAAGGGGAAACCTCTTGAGATGATTAGTCCAGGGAAAGGGGGTTGGTCTTTAAGTGAGAAGTTGAGCTATTAAAGGATCTGGGTGAACAACCGCCTGCCGCAAAAACACTTGAAAAAGGAAGGTGTTTTCACTGAAAAGAGGGGCACTGGCGTTGGGGCACCCGGAAAGGGTGGGACTGAACAAAAGCCAGAAGCTCCGTGCTGGAAGTTTTTGTCCGAAAAAGGGCTTTGGCCCGTCTTCAGTACATTTTTAAAGAACGAAAAGCTTGGTGAGGCCAGGGGGGTTGCTGGGTTTGGGGAACCCTAGAGTGGTCAGAAAGGAAACGGACTGAAGTACGACGGCGACAAAAAAGGGAGGCATGAAAAGACTACGCTCTCGTTGCAAGACAAATCGTGGCAATGCAAAAAGGTAGCGGAGAAGGGACGTTATTGCGAGAGAAAAGATCGGGAAAAAAAACAGAAAAGGGAACGGGAAAAAATTAATGAGCTGCAAAAGAACCAAACAAGGGCTTGCACAGTTAACGTTCTGAGGGAAGAAAAAGGGTCGATCGAAACGCTCAACCAAGGAGGAAAAAAATATATAGAATTGAAAAGTCGTGCCGGGTAAGGGTCCCACCGCAATATACTAGTGGGGAAAATTCTACCTGAGGGTTGGTCGGGAGGGAAGGGGGGTTGGTGGGTGGGCGAGGGACAAAGGCCAAAAGACAGGAGCAGCAGGGAAAACGAGGGGGGTAGGAAAACAGGGGGGGGGGGGAAAGGTCGTTGGGTCAGGAAGACCCCCCTTTTGGTAAACGTCCTGAATTTCAGTGTTGTGTCGTCTAAACTCAGACACCGTGGGGGGAAAGTACCATCGACAGGGTCCCACGGGAAAAGATTTGTCTTACTGCAGGCGTAAACCTTCGAAGTTGTTCAGGATGCGCTTAAGCATCGTTTTAACCAAGAGAAGGGTAATCTACCCGCGGAACGGTTCTTTTGAAGACAAAATCGAGGTAACACTCAACTTTCCCGGAATCTAGGGAGGAATGTGGCATGAGGGTGGGAACTCATAGAGAACAATCGGGGGTGAATGTAAGAAAAACAAAGAAATGGCCATAATAATGGGAGAGAGGGGGGTCAGTGCGAAGGCTATGCTGGCGGAACAGAAGGAAGTGGAAAAACGACGGGTTGCGCCCGAGATTCGATACAGTTGTTGGGGGGAAGCGGTCATCGCTTTAAATACGTAATTTGCTTGCGATCACCGAAGAAAGATCCGGAAAATTAATTTCACCAATAGTGAAGGGAAGGGATCGGGAAGCCCAATGCGGCAATCCAGAAGACGTGGTGGTGAAGGAGAAAAAGCTTAAGAACCTCCTGGTTGAATGGCCTGACGGGAAACAACCACGTCAGGAAAAATGATTCTCAAAATGATTGCGTTGTAAAGGGGAAGCAAGAAAAATGAGAACGCGGGAAACAGATGATCTCTGGTCTAAAAAAGGGAGACTAGGAAGCAACCCCTGAGAAGGTAGGGATCATTGTTAAAACCAAAAGCGCCGACGCCGGGGAGGTATCGGGCCAAACTTATGGAAAACGGAAGGACACGGAGGCCTTATAACTGCAATCAAATGGAAAATGGAGGAGTAGAAGCAAAAGGAAACAGCTACCAGGAGGCCCATGATTCGGCGCTAAAGGAAGGGGAGAGGTCCAAGAGAGGGTAGTACTCGATGCAATGGTTACAACGTCAAGAAATGTACTCGGTCGGGATGGGAAGAAGTCCGGTCTGAAAAACCGAAGAGCCGGAAGATATTCTTCATCCTCAGTGGTATATCAAGAGCCGTAAGGAGTACTCGCGGTCACTCGAACCGTAGACGGGCGGAGGCAAGGCGCGAACGTAAAAGAGTCTCACAAAATCGCTAGGAAAGGCGCGACGTCCATAAAAAGAGCAGCGGAGTAACATAAAAGAAAGTCTAGGAACGAAAGCAATGTGTGGCCGACACAGGTGAAGGGGAGGGGCTCATCAAGAAAAACAGACTCAGGAGCAGTGTGTCTCGAAAATGAAAAGTATAGGAACAAAAAAACCAAGAGACGCCCCGAGGAGGAGAGTCCTCCTATAAAAGTCAAAACCTTTGGGGGAGGATCAGGTAACGAGACTAGCGGTCAGACATATCCTCACCGACAGAGAGAACAGGCGGTGGAAACTACCAAGCGTTGATACCTAAATTCGAAGGGAAAAAAAACGGAAAAGCTGCTAGATGGACAGGAAAGTATAGTGGGAAGCTGACTCATTTTGAGTATCATGAAAGGGAAAGCCTATTAGGGTGAGTTCGGTGGAACGATGGGCGATCGGAAATACAGGAAGATAAAAGTGACTTTCTTAGGAAGGGGTAGACGGAACTCAAAACGACCAATTTGGGAGGGGGTTTTGGTGGGTTTCTTCAGTTAATTGCATGTTCTAAGGGCGGCAAAAAAGAAAAAAATGTTTCAGTCGCCGGGAATGAAAGTCAGAAATGCCTACCAAAGAGAATAAGAAGAGGAAACACAATGCTCCCCTAAGAGCAGAGAAACCCTGGGCCATCAAAGCCTGGTCCCAACTTTTAACTTGTGGGTGTCCACGGAGCCTCAGAAGATCCCGTTTTCGGTGTTTCTGTCAACTCGTTTCCAGCGTCCGGTCAATCCACGGTGGGTGACTCGAGTGGCTTCGAAAGAAAGTTTGGTAGAAGTGGGGTTTACTGGGGGGCATCCCGGGGACGGAGATACAGAGGGTTGGGAATCTCGAATGGGAACCATTCGGAAAAGGCATAATTGGTCAAAAAACTCCTACCTCCTCAGTATCCAGCCAGGGGCACGGGGGTGTATCGCCAGAGGGCCCTGCCGCACACACCACCGGAGGAGGATATCTCTTACCCTAAAAAGAGGGGGAGGAGTGACCGTGCGGACCCAGGGGATCGAATCCAAACTTCGGTGAGCCATGACACAAACAGCCAGACCAAATCGTTGCCCCAACGCGAAAACCTTCACGTGCCCTAGGCGCATTCTTCGCGCAAAACCGGCAATGGGAAAAAAATGTCCTCCAAGTGGGTAATGGAAGCTATTAAAAGGCGGTCTACGACCTGAAGTTGTTCCTATGAATTGAGTTAGGCAGAGGGGAAGTTTCAATAGTTGCGGGACTTACAAAACTCTTTGCGAAATACGAAAAAATCTTGAACTGTCCGAACCTCAACCCTAGGGTGGAAGAAAACATAAAAGTTTGGAAAGAATCTTAGTCCCAACTGAAATCCGATTTCACGGAGCGGGAAAGGAATCAAAAGAGCTATAAAAATAAAAAGAGGACAGAAAATTCTAAAGGAGGGCTTGTACGTTTCCTAGATCAGGGACACAGTCAGGTCTAAAGTGAATCCTCTTTCCTTCCCAGCAGGACCACGGGTCTTGGGGCCGACTTCGCTTGTTGACGACTGGAGGACGTTGTTTGGGGCAAATTGTTCGCAGTCTCTGTCGCGTCTTAGGGTCTTTTTAGATTGGGGGTTTTTATCCTCCGTCCCCCGGTTCCTTTGGCAAGGTATGTCCTACTAAAACAAGAGTGTGAGAGTGGTTGGACATAGAAAGGTTTCCTTACCCATATTCACGAGTTGTTTTCCGTTTGCCGAAGCTCAGTCGACTTTGGCTTAACCAGTTCTCGCGAGGGAAGCATTGTCTCCGTTCTTGAAAGGAAGCTCAGACGAGATGTTGGAAAGGAGATCAGGCCGGAGGAGTCGGGAGAGGGGGAGAACATCGAATGAGAAGATTTCGGAAAGACTTGCCGGAAATGGAAAGGGCGCGTTCGATGACGCGGCTGGGGAAGCGCTCATGGCTGAAATACGATTTCTTCTAAAAACTAGTGAACGTCGACGCCAGCTCCTCTAGCGCGATGTGTGGAAGCAGACACGGCAAGGCCAAGAGAGATTACATTTCATGAGACGGGGAGAACACACAATTCAATATGGTCTATCTAACAGGGACTCGTTTTTTGTTAATCATCTAAGTCGTCGTCAGACAAGGGTTTCAGGCGGTAGCGTCGGAGTGCTTATACACATACTGAAGGAGGTTGAGTGGGCCCTACATGAACGGCGTGCGGGACATGCGACTGTTTATAAATGGTTGGATCCGCACGGCAGGAGGACGTTTTAAAAATGCATCCCGGCAAATTCAGGAGACCCGACTCTGCATCGCGGTTGGAACTCACGAAGAAGCGGTGGGGGACCAAGATCGAAAAGAGCATGCATCGAACGCAAGCGTGGGAATTCATCTGGGGACTTGCCGTTTAGGGTGTGATGTACCTCAGGGCCCGCTCAAAAAAAAGGTTTTCGGAATGCCCCCGGTCCGCAACCCCCCCCCCGGGAAGGTAGTGGGCTCATCTGGAGGAGGGGAGGTGCCGGGATGGTGGCACTAGGGGCAGTATGCGCTCACCCCCGCCGTCCTATGAACGCAGGAGTTAAACCGGAGGGGGACCCCCCCTGCTAAAGAGTTTAGCCACTTCGGGGGGGAAAAGCGTTTAAAAAATGGTCCTCACTCTCGACATATGGCGGGCCGCACTGAAATCATTTAAAATTTGTGTTTTGGGGTCTTGAAGGTGGAAAGAGACTTTTATCCGACTCTGAGTTAAAACGAAGAGCAACTTCAGAGGGGGAATATGTGCCCGTAAATGCAAGGAAGGGGGGCAGCACGAGTTAGACCGATTGGGAATGCTGCTCAAATCGGTGGGGCAGGTCGTCAAGGGTTTTTGGCCATAATTTGAAATCCCACTTTGAATCTACGCACATCCTTGTTGCCTTTGAAAAAAAATTTCACGAGGTGGTGTGGAAAGGAGTATGGGCACTTACCCCGGAGGTCCAACTTTGGTTTTCATCCAAAACAAGTGAAATTCAATGCTCGCTACTTTTCTCCGTATAAAATAAAAAAAACTCACTAGAGAGAGGGCAGTACCAAAGGAAAGGAGTCGCTGGACGGGGAAGTTGAGGGGGCCGGATCTTAGAAAACAACTATTGGGGGGGATACAAAAGACAAGGAGTGATCTGAAAAAAAAACGACTGTAATTGCAACTTTCTTCTTTCTAAGGATGACTCGTCACTACCTCAGTCCGA
>Ga0179593_1406033_pt1 | contig 16841 bp, 27 predicted proteins | sample CZODoug2_1_08_16_FD_185931 | JGI IMG/M metagenome (GOLD analysis project Ga0179593, IMG submission 185931) | Vadose zone soil fungal communities from Angelo Coast Range Reserve, California, USA - CZODoug2_1_08_16fungal (PacBio error correction) | ecosystem: Environmental > Terrestrial > Soil >...
ACCAAGTGACAATAGCCTGCAATCAACAACAAAAGCCACCACCGGTGAGACTGTGCAATAAGCTAGGAAAAAAATAACACAAAAGGAACCCGGAAGGCACCGTGCGGGAAAAGGAAAACGGGGGGAAGAGGGACCACCAGTGGCAGAAAAAAGACGAAACAAGGGGTACGACAGTAATACGGGGGTCAAGGGTTTGAAAAAAGAGGGTTGAAGGGGCTTAAAAAAGGGAAGGTGTTTAGCGAGGGGGGGTGAGGGGGAATCAGGTGGAGAAAAAAAAAAAAAGAAGGCACCCAGAGAATCAGGAAAAAAGGATTCACGGGGGACACAACCAAAGGGCAAGGGAACGAGGTTATCATAAAAAAGAGAACAAAGAAAGGGGGGGGGATACGACAATGGCGGACCAATCCGGACTGAAAACGGAAGGGGGTATCTTGACAGGTTCTGTCTGAAAAAGTAGACCCCTTGGTAAAAGTACAAGGGCTTCCCAAAAAAGGTGTTGGCAAAGGGAAGGGGGAAAAAGTGAAGAAAAATCAGGGAGGAAAGGATTTAGCCGTCGCCAGTGCAACGGGAAAGCGTCAACTAAGGAAAAAAAACTTTTGGAGGGGGTGAAGGGGGTTCGTATTAGGAAAGAAAAGATAGGAGGGAGGGACCTTTCACTCTTTTATGACAATTGGGGGCAAACCCATTTGCCGTTTCAAATAAAAAAAGGAAGGGGGGGTTTGGAAAATGTTACCGGGGGGTCCCTATTTACTGAGTGGGGTCGGGGGTGGACAGGAGGGGGACCGAGATAAAAGAGGGGGGGTTGAAGGAAACAAAGAGGGGGGGAGAGAAGTTATCGCGCCTGAAAAGAGAACCGGAAAATCAAAAAGAAAAGAAGGTTCATTGACGATAAAAAAAAGTGGGTGTCAAGAGGGAGGGGAACGCCCTAAGAGACCGATAAGAAACGGGAGGGTAACTACAATTAGAAAAAAATTAAGTCAAAACTGCATAGGGGGTCAAGGTGTTTCAAAAGAAAACTTAGCAGGTTAGAGTCAAGAAAAAAGGAAGAGAAAGAAGTAGGAAAGAACTCGAATTTCAACTCCCCAGGATGACGTAAACAGAAGGGACCTGCTTAACAAGTCAAGCAGAAATAGAAAAGACCTTGGACCTATAAAATAACAAGGATAACATTTAACATGTGCTGGGGGGGCTGAAAAACAATTGGTGGTGCTTGTGTACCCAAAACTCACAGGGGGGGGGGGGGAGAAGAGAAGGGGATGGTAAACGAACCGGGGTTTGTGACGGAAAAAGGGTGGGGACCCTAGGTGACAAAAGAGGTTTGCAGGTTGAAAGGATGAAAGGGAAAAAAAAGGGGGTGAAAAATGACACTCAAAACCGGGGGCAAGGGTAGGGGCAAAGAATTTGGGGCGAGCATGGGAAGAGAAGGACTAAGAGCGAAACAGAGGCCAAAGCATGGGGAGACTGGGAAAAAAAGTTGTTAATCAGATTTCTGAAAAAGGGGGAGGTGGTGTTAACAAGAGGCAACTGAGAGCAAAAATCATTTAACGCACAATAAAGATCAGAGGGCTCATTAAAAGAACCGGGAAAAAGATCAGGTTAAATCGAAGGAAAAAGGAGGGAGGGGGGAGGGAAAAAAGGTGTTCAGAAAAAATAAAGAAAAAAAAGACACTCACTTGTCAGGGGGGCCTGGAAGAGGTAACTCAAGAACACCATGGAAAAGATCGGGAAAGACAACTGTTAGATTATAGGTTTCAAGAAAAGTACGCCCCCCTCAACAGAAATGCGCACCATCAAAGGGGAATATGGGGAAAAAAGAATGGGACCAGGAGAAAAAAAGAAAGAAAGAATTGAAAGGGGGGAAGGAAACAAAGAATGAAATCCGAAATGTTGGTCAAAATAAGACTCCATAAAAGTCAAAAGAAAATTGGGTGGACGGAAAAAGGAGAGGATGAAAAAAAGGGGGGAGGGGGGGAAAATTGGGCAGGGGGGAAAATTCGGGGCCAGGGTTCAAACACTCCTCCAACGAGAATCTAGCACTAAAAAGGAAAGAAAAAAGGGGGAGAGATAGGGGGAAAGCAAAGTGAGAGTAATCAGAGACGTCACATGGGGAGCCTTGATTGAGAGTCAAATTGTCAAAAAAACAAAGGGGTCGAAAGAACTTGAAAAAAAAAAAGGGGAAAAAAGAAGAGGGGTCGGGAAGGGGGAAAAATTTCCGCGGGGTTTTTCCTATAGAATTACTACCAGGATAAATGGGCATCTTGTTGATTCAAAAACAAGGGACAACCGAAACTCCCAGTGGGAAGAAAGTATAGAAAAAAACGAAAAGTGGTCAAAAGGGCCAAGTCAGCTGTGAGAAACCTCATGTGATTGGGGCACTATATCGAAGGAAGTCTGTGAAAGGGGGAAACGAGAGGACAGAGTGGGGGGGAGAAAAAGACTCCCATTCTAATCGAACCAACTCAATGGGAGGGGGAAAAAGCAACTATTGCGAATAATGTTGGTGTCCCAAAAAAGACATGATGGAAAAAAAAAACGATCCGAAGAAAAAGTCGTTGGAACTCAATCAAATCAAAAAGGTGCAGACGCCTCACGGAGAGGGACAAGAAGAGGGGAATGGGGGGAAAAGGGAATTGAAAAAAAGACGGCCTCTGGTAATGGTTTCAGCTGAACCGGCTACTCTAAGAATGGTGGAAAAAGGGGCTACAGACAGGAGACAGTCAAACGGGGAAGAGAAAGTTCGTTTTCAAAGAAAAAGAACATAAGGTGTAAAGCGGGGAGGGGGCGATTCGCCGAAGGTAGGGGGTGGGAGAGAAGGGGGAACAAAAAGGTGTTTGGGAAAAGAAAAATCAGAGAATGCCCTGCCGCTTACACATGTGGGTCGCTTGCCGTAGCAAATAAGCGCAGGCAGGTACGACTGAAATGCAGTCAACGGCTTCCAACGAAAAATAAGGACCTGCCGGGAGAAAAAAAAAAAAAAAGCTCGCAGGAAAAAAAAGGAGAGAGCTGGGTCTCTCGGGGGGTAAAAGGAGCGCGCGGGAGGGAAGACGAGGGACTTTAGGCAAACTTCAAAAATACGGCGAAAAGGGGGGGGGGGGAAATTCTACCCGACGGAGATGGGAAAACGCCAAGTACCTCATCGAGATTACTCAAAACTGGTGGCCCAGGCCTCGAAACATTTGGGTGTAAAAAGCCGAAGAAAGGAAGCGAGAGGAAGAAAAAAGGAAAAGAGGGAGAAGAGTTCAAAGGAAAGGAGAGGGGGGGGGGGAGGACAAAAAAGTCACTGCTACGCCAAGTTTTGGATAGAGGCCATGTATCCGAATCAACAAAAACAAAAAAGGATGGGAAAGTTAAAGGGGGGGGAAAAAGAGAGAAGGGGAAAAAAAAGGGAGTAACGAAAAAAAAGAGAAAAAAAGGGGGTCCAGAAAGAAGAAGTTTGTGGTTGGAAAACGATATCCAAAATTTAGAAAAGATGTTGGTGCAGATCTCAGCGGGGCCCTGAACTTAAGAACGCCCGGTATTGAGGGGGGGAGGAAGAAAAGTGGGGGGAAGGCCTGTCAATCGTAGTCGCAGATGATTCCTCTTTTTCTTAGCTACGGAAGAGCGAAAAAAGCGAAACACAAGGGGGGAAAAAAAAAAGGCTACTTTGAAGGGGGGGAAATAAAGTCGATGAAGTGGCTTGGTGGTTTTCAAAGTACAAGGGCACGCTCGCAATGACCTTGTGGAACCGATAAAAGAAAAACTCATTTTTGAGACAGCTGTCAAGACTCTATCACCGGGGACAGGGGTTTCACCGGAGAAAAGAGGACCAGGAAAGACAAGGACACTGGCAAGGAGGACCCTGAAGCGAAACGATTAAAACTTAAGTGTTACAAAATAAGACCTGTGGTCGAAGGGAACGGGCAACGGGTAGGGAGGTGTGGTGGGGAAAAGGCCCCCTGGGTGAAACCAAGAAACCTATCATACATCTGGTCCTATAGGTACAGGAGGGAGAATGGGAGGGGAGTAAACCGAAAGGGATGGGTGGGGGCTCTTGGCGAAGATGAAGAATTGTCGCCAAACCCATGACAACTTTTGGAAAACGAGTCGCCTTGATCACCAGTCAAGGAACAAACAGTGGAGGTGTTGGTTCCCAAACATGGAATAAAAAAAATCCCCTCAGACGTGGAACATTTAGGGACTCGATCGACCTTTTTTTGATTGGAGGAAGCACTATATTGCAGGAGGAATCGATTTAAAGAAAGGAGGGGGAAAAAAATGCGTGAGAAGAGGCGCAGTTTTTGTCCAAAACGGCCAAGGGGTCGGTCCAGGTGAGCAAATGGTGGGAGAAAAGAGCGTTTGAGGGGGAAAACAAAATTGGAAGGGGAAGGAGAACCCGTGGGGCAAAGACCGTCGTCGGGATACTCATGCCCCAAAGTAAATTCAAAAAGAGGGGGGTTGGTTTCAGTCAAGGAGGAAGGGGGACAAAAGGGTTTCTTCAACACATGGTTTTTGGAGTTTGAATTCTCATGAAGGCGGGAAAAAAAAAATTTGAGGCGGGGAAAGACTGGGGGGGGGGGGAAATTCGAAATCTTACGGTCTCGTAAAGTCCTCAAAGGATGAAGCGGCAATCCACCGGGTCAGGTCATTAACAGGGAGAAAGTGGGGTTGGTGGAAAAAATTGGGGGGGGGGAGAGACCCATACAGCTCAATTGGGGGGAAAAGCCCCGTTGCTAGGAATCACAGACAGTTTGCTGAATGAAAAGAGGGAGACATCGTCCGTCAGGCTTTGTGGGTCGAAACTGTAGAACGAGAATTCTGGAGGGAGGAAGGCCTGGGGGAAAAAGGGCGATGAAGGGTCCGCAAAAAATGGCAACGACATTCGGTCGGAGACAGCGTACCGTTCAAACCAAGGGGGGGGGGAGAGGTCAGGGGGGGGGGGAGAGGGACACCCCAAAAAAACCCAAGACAAAAACAGGTAAAGCAAAGTCGAATTGAATGGTGTCTTGCAACAATAAAGAGGAGTGAAGGAGGGAGGACCCACTTTGGGGGGCCAAGTTCTGGTAAAATGGGTTTTTCAAACGAATTTGCAGGAAGGGGGTTGAGGGGAAAAAAAGGAAAGTACGGGAGGGAGACAGTTAAAATGTTGCATGTGAAAAAAAAAAAAAAAGAGAGCATGTTTCTAAACAAAAAAACCAAAGCGAAATGTAAAAAAGAAGCCTGGAGTAGGAAAGAAGGCTCCCAACATCACAAGGGAAAAAAGAAAGTGAAAGTACTTTGGGGTTTTTCTGTTTGTAGGAAAGGCACATGGGTTCTCCAGAGGGGAAGAAAGCGCTGGTTAAAAAAAAATAATAGTAACGTGGGGGGTGGAAGATCAAAAGATGACTCCTTAAAATGGTGGGAAAGAAAAAGGAAAAAGGGAGCACATGGTAAGACTTTTATGTGGGTGTGTGACACAATCAAAATGGCGACCAAAGAGGAGAAACAAAAACGGGGTGTGCCAAGGACACTGACCCTTGTAATTTATTGGACGCCTGGAGGGTTGCGCTGGTGAGCGGTTCAGTGTGAGCCCATCGGTGGGCAAAGAGACCCGGGCGCTTTTTGAGTGGGGGGGACAGCAAAAAGGGGAAGAGCGGAGGAGAGGGTAAATAGCACAACTCGGGTAAAAGGAGCTAAACGCTTCTTAAAACGGCTGGACCTGTCAACAACCGTGGTCAGGGGAAACAAGACCGTGACAAAGAATCTAAATCGATCAAAAAGGGGGTGGTTCAAGGGGAAAAGAAACCAAAAAAAAAAGGGGGGGGGGAAGACAAGCACCAACACTGTTTTTACCCTTGTGATTGTGTATTTTAGTGGAAAGGGGAGGAGGTACTAGGGAAGGGGGGAGAAAAAATGAGGAGGCGGTTACGGTGGGCGCCGGGAGTTGAATGGGGGAGTCGGGGGTGGGCGGTTTCAAGGAAAGAAAGTGGGGTTGGTTTATTGCGAAAAGAAAGGGGAAGGGTGGGAACGGGACTAGCAGCCGGAGGGTTATAAGGGGGGGGGGGAAGGGTTAATGGAGTGGTGGGTTAACTTCTTGTTGTCTTTCTTTTGATTTCGGAGGAGCGGGGTAGGGAGGTGGGGGGGTATGCCGGAAAGCAGGGGGCTGGTTCTCGGGGAACAGTAGTACAAACGCGAGGGGAACATGAAAAAGAAAGAGGGTTGGTCAAGGGTTGCTTTGGGTCCGGAAGAGATTTCTTGATGCACGCCAAAGTGTGCGGAGATGAAGGAGAGCCTCAAAGAGCAAAAACAGAAAGGGGGGTTTTTCGAAAGGGGGCAACTAATTTCCGAATGCGCGGGGGCCATCGGGAAAAAACGAAAACAAGGGAAAAAGAGAAAAAAGGAAAAAGGGTCCGTTTGGCAACCCGCCCCGATGCAGAGCACAAAGAAAATATGCAAAGGAAGGTCAATAAAAGGGGGGGGAAAGAGGGCAAGAGACATCATCGCGTCGAACTAACACTCAAAAAAGGACAAAAAGGCAACAGGGGGTAAACGGGGGGGTGAAAAAGGAGGGTAAAAACGATTCCGACTGGCGCCGATAAATTCACGAAACGTCGCCGAGGTGTTCACTCGGGGGAAAGGAGGGAAACAAAAAACACAAGGGGGGGAACGCATTGGGGGGGATGAAAAAAAGAAAGGGTTCTCACTTAAGCCCAGAAAAAATAACAGAGCTTATTAACCAAAAGGTGAACGCAGGAGGGGGAAGCCAAACGGGGGGGAGGAGCACCTAAAAGGCTTTGGGCGATGGTGGATGCTCACGAAGATGGAAAGGGTTGGGGGCCAGAAAATCTTGGGGGGAGGGGAAAAAGGAAGGGTCTGGCCTCGGGGGTTTCAAACACTAAACCCTTGCCGGAGGACATACAACAAAAAAAAAAGAAAGAAGACTCAAAAAAGCGAACGTGAAGATACAAAACAATGACCCTCAAAATTTTGGTAAAAAAAAAAATGAACCCGTGTGGAAATTGACGACCAGGGTCTGGAAGGGGGGGAGAGGGTGGGGGGGGATGTTTCAGGAAACAGGTGGACATAAAAACACCGTTGTGAAACAGTTGTGGGCAGGGAAGGGTGGCATTCTGGGGGGAGGGAATACTTGGTGGAAATTTTGGCAAGCCATTGGTAGTTGGGATTTTTGGATTAAACGCCAAAAAAAAACAACCAAAAAACACCACCATAAAAATTTTCCAAAACCCCGGAGGCCATTATTGACCGCGCCGCAAACCTTTCGGGGAGGCCGGGGGGGGTGTTTCATCAAATCAGAGTTACAAACATCAAGGAACGGGAATACTCAAATTGGTTTTGGGGGAATGGACAAAACAGAGCATAACTGATACAATGAACAATTAACCGGAATTGAAAGAAGAAAAAAACTCAAAACCCCATGGGACGTTCGGGGAAACAACGGACTGGGGGGTGAGCCCATAGAGAAGTGGGGGAGAGAACCCAGGAAAAGGGGAAAGAAACTCTGGACGTTAATTGAACCTTACAACCACTTTCTTGGGTTCAAAGAAGTGTGGTCATGAGTTGAAGTGGACCCCGACGGACAGAAAAGCGGAGTTCCACAGGGGGTGTTGGGGGGGGTAACCACGCATTCTGGGGGGAACTAATTGTGGTGTGGGATGGTTGGTGACGCCGGGGAGGAGACCATAGAGGGAAAGATTTCTTGGGATTCACAGATTGGGGGAAAAGTAATCCGGAAGAGCAAAAACGGAAACCGCGATGCAAGGGGGAGCATCGGAAGGGAAAAGGGAGAGCCCTGGTAACCGGGAATGGGAATATGTAATGCTTGGGGAATTGAAAAAAGTGCCAACAGGACAACAAAGGCACACAGAGGGGGGAGGGGGTTGAAACTTGTTTGGTAAAGAGAACGGGTATGTCGGGGCTGAAAAGAAGGTCCATTATACTTGTGCGGAGCAGGAACGGTGGGTGCTGGGGGGGACGGTTCTTACACGCGTTACCAAAACCGAAAGGACGTCTCGAAGGGGAAAAGTGCGACGGGAGGGGGTATCCGGAGGATCAAAAACCCACCCCAAAAAAAAAAATGGAGTAGAGACAACTCGTGGGGAAAAGGGAAGAAAAGAGTGGGGTCGCTTGGTTGGGTGATAAATGTTTTTTGGTTTAAAAAATGTACTAACTAACGCGCAAGTGCCCTAACGAGGACTAAGATGGGAAAAAACGATCTCGACTAAAAAAAAAAAGACAAACGTCGGGGGAGGAGGGCCCGATTATAAATAGACACAAAGAGTCTTTCCTGTACTCGAAAAGCTACCTTGGGCGCGTTGAGTACAGGCACAACTCTACTTGGGAACAAAAGAGAAATTTTGTAACGGGACAGACTGCGCTCAGAAGAAAATGGGGGGGTGTTTTGGGGGAGCAAGAAATTACATTACGGCAAAAAGCACTTTTCCTGGCTGACGAAGCTGGCTTTCTCGGAGCCAAAAGAAACCCAAATGGAACACGCACGGTATAAGAAAGATCGGGGCCCCGACGAGTCCCCCGAGAAAAGTAGCACAAACAAGTGGTGTGGAAAAAAAACGCCCTCGTTCCAGGGGGGGTGGGGGAAGGGGACGCGGGGGGAAGAAAAGAAAGAAAAGGGGAAACTCTGGTTACGTCACCCTCACTCATGAAATCGAAGACACTTTTGCAAAAGAGAGGTTTCGGAATCTGCAAAAAAAAAACAGATTTGAATACGGAGTAAGAAAAGAAGAAGGGAGAGGGAAGGACGAGGGTAACCTCCCTCAAGAAATCCCAAACCACCAGAACAAAAAGGATGGTAACCAAACACCCCCAAACAAAACAAGGTGCCCTACGCCTTCGGGAACGGCTTGGGAATTAACATCCGTACCCAAACTCTTCACAGGAAAAGAAAGGAAAGGTGTGGGCAGAACTTCTTGCAAGAGAAAGAGGGTAGGGGGAGAACGGGGGGGGCGCCTGGTCAAAAGCGTTTCTCAAATTAGCGGATGGCCGGACCCAGTCGAATTTCCCCGACGCCGGAAAGAGGAGACAGGAAAGAAAGGGGGAGCCCTCAATGATGGGGTACTCTGGGGGCTTTTGAAACTTAAATAGAAGGGAGGCAGGGGGCCGCGGGCCCTAAGCAGAAGATACGGGGGTAGAGGGGGGGGGGGGGGGGGGGGGTTGGGGGGGGGTGGGGGGGGTTAATCAAAAAATCAAAATGCCGTCAAGGGTCCACAAGAATTCAAAAGCAACAGAGCGGAAAAAGTCGAAACGTTCAAAAGAGGGGAGAAGGGAAACCAAGGAAGAAAGAAAAGACAAGAGAAACATTGGGGGGGCCGCAATGGAGGCGGGGTTTCAGTTCACAAATGGGCAGTATGCTTGAAAGAGGGTTACGGCTTGGGGGGGAATTAAGGGACCGCAAAAGGGGGCAGCAAAAAAAGAGAGAAGAACCTGATTCTTTCAGTCAACACGAGGACGGGCAAACAAAAGGGCAAAGACCCGAGGGAGCAGAACAGCCATCGACAGACTTGTAGGAAGAAGAAAAAATTGGGGGAGGGGAAAAAATCGCTGGAAACACGGCAGGTATAAAGGGCGGGGCAAAGTTTAGGGGCCACTTGAAAAAAAAAGAGAAAAACCTTCATTCGCTTCCAAACCAGGGGGGGGGGGTGCAAGAAGGGGGGAAAAAAAATCGTCTAAAGCTGAGGCGGTCAAGAAAAAGGGTGGTCGGCACAAGTCGAAGTAACAATAACATTGGTACAACACTGGTTTCAGGGAAGGGGGGGGATGAAGGAGAGAAGAGTAAATAAAGTTACGAAGAACTTCCAGAGAAAAAACTCTTTTAGTGACCAATATTGCGAAGGGGGGTGGGCCGTTCCCCCTAAACAGGGTTGGTGGAAAAGTACCGGGACTAAATTTTTCTGCAGGGGGGGGGGAGTAGGAGGGGAAAACAGGGAATAAGAAGGAAAAATTTATTTGATAAAAAACTCACGCAAACAAGGCGGACTTTGAAATCACCAAGACGAAAAGACGAAAGGGAAGAAGAGAGACGGAAATAAGGGTGCATGGAAACTAAAAGTGGACTGTCAGGAAAGGGAGGTCCAGCCACTTCACTAAGAAACACCTAGAAAAACGAACTAGCAATTGGAAAAAGCAGGAAAGAAAAGACGTTTCCGTTCCAAACCAAAGAATCTTGTCTGGAATAGAAAAAAGGACGGGGGAAATTAGACCGTAAAGAGAATGGCATTCAAGCCGGCTGGACCAAAGCCTGAGTCCACCAGTTCCTTCGAAATCCGACCGTGTCAGGAGAAAGAAAAAGACCACGGGAACCGGTGGGGAGGGTGCCAAAAGCAAGGTGGTGGCGGGGGTCCCTCAAACTCCAAGGGTATATTCGGACGGATTTTAACCCGTCAAGGGGGGGGGGGAACGGCGGGGGAGGGGTGAAGAGGAGAGTTGTTGAAAAGGAGGGAACTTGGTAACGGGAGGAAATTAAAGGATGATGAAACTACACAGAGGCCAACGTTCCTGGACCAAGAGGGTGCGAACGGAACCCCAAAAAAAAAAAAAAAGATAAAAGGCAGAAAAGAGCTCCCCGATTTTCCAAAAGAAAAAGTTGCTCTGGACAAAAAATGTGGTATCCCTTTTAGTCCCATTTTGAGGTGAGTTGGGGTCCCAAAGAGGCACTGGCAATCATTCAAGAACCAATAAACCCGATGGCTAACGTCCCACCATGGTGGAAAAGGAATGAAGGGGGGGGGGGGTTTAAAAGGCGGCATGGAAAAGGAAGAGAACAATCAACGTCCGAGAGAAAAAGAAAAGAAAGGGCCACAAGTCAGGTCATGGGGAAGCGGACTGCAAGAAGAAAGGCAGTCAGAGGCCTTTAAGCCAACCGGGTTGGTCGCAAGTTTTTCAAAACAGCAGTAAAAGAACCGCCAGAAGAGCGCCACCATCCTGTGAAAAGTGAAAAAAGAAGTGGGAAACTACAGTGAGAAGAAGAAGGTTTGAATGGGGGAGAAAAATAGGCAAGCACTTTTGCTGAAAGTAGAAGCAAGTCAAACAAGTCCCATCCAAAAGGGTGGAGAAATGAGCGTGCGGGAAGGTCAAAACAGTGCAATTAAAAGGACTGATTGGAGGCGGGAAAAGTTACATACCCGGAGAGAGAGACCACAGTCTAAAGGGGGGAAGGAAAAATAGGGTTGGGGCCATCAGAAAAAATTGGAGAGGCTTAAAAAAAACTCTAGTAACAAATTAATCTGATAGCTCAAAAAGGTCCAAAAGAGGTTGCAACGAAGTAGATGAAGCTGCTAATGCTCTGGTACGATGAAGGAAAGACTAGAATAAGATGTGGGGGGGAGGACCACAAGTTGACAACGAAAGTTTTTCGAAGAGGGATAACAACATGTGGGAAGAAATGGCCAATAGAAAAAGTTTGATAAAAACCGCGGAGATTTTGGGTTAAGTGAGAGAAGAAGGGAGGGACTTTATCATCAGTCAACAAAAGACGTCAGGAAGTGGTCGAACGGACATAGAAAAGCTCATTCAGGCCCGCAGGGCCGTGGGGGAAAAAAAAAAGAAAAACTTTACTTGCCTAAGATTTCCCCATACTGTAAAACAGGCGAGCCGAATGCAACTAATCTGGGGAGAAGAGATACCAGGGGCAGGAGAGCACCCAAGAATGGAACGATTGTTTTCAGGTTCATGGGCAAAAAGAGGGCTCCGTATGGGGTGCGAATCCCTGGGAGAAGAGAAAAAATGGTCCCAAGGGGGGCTTCCAATCAAACCAACGCAACCGATAACAACAAAACAGTGCGGTTTGGAGGAAAGCAATCCTAACTGAAAACGCTAAAGTGTCGGGGAGATGAGAGGAACAGGAGGGGGGGGGACAGGTGTGAAAGTTTTGACCAAACGACCCCCGCGAAAAAGAACTTGCCCCGGCGAAAAATGTACACCTGGTCCGCTGCCGTAGGGGAAAAGAGGGAGCGTAAAGGGGGTTGGAAAAAAAACTGTTTACAAGGAGGTAAACCGCGTCTCCGATCAAAGAACGGCCGGGGCCAGAGTACCGGAAGATTCTACTCGCGGGTCTCAAGGCACGAATCAGAGAAGGGGGGGCGAAAAAGAAAACGACTAGACGGGATCACGTAAAAATGAGAGACGGTTTTTCGATGAAACTCTCTGAAAGAGAGAAGCCAAGAGGAACAAAAGCGCGAAGGTTACGACCGTTGCCCGGCCTCTGAAACCAGGGGGGGGGAAAAAGGAACGATAAGAAGGGGAAATAGTCCCCATAAAAGTCTGCAAATGCATAAAAAGGGAAAAAACACGGATCTCGGTTGTCAAAAAACCCACAAGTCCTGAAAAAAAAAAAAGTTTGGAGAGAGGGATACAATCTCGATTCAAGCAAGAAAAAGGGAGGGGGGGGGAAAAAGAAAAAGGAAAAGAGAAAAAGGGGTCCGACTACCTAGACCATCAAAAAAAATTGGCCGAACAGTTGTGGTTGGACAACCAAAACGGAATCCGTGGAAAGGGTGAAATTGCATCCCTGCGGGGAGAGGGGCTGGGGAGTAAGCCAGGAATGAATATCGAGTTTACACAAAGGGTTTCGAGCCTGGCAAAAGCGGCGCGCGCAATGAAAGTTCTGGCCATTGTGGACGGCTCCATGCGACGAAGAGGACGAAAAACGGGGAGACGCTTCCTGTGCATAAAGGACCGGAAGTGGGTCTTTTTCGAAAAAGGCCGCAGGCCGCCGCACTCCGGTGGGCCCACTAAAAAGGACCACAAACCGAGAAAGGGGAAGATGGAAAAAAACGGACTCTAAGTCACCGACAGAACCGGAGCGAAAAGGAAGCAGGAAACTGCATGGCAAATCAAACAAATACTAAACCTGGAAGAGCTAATTTCACTAACGAAAAGTCAACGAAACAAAAAAAGGGTTGTAGACCGGCAAGTTTGGCACGGCGTTTGGGTCAAATGAACCTGTCCCCAAAAACGATCAGGAAAAGAGAAGACTCTTACCGGTCGTGGTTCCTTAGTGGGGTGCGTCGCAACCGGAACGGCGCATGCTTGAATAAGGGGCTAAGGATTGGATCCCCATGAAAAATTGAGAAGACTTGGAGTCGACCGATGGCAAGAAAAACAAATAACAGGAGAAGACACTCTTGTTGGTGGTCCCATGACTGAACATCCAGAGGGAACGTGCCATTTGTTGAGCAGCCCACGGAGTCGACACAGGGGGGAATTTCTTGAAAAGCAACGATTAAATTTGCAGGGTCGGGCGAGGAACATAAGGACTGAAATAAATTCGGGGAAAGCAAGGTCAGAGGTGGTTTTGGCCCACTGAACCGTCAGGGGCCCAAGAATGGGGGATATGCGGGGGGAAAAAGACCACTAGAAAACGGAGAGATACCGACAGGGGAATCACAGGAGGGGCTACGCTCCTTCACAAATAACAAGAAAAGGGGTTGGTCTAGAAGCTAAATGGGCCCAGGGTGTCAAAAAAAAACCCCCCCGGTGCCCATGTGAGTGGGTTCCGAGACAGAGTTTCGACACCATTGGTATTCTTAGGAACAAAGGGGGGTTGAAACGGCAACGCAGGCTTCTCGCCTAAAACATCGATAGGAGCGCATACCGCCCGCCTTCCGGGTACGGAGAAAAGGGTTTTGGGGGGGGGGGAAAACTTGGAAAAGTCCATTCATCTGAAAAATTTGCAACGTCGAGGAGCAGGCAACGGTTTTGGGGCAAAAAACCAGTAGTCGTAAACCACAAATAGTCCCAGCGTGGGTGGGTTCCAACACGTCCGGCATCTCGAGTCTTTCGGGGGAGGAATGCGGTGACAAAAGCCGGAAATGAGGGTCCGCCACTGTGCAAGACCTTTAGGCCGACCGCGCTTCCAATAAACCAAAGTGGATGACTTCGAGCTTTTCTCTTCGAGGGGGAGGAAGGTTAGAGGGGGGGGGATGGTCCCCACCACCCAAGGGAACCTCGAAACAAGGTATTTCGTCCGTATCCGTCTTGCAAAAGGTGACAACTTTTTTGTAACAAAAAACCTGCTTACCAGGGAGGGGTGGCGCAGAATTCGGCGGGGAGTACAGGGGGGAGGGAAACTTCGGAAAAAAGCTAAACGTGGCTCAAAGCAGATGAGCCGGGAGTCGGAACGGAATCCAGAAAATGACTTTGAAGTCTGTGGGGGGGAAACTTTCCCGGGGGAACAAGGCTGGTTGGAGAACAAACTCCCGCCGGGTAGAAGCGCTGGGAAAAAAAGCGGTACCAGGGGGGAAAAAAAAAAAAAAGGGAAGCTCGGATGTATCATTGGGGGGCAGAAGACGGACAAACAAGTGCCCGGTGTGAAAAACAACTCAAGGGGGGACGACAGCGGAAGGAAAACCCAAAAACGTTTGGTGGGGTTTTGGGACCAGCCGACATTGAGGTTGGAAAGGCTGTAGGGAAACGTGGTGGGCGCGTTTGGATGGTAATGTTAGTTCAACGTCTTCCTTTGTATTCGGTCCCTGGAGGACAATCTGGTGCAGAAAAAACCCGGCGCGTTTGTGGTGAGTGGTGAGGAAAAGACCGGTGAATAGATTTCCTTCCCTGGGGGAAAAAGGGAAGTTCTTGCAAGAGCGAAAGCGGAAAAAAGACCGTCCTGTTCAAAAACGTGGCGTTAAAAATAAGGCCCACACAGGTATCCCCATGTATTTTGGAAAAGCCACAAACAACTGGGTAGAAAGCAAAAAAAGGGGGTTTCCCTGGGGGGGGGTTGGGGCAAGGGGGAAATTATTACCCCTGAGGAATGGGAAGAGTCTTCTGGGGGGTAAGAAAAGCTGACCGGGAGTTGAAGATGGTAAGTCGGGCAATATGACCGTATATGTTGACAAACTGAAAGGAGGGCAGAGAGGTTTTTTGGGTCACGGGAATCACAACCATGCTTTTTTTCAATTGGTGGAGTTTGGAGGGGAGTCTCTCGGTAAGCGTGTGAGTTGAGGGGAAAGAAAGTTATTGATTGGAAACAGTGACAAACCACACTATTCGGTCCATGAACGCTTGTGGTCATCCCTTCTCGTCTTTCTCGTGGAAGTGTGGTAGCGCACTGGAAGGAACAAACAGGTGAAACAACGAAAGCGCCCGGAGTGTTGGACATGAAAATAATGGAAGGGTAGACCAGCGGTCCTAAGAAAAGAAAAAAGACAAAATAAAAAATAGGAAGGGGAGAAATGGACACACCCCCAAAAGGAAGAAAAAGAAGACATTCATGGCAAAAAGTGGAAACGTGGAAAAAAAGGAAGAAATGGGGGGTCAAAAGGAATAGCTGCAAAGATCGCTGCGGACAGATAAGGTACGAGAAAAAAGAAATGACAGTTGTACCGGTGGGTGATTACGTATTCCTCTGGAGTCTGGGAAAAGAATAATAACACTGAGGCCGCCAAGGGATTTGACGAAGCGGTCAAAAACTTCTTGGTAAAAAAACAGGGGGGGGGAAGCAAAGGTGGAGGAGGGGGTTCTCTCCACTGTGGTAAGCCAGACGGGCACTTAGACCTGCAGGTTTGTTTGCTAGGGGCGAGTGTCCACAACAATTGTGGGAAGTCTAAGAAGGATGTCACTACTTGGGGGGGATGCGTCACCGAGGGGCCCAATGGCCCGGTGTTGCACCGAATAGTGGGGGAATGGGGGGGGCCAGGTCGTATAGGGGAAAGACCTCGGGGGGGGGGGGGGTTGGTTTCCTCAACCACACCTGCGGCTGGCATAAATAAAACTAAAAAAAGCGAATAGAGAAGCACTGAAAAGAAAACCCCCTGCACCATTTGTGCACGACAACTTGGTGAAAAGGGGGAGACCAGGGCTGCTTTGGGGGGAGAAGGCCCAGTGGGTGGAAAGAGAAAAACCATTGGGAACGTTGGACGGGTGCATGCGGGGCCTTTGGGTTGAAAAATTCCAGGGTGGCCCGCATGTAGGGTGAAGGGTGTGGGAGGAAAAAAAAAAACCCACAATAGACACACCCCCAACAGACCAATTCGAGACCCCTTTCTCCCGTAGGAGGGAGAGGAAGACGACTGAAAAAGCCTGGAGGAGTTTGTGCGTGATTCAACCCAGCAAAGAAAGGTAAAAAAGAACAGACAAGGGAGCTGGGCGGGTTGCGTCTACGAGAACAATTTAGAACTAAATTTGCGTCGGGGAAATTCGACCTTGGGGGTCGAAAAAAGAGCTAATGTTTTGCGGGAAAACCAAGAGAGGTCTAACACAGGTAGCCAACGGAATGGCTAAAACTGTAAGAGACGGGGAGCACAAGGAGGTAGTTTACGCATAAGGGGGGGGGGTCACTGATTGAAGGACCAAGAACTCATCCTCACTGTGAACCGGGGGGTGGGGGGGGGTACACCAAAAACATGCTTGAAGGAGGGGGGTGGGTTAGTTGAAATAAGGGTCAACGCCCGGCGCCCCAGGTAAACACTTGGAAGGGGCGATTTGGTATTCAACATCGGGAGGATAAGGAAAAGAGGGAGGACGTTTCGGGAATCAGGCGTGAGGGCCCAAAACGAAACGGTTGCCTGAAAAATTGGATTATGTGACGCGGCAAAGGGCAAAAAACCAAAATGCAAAAAACCAATAGTCTTGTGAAGGGTGTGGGTGCTTAAATTGGAACGGGGATTCGTTAGCTGGAATTAATAAGGGGGGAGGTGACTATGGCTGAGTTTTCCCCTGTGGGGAGGAACGTACGCGCCCAGCGTTAGACAGGAAAGGAAGAAAGTTAGGGTGTGGTAGCTTCGCCGTAAAACAACCCCAAAGGGGAGAAGCCGAGGGCGACAAAATGTCGCGTGGGAGGAATCGAGTTGTGGATCGGGAACGCAAACCGCATCCACTTACAATCCAAACGGATAGGGAATTACCAAGTCGGG
>Ga0179593_1413175_pt1 | contig 16841 bp, 21 predicted proteins | sample CZODoug2_1_08_16_FD_185931 | JGI IMG/M metagenome (GOLD analysis project Ga0179593, IMG submission 185931) | Vadose zone soil fungal communities from Angelo Coast Range Reserve, California, USA - CZODoug2_1_08_16fungal (PacBio error correction) | ecosystem: Environmental > Terrestrial > Soil >...
GCAACTGAAAACGAGGGAAGCAAGGGGAAAAAGGCGGCGAAACCCGTTGGGAAAGTTCGGTTAGAGCAGCGCGGCCGGAAGGGCCAGGTAGGGGGTGCGACAAGGGAACGCCAGGAACTGGTTCGACTTGAGACACAATCAAGGGAAAAGGTTGATGTCCAAAAACTGTCCAAGGCCGTTCTGGGGTTGAAAAGGGGGGGAAAAAGAACTCCCGAAAGATGAACGGAACTCAAGGGACTGACCGGTGCAATCGAGTTGAAGCAGCCGACCAAGGGGGAACAGGCGCGCACATAGGAAATGCTGGGGGGGAATCAAGGTCCAAACGCCACCGGCACCCTGGTTTGTTCCGCCGGCAAAACGAGGTCAGCAAGGGGCCCAGGCCCCAAACAAAGCCGATGCCAAGGAAAGGATCCAAACGATTGGCACAGCAGGGGAGGGGAGGGTGGAAAAAAAAGGAAGGCTGGCGCAAAAGTACACCAAAAACTTCCGGTTGGGGGGGGATGGGCCCACCAGGGGGGGGAGGGGGGGAACGCCGGACGGCGGCCCGGGAAGAAAAAAACGGGAAGAGGGCAGTAATCAAAAAAGGACGGGGCAAGGAAACTCACCCAAGAAACGGAGTCGGAAGGTACTGTGGGGGGGACCAGAAAAAAAAGGAAACAAGCCCAGCAGGAATTGGAAACCCAGTAAGGGGAAAGGCAAACGAATACTAAGCAAGCATAGGAAAATGCCGGAACCAGGGGGGGTAACATCGCACGAAAAACAGCAGAAACCACTTGCACCGGCAGATCAAGGGGATTCAAGGTGGACCAGGCAATCAACTTGAGTGGGGGGGTCCTTTTGGGCGAGGAAAAAAAAAGAAAAAGGGGAGGAGGGGGTCAGCCCACCTCGGGATCCACGGGTCCGTCAAAACAGGGAAAAGGGGGGGGGGAAAAATGAACAGGGGGGAAAAGGGGGGGGTCAGGGCCACAAAGGCCCGAGTCCAGGGTGTAACCGATCACAAAAACCCAAAAAAGACCTGACAGTCCTGGCCAGGGGGAATCCGGCAAGTGAAAAAGAGAGGGAAAAGGCGCAAAATCCCAAACATTTTCCCAAAGGGCCCAACGGAGCAAGGCCAAACGACCACCGGGAATTGGGAAAAAAGCAACAAAAACATCGTAAACCAGTGGAAAAACCAAAGACCAAATCGACCCTGCGCGACGGACGGTAGGGATCAAACAGGCGGGATCGGCGGAAAAGAAAAAGGGCCAAAACTAAAGGGCCGAAAGTCCCACGCACCCTCGCTGAGCTCGGGAAGGAGCCCCAGATAAAAACAAAAAACGAGTTCAGGTTTTTTGGGGTCCGAAAGAAACGGGATGGGAGGGGGTAATCGCGTGGGCACTGCCCGAAAAAGACGTTTGCAGGCCTTGAAGCAAAATGGTAAGGGCGGGACCAGCTGGAAAAAGACTCGCAAGATCAGCAGAACGATCCAGGGGGGGGGGGAAGAGGGGGATCCGAAAGGGACACACGCAGAAACGGATGAGGGGCTGACCTCGTCGAGGAGGGGGCAAAGTTGTCTGGGGGGAAATAATGGGATAATTAAGAGGGATGGCTAAAGAGGGAACATGAAAAAAAAAGGGGGGAGACCCAGAGAAACTGGCCCAAAGACCGAAGTTGGTTTCCACAAACTTCGCAGCAAAACGAAAAAAAAGATAGTAGGCCGTCACAAAGTGGTCCAGTCAGCAGGAGTCGACGTTTCATGACGGAGGATGATTGCGGTGGCCGCCACAAAAATAGAAAAGAAAGTGGGTGCAATTCAAGAGGGGGGATTATCAACCTGAGGGCCGGGGGGAACCCTGGGGGGGGAACAGAGCTGTGGGACAATCTACCAAAAGCGGTGATCTTCAAAAAAAAAATCACCGAAAAAAAAGAAGCAAGACTCAGGACCGTCCTCAAAAACAAAAAAGGCCAGAACTGCGTCGAAAGAGAAGACGGTCGAGCCGTAGAAGGGCGGCGCGAAAAAAAAGAGCCCAGGAGGGGGGCCAAACTTGCCAAAAGGACGTCACGTAAAAAACTGAACCAAACCTAAACCGGGGTGATCAATAAAACCCACGGCCGGAGTCCATAAGAGAGGAAGTAGGGGAGAGAAAACAAAATCAGGTTGAGTCAGTCAGGACAGGAGAAGGGTCGATCAACGGAGGGGGAGCAAAAAAGGTACTGAAAAAGAAAGAACTCTCACACCCAACGGGGAAGGAAAAAGATAAGAGAAAAGGGATCAACAGCAAACTGGGCAAATCAGACTTGATGACAGAAGGGGGGAGAGGGGAGACCGCGGAGCACGCCAGGAGGACGACACAGACTTCAAAGTACTGGGGACTATCTCGGCAAACGACGGGGGAAAAAAACACAGGTTTTGGAGACGGGAAAGAAGGGGGGGGAAAGAGTGGCACACGGACCAATGGGCGGTCGCGGAAATAAACCGGCCAAGCAGCTTGATGGCATGGGGGGGTGGGGTCGACGGGAGTGCGAAGGGGGGGAGGAAAAGGGACAAGAAAGAGGGATTAGGTCACCGGGGGAGTTGTCCAACAAAGCAACCGGGTACAAACGACCGCGGGCAGATGGACAATCAAGGGATTAAGGGGGAAAACGACGGCGAAAGAGAAAGAGGTGCGGAAAAAACAGAAAGAAGGACCTCGGAAACGAACTGAACGGTTAAAACAATGTGGGAGGGCATCACAAAAAGGCCTCCGCAAAACAGAGGGAAAAAGGGGAAGGTTCAAAGTTTTCGAAAAAAAGTTGGGGGGGGAAGAAAAGGTCATTGTCACTGGTCAACAAAGGCCTATCAACATTCAAAACGAGGCACAATCCAGAAGAGGCCAACAAAAGGTTCACTGCGTGAAAACCTTGTATGCGGCCAAAAAAACAATCACGAAAGAGGCCGGGAGGGGGAAGACCAAGAGAGCAAAGGGGCCGCCATTCCGCGAGGAGCAACGGCAACAAACGAACCAGTGAGAAAACACCGCGCGCAGTAACCGAAAGAGAACAATAAACCCAAACAAAAAAACATCCGCTGGTCTCATACGAAAGAAACGAACGGACAGGGGCCGTTTCCAGCCGGGCGTTGGAGGGGGGGACTAAAAAAAGACCGCCTGTGCGTGGGGGGACGACTGAAGGGGAAAGCGCGGCACCTGGACTTGGGGGGTCGCTGGGTGCGGTGGTTCGGGGGGGGGGGCACTGGACAAGGTAAGAAAAAAAGAAATCCGGAAACGAAACCTGTTGCAAAGGGAGCAGAACGCGCTCAAAATGACAGGACGAAGGGGGGAAAGAAGAACCGGGTTGGTACGAGCCCCGGGTCACCAGTAAACTCGGAAAGGAAGCGGGGCAACTGACAAGAGAACCAAAGTATCTGACTAGGAAAGAGGGAAGGGGGTGCACGCAAGACTAAACAAAGAGAGACGGCGTTTCCGCTTAAAGCGAAAAGAAAAAACGAAAATGGGGGGAAACGGCAAGAGGGCTCGCAAAAAAAGGTCGAGGGTCAGAGCCGGGGAAAAGACAAAAAGCAAAGGTCGGCCATGAACAGAGGGGGAAAGACTGATTAGAACTGAAGGAAAGAATGGGGGTTTGAGGGAAAAGGAGGAAGAGTGACGTTTGAAGGAGAAGGAGGGAACAGAACCGGTCCTCCGCCCGACGAATCACGCTGGGGGGAACACTTGCCCTCCCGAGACAGCAAGAGAAAGGCACGGAGGGGGATAGGGTGGAAAAACGGGGGAACAAACTTCGAAAACGCCCCCTGGTGAATCAACCCAAGAGCCAATTGGGGTGCAAACTGGAAGCCATCCTCACCTCAACCACATCGAGGGAGAGGGAAAAAAAACACCCGCCATGGGTCAGTGTCACTGGGACCTTACTGCCCTGCGGTCAGAAAAAAAAGGGAAAGACAATACAAAACGCCAAATTTGCGGCGGAACAAAGTGGCCTGGAAGGGGTTCAAAGAATCTATTCGACGCAGGAAAGGAAAAATTCGGGGACAGGGGGAGGGAGAAAATTTAAGATTTGCCCTTCCTACGACCGAGAGGAGTCGGCAGAAAACCGCGGAAAAGGGGGTGGGTTGCACAAGTTCAAACAGGAAAGCAAACAACCGCGGATCGGCATCAAGGATCAATGAGAGAGGAAAAAAGGAGAGAGGGACAACCCATGGCAAAACGAACTGGCCAGACGCGGCCAAAATGTTCCACGACCGCAAAACACTCGGGTCGACGCAAGACTCGGGGAGGGAGTAGGGACGAAAGAAGGCCCGGGTCAATAGCGAGAAAACAAGAGGGGAGGGGAAGGGAAAAAAAAAGGGAAAAGAGAGTGAACACAACGAAACAAGCCAAGGTCCTACTAGTCCAACTGAAAAAACATTAGGGGTCGGGCCCCAACAGATCCGACGGGTCCGGCGAAGGAAATAGGGGGGGGAGGGGCATGGGGTGGGAGAACTCACAAGCCCTTTTTGACGAGTCGAACAAATAAGTTACTGTGGCTGCCGAACGCCGGAAAGGGGGAGAAAACGTGTTGAGGGGACGGGGGAAAAAGAAGCAAGCCAACTCGAGATTCGCCGAATGGGTCGGTTTTCACCGCCGGGGAACATCGAAGGGGCGACAAGAGCCAAAAAGAAAGGACGACGGGAGGGACGCAATTCGTGGGGCTTGGAATCACCCAAAAGAGGGGTGTTACACGGTTTTAAGACAGACGGGAGGGGGGGGGGATGGTGGTTGGGGAAAAAGGGGAAGAAAGAAGGGGGCCCCAGTCCCGAAGTGCACCCAGCCCTTGGCGAGGGGTTGGACCAAAAAAACAAGCAAAGGCGGCGTTGTGAAGGGGAAAATGGCCCGTACACTGGCCGCGGGGGGGGGAGAAGAAGAAACAAGGGCAGGGGGGGGTCAAAACGGCGGAGGAAAAACCTATCAGAACACGTGCAATCTGCGTTAAAGGGCCAGCGCACAGCAGATCTCAAAAAAGAAAAAATAGAGGACGCGGGGAAAAAAGGAGGGGGGGTGGTAGGTGGAAACCAATCTCCTGCATTGGCAACAAACGCCCGTAGACTGGTCATAAAAAAAAGTACAAGATACTCCGAGACATCGGGGAGAAAGAGGGGGATAGGACCCAAAATTGACATCTACCACTGGGGAAAAGGTCCGAGCAGCAAGGAAAAACGTTTGAACGGAACTTGGTTAGAGAAGAAGCGAGAGGGGGGAGAGTAATACAGACTTGTCTGGAAAAACCGGCTGTCGGGGATTGAAATGGGGGATCCCTTTCGCCCAGGGAAAAGGGCAAGAGAACATGGCCTATTCCAAAGGGAAACTTTAATCGGGAAAAAAAAAGCTAAACAACAAAATCACTGAATGCATGAATATAAAATAAAGAAGGCAGAAATATTACGGTTTGGGGGGAGGGAAGGAAAAAAGGGTGAACACAGGTCCAGCCGGCCGGATCAGTTCCACCCGAAGAAAACAAGGGATGGCAACAGCAACATCGAAACTTTTTTGCCCAAACAGGCGGGGCACACGTTGGACCGCCATGCGAAGGGAACATTAGGGGAGGGAGGGAAAAAAAGAACCTGGGCGCGTCGTCACACTCCAAAACGACCGTGGAGAGGAAAAGGTCGGAAGTCAGCGGGTGCGTGGAACGTCCAAGTAAGCAAAAGACTTTAGGGTTGGGGAGAAGGGGGGGTGCTGGATAATCGCCCCTGCTGGCAGGGAGCGGAAAAGACCGTTGGAAAAGCCGTTGTGGCAGAGAATGGAAAGGTTGGTTGGGGGGGGGGAAAGAAGGAGGTCTCGGAGAACAAATACCCGATCAGCGTGAATGTCCGGGGCGAACCGAAGAAAAAAAACAAAAAAGCTTGCCGAGCAGAAGGAGGGGGAGGAGGGGGGGGGGAGGGGGGGGTTGAGTTTGATATAAGAAATTGTCCCGAACCAAAGGGGGGAAACTTAAAAAAGCGCCACAAATACCAACTGAAAAACTGGGGGCACGCAACAACAATATACGGGGGAGTTGGGGGGGAGAGGGTCAAGCCGGGAGAGAAGCGCAACGTTTGGGGAAAACCAAACTTTTTGGTTGTCAAAGGTGAAAAACCCCTCTGTTGAGATCACATGCAGGAGGCAGTGTTGCCGCCAGAATTAAAGAAGGGCGCCAAGGAGGGAGCAAAGTTAATAAGGGGGGGGAGAAGCTCCAAGGCCGCAGGGACCCCGGTTTTACCCAACAGGGGAAGTTGCTCCAAAAAGCGGTGAGAGGAGAAGAGCCGGCTCCTCGTCCGAGGGAACGACCGCAAAAAAAAAACGACCGAAGAAAACAGGGGGGGACCGACAAGAAGGAAATAGGGAGTCAGGAGGAAGAGAAAAAAGACGGAAAAAAAAGGAAGGAACACACAAAAGGGTCATCAAACCCACCCGGACACAAGAAAAAGTTTGGGAAAAAAAATGGGGGAAGGAGAGACCATAATAAGGCGAATTGGGGTGTGACGGAAAGAGGACGGAAAAGAACTGGGAGAAGGAATATCGGACTATTGCACTTCGCAAGAGCTTTACTGATAAAGCCAGAAATGCTCAACAACAAAAAAGAAAAGGAAGGAGAAAAAAAAAGAATATGGCTATAAGGAACAGAAGGACCGAGAAGGAAAAAGAGAAAGAGGCCGAAATGAATAGAACCGACCTGAAAACACCTGCCGAGGTCGCAGAAACGGAGTCGGCCCGACTGATGCACTATCTCAACGCCACAGAAGAAAGAGAAGACACTGTTTCCCCGTGGGGAGCGTGAACGAAAAAAACGGAAAGAGGGGGGGGAGGAGTAGGGCGGGGACGGACCGATAAAACGAAACGCTTTGAGGGCCATGTTTTGGGGGTGTGGTGTGGGGGTGGGACTTCGAAAGGGGATGGCAGCTTAGCAACAAGCGAGAAGCGGAGATCGAAAGAAAAGAGGGGGGGAAAAAAGGTTTGTCAAAAACCCCCTCCCCGGGTAAAACAGGGCCAGGAAAATCCGGACCGAACAAAAAGGGATGAATTGGCACCGAAAGGGAGACCCTATCAGGTGGGGGGGGGAAAGAAAACAAGATACTCATGACTCAGAAAAAAAAGAAGGAGGGAAAGGGAAAAAGTGGGGACTGGGCAGCATCTCTCAGCGTCGAAGAAGCCCCCAGTTGAACAGTTTGAACGGATTTGTGGGAGAAAAAGTTTGAAACCAAAAAAAAAAAAAAAAAAGGGGGAAGGGGTTAGAAAAAAAGAGAGGAAGAGCATATAAAATCGCAACGAGGGCACCAAAGAAGAAAGATGCCAGAACGTTGATGAGGTGGATTTTCGAGCCATACAGACGAGTCGGGGATGGAGAGAAAGAAGAGGGGAAGCAGGGAATCGAGAACAAACGCTGAAAACGGCTTTGGGGGAGCCCGAGAAAAGCAAACGCGATTTTAGAGGGCACAAGGATGCGGGGGGAACAAAAACACGAAGATCAGGGGGGTCGACGACAAAACCCAAAAGAAAAAAAAGAATCAGAGGAAATTGCGAGAAGGGTCATAAAACGGCCTTTTTGGGGAGGAGAACAGAAGAAGGACAGACCGTACGAGAAAAGGCAGGACTTTGTGTAACGCCTGGGTAAACTTTACGATGGGGGGTGGCAAGGTCATCAGTCCTGACTGAAAGACGGAAGGGAGGGGAAAGGTGAAGGGGGGGGAAGAAGAAAGAAGCAAAACCTCATAAACGGGGGGAAACATAGAAAAGGAAAAAAAAAAAGCCGGGTTTGGGCGGGACCCGTTTCAACCAATTGGAATAGGAAGGGGGCATTGTCAAGGGACAACCGGGAAGAGGACTGAGAGGGGGGAAAAACTAAAAATTGCCCAAACGCACGCCGCGGTGCAACTAGACCGGTTCAAAAAACCACGCGGCCGGTCGAGTAGAGAAAAAAAAAAAGCTGAAAAGGGCAAAAGGAAGAAGCGGAGAGAAAAAAGGGAAAAAGTGGTCGCGGTAAGCGAAGGGCCCGGATACCAAACGAGGGGCAAAAGAATGAAAAGAAAAAATATCGCCAGTTCATTGGTTTTTTCAGGGCAAAGAGAAAGGGGGGCAGGAGGAGGGCGGTCAAAAAAAAAGGAGAAAGGAAGACGACAGTGCGAATGGCCACAAACCGCAAAAAGGAAGGACGAATCGCTCGGGGAAAAACTCATCGGCCCGACACGCAAAGTTTCTTCGAAGGGAACCAAACAAAAGAGGGGGGGAAAAGGGAAGGAGGAAAGAAGGGAAGTAAAAAAGCACACTGACAACACACCTCGCCATCGGACAGGGGCCATCAACTAACGTTACAACAGCGGCGCAAACAGACAAGGGAAGTGGAGCGGAAAAGATGCGGGGGGAGACAGCAAAGGAAGGGCGGAAGGGAGGAATTCTGGGAGGAGCGGAGAAATTATGGCCCTGCCGGAAGAAGCGCGAGTCGGAATAGTCGAGTTGAGGGGAACCCACCCGCCACTCAACGATCTCAAGGAAAAGGTATCCGGGAGTTGGGAGGGTTCCGAAGGCAAAGAGAAGGGAGAAAAACATTGAAAGGCAAAGAAAGGGGAGTGCGCAAACGCCAAGCCTTCAACGTGTCCCGACCGTTCAAAAAAAAGGTCCAAAACGAAACCAAATTGCCTCGTCGACGTCGAAAATAAAAAGGGAGCTCAGAGTATAAGAGGAAAAAGGAGAAAGGAAAAAAACTCCAGAAGAGGGAGAAAAGGCCCGAAAACGGTCAACTTGCTAAAAACCTTTGTGGTAACGGTACACAGAAAAAAAATGGGCGAGATATCCATTCGGGTGATACAGGGGGTGGCGAAAGGATTGAGAGAAAGGTACTAAACACCTGTCCTGAATACTGCACCTGGGCCGATTACACGCAAGGAAAGGGGGGAGGGGACTTGAACTTGCAAAACCCCAAAGAGGAAGAGGCAAGACAGGGACCGAGGGCGTTCCTACCGAAGCATCAAAAAGGTGCAAAAAAAAGAAAAAAAAAAGCACCACCAGATTCGAAAGCGCAGGACAATCAGGGAAATGTTAAATGGCAACAAACGAACCAAACGGCAAAGCTGGTTGGTCGCCGCCAAACGGCAGTCTGGGGAAAAGGGAGGGGAGCCGGGCAACAAATCCCAAATACTGCCACCTGAGGGGGGTGGGGTGGACATGAGGAGAGGTGGTGGAAACAAGTCCCTGTAAAAACAATGACACTGCCAGGGGGGGGTGCTGGGCGAAGCACCAAGGGCGGGGGTGTCAAGCCACTGGGAGGGTAAAAAAACGAAGGGAAGAGAGGGGACAGTAGTCACGCAAAAGCACCCAGCAAGATGCTCTCGGGAGGAAGACAGGTGTAGGGGTACGCCACCAAGATAACCTGCCAAACCAGGTAAGTCGCATTTGCATAAACAAATTGAAGAAAAAAGACGGAAAGAAAAAAAGGAACATGAAAAAGGATGCGACTCGGGGGAGGCAACCAAGGGGAAAATGAAATGCCCAAGAAAGTCGATCATCGGAGAAGGGTGGGGAAAATGGAGGAAGTGATTGTGTCAATTTCTCTAGACTAAACCGCGCCCAACACCCAGCGTAGAGGGGGGGGAAAGGGAGCAACCGCTGAGGGTGGATAAAAACGGCAGGTGGAACGAAAACCAAGGGTGTCATTTACCATCGCCCCATCCCGAGTGATGGGGGGGCCGTTCTCACGAAATGGGACAGGGGTTAACATTAAGGGCAATAAGGGACATGGGGGGAGGAGCGGTATGTGAGAATGAACAATGTCAAGGCCCACCCGGTCCTTGGCAGAAAAGAACCCACCGTCACAAAATCGAAAAGGGGACAACAAAGGGGAGAAAAAAAATGCCTGAAAGCTCGGCACGTAGTCCCCGCAAGAGGGCGGGGAAGTCGGGGACGCCCAACGCAATTCGGGGGAAAGAGTAGAGAATAAGCGGGGACGTGGGGGAGGAAGGGCGAAAAAAGAGACCGGGGGAGGTTTCGGTTGGGGAGGAAGGCAAACCCGTTGTAGTAAACACCCGGAAAGGCAGAGGCAATAAATCAAGTTGGAAAGCACGGTTGGAGCATCGAGGGGGCGGCCAAAATGCGTCCTTCTCGAGAAAAGAAACGAATCGTCCGTGGGGGTGGCGGCGAGAAAGGTGGGAACGAAGAAAAAAAAAGGGGGAAGTCAATGGCTCATTCCAGATGGGTTGGAACCCATCAGGTGGGGAAAGGGGGGGGAGAGGAGCGGTCTAAAGAGAAAATGAACTTAACCCCGAAAGGGAGAAATCCCGAGGGGGGGGGTAACTCATGGGCTGCGCGAAGTGAAAACTTAAGTAGCCAGGCAACACGTTGGGGGGGGGCACACAGGACTCTCGGGTGTTAGGGAAGGAAAGAAAGGCGGAGCTGTCGTCAAAAAAACAGCGTTGCAAACAGTGACCAGAAGGTTGGAGATAGTAAAAGAAAAGGGGAGGAAAGGGCCCCGGGGGGGGGTTACCAGGAAAATGCTGTTTGGGACAATAAAAGTGAATCTTTCACGCCAGATCTCAGGTCAGAACCTACTGGAACAAAAGAAAGCACAGTTGCCCTAACGCGAGCCGGGAGAGTCGAAGGGCGAAAATCGCCCCAAACTGGACGAAAGGGGAAAAGGGACCACGCTCAAAAACGGGAAAAAAAACAAACGGTGAGCAAGAAAAAAAGGACTACCGGAGAAAGTCATAAAAGAGGGAGGGGTGCACATCAGACGGACAAGGGGGAATCAGCGGGGACGACCGATCGGCGATGGGGAAAGAAAAAGTAGGAGATGCTGTACTGATAAAGGCAAAAGAACAGCGACAACAAAAAGGGGGAAGGGGAAAGAGAAGATTAAACTTTCTCAGTGAAAAACCGTAAAAAGAAAAAACGACGGGGAGAGGAAAACGGAGGTTGTCCGACCTGATCCAGGTAAGAAGGGGGAGCCGAACAAACTAAGAGAGTGAAAATGGAAGATAGAGGGAGGGACGTCCGGCTCACCGCGGTGTCCAAAAGGGGGGGAGACGCGTAAAAGGTTTGCAACTCATTGGCCAAAAGGGGCGACGCGAACGACCTCTCGAGACGAGGAAAGCCCTGTAGAAGTGAATGGGAAGGCTTGAAAACGAAGAAAAAGAAAAGGAGGCGAAGAGAAAAAACACCAGACTTGGGTGGGTCCAACAGCTCACAAAAGTAAAAAAAGCCCACGAAAGCTGGGACTAGGAATGCCAGGATGATTGCCCAGCGAAAAGAAAGGGGAGCCACGAAAGATAAGCGCAAGGAAGCAGGCGAAGGACGGACGAATTTGGGACGGGTCCGAAGGAAGGTAAAAGCGCACAAGAGCAAACCTCGGGAAGGGAGCATTAGGGATTGTGGAAAACAAGGGGTAATGCGAGTGGGAAGAAAATCTATTTCAGGAAAAAGAATCAAAAACACAAAACCAAATGGGAAAAACAACTACCGAAGAGGGGCCCAAAAGTCTTGGGAAAGCGGAGCAAGAAAAAAAAAGAAAAGAAGCGTGGGATTCTGTAAAACGAGACGCAGCAGAACGCCATTAAAAAAAAATCGGCAAGGGATGCACCGGCGGTACGCCCCACTCAACGGATTACGCACTGGGGATAGAGGAAAAACAAAGAGGGGGGGAGAAGAGAGGAAACACACAAAAACGAAGGGAGGAACCTAGGTTCATCCGAAGGGAAAGGGCTGACGAGGACCGCCATCGTTGGTGAACTCCGTGAAAAAGGAAGGAGAAGGCTGGAGAATTGGGTGAGGGAGGGAAAGAAAAAGTGGAACGTCGGGCGTAAGGTTCACGCCCGCGACCTGTTGCCGGAACGCAAAGAAAAGAGAAACTTAAACGATTTGACAAGGCATTGACTAAAGTGGGTTCGAATCAAAGGGGGAAAGTGAAAGAGGAAAGCGTATTGTCCGCACCACCGGGACAACGTTTCAGGGGACCATCTCGACACTTGGGCAAATACGCTCGGGGATATACCTCGAAAGCGCAAGGCAAAAATTTTGCGAGAAAGAAGCGCAAGAAACCCCAAAGCGAAGGGGGGGGAAACCCCGCTGCTCGACATGGAACAGAGGTAGGAGTAAAAAGAGGCACAGAGGAGATAAACGGTCAAACTTGTACCAGGGAAAAAAAAAAAAAGGGGTTTTTGAAGGAAAAATTACGCCGCGCCGATGGCATAAAGGGGGGGGGCAGGGACCCTACACCTTAAAAACGAAGAAAAGAAAAAGAGGGGGTGAGGGGGAGAGGGGACCGCAGGGCTACGCATGATATGCACGTTTCGGAGAAAGGGGAAAGAATGTGGGTCGGTGGGTACCACCAAAAAAACAAAGGGGAAAAAGAAAAAAAAAAGGCTAGAAAAACAAACGCGTGGGGGGCCGACCAAAAAATTCCAGGTCAACCAAGCGCCACCAATACGCCATAGGGAAAAGGGAAGGGGACGTGCGAACTGCGTTCAACATCGCAAACCTAACACATCCAGCCGAAAGAAGGCGTAACACACCAGTTGCCGGAAAGGATTATCCCATCTAGGTTGACTCAATTCTAAGGAGGGGGGAGGTGAAGGAGCCCAAGATGGCCAGGGAGGGAAAAAAAAAAAGAACAAACGACGATTCGGCATCGTCGGCCTTGCACGTCAAACCCCAAAAAAAAACTCAAGGGGAAAATCCTTGATCCGTATTTTGGTGGGGAAATGTGAGGAGGGAGTCGCAAAATTCCAAGGTTCAAGAATGGCATAGGAGGAAAGAGATGCCTGGGTGAACCGACCGTTAAAAACACCGGTGAAAGGTTCCTCAACGTCGTGCAGAACAAAAAAAACCGGAGAAGAAGAGGTTCACCATCTACACAACAAAACGAGAATGATTAAAAATATAGAAAAAAAACAAGGCCCCCTTCCACGAAAACCCCGGAAAAAACACTATGAGAAAATTGTCGGGGAAAAAAGCAGAGCCGAGACGGGGGAAAGTCGTGGCCCCGGTTGACAGTGTTGCGAAAGAGAAGCTGGTAAAGACTTTCGCAAAACAAAGCAGAGACGTTGGGAGAAATACGCGGAGTTGGGCGGGGGGAAGGGAAGGTAACCAACTCAACGAATGGCGCCCTGACGAGGAAGACTGTCAAAGAAGCAGAAAAGGACGAGCAAGAAAAAAAATAGAAAGCGCGGCAAACAACATCGAATGGCTGGAACCCCCAAGAAGTCACTCTGGTTTGGGGTCCGCCGCAACGCTTACAGGGGGGGGCGGCGGGAACTCATTGAGAATCCACGAGGCACATGCATGGGCGGGGGAAGGGGGGGGGTCCACAAAAAAACCGTCAAGGAAACGTTGTGTGGGAAAAAGGCAAGGAACGGACAACTGCGGGTGGGGTGGGTCGGAAGGGGAAAGAACTCGAAGAGGGCTTAATACAACCAATAAAAATCCGTTCATCGATTGTAAAAGAAAAAGAGGCACAGCAGCAGGACAAAAAGCAAACAGAATCCGAGGAGGAGAGACGGTGTCCAGGGGGGGGTAAAAAACCAATCACGCCTAAACGCACTACTTCACAGAGCCTGGGGGGCAGAAAAAGCAATTGCTCAAGTGGAATAAACCAAGCATCGGATTCAAGACCGATGGTATCAGAACAAAGAGCACGCAGAAAAACTTCCTGGGCTAGAAAAAGAAGATACAGGTGGCCCAAGGGGTAAGAAGGGTGGGATTTTCTTTTCTTGAGGAGGGGAAGGCAAAAACGGAAGGAAAGTGGTTAAAAAAAAGGTCGGCACCCGCGCAGGGTACAGAAAAGACGGAAAAAGGACGAAGCCGGGTGCAATCTGCAGTGCACAGCCGAATTATTTAGGGAGTTCAGGGGGAAACAACGGAGAAAAGAAAAAAAAACGACCAAAAGGCGGTCAAACCAGGGCAGTTCAAATTCCGAGCATGGGATCTCGGCGCCATGACAATTTGAAAAGACGGAACGTCCGAAGAAAAAAAGATGGAAATCAAGACAGGAAAAAAAAAGGGGGGGGGGACAAAAAAACAGTCACAAAACAAGTCCAGGCCCTGAACCGAAACCTCACGGAGTCGAGCGACTTCCTCCCCAAGGGTAGGAGAACGAAAGAACGGGGGAGATAAAAGGAAGCCAAAGACGCGGTGACGGGGTTGGGGGACGTAGGAAAGAGATACCGCGGGACGTTGGGGCAAAGAGCATAAGGCATTGTTTGGAAGAGCGACTGCGCGGGAAAAGCCGTGCACACCAGAAGTTGAACTCCTACTCCTCCTTGGTGAGGAGGAAAAGGTCTCGGCTATCAGCAACCGAGAATAACGGGAAAATTGCAAGCCAAAGAAAAAAAAAATGTCGGGGCCTCTTCGGTTACCATCTGGGGGCTTGGGTAAGATACGGGGTCAGACCAGACAAAAAACTGGAGAAAAAAATCAGAAAACTAAAAACAATTCCAGGAAGGTTGGTTTTTAAAAAGTCAAAACCTTCGGCAAGAAGAAAAAAGGAACGTCACAAAGCTGGACCTCCCCGCGTGCGGTGTCGCTTCAAAGCAAAAAGGAAAGGAGGGGGGTGCCCATACAACGATAGCGTAGAAAGTAAGGGCATGTCATCTGTTGGAGCCGAGTGTAAAAATGAACAGAGGGCGCCAACGGGAAAAAGAATGGTTTTACCAGGGAGCCGGGGGGGCAACACCTCAAGACCGGATCAGGGAGAAGTCGACTCCCACTCTCCGCCCGGGATCAAAAAAAAGGGGCCTGCCAAAAAAACGACAAAAGCAAAGTGACACGAGATCCAAAGGAATGTCTTCGCGATAGACAAGCTTGTTCCACTAGGTGGCAAAACGGAGGAAAAAAAAGAAAACAGGGGAAAAACCCAGGTGAAAAGCAGAAGGAGGTGACGAAAGTAAAAGAGAGAGAATTTTCGGCGACCCCTCCCTAGAAAGGATTTCTAACTATATAGGGCGAATACGATCAAACAGAACCATCAGTGAGGGAAATCCAGAGAGACCAAAAAAACAAAAGGGGGGATTAGAATGGAATGGCTGTAGAATTACTGCCGGACGTTATCCCGCTACGGGGAGGACGGGGAAACCAAGCCTATTCCGCCCAGACCACAAAAATTACAGACTGATGGAATATTCGGCCCCAAACGCTTTCCCTGACCAGAAACACGGGGGGGGCCTTTTTGAGTGAAGAAAACAGTTGGAAGGCAATGGGCCCGCAAGGGATTCGGACGACCTTAAAGAGAAAAGAATGAGGACAGAGGAACCTGGCCCCTAGGGGAAAAAAAACGGACAAAGTCGGCGAGAGAAATAAAAAAGTGAAATTTTTAAAAAGCGGGTAACAGGACCCAAGGAAAAGAAGCAAACTAATGCACCCGGAGAACGATCGGTGGGGGGAACAAGAAAAATCCTCAGACAGGGGAAAAAGGACTGAAACAAGCAGGAAAAAGGAACAAATGTTGGTGACGGGTCGAGGAGCAGACCCCCAGGAAGAGAAACAACGCGGGGGGGGGCGCCATTTTTATGAGGGAAATTGGGGACCAAGGGGGAAGCGAGGGGTCCAGAAATAATCCTATACAAAAAAACCTCCACTATGGGGTGAAACATCATCGGAGAAAAAAAAAAAGAAAGGTTGCTGCGGAACCGTAGCGCCGGACAGAACGAAAGCGGTCGCAATGATCGACCCCGGGAGAACCATCGAAAGGAAACAGAGAAAAAGGATTTTGTGTCAAAACCGCGACAAGGCGATGTAGAACTACAGCCAAAAGGGGAATGCTATGACCCAAAAAAAAAACGCAGGGGGGAGACCAAACGACACGCCACCGCAAAAAGACGAGAAACTGTGAAAGAAACGGGCGTTTTGCTGCAAACAGGAACCAGGAAGCACGCCGTCTGGGCGGACGCAACTTATCGCGCGGAAAAAATTTGCCGAAAGGGGGGGCAAAAAGTTTGACATGTGATGGACAAACGGGGTCTTCGGAGGGACGTAATAAGAAGGCAGGGACTCGTTTTGTCAGGCGACGAAGCGGATAATGCGTTACAGGCATGGAAAGAAAGGGGTTGGTCGGAGCAACCGGGGGGACATGGACTCGGGATGGAAAAATGCCACCGAGACAGCTTTTGTGTCCCATAGACCAGAGAAAGTCCCGCCACGCAGAGGGGCAGACAACCGGCAAAAACACGCGGGCGTGGGAAGCGAACGCGAATAACTCAAAGCAGGCAAACAGCCAAGAGCATCCGATGTCGGAAAGGGGAAAGTGGGTAAGAGCGCGGGCGAGAAAGACGTCGGACACAGAGGGAGACGAGGGGGACATCAAAGCATGAACTGCAATGTTGGGGGTTCTGCCAAGTGCACGAAGAGGGGGACGAAAAGGCTGGACCATACAACGGGATAGGACAGAACGGCGTAGTGCTGCACGCCACCGGGGCTAAGAAGAGAGCAACATGTTGAGGCCATCCGGGTACCGCCGCCGCGCGAACAACCGCGCAGGGGTGCCGTAGCATAGAAAACAACCACGAGTCCGTCTGCCAGAAAGGGACTCACAAACAACATACCCCGCAGGACCCAAGAAAAAAAAGGCAAGCGGCAACATCGGGAACGGGAAAAACGTTGGCGTTCCCACAAGAACAAAAAAAAAAAAAAGGCGGAGGAACAAAGAGGGGGAAGGGAGGGAGTCCAGACCAGGAGGAGGGGACGACGACGCGAATTCTGGGAGGGGCTGGCATGGTCCAACGGAAAAACGAACAGCGTCGAAATCGGCATGCGGAAGAGTGAAGTGGGAAAACCGTCAACTAAAACATCCAGGAGGTCTTGCATCAAAGGGTATCCGTATTGGAGGAGCGAATCTTCGGGGGCGGACACCCAATGGACACGGCGTGACGCGGC
>Ga0179593_1446887_pt1 | contig 16841 bp, 21 predicted proteins | sample CZODoug2_1_08_16_FD_185931 | JGI IMG/M metagenome (GOLD analysis project Ga0179593, IMG submission 185931) | Vadose zone soil fungal communities from Angelo Coast Range Reserve, California, USA - CZODoug2_1_08_16fungal (PacBio error correction) | ecosystem: Environmental > Terrestrial > Soil >...
TCGGGAAGCCACTAAAAAGTGGAAACCAAGTGGTGCTCAAAGAAAGTAAAACTTCCACGATAGGGAAATGGAGGAAAAAAAAACTTGGGGGAAAGCATCCTCCAAGGAAAAAACGGGTGGGAAATCTACACAAGCAGGCAAGCAACTACCGACACTAGTGGAATAGTGATCACGAAGCCCTCTGGGACGGGTTGTTTCCGAATGAATTAAGGCTGCTCGACGGTGAAACGGGGGGAAGGGGGAAATGATACGCAGGGGTTCAAAACTAGGTCCATGGAAAAAGCCGGCGGAACCGTTGTCAAAGCCCGTGCATGAGAAATCACCTAAGGAAAGGGGGAGTCGCCTATATTTGCTTGGGGCGTGGGTAAAAAAATAAAAAACTTCTTGACAAGGGTGCTTGGGGTAAATACGTAAAGAAGGGGGGTTAAAAAAAACAGAAGGGGGTGGACATCGCGGACTAGATAAAACAAAAAACCTGTTTAGTGTTAACGCAACAAGAAAAAAAAAAGATGGTTTGGTGAACATTTGGTGGGGGAGAAAACGGGGACAGAAGAAAAAAGAAAACCAGAATGGATTCAAAAAGCAGGAGGAAGGAAAAAGAGTCTTCAAGTACCTGAATTTAAATGCGCAAGCATTTCACCTGAGAGAGGGGGTAAAAGCACACCAGAGAAGAATCCTTTACCCGAGTCGCTGAAGGAAAATGCGTCCAAGAAGCAAAAAGCATTGCAAGCTCTCCACAGCCGCAAACAAAATCCACCCTGTTGCGGGGGGCAATACCCACAAGCGGTCGCGCAAAGACCTGGGGGGGGGACCCTATTCAAAAAACGGTAAAGGAGGTTAATGCGAAAAAAATTTGCGGGTGGAGCTTAGAGAAGTCTTCAATACTTCCTGAAAAGAAAACACTGGGGCAAGGCGGATGGAGTTACAAGGATCGGGGGCATATGAAGGCATGGGGGGAAAAATGTAGCAATAGTGTGGTCTGACTAAAAAGGTCCAGTAAAAGTTGGGGGGGGGAAAAGCGAGACGCCTCGAACTGGGGGGTGTACCCAAAGGGGGGGGGGTACTATGGGCTTCGGTTTCCAGGGAGAGTCTTAACACGGGGAAGGGGACAAAATCCGGCGCGCACGCGGCTCAAATTCTATGGTGAAGGGGTTTTCGCTCATAAATAAAGTGTGGGATCAAACAACACTAAACCAAAAAGGGGGGTGACACGCAATAATAACCACAGGGGTGGGAGGGGGGGGAATGAGGGGTGGGAGGTAGTAATGTGCCCGGGGGTAAATATACAAGAAATTCATGGGGAAGGGAATCCATTGTTAAATCACGAAAATGGGGGGCGGTAAAGCTGAAAGACTTCCCTTATTCCAGGGGAAGTCTCTTGGGGCCCGCTTATGAAGAGACAAGTTTGGGTTCGTAGTGATGCAGGTGGAATGGCACTGGGGGGTTAGAAGGGGGCGACCCTGGTTGGTGGGGGACCATGGGCAAGCCGTTCCACAGATTGGAGAGATCTTGTGGAATGGGAAAAAAACCATCGCTCCATGAGATCATGTGGCGCTAAGCGATATCTCCCTGTGCCGAAAACTGGACGAAAAGTTGAGAGGCCCCTTGCTGAAAAAGAACGTGCAGTTGACGTTAGAGCGGATGTTCCAAGGAATTACGTATTAAGTAGAATCAGCGCCATCGGAAGAGATAGGGAACAACAACAAGGAGGAGGTAAAGATAAGGTCAGGTAGAATCACTGGACTAAGGGGGAGCCGAACCGACTCCCCGTACTAAATCAGAGATAAACTGCCCTGTAGGTGTCGAGACAGGCGAAGACAACGTGGTGCCCTAGGAGGGGGTGTTGCGCAAGTGAGGGTCGACTACAGAGCAAAAAAATAGGAGGGGAACGGAAAGAAACGGACGCCAAGAAATGGGTACACAAAAAAGACAGTGAGCAACGCTGGAACACCTACCTGGACCTAAGGAGCCACTGAACCCAAAAGGGAGCAAACTTACGAAAGAGCGCCGATCAAAACACACCCCCAAGCCGATTAAACTTGTTGGAAAAAGCGGAAGGTTCCTTCAGAGGAGGGAACGAGACACCACGATTCCAAATAAAAGTGCCTGGGGAATACTCACCCTGGAACAAAATTAAAAGGGAACTTGTGGGGCTAAAAAAAGACCAAGGAAAGGGCGGAAAAAACACCGTAGTGGCGGAGGCGAAAAAAACTGGACAAGTCAAAGAAGGAAAGCCTTTGGGCCGGATAGATGTAAAAGGTTCACTTCGAGATCCCCGACCGACTGGCCCGAGGATCGGGTATTGTAAACATAAAAGGGGGACACGACGAAGGTGAATAAGGGGGCAAAAAAACGAGAACAACTGCAACGTAAAAGCACTGGAACTTCAAAGGTGGTTTCAATTTAACAAAGAATCGGGAGCGAAAAAGGAAGCTATAGAAAAAACAGGGGTTCGGGAAGTTCCATCAGGGAGGTCAAGCAATTTAAAAAGCAAAATTTGCAAAACGGAAAACGAGCATGTGTAAAAAACTCAGCAGAGGTGGAAAAAAACAAAAATAATGTCTAGGGATAAGGAGGTAAAAAGTTGGAAATCCTCCGCCCACGCGTAAAGGGAAGGCTCGCGGAACGTCTGAAATGGTTAAAGGGAGGGAACTCTCTGGGAAACGGGGGATGGGGAAATCCGGTCTAAATCCGAGAAATGTTGAAGGTATCGAGACTGAAGGAAAATGGTCATACTAAAGAAGAAGACAAAACGAAGGTCGGGACTCAGGCAAGATTTGAGGCGCGTCTACACATGGGTTGGGAAAAAAAAAAAAACATCTACGGTTTGGGGGGTGGGAACACCTCAAACAATATAAAACGCTAAAGTTGGGAGACCAAAACGTTCAAGTTTAAAAGTGGGGTCACATCGAAAGGAGTGTCACCCTAAAAAAAAGGGTTAAGGACGAAAAAAGGGGCTGGCCCCACTAAGAAAATCCGCGCCTAAAAAGGCCATGTGGTTTAAGTGGATGCCTCACGGTTTCCTGAAAAGAGACCTAAAAAAAGCGGCCTGGGAATGTTGAAATGGGAATACGCACCAAAGCACGTCCAGCAAAGACTTACCCAGCCAGTCCCAATATCAGTAGTGTGTAAAACGTTACGAAAAAAGAAAGAAGAAAAAAAAAAAAAAAAAAAAAAAAAAAAAAAAAAAAAAAAAGAAAAAAAAAAAAAAAAAAAAAAAAAAAAATAACATTCTGAAATACGGGAAGGAAGACGGACTTTCTTTCCATGTCTGAGGGGGAGACATGTGTAGTGGGTATGGAATCCAAGATCTCAAGAGGAATAGGGAGGCAAATTTACAGGAATTTTTGGGGTAGAACCCACCTGGTCGGGTAATATGGGGGAAAACCGGTGGTTTGGAGGATCGCCTTTAAGCCTTAACTGGAAACGTCCTGCGGGCGCAAGGCGGGAACTTAAAGCAGCCCTGGGACCAGGGCCTCGGAAGGAGCGCAAAGTAATGGGAACCGGCGTTAAAGGGTGAAAAAGAGGAACCCCAACTTTCCATGTATAGGGGGGAGGAAGAAGGCACTAAAAAAGGGGGGAAAAAGAGGGGGAGTCGGAAGGGGTAGGAAGTAGGGATTTGGGGGCAAAACGATGATGAGTATTCGCCTTCTCTTTCATCAGATGGTATGAGAAAAAGAACTGTGCGACTTAAGGCCAAGACTCGACAAATGCTGGACAAATTGGAGAAAGGAGAAAGGAAGAAGGTCATACGCCGACCGGTACCAAAAGGGCGTGGGCGAGAGAGAATTGGTTGGCACGGAGAGAACTTGCGGCACGGACTTCTAGGGGAAAGCTAGGACTTCCGCGTGTCCTGGTCTGTGTTGAGGGGAAAGACGTGTTTTGCTGTGCAGGTTTGAAACAAGCTGTCATGGTTCACAGCCCGAGAGAATTCTCAGGGGGGTAAGAAAATCTTGCAGTGTTCGGGAAACGAGGGGGGGGGGGGGGAAAAAGGATCCGCCTACCCAGCGCTTTGGGGGAAAAAGGGGGGCAGAAGTCTGGAAAGGGTGGCGCGAAGCTAAAGCATCGAGGACAGGAAAATAGGACTTCCCTAAGGGGAGAGTGTTGTGACGAAAGGTGAAAAGGGAAGGGGAAGATGGGAAAAAAATAAAAAAAACTGCGAAGTGGGGCTGGCTTGAGAAATCACGAAAAAGGGGTATTTGTCGCAAAGGGGAAGCAACAACGTTTGAAAAAGAAAACAAGAAGTTTTACTTTGTTGAAAAAATGGGTGGAGAGGAGACGGTCGATCGTGGAAAAAAAAGATTTTGTTGGTGGAGTAAGTCACGTCAGGGGCATGCGTACCGGGGGGAAAAAAAGAACGAAAAGCAACAAGGGGCCAACCGTGAGCTTATCACTCGGATCGAAGCCGCCGTGGTGAGATTGCTCGACGCACAATCAAAAAGGTTATAAAGATGACAACGTCGAAAAGGGAGGGGCAGCCTTGACGCTTCTAAATCCCAATTGATGCGGAGGGGGGAGGGAGGGTTTCGAGAAGGAAAGTGAGGGTAGAAGCTCGGGCTGGGGGGGAATTGGGAAAAAGAGGAACAAAAAAACCTTCTTGTCAATGCAAGAAGCGGCAACAACAAGGCAGCCACAGGGCGCGGTTCCCAATAAACGCGGCGATGAAGAAACCAAACAAGGGGGAACGAGTCAAAACATACCTCGACACAAAAAGAAAAGGAAAAAGAATAAAGGGGGGGGGTCAACCATTGGTCCAGGAATTGTTGGGCCTATGGATGGGGGGGGTTTTTTGGAACTCGGTGAGGGCAAGTCCCAGAGAAAGACCCCGAGTGATCATCTTCACTAGGGAAAAGAACGTACACGCCTATTGAGCGGACTCAAGACATGTTAGGTGCAAAGGGCCAGAGGTGAAAGGACCCTCAAACAAAAAACGAGGAGGAATGGAAAGATTCCGCAACAGACCGGGGGACGGGAAAGGAACCATTGCCTATGTCTCCGCGAAAAAGGTAAGAGGAGGGGGGGGAGTTGAAGGTCCTTCACTGAAGCTGAAAAACAAGGATTCTCTTGGGCTCACGAGAAATACCGACTGACTGGAAGAGGGGGCTTTCCAAGGGGGGGGGGAAGAGGACAATTGGATGGGGGGAGGTCTCCTTTAGAAACCGCCCAGGGGAAGGTGTAGGACTGGAACCCTTTATCCAAAAAAAAAAGAGAACGGGCTAGGGGAAAAAACAAGACTATCACAAATAACCCCAGAGCAAAAGACTACGAACAAAAATACGCATTTCCTTCTAAAAGAACGACGCGCCAGACCTTCGCAATAGGAGAGGGCAAACATGTCATTGGAAGACATGCCCTAGCGAATCAAGAACCAACCGCGGGGTTGGGGGGACTGGATGTTGTAACAAATACGATGTTTGGCTGGAAAACCCGCGAAATAGCTCTGCCCTTGTCGACCTCAAAGAGGAACGAACCGTTGGAGAACCGAAGGACGCCATGCCGTAAAAAAAGAAGGCCTCATGAAGGGAAAAACAAGAGCTTGTTTCATCGCCGGAGTAGAAAAACTCCGCCATCCTTAGTCAATGTACAGAAAGGTTAGCGGTTAGTTCTGTTGCCACCGTCTGGAATTTTGGACGGGGGGCACTGTAATGTCCAATAAGGTGGGTAGGGGTTTTAGCCAAAAAAATCTCCCCTAAAAAAAAAAACGGCATAGGAAGTTGGACGCCGGAAAAAAAGCCAGTCCCTCACACGGGGAAAGGTACGAGTAGAAAATTCGGGAGGTATAAAAAAAAAAGGGAAAAAGAAATTCCTCGGGCCAGACTAATTGTCGTGTCCAAACTTGAGAAAACCACTAATGGGGGGGAAATCCCCTACGTCGTGGGAAAAAAAAACTGAAAATCATACCGAAGCACAATGCAGAGAATCTAGAAAAGGAGCGCGAGTCTCCGGGGGTACGCATAGCTTGACCCTGCCTGCCAAACCCAAACGGAATCACGAAGATATCATACCGGGGACGGGGAGCAGTCACTGAGAGAAATCCGTCAAAAGAGAAAAACAGACCCTTTTAAAAAAGCAGACAGGCAGGGAAAAGATATCACCAAAAGCCCCCTGTCTCACCACCAACGGAGCTACGAATTATTGCGGTCGTGGGGTGTTTTTCAGCAACGACCGGGAAAAGATCCACTTGGGAAAAAGGCACCGTGGTGACTGTGGGGAAACTAAAACCTCGGCCTGGACCAAATCATTTAGCAGGGAAAGTACGACTGAAGGAAAGAAGGGAATTCTCAATATCTATCTGACCTTCAGCGATAGCACAGTGGGGACGATTTTTCTGGGACGCCCAAAAGGGGCTGCGTGTGTACGGGACAGCCCTAGAAGATTTTGAAAACCTCAGGACGGTTCAGTAAAACAATAATTTCAAAAAAGAAAAAAGACCCGTTGCCTCTAAAGGGGCAAAAAGGTCAAGAAAAAAGTAAAGCCCAGAGTCGTTGAAGACCAAAGAGACAAACTGAAGGAAGGGTTGGGGGCAAACTATGAAACTGGAAAAAAACTGAGAGAGAATCAAGCCAGGGGGGGTGCATCAGAGTAAGGAACCAAAAAAATTTGGTTGAAAAAAAAAAAAGGGAAAAAAGAAGTCCCACAAAGACAGAAAAATTTTTAAGTATTCTCAAGGGAGTTCCCTCCAAAAAAACGCTTGGTATAGCTCCGAAGAAGAAAAGAGAGAAGGATTTTACTGAAAAAGGAACTTTTAATCAGAAGAACGAGTCGCCTGGGGGTGTAGGGGGGTTCCAGGTCTGAGGGTGCATGGAGAATCACTGGGGAAAGCTACTTCCAGGTAAAAAACGAGGGACTCTCAGAGTGTTAAAAAAAAGAAATGTTAGAAAAGTAATCACCACTAAGTAAGGTGCACTGTCGCACAGGGCGCATGTACCTGCAAAAAAGGCAAGTAAAAAAAGTGGGGGGGCTGACAATAAAGACCCTGGTACACCAGGGTCTTTCACCTCAGGAAATGGGCTAACCCGAAAGAGGGGGGAGACGTACGAAGACTAACGGGGGAAAAGGGGTGGGCACACACCGGGGGGGGGGATGGACAACAATTTAAAAATTCAAACAAGGGGGGGGGGGGGAGGTGGATAACAGAACAGACAGTAGGGGGGAGGGAAATGTCTTACTGAGTCATGAAACTGATGTCCGTAGGGAGAAAAAAACCTTCAAAAACCTTGAATCTAGGATGACTGCTAAAGAAACCGAAGGGGAAACAGATCTTCAAAGAAGATCCTGCAAAGATTGGATCCCCACGGACCGCCGGAGAGAGGACGCTTTACGAATGTCATGCGACTTAAAAGTGTATTGTCAGGAGTAATCCCTCGAACGGCGCCGCCACAAGAAGTGGCCCTAAGGGGGGAATGGGGGGACTGTCAGGAGGCAGGCATGTCTTGGGGAAAAAGAAAGAACTTGGTGTGCCAATGTGGTGGGAATCCTTCCTCCAGTCCTAAAAAAACTGTCAAAAAAACTAAAATCAAACTGCGAGGGGGTCTTGAGTCCTTTCAAAGGGAATACGGTTGTGGGGGGGGGGACAATAAAGGGGAAGGGACCAACAGAGGAATCAGTAGGGGGTGAAAGAGAGGCATAGGGGAAAAGGTGTTGCCACGAAGAGAAAAAAAAACGCCAGGGTCAAATTAACAACAGCCCCTCTGGAAATTGGACTGGAATCACGAGGGGGGGGAAAAACTGATGGAACCTGTGAAACTATCCGGCACAACTTCTTCAGGAGATGGAAAGGTTTGGTGAAAGGTAAAAAACTAAATGGGAAATACGTTGGGGGGTTGCTTACAAAGGTACATGGGCGCAATGTCAGCAGACTCAAGAAAGGGGTCTTTTTTGTCATTGAGCCAATGGGGAAAGAGTAAAAAAGGAATCGTAACGTAAAAAATCACTCAAAGAAAACGCCAGATGGGTGTCGCGGGGATCCGGGGAAGCACTAAAGAAAGTTCGATTGATGGCGCAGTGTTTGTTGTAGAAAAAGACGCAATGTTTGTGGGAGGGGTGTAGGGGAAGTTGTCCTTTTCAGGGGTAATGTCGCAGTGTTTTCTCCTACGGGGGGTGGGGGACAAAACGGTGACGAGGGTGAGATTTCCTTAATCGGAGGGGAGAGGTCACTCGAGAGGGGAGATAATCAGTCCAAAGGGGGCGTCGAAAAAGAGGACTCACTAAACGACAACGGCAATAAAGGGAAAAAAAAAAGCACTTGATAAGAAGGGGGGGGGGGGGGGCGAGGGATAGGCTTTTCAGAACAGGAGGGGCGAATATCCAAGCGGAAAGCCGCATTATTGCAAAAACATCGTCAAAACAAAAAAGAGGTGAGTAATGAAAGAGATAAATGCGAAAAACTTGGAGGGGGATAAAAGCGACTCATCGGGGATCCTCTGGCGAGAAAGAGGTCATGTCTCCGTGAATGGGGGAGAATGAGGCCTCTTACCAAGAGGAATCAGTGCCGATTAATACGGGGAGAAAAACATTTAAATGGAGAGACGGGAAAAGGGGACATCGTCAGCATTCCGCACGAAGAAAACGACCAGACGGAGCAAACAGAGCAGGACCCACAGGGAAGGAAGCGAACTGGGGGAAAAGCGTCTACAACGAGAAAAAAAAACGCATTAAATTTAAAAGAGACAAGGGGTGCTTCAGCGAAGGACCGAGTAAAAGGGAATGTTTCATCAGGAGCAGAAAAAAATGGGATAGACCCCTTTCCATGAAAAAAAAAAAATTCCAGTGGGAGAACTCGTGAGTAAAGACGGGGAAAAAGGAAACCCATTAGGTCTTCAGAAAAGCTTAGAAGGCCCCTTATGCAAGGGCCTCCACTGAATTCGCGGAAACAGCCATGTTAACGGACCGGCAGTCCCGGAAACCGTAAGGGGGAAAAGGATACCACAGGATTTGGAAAACAATCGAAAAGTAAAAAAAAAATACTGGAGTGGCAAAAAAAAAAAGTACCCTTCGAATTAAAGAGAAAACAACTTACGGGGAAAAGGGGGGAAGGGGGACAAGGGACAAAAAATGGTGCTGGCGGAAAGGAAAAATTCCGGGTGAAAGCCCAAAGAGGCAGAAAAAAATTTATTGGCAATCTTAAAGGGTTCACGCGGAAATAAGAAAGAAAAAAAGGCCAAAAGTGGAAAACACGAAAATGCAACTCAGATTGGGACATCATCATCGTGAAACACAAGAGGACTCTACAACTCTTGAAAAAGAGGGGAAGACCTAAAAGGAGGACGGGAACGAAAAAAAAAGGCCGCTGGAAGAAAAAGGACGGGGGGGAAGTGTACTCGACTCGGAAGAAAGAAATGGGTGAAGGATTTTAAGAAGTCAGAAAAGGCAATCATATAATTGTGGGGATTCTATACAACGGGTCACAACTACATTCATACAACTTCCGAAGGGGGCTCAGACAAGAAGGGACCGTTGGGGGCTGTCGAAAGGCAAATACCAACCAACTGGTAAAAAAAAAAAAAAAACTCTGTTTTGACACGAAAAGGAGACGCAAACAAGACTGCGGAAAAAATAAGGGGAATGATGGTAGACGCAGGAGTGGAAAAGACCCAGGGGGGTCCCCGAAGAGGTAAGAAAAAGGGAGGAAAGTGGCCCCAGTAATCGCAATCCAAAAAAAGACTTAAGGTTCTGTGAGGGGGCACAGGACGGAAAAAAAAGGGTGCAACAGTATCCCGGGGCTGAACCAATTAAGGCGTCGGGGAAAAGCTCCCACAGGCAGATAAAAAAAAAAAAGAATTGGGCAAAAATCCCCAGGAAACAGCTCCCGATGGGAGGCTAGTCCCCCCAGTTCGGGGAAAGAAAAAAAAGAATCGTGTGGGTCTTCCCAAAAGGATGGTCGACAAGGGAGTGGAGTAAAGGGGAGAAAGAGCCAAAAAAGCGGCACTGGGAAGAGGGTCATCAAAAACAGGGGGAAGGGGTTAAATATTGCTGCAAAAACATGGGTTTGGGGGAGCGACGAATAGCGGGAAAAAGGGGACTCATAAAAAAAAGAGAGGATCACCGGAACGGAGGCTGTAAAAAAAGGCCTAGAAGGTGGGGACACCTCAGGATGACGCCCTGTAAAGTTTTCCTCAATGAAAAAAACGGAAGTCGGGGGGTTGGATGCGAAGAAAAGGACCGCCGGAAAATTGTCCATCGGGGGGTAGTCTGAAAGAGACAAGAGCTGTAAGGGACAAAAAGCTATTAGAAGAGACTACCCGGACCCTGCGGGGTTTGTGGAAAAAGCGGGGGGAGCAAAAAATCTGGTCAAAAAAAACGGAGACGAGACAGAGACATAAACATCAGTCTGAAATGGGGAAAAGCAACAATAAGAGGAGCTTACCTGAGCTGTGCGGTGCTAGTATCCGTTAAGGAAATGTTTCAAACTTCGGGGAGATTCGCGGAACTGAAACCGGGCGGTGGATAGTCGATGGGGGTGAAATGGGACAGGGAGGTTTGTTTTCGTCAATGTGGGGCGTTGAGAAGGGTGGGTAATACCACCTGAAACGAAGGCACGCGAGATGCAGGGGGAGGAATAGGGGACGAGAGACAGGAAATGGACAACGTTTTGAAAGGTGAAAAAAAATCAATCCGATTGCGGGCCAAAAAGGCTGATCAAGACTAGATCCGAATCAGAAAGAAGGGAGTCCTAAAGGGGGAGGCATATGTTACCGGAGTACGAGAAAAACTTTGGGCCCGTGACTACCCGCGGCATGGAAGGGGTTCGGGGGGGGGGATGGGAAAAGACAATTATAGAACCGACACGTGGTGGGTAGGTGTGAAGCACGTTGAAAGAGCCTAACAATTTTTAAGAAACCCTAAAAAATAAGGCACGGGGAAGGGGACTGTGATATCTAAAAAAGGGGGGGCTTTTCCAGATGCACGAAGACGTGAAAAAGTGTTTGTGTAAAAGGTCCTCGCGGGGAAGTAGAACTCAAGAGCGCAGTTGAGGCGTAAAGGCCCTCATGCAAAAAACCAAGGCATATATCCAATTGGTCCTAGGGGAGCGAACTCCAGGGAGAAACCGCTGACGAGGTACACAAACAATTGAAAAATTATGATAAAAAGCCAGTGATCTTCGAATCAATGGATAACGCAGGGGGAAAGTTTTGTTCAGAAATTCCAGGAAACGGTCCGTTTATAGTGAGAGACAGGGGATATGGGGGAAAGGTGAGAAAAAAGCGAAAAAGAACTACACCCGACCAATTCTTCTGGTCGTGATACGGCGCGCATAAAAGGGGGGAAAGAAAACGACGAAAAAAACCCACAGGGAGGTTTTTGGGGGAAAATATAGAATGCCCAAAAAAGGAAGAAAATAAAAAGTCCGAGGATCGGGAGAGAAACTGGGGCTGCAAAGAAAATGGCCGCTCTCCGAGCCAAAAAAACAAAACGGGAAAAAAAGGGGGAATGGGGGGGGAAATCCCACTTCGGGGACGGGAGAAAGGACTCAAAGGTATCATCCAGAGGGGAAGAAAACGTCTTGAAAAAAAGGGGGTGAGTGGGGGGGAAAGACTATCCGACGACGGGCAAAAAGGAAAAAAGACTGGGTATCAAGGATTACACGGAGAGATTGCTCTTTTGAAGGAGAGGGGTGTCAGCGGGGGGAAAGGGGGAAAATCTACCAAGGGGGGGGCCAATGAATCCGTGGGAACTCGGGGAAAAAAAAAAAGGAGGTGGAGGGCCAAATTGCGCAAAGGGGCTGAACTTCATGTGTAGAAGAGAAAAAAAAGAAAATAAGGAAATTCTCCCCGAGGAGAAAACGGGCACGAGGATCTCGAAGGAAGGGAAGGGAGCGAGGCAAGGAGGAACTTTAAGCGTAAAGGGTGATAATAAAAAAAAAAAACATGTAATCTTGGCCCGTTGTGTTAGAAAAAAAGTGTCGAAAGAACTCCCTTCTCAATCACCTACTCCGCGGCAGACTAACTTTTGAGAAATTATTGAGCGCGTTAATAAGCGCCTAGGAAAGCACGGAAAAGTTCGAAAACATAAAAGGGGTCACGCCTCATTGGCACTTCTCCGCGCCAAGAACTTAGAAAAAGTACAAAGTAGGTCAAAAATTTACGACTATGGCTGGGGAAAGCCAAACCCTTACAAATTCGGTGAGGCAAGGGAGGGGGACATCAGCCGTGAGGAGTTCTCAAACTCCTCTTCACAAAGGGGAACCCCAAAAAACAGAAAAGACCTCCTAGGCGGTGGAACTCCCGACAGCCGACTGGGCGGGGGAAAACATCTTGGAGAGAATACAGAGTTAGGGGAAAAAGTTCCGGGGGGGTATCGGACAGAAGGGGGCCCCACTGCATACCGAGAATTCCCGAAAAGTAAAGACAGAATGTGTCCCGGGTTAATGAGAAACCAACCAGTGCAAATACTCTTTTGGCCTCACGCAGCCCTGCTAGAGAGAGGAGCATTAGAAATCGTATGAGACGCATTCAACCTTACCAGCACAAAACAGTCATCACAAGATCACAAATCCTGGAGAGCGGAATCTGAGAACTGCGTTCTTGCGTTCTGCGAACTGACAAGATGGCACTAAGGCTGGCTCTAGAAAAACAGAAAAGGGAAGGAGCCGTAGAGCGCACTTAATGTTCTTCGATTGGGGGTCAAGGTGCGTACCTCGGGGTTTGGAGCGGGAGAAGGTCACACACGGCAGCTTTGAAGAGTCAGTAAAAACGAAAAGCTGTGAAGAAAAAAAAGTCCCAACAGCTTGGGACTTGGGTACTGTTAAACAAAGCTGGGAGAAAACTCAAAGTGAACGAATGGTGGGGGACAAAAAAAAACTACGTGTTGGGCTTGCAAAAGGCAGCACCCTACGAAATGGATGGGGGGAGAAGAACAGGTTCAAGGAAAAAAACCGCATCAAAAGCGACATCAAAGACCCTGGAAAGCAAACGAGGAGGGAAAAGAACAAAAGTTACCACAGATGGACGGGTCTCTACTCAGAGGAAATCCAAAAAAAAAGGGGAGGGGGGACTCACGGGACAACAGAACGAAGGGGGGGGGTTTTCAAAGAGAAAACAAAAAGAAGTCCAAAAAAGATTCAGGAGGAGGAACCATGGGAAATTCACGACAAGGAAAAACGGGGGGAGAGACAAAAATCCAAGCCCCAAAGACTGCCCAAGGAGGAGATTACACGAAGGAAAGGAGCTCAAGGACCCCAGTAAAAAAAAAAGTTTGTCCCTGTTGGAAGGGTTGGGGGGGGGGGGGAAGTAATTTCTTCTACTGAAATGGAATCAAACGGGATGTGGGTTAAAAAAAAAAAAACTACTCAGGGAATTCGGGGCCCGTGAGTCCAAAGAACCTGTAAGCCGGAAAAGAGGGGAACAGAACGTCCTTGGTAGCAGCGGGGCAGATTTAAAAAGAAAACAGGAAGAAAGCAGGTGGTTGGTCGACAGAGGGTCTGGAACACAAAATGTGAGGGGGAACTAAACATCCAAGGAAGGGCTACAGGCAAAAAAATGGAAAGAGGTGGGCCACAGGAGCAGGAAGACTTTGGCCAAACCAAAAATGAGGTTGTTTGCAAAAGCAAATTGGCACCAAAAATCACAAAAGGGGGAAAAAAACTGGGGGGGGTGAAATGAACAAAAAAAACACAACGTGAATGGCAGGGAGAAATAGAAGGGAACACTTAAGCCTAAGGGAAAAGGGGCAAAAAACGGGAATGGGGCAACAAAGAGCATAAGGAATACAGGAAACAAACCATTCCTCGGCGCGAATCACTCAACATCAATGTGACCGTACCGGAAGGGAACCTTGAGGACAATAAAAAACTTGCAGACGAGTCTATTGTGGCGCCGGGGGACATGGGTATTAAAAAGATAATAGTCAGAGACTGAAAAAGCTGGTTTTTCAAAAAAGCGGAGGGGGAAAATTAAGGCGTGTGCGGAACAAAAGGGTGGTGAGCTGGATAGAAAAACTATGAAAAGGGCTGTCAACCCAGGAGTCCCTGCCGGGGCTTTAAGGGAACTTTTCAAGGGAGAGGGGGGTTCAATGAACGGGGGGGAACAGGTGAAAAAAGGGAAAAAGACAGCAAAAAATCTCTAAGGCAGTAAAGAAAGGGAATTGGACACGATCTGAAAAAAAATTCACTCGCAACTGGGGTTTGGAACAAACAGAGGGAGGGTACTTCGGACAGGATCGAGAAGGACGAAAAAAGGCAACCCCAGACTATAAAAAAAAAAACCTTCGTCAAATTCCCAACTCGCAAGAAAAAGAGTGGTCACCTTGTTCGCGTAAAAGAAGGTTGGGGCAACAAAAAAGTCCTGGTGGGGTCCTACAGACCTCGTCCCACATGGTTGCTAATGGTAATGGCCAGGGGGGAAAAGGAAAAAAAAAGTCATTGAGAAGGGGGGAAGATTCACTTCCAAAGGCTCCTGGGGGGCGTTGGGGAAACTGAAAAAAAATTGAAAGGCCAAATTACAAGAAAAATTCTAAAGGGGGGGGGGAAAAAAAGAGTGGGATCCGAAACAAAAACAAAAAGGTTTCGGGGGGAGGAAAAACGGGTCATTGCCTGGCATGGAGGGGGAATTGTCGCACGCGGGGGGTTCCCGTGAAGCGTGGATCGGGCTGTAAAAAGGGAGGGGGGGAGTGGGTCAGACCACGGGGCGGGTTTACCATCCTTCAATGAAGGGCTTGAAGCTATGATCTCCAGGAGGACCTGAAATAAAGGATAACGATGATCTCACTGGAAAATGAAGAACTGCGGCAAAAGTGGGGCGTCGGGGGGGGGTGGCGGCCTTAGGGGAGAGGGTATTCACTCGAGCGAACAGCAGGCTTTAAACCAATCGAGAAACCCCACAACGGGAGTCTTATTCAAAAAATATGAAGCAGAAGGCGACCTACCCCACCCAATACACATGACTACACAAAAAAATCCACAAAACGGGCGAAATCCAGAAAGGAACGGAAAGGGGGGTTTAGGCAGGGGGGAGAAAAGAAAAAAAGGAGAACCAAGGGGTGCAGCAAGTGCGAGAGGGCAGCATAAGGGACAAGGGGAGACATGAGAAAAAAAAAAAAAAAAATTTCCGCGGGGGGTAAGAAGGCCCGGGATTCGCAACGAGCAAGGAGGAACGGAAAAAACGGAACAAAGGAAAAACCGAAAGTCCATAAACCGTCCCCAACCGAGACAGTCGAAAGAGCCAAAGAGAACATTAAAAAAAAAAAGGGGAAGAGGCAACAGAACTTCAAAAAAAAGTAATCACACCGACCAAAAAGAAGGGGGGGGCGGAATATTATTTACAAAGGGGAAGACATTTCTTGATCTCACGATGGAAAAAAAAACCACTTGGGGGGATGAGGTCCCGGTGCAGACCACAGCTGTCTTGCGGGGGACAAACAAAGGATGGAAAAAAGTCCTACCAAGGGGCAAATGAGACTTCACCGGTTTTGACGAAAGTACAGAAAACGGGAACCGGGCAACTTTGGGGGGGAAATCAAACGAGACCTGACCGGATAAGAAACGGTAGGGGAAAACTCAGTGGGAGAAAAAAAAAAAAAGCGCCCTGGTCAAAGACGGGAAAAAGCAAAAGGAAAACTCAAAAGCTTTTGGGGAAAGGGGTTCACGGAACCAGTTTAGTTTGAAACAAAGATAAGGGGAGCTCAAACGAAAGCATAAAGAAGGAATTTAAGGTACGGAGGTTGACAGACTTAAAAATCTCAAAAAACAAAAAAACAAGTTTTCCCGCAAGCAAGAAGGGGAAAGGGGGGGGGGGGGGAAAGCCATCGGAAAACAAACTGAGCGTGCAACGCTAGTTATAGTCCTCAGTCACTGGCGGCGAAGAAGTAGGCGACTCAGAAAGCTCTTTCGGAGTGGAAGAGGAAGCTCCCTACTGGAAGAAGGTATGTCTCCGAGAACACAAATAGAGAAAAGGTGAGGAGATCCAGGGGGAATAAAAGGTTTCTACCGGGGAAAAGGAACAGGCGGGGGCCCTAATGAGTTGTTTGCACCTGAGATTTCAAAGAAAAAAAATGGAAAACCAAATCGAGGGGGGGGGGGGGAAAAACGACAAATGTTTTAATGATCGACTTGAGAAAAAACTAACGGAGTACTCAAAGTGAAAACCATAAGTAGTCACGCAAAAAGGGGGGGAAAAAAGTCGAAACGACCTTTTTTTTCCTTTCCGGCAAAAAAGGTAAAGCAGCAAAGCAAAAATGACAGGTAGGGTGGGGGGAGGGACGAAAACGAAATGGGAGGAACTCGAATCCCGACCGTCTTAACAGGGGGAAGTAGGTTAAAAGGAAGGGGGGAGCTCCAGACAAAAAAAGTGAGACCGGTCCACAGCAAAAAAGAAAACCCAAAGCGCCTATGGAGATTAAAGTTTCTTCAATACGAAAGGAGGAGGGGGGGGGGAAAGGGTCATAGGGGGTAAAGGGGAGGTTATGGTAATCAAGGGAGAATGCTAAAAAAAGTATAGGCGGAACCAGGGACGACTTTGAGAACCAACTTTTTACTGGTGTGGGAGGAAGCCAGGGGGGGGGGGATTCTACGGCAGTGAAAGGGGGGGGCCAAGGCCTTCTGACCGTCGCGAATGGGCGAAAAAAAGTAAAGCAGCTTTTCCAAGCAAGCGGGGGGAAGGGAGAAATCTGATAAGAGAAAAGGTTGAAACGGGGTGGGAAAGGGTACTACCCCAAAAAAAAAAAAAAAAAAACCGGACCACAGTGTAATTGTACCCTTCACAAGAACGAAAACTGGCGGTCAAGAAAATAAAGGAAGGGGCTTAGGAAAGCTTTACAGAAAGAGAGATCGGGGAATGAACAAAGAAGGCTTTAAAAAGGGGTGGGTCGCTAAAGGTAGGAATCCTTTCGACGGCAGAGAAAACGGG
>Ga0179593_1383877_pt1 | contig 16840 bp, 15 predicted proteins | sample CZODoug2_1_08_16_FD_185931 | JGI IMG/M metagenome (GOLD analysis project Ga0179593, IMG submission 185931) | Vadose zone soil fungal communities from Angelo Coast Range Reserve, California, USA - CZODoug2_1_08_16fungal (PacBio error correction) | ecosystem: Environmental > Terrestrial > Soil >...
CACGGGCTAAGAAGGGGAACGCGAGGCGGAACCAATCGTAACGTAAACATCCAGGCACGACTTCCAGGTCGCGGAACATGGAAGTACAAGTCTTAAGTAAAGGGTTGCCCCCTGTTGCACTCATCCAGGGGCACAAGAAGTGTTGGATTCTGGGGGGGAGGGGGCTTTGGTACAGGAAGGCCGATGCGTGCTCATCGACTGAGGACGTGGGGTAAAGCCGACCCACCTGTCAGGTATTCGAAGAGCCGATCCTCGAACGAGTGCCGGTACCTGGCCCAGCATCACGGCGGGGCAGTCCAGAAAGATCGCGGGGCCGAGTTGTGCCTAAAAAGCAGAAAGGAAGCCACCAGATCCGGAGAGCCAATAAGTTCTAACTCGCCTCGGAAAGGAGGAGGACGGAGATTGCCGAAGAGAGGCCAGCCCTAGGTTGACTGGAGACGGCGATACTGAAGGCATGTGGCGAGGGAAAAAGGAATAGACGCCGAAGAGAAACACTAAGTTGGGAGGGGTCAGGCGGACTCTGTGGATCACAGGACCTTCGACAGAACTGTAGGGACATAACACTCGGGGCTAAATGAGGGAATAATTACGGAACTGCTTGATCTCGTTCAATCACGCTCTAAGCGGAGCAGGGGACGGCCGCGGATTCCCTAGTCGTGGCGGAAGTCTCTCTTTATAACTCGGTCACTCAATAGCGCATGCAGAGGGTAGAAGTCGGGCGGAGCGCGCCATAAGTAACGGGAGCATTCTCTGCAGAAAATGGTGCGGGGACACATGATGACTTTGGAAAGGGGGGACTGGCAAGGTACTGATAGAGTAACCACCAAAACCGCTCTTAGGTTATAGCGGGAATCATCTTCTTTTGACACTGCTCGGGCTTTCAGATGGGGCAGGGGGACCAAAAGGGGTCATCAGGGTAAGGGTTTGGGGGGGGACGAAAAGGACACGAGGTCGCCGAAGAAGACTCTACCGGCTTTCTGCCAACCCATCACCACGCAAACATTGCCCATGATGTGGGGAGGGCCAAAGTTGACAGTTATGCTGAGGGTGGGGTCAGCATAGGAGGAGAAAAAAAATTGCTGTGCGGATTCGGATTAGTGGAGGAACACGAGAGTATGGGGATCCACGCGGACCCGGACGGAGTGTAAGAAATAATCTCTGCCCCAGGAGGCAGTTGAGAGAATGCGGCAACCAGACGGGAAGAGGAGGAGAGTTCTAATTTCAGGAGGGGCAAGAGAACGGTTGAGGGGGTCTCAGGAGGGGGCCTACACCAACTCGAAACCGAGGATCGGACTCAACGGACGGAGACGGTAAGACATACTTCTCTCCTGAGCCTTCATCCCAGGAAGGGGGTGGATCTGAGAAGACACTCGATCCGCCAAGAGAAGGGGGAAAGAACCGACTCACCTTCAAGAAACGACGGCCGAAACGACCAGAACTCGCCCATCTCCGACACTGAAAAGGGAGGCTCCCCCTTAAGGCCGGGACACCGCGGGGCCAATGTTACCGGGCATGCCTAAAAAGAAAAATACCATGGGGGAGCAAAACCCTAGAGGGGGGTGTAACGCCCATTTTAGAGCCGGAAACACGGCGACAAGTTACAAGAACGACCACGATGCCGATCGGGATGGGCATGAGCGTCGGGGGTGTAACCTTCTTTTTGGAACGTGCGAAGGGCGGAAGGGGGAAGGGGGCACGAAAAGTAGCAAGTTCATCTAGGAAAAATGGGGCACCAGATGAAAGATCCCCAACTGGTTCCAAACCGGGAAGAGATCGGCGATCTTTACGGACAAGGCGGGTCGGGAGGGAGGTAAAGGAATACCAGGGAAATTGGCTGATTCTGTACACCCAAGCACTTACCTTGACGCAGAGGAGAGAGATAAAAACAACAAAGGAGAGGATGAACTCCTGGAGAGAGAAGACAGAAATGGAAACGCGAATTCTTTTCTTGCCAGCAAGCCACTTGGCCCTGGATGTCTGTTGACTACGCGGGGAAGGACCTCTCCGTCCGGGAACGGAGAAACTGATCAAGAACAGGGGGAGAAAACAAGGGGGGGAGACTTAAGTAAGTGAGGCCAAAGTCCTAGGAAAGGATGACCGTATAGGGCGGCAATCGGCGACCTCAGGACAGTGGCCCAAAGGGTTTGACAAAGACGTCCAAACGACAAACGAAAATAAGTTCATACGCTTCAGGGTCTCTAACTTTTCCCGGGTGGGGGAAAAGCCCTCTGAAAAAAGCAGGGGGGACGAGTCACAGGGTCCTTGCCTGGGTGGGCGGGCGTTGAGGCCTAAAAAATCCCCGTAACCAGCCGGGGCGGGGTCCGAACGTATCCGTGGAGTGTCGTCCCGTGGGTAGCGTGAGCTGGAGGGGAGCTTGGAATCTGGAAAGGGAGAGGGAGAAGGGGGGAGTGAAAAGGAGAGGGCATGGCCTCTCAGATCTAGGGAGCAGCTTCAAACCTTCAGGGTGAACGGGGCCTCATTGCGACGGAAGACTTCCCTGCGGGAGTCCGCTAAAGGGGAGGTGCAGGGGGGGGGGGGGGAGGGAAAAGCGCGCTGAAAGTCAAAATAAAGACGAGAGACGACAAATGAAGCACGAGCGAACTAAAATGAGGACTAGAAATCGAAGCCTAAAGCCAAATGCCTCGCTGGAGGGGGGGGGTGAGCAAGAAAATGTCCGCGGAGCCCCTTGCTCGGGGGGGAAGGAAAGCGCTAATCAAACGCACGAAAAATGGGCAGACAAAATTGCAGGAAAACCATCAACAAATCCCCTTTCCGTACGCCTCGAAGGTGCAGGGGGAAACGCCTTAACTTGGGGGGACAAGAAGCTGAGAAGTCTGGAAAAGGAAAAACAATTACCCCAAAGGAGATCTGACCTGACCCTCCAAGAAGAAGACGCCAGAAGGAGGAACAAGCAAGGGGCTAGCAATGAAAATTAAAGCCTTTTGACAGGTGGTGGTCAGACTACTTGGCATGTTCGGAAGAAGAATTCCAGGCCGCATGGCGAGCTCTGACGACGGCGGCTGAGACCTCAATCCTGTCTAAAGGAGCCTGAGCGCGCGAAAAGAGGACTGAACAGAGACCTCGCAAGACACTGAAGATAGGCCTAAAGGGTCAGTCGGAGGAGTATGCCGAGCGCCATGGCCTGACTTTTCTAACGAAGACGCCCGAGGCGTTGAACTTCTGATCCTCGGGAAAAAAGGAGGTGTGTAAAGTCCGGAAAACGCAAAGGGGAGTAGAGAGAGGCGGGAGACTGAGGGGGAAAATCAACCAACGAGCGTTAAAGCGATTCGGGCCTCTGTAACTAGGGGATGGGAAGCATACAGAGAGAGGAGGCTGCAACGAGGCTATCAGGGGGCGAAGGTCAGCCGCCGAGAGGTGTGGGACTGATCAGGTCTTTATTAACACTCTATCGGTCAGGGAAAAGATGAATCGGAGGAGAGGGCATCGGACATGAAGGGGAAGGTGAACTGACCAGGGTCGAGATCCTCTGAGACATCTGCCCGGGGTTGAAAGGGCGTCAATCGCCTCAGAAGGAAATGAACAGCCCTCTTCCTATGTCACAGGAGGGAATGAACGAAAAAAAAAGAGGGCCATTGGAAAAAGGTATGGACCACGCTCCGCCCAAGGTGCCATACTTGCTACGGAAGGTCGCGACCGTCTTTGACGGGGAATTAGAGGAGAGTTGAATCCAGGCAGGGGACGGCGCAAAAATGGCCCGAGCTCGGGATCTCTCCCCCCAACACCACTGTATGGAAGATAAGGAAATATCCTCCTGCTGGGAAGAAGGACCGACGCCTAGGCAAGGGCATTTATAACCAGGCACCATACCTGTCAAGAAAAACATTGAAATTAACTACCTTCTTCATCCTTTGTTCTTAAAGGGGGGCACGAGTGCAAGAACCCGAGGTTGGCTTCAGTGGTGGAAAAGTGGAAATTAATTCCGAAAAGCAGCTGCTCACTACGAGGCGGCGTTAAGCAAGTACCCAAAATTAATGAAAAGGGGGGGGGGTCCGCGAGCAGATCGTCGTCGTCTTTCACTTCACCGTGTCCCAGGGGGGGGGGGGGGGAAAAAAAGAAAAAAAAAAAAAAAAAAAAAAAAAAAAAAAAAAAAAACCCCGGTGGGGGTTTCAGTCGACTCCGCCGCGCCGACTATTCCTCGGATCTTATCTAGGCGGGGTAAGACCATCAGCGTCCACAGGCGGCATGAGCAAATGCGTAGAGAGAAGAGTTTGAATGAGGAAGATGAGGGAGTCAGGTCCGCGCGACAGCACCGAATGTCCGAGGTACCTGAACTGGACTCTCGGTTGAGATGGACGAAAGTCCGAATCACCTATCGAAGAAAACCCAGAGGTTGGGACGGTGAAGGAGGGAAAAATTGGAGGAAGGCCCTGAGGCCTAGGACCAAATCGGAGACTGGGAAAAGGTCGACCATCCGGCCTGCTGAGCGCAGGGGGGATACGATTAGACTGGGGGCTCCTCTGATATTCTTGAGTCGTTCGCTGTCTACCGGCGGAGAACGCGTAACAAGTCTCGAAAGGGAGAGGAGCAAAAGGGGCTTGTAGGAGCAAGAAGCCTTCGCCGGTCGAAAAAAACTCATGCCGGAAACGGAATTGGACGGTATCGACAATTGTCACGGAGCGGAAAGCACACCAGGACAAAAAGATCGTCGGGGAAGGATACTTGCGGTATCGAGCTTAGGGGGGGGGGAAAAAGCTGACTCGTCTGATGGCAGGTGTCATCAGAGACGTCAACGGGGGGGGACTTTGACAAGTTGAAGACCGAAGGAAGACAGACCGGGCTTGATGGCCACCTACAGCGGAGAAGAATGGGCCCCTCGGAGGGTGGAGGCCAAAAGGGGAGGAGGCTGATGGGTCAAAAAAAAACTTACGAGTCACAGAAGGGCATGTGCTCTAGCGTCCTTCGTGTGAGAGACCGAGAAGTAAAGGGGGGGGGAGAGAGGACCCGGGTCGAAGTTAAAAGAAACTCTGGCCTCTTTAGAGGTCGAGAAAAGGAGGAGAAAAAAGAAAGGGGTGAGCGCACGCTGGGAGCATTTCTTTGGGTCTTCTGGGAGGGGAAAGGGCCCTCTAGGGAATGGGGGAAGAACCCTCAAAGCTGAAACGGACGCTAAGGGACGCCAGGGGGCCTAAGTCTGAAGGAACGTAGATCCTAAAAAGCCACGGTTAAAAAAAAACTGTGGTGACTTCTCACATCTATCCTTCAAAAAGGCAATGTACACATACACCCTCGGGGGCCTTCCGGAAAGAAAGCCAACTCACTCAGAAGCATGCTAACTACACGGACCATTGAAAGGCCCCAGCAAAAAAAAAGACACGAGGCGGCCTGTACGGGTACCGGGGAAACTAGTTACCGAAACTGGTATGAAAAATCTATTTGAACGGGGAAAAGGGGGATCGCGTAAAAAAAGGAGACAAGGGCTCAAAAGAGACCGATTCCGCTCGTTCTTTCGAGTATTCGTGTAATTGTTCACGATTGGAAGGTCGAGGGGCGAAGGGGCCATATCTCATCAAGGGCATGAGGGTCCCTCAGGAAGGAAATCAGCAGGAGACCCCAAATGGGGGGTCAAACTGAAAGATCCAAACCAGAAACGGGACGCGTTCTTCGAGGTATGGGGGAAAAGGGAAGAGGCACATAGGGATGAACAGCCCACACTTCGAGGTACCACGGGGAAGGGAGCTATCTCAGAATAAACAACAACGTAGATTTAAAATATAGGGAAAAGAAAACTGACGTGGTACAATCGAGGGGAGGGATGGGGCTAGCCATGAAAGACCCTGCCCTGGGGGTCAGGAAAACCGCGCAGACAGGATCCCGGCCTTTAAATTTCGATCCGATCGCGGAAAAAAAGTTGCGTTTGGGCTTATTAGTAAACGGGGACCGGAAAAAGGCCCTGGTGGCTATAAGGGGAGGAAATCTGCTCGAACAGGAAAGGAGTTGAGAAAAAGGGTTCCACGACGACACGAAAGAACATCAGGATCGATCAGCTCTTCTTACCTTTTGGGGGGGGTAGGACGGGGGGTTACGAAGATGAAAAGGGCGTCCAAAAGCCGAGGGGGGGAGCAAGGAAAACGTAACGGGGAGAGTTGAGCGAAAAGGTAAACATGCCTAGCATATCTGGGGAGCCTCGGCCCCGAAGAGGGGGAGGACGTTTCCGGGAAGAGGAGAAGTCGTTCAAAGGGGAAAAACGTCTTTGCGTGAACGTTATGAGGGCTGGGAAAAATCTAGCTGGAAGAGTCACAAGAGGTTTAACCTGGGCCCATGAATCTCAGTTCTTCGGGAAAGGGTGGTGTAACGGACGAGAAGGAACTACGCCAACTTAGCAAGGGGGTCTGGAACAAAATCGGACTTCACACAAGAAGGGCAAAGCAAAGTAGCACTACTGATAAGACCTTGTTTTGACAAAGAGGAGGGGGGGACAAAGCTCAAGAAACCGCCGCGCGCGGTATGGGATTCAAGAAGACGGGGAAGGTGGAAATACTTCAAGAGGTTACCAAAGCCCCGAAAGGGCGCCAGAGAGCACAGTACTTCTTTTCCGAGGGAACCCGAGAAATGCAAAATCCGAAAAGAACTCCGATTGAACACTGAGGGACAGGGATTAGGGGGTGAACAAAAGATGGAAGTCAAGCATTCAAAATTGGACCTCTGGGCAAGAAGACGAACCCAAACCGCTATCTTACCTTCCCTGCCATCGAAAAGAACGAAGAGAAGACCAAAAAACACGGAGGAAGAAGGAAAAAGCTACATAAAAAAAAAAAACGTGGTCAGGGGGCACGGGCTGAGAACTACGTGCCATGGGTTGAAGAAAAGCGAATGGATTGCATTGCTAGGAGGGGAAACGGCGGGAAAAAAGGGAAGATGATCATAAGCCTGGGAGAAAAAGGCAGCGGCGCGGACCGTCTCAAATCTTCGACAAGTCTCACAATCACGGGACTCTCGCTTAAATACAAAGTACTCGAGCCAGGTATCCTCCATCAGAGGGGAAGGGGAATGGTAGAGAAGTCGCCGAGGCGGTATGGGAATAACGGTCGTAAGTCCGGCCTCGCACCCGCTCCGGTTCAACGCCTTGAACCCGCACGCGGAGTCTCAGACTGGATGGCAACGCCAAATTCTCTGAGGGCTCTCGAAGGAAAAAACGGAAAGTGCTGGCGTATCGTAGAAGAGGCTCGACTGGAATACTAAACGGGAGGAGAGGGGGGGGGGGGGGGGGATGAGACAGACGCCGAGCGTGGGGGGGGGGAGGAGGGGAGGATTACCAGCTCATAGGGGGCCTGGGTCGGGACTCTGCGGCGCGGAGAGAGTCCCTGCTCGGGGAAACGCCCGAACGGGATCTGATCTTATAGTCTGAATAACTGGACCGGGGGGGGGGGGGTGAGATTACTAAGGGCCGGGGTAGAAAGGATCATTCCATAAACTAGGCCCTGAAAGGTAAAAGTTAACTCCTGGAAAAAAACGGGGGAACAGGGGAAGATTAAAATGGAGCAAAGACCCAGGCCATAAGGGTCAGTCTACGGGCAAGGGTCGACCTAGTAACGTGAACTTATCTTCTACGGAAGTGCCGTTAAGGTCAAAGAGGAGACTGGTGGGAAACAAATGCGAGCCGTCTTAGATAGATAAAAAAACAAAGGAGGATTATGTACCTATACGACCGGAGGTGATCAAAGGACGCCTAAACCGAGTCGAACAAGCACACCGTTCCACCTCTCAGAGACATTTAAAAATAGACGAAAGCTTCAGAGTGGATTCTCAAACGGTCCCAACGGAAGGGCAAAAGATTGGCTTCGTGAGACCAGGGACATTCACAGTCAATTCGGTCTTCCAGAGAACGAGGCCGGAGTGAAACGCGTACCAAAAAGGGCAAGTAAGACGAAAGACAAGATCTCTCCACTGTCGTTCCTGGACACCTTCCCTTCCAGAGAATGAGGACCGACAAAGAAAATCTCGCCTTCGAGGGTTAAAATCAAAAATAACCATCAGCGGGAGGCCAATGAACCGCTCAGAGGAAATAAGTGTCAGAATCGACCTATGACAGCGCGGCACACCCGTAAGAGGGTGAGGCATAGACGCGCGCAGGTTATGGCCGGATGGAAAACGCACTAGCGCTCCGCGTGGGCGGTTTAGCCATCTCTTTGGGGAGGGGATAAGGCACTAAGGGGTGGACGACCACTGGCTAACTTCGACGACCGGGACCGGCAAGGATGGAGACGGCATAGCAAGCTCTGATTGAGGAGAGGGAAAGGGTCACGGGGATCAGTTGCTATGATAAGAGGGCGCTTCGCGATCTCCATGTCTAGTGAGCAAGATTACGGCTCAGACCTCGCCGGGAGTAGCTCAGCACATTCGGAAAGCAGTATTCTGTAATCGAACAGGTCGGCATAAAGAAAAAAAGGGGAAAAAGCACTGGGGATAGGAAGGGGAGGTAATCGAACTCTTCGCAGAACTGCGTCGTCTGGCTACTTGGCTGTAAATCGACCAAGGACTTGAGGTGACCAGTGTCGACAGTCAGACGACTACACCGGACTTCACATCATAAGGAGGGAGCAATGGACCCTCGGGGGGGGACGGCCGGGAATTCTGAGTTTTAAAGGGGGGGGGTCGGGGATTCCCAACATGTGCTCGCCGACCTGCGTTTAGGGAGGAACAAGGAAGGACCGTAAAATCAACCCGGCAAGAAAGGGGAATACAACGCGCGCGGCACCAGAGGGAGTAGGCTGTCAAGATATGCGGAACCTCACTGTCGAGGGAGGGCTAGGGGGTCAAGCAGGAAAACGTCTTTCTTGGGGACGGTCCGAGCGCCGCCAAACTAAAAAGAAACCGTAGACTGACTAAGAGAAGGAGACTGTCGCCGCCCATCGATAAACGCGGCCCCTTTCACAACGGTTTTGAGGAGAGCAAGCAAGAAGGAAAGGGAACCCATATTCAGGGGGAAACGACAACTAAAAAGCGAATGACCAGACTCCGCAAATCAAGAAGAGAATAACGGACCGAGGCCTCAAGGATCCGGGTCAGGACACCGGGGGGGATGGAGTTTAGCTTTTATTGGCCTAAAAGAGCACACCAAAAACGGACTACCAGGTGGCAACATATGACGGGGTGACGAACATGGGGAAACGTCTTCAAAAACAAGAACCAGGGGAGAAGAAGAAAGGGAAGAGTTCCTGCAAGTATTGGGAAATCAGCGGGAGAAAAAAAAGGTTCCTATGGGACAGTCGAGTACCTGGATCCATAGAGGAGAAAAAAAAAACGGAGCTCCTTCCAAACGACCCACAGCATCAAACTTTGGGTCCAACCGTACAGAAGGCGGGAAAAAGGGGACCGACGGGAAAGCTGCGGCACGTCGGAGGTAACTGATCAGGGAATTTCGTTAGTCCCAACCCTTCGAGGAAGGAAAAAAACACTTGCAGCGACGAGAGAAGAAACAAATTAGATAGAGAATGTAACAAGAGAGGAAATGCGTTGGCGGGCGCCCAATCCCTTCCTTTAAACGTGAACTCAAGGGAGAAACGAAGAAACGCAGTCCATCTCCAGATGAAGGGGGCGAACAAAAAAACAGGGGGAGCGGAATGTCGAACTGAGGGGAATTAAAGTGCCGTAGGAGGCAAAATCGGAGACCCTCGACCTTGCAAACCTTATTGTTAAAAACAGGGGTAAATGGTTGACTACTCTAATCACAGCCGGAAGAGCGGTCGGGAGCCACTGGTCGAAGTGGGGACGCCGATCCCCAGGAGTCCAACAAAGAAGGGTGCGATTCAAGGGGACGTGGGCCGGTGGCTACTTTGTGCCGAAGGGGAAAGGCACCTAAAGCCAGGGGCAGAAAGGAGAGGGGGAAACCTCGGCAGTAGGAGGCGTGGATCGGGGTGCGTAGCTGGTCTACCTCAGTTACCGGCGCCAGTCTGAAGGGCGTTTCACCTTACTGCGGCTCTCTCAATTCTGGAGAAAATCTTAAGATCACACAGGTTAGGGTGAACGGGGTAAAACAGGATCGACGAGTTCTACTTCGCACGGGGAAGGCTGAGTCTCTCTCCGGATCCGGGAGGGGTCTGCAAAGAGAGGAAAAAAGAAAAAAGGCACCGCAAAGAAAAGGAGCCAAGCGCTACACGGGGGAACGAAGAATAGACCTCCGACCTCACGCTGGGGGAAAGCCAGGGCGGGGGAGTAAAAGACTCAATATTACCCCTTCTTCTCGCCCTAAAAGAGGACCGGGGAGGGCTATTTACCTTCGGGAAAGAGAAAAATTAGTACCCAAACATGCCCCGTCCGGAAAACCAAAGAGGGGAAAGACGCCGCTTAGGGGAATAGAAGGGAAGAGTACTGGGCATTCAGGTACCCTGGTACCTGCCCCCCCCGGACGGGATGCTGGGAAATGACAATTCCAAAAGACCTCAGAAGGAAAGGGGAAACAATCCAGAGGATAATACCAATTACTAAAAGCAGTGGGGAAAAGGGGTTCTTTTCATCTACTAATGGAGAGAAAAAACATCAGGAGGGTAAATGCGAAAGAAAAGTCGAATAAGCCGAGACCGTGATAAATAAAATGAGGCATCGCGACTCGTCTCAGGGGAGAAAAACACGAGGGCCTACTCACGGTACGTCCTAGCGGGCCAAAAAGTATCGAGGGGAGAGACGAAGAAGCAATTAACGGAAGGGAAAAAAATGCGGAAGTAGGTATTAAAAAATCGTCGGCGGACGGGAAAGAGAAAAGAGGGGATGGGGGCGCCTGGAATCAACTCGGTCGTCTCAGAGGGATAACAAGGAGGGGAAAGCGCACCGGCTCTGGCGCTACGAGCCGGAATAGGACAAGAGTGAGGGCAGGGAAAAAAGCATCGAGTCTCCCTTCTACCAAAGGAGGCGATCGCCGGCAAGGGGGAGTACCATGCCTCCTCTTGGTGGGATGAGAGCGGGAGAAACCGCAAAGGGGCTTCGTACGGCTGAAGATGGGGAACTGCAGCCGGTGACCGCAAACCGCGAGAGCGGATCGTAAACCATCTGGCCTGTGTGTCCGAACTCCGCCAGGAGGGAAAGGGAACAACAATAAACAGGAAAGTGAAAGTCCAAAAGGACGCAACAGAGTTAAAAAAAGAAAACGTAGAACCCGGGCGCAGACAAACTGCCAGACGTCTTCAGGGTCATGTCGAGGGAACGTATGTCTTTAAGGGATGGGCGGGAATAACTTCCGCCCGTGTGTCAAGACGCCGGCTAACCGCCTAGCTTATAATCTAAACACAAAAAACTGATTGGGAGGAAATCATCGATACATCTCGGGGGAATGCTGGCCGGACGGAACCGCGAACGTTCAATGTATACGATAAGACCAGCAAAACCAACAACCAGAGAAAAAAAACGGAACAAGGGACTCCTGGGGTTTCGAAAAGGGGGAAAGCCAAAAGTGACTTGGCGAGACCGTCCACGAGGGTCAAACGGAACCGAGGGGTTGGAGAGGTGGAGACTTTAAAATCGGGAGGATGCTAAGACGAAATAGAGGAGTGAAATCCTAAAAAACCCTGGCATGATTTTAGATCCACCGATAGACGAACAGGCTGACGTCACACCTGTCGCCAGGCAAGAAACACGCCGAGCCAGGAGAGATCTCCCAGGTCGGGGGGGGACCAAAGCAGCAAACAAAATCGGTCGCATTATTCAAGAAGTGATCGAATCTCGAGCTAGCTCGGAGGACAGCGAGGGGGGGAAAAATCGTTTTCAAGAAGTTCTTCGTACTATCATGGGGGGAGCGGGCCGGGGGCAAAGGAAGACATCGGAGAAGACAAGCGTTTTTTACGGGAAAGGTACAAAGCTGCGGGGCGCTCCCGCCAGTACGGGGAAGGCCAGACCAAGAGAGAAAGTCCCTGGGGGGCTGGAGAAGTTCCGTCCTTCGCTCTTCAGGGAGAAAATCGGGAAAGGGAGGGAGATATTAATCGGAGGGTATAACGCTTAAAACGTCCGAGCTCGCAAATATAGTGAAATGGATCGACCTAACGAGAACGGCGGGGAGGAAGGGTCCATTAAGGGGAACATTATTGAGCGGGTCGTCAAAAGGAGGAGATTCAGGAGAACACAACTGACACGGCTCTCTGTATATGATGAGGGTCCGCCAGAGGGAGGGGATCCTATTCTGATTCTTTTCGAGGGGTAAATGGAAGAGGGGGCCAGTTGGGACAGGGCAGGGGGGACCTATACGAAGAAGAAGACCGAACTAAGCTGGTGATGAAAACAAACCAAGAAGGAGCGCATGCACTCTGATGTGTACGGCCCGGGGCCATGCTGGGGGACTGGGGGTCATCTGGGAAGATGGGCAAGCAAGGGCTGTCTGGTGAAGGAGGGGAGGGGGTACAAGAGGAGAAAGGAAACCCCTAAATTTGAAAGAAAAAAAAAAATCTCTCCTGAGGAGGCACGGATGCGGGAAAAAATCAAGCTTCTCAGTCTCTCAAATGGAGGGATTGCAATAGCGTTCAGTGCCTGTAAGAGAGCTGCCCGAAAAAAACAAGAAAAAAACTTGTCAGGAAACAAGGAGGCCGGGGACTAATCGAAAAGCCCTTCCGATAACGGAGGGGCCCCTTGAAACAGGCGGTGTGAATGCAAGCAGAGACGGGGAAGGGACAGCAAAGGGATCCTTGCTACAACCTCATCCGTGATCAAGGAAAGACAATCCACAAACAACATACCAGCAACTACCCGGAAGATTCCGAAAACCGTCCGTCAAACCGCGAGGAATGTAAGGCCGTTCTTCCGAAAAAACAAAGGAAAAAGGGACCCTGTGGGGGGTTTCTCACCAAAGCTTCTGTTTGGGGGAAGAAAAAAAAAATGGTTGAAAGGGAAAAGTCACACCAAACTAAAAAGGGTAGAAGAACGACAGGCTATCAACTAACGGAGCAGGGGTCGTACGGAGTTGAGATGGTTCAACAGGTCAAGTCGAAGCTCACGATTTCCTCTACATACTGACCGAGAAAGGGAGAAACAGGACGAAAAGAAGAAAAAAAAACCTGGTCGCACATGTCAGAGATAGGCGAATTACTCTCGGAACCGGGACCCTTTAAAACGCGTTATTCAAAGGAAGTAAGGAAAGGTTGATGGAGAAACCAAAGAGCGTGTACAAGGGGGAGGGGGCTAGCTAATCATCCAAAAAAAAGAGGAGGTTAAATATAGTATTATAAAAAAGAAAGTGGTAAAAATCGCGAGAAGAGAAAACATCAATCAGAATTATTCCGTTGAACTACAGCGGCAGCAAGCGTCCCAAAAAGGCAAACAGTTTCCCAGAAGATCGCAGGAAAGGTTGACCACAGTTTGGGAGAGGGGAGAGGGGACGACTTCTGGGCAAGTAATTCCCTTTGAAGGGAGAGTGGATTCCAGAACAGGGGGAAAAAAAGGACCAAATGAGGTGACCACAAAAATTCCACGACGGACTAAGCCAAATCCGTATAGCATCTTTTTAGTAACTTGCGCCCGTCGCAGTGGGTGAACCGCTCCCCATGGGGCAGGCAGCCCCAGATGGGTCTAAAATCACAAAGGGTCCGACGGGTTGGCGCGTGGGGTCCCGCCTTTACACCGTAAAGGCCTCGGTGACAAGTGAGGACTGTAAGGGAGAGCAGCGTTGCGATCTGGGCGAAGGTAACCCACTCCTGTAGTTTTTAGTGAACTCTTATCGTGCGCGGACTCTAATAATGGACTGTGAGACTTACCACAGCGGGGTGAAAGGTGCCCAGACGACGGGCGGCGACTGGGCCTTCCATTAAAGAAGACAGACCAGGCAGGGGACCGGAGTGTGGAAAACGGCAGCTTCAAGTTGGAAAAAAAAGAACTCTAGGCACTCCTGCATGAGCACGATCTCTACTACCTTTGGATTGTCCCCTCCTCATCGAGAAAGAATCAGAAAAAGAGGAAAGAACGCGTGTAGGGCGGTCAATAGGTCGGGAGGCCCGTAATGCTCGAAAAGCAACATTCCTGCCGAGAAGAAAAATGCCCGTGGCCCTAGAACGATGCTGACAAAGAGGAACAAGGCCCCGGGCCGGGGACCATACAGCCGAACTGGCGACTCCTCACCAAGATTTGGTGGCAGGACCGGGAGAGTCGGACATCTAGCGACCCGTCTGTCAAATCAAACGGTACAAAAAAGACGGATCTAACCCCTTCAAGGGAGAGAAGAAGATGCCCCCGGAGCGGGGATCACCTCAAGGAAGATAAAGAAGAAAGCAACTTGGTCATGGGGCCTTTTAAACTTAAGAGACGGGCCATGGTGGAAATAAACATCAGCAGTCTGCAGAAAGAAACGGGAAACGTGCGTCGTAGCCGCGAAGAAGGCCATCAACGATCCTGCTGGAATGCTTACGCGGAGCCAAACCTCTCATTAAAGAGTCAAGAAGAACGGGACTCCTAAAAGCGGCACTTATCTAGAGTGGGAAGAGCCGATCTCACGTCCTTACTGTGGCTAAGGGGGGGCTCAATGCGGGAGGATACTCAGGAAGACCTGCCTGAAGACCAAGTCCTGACCCGAAAGAGGGGTAAAAGGAAAAAACGGTCGAAATCGTAAAAGAAAAAATGCAACATCGGGGACTGCCTACAGCGGCACGATGGCTGGGGGCCGAATCGCATCTCTCCTTCTAACAACGAGAGAAAAACGGGCATTGAGAAAACATTAAAGAAGAGCGGGTTGAAAAAAGGATGGAAAGCAGAGCTGCGAAAAAAGGCAGAGTTCGGCACGGCGATTTACTGGGGCAGGTGGAAAAGGCCAGACGGGGGGAGAGGGAAGGGGATCTAGAAAGCCCTGCCCGGGGGTTGAGCGTGCACGAAAGAAGAGGCGAGAGAAGAGAGCCATGGAGGTCACGGGGGATAAACAAGAAAGACAAAAATCAACTTCCATGCGGAGGGTAACAGGGAGACATGAAAACCACTGCTTCCGACTGGCAGGTCATTATCAAGGGGGGAAGGGAGTGGCCAGGGCGGGGCGGGGTCAGGAGGAAAACCTTCAAAACCTCGCCGGAAGCAAAAACAAAAGTGCCGAGAGCTCATAGAAATAATCAACAAAAAAAACGGAGGAAGGAGAAAAGATAACGACCGAGCCGAGGCAGGCGGGGGGGGGCCGAAGGGGCAATCGGGTCATCAAGTCTACGAGCAAACGGGCACCGAAGCAAAAAAAATCTCGACACTGGGACTTAGCGAGTTCGGGAAGACCTTGGGCGCCCCTGGGGCAAACGAGGGGGGGACAGTGCCCAAAGGTTGGAAGGTTTTCGACAGGTGGGAAATTCAACGAAAGCTCAAGAGCCACTCTCGGGCACAACGACCCAAATCAGGTGGTCGACGAGACTACTCGGGCCCAAGGGAACGGTCACCGAAAAGATAAACCATAGCTCCCAAGATAGCTTCAGATCGGAGGTTTAAAGAGAAAAGCGACTCCCAAAATCTCGGGAGGAATGCAGAATAAGTCGAACGCCTCGTGGCGTGCTAGCTACAGAAAAGGCCCTCGGCAAGAAACCTCCGGGGGAAAGAGGTCTGGGGGGGGAGAGAGAGGCCTCGTGGGTTGCTTCGACGTCGAAAAGAGGGCGCCGAAAAACTTTAAAGGTTGTTCAGGAGATCGGGGGCGCCGGCCTGCCGTGGACGGGAGGCCTCCGTAATCGGCGAAGGACGTTCGAAGGCAAGAGGACTGAGCTAAAGAAGGAAAAAAAGAAAAAAACAAACGCAGTCGTCAAGGCGGAGAGACAATTAGTCGTAGATGTCTCCGGGGGGGCTAAAGCGGTCCGCTCTCGCAAAACAGGACTCGGGGGAAAAAGCGCAGTACGCTCAGACTAGGGGAGCCCGAGCTCTCAAATTCACGGAAAGGGCCATGGGGGTTCGAACAATGCAGTATCGCCAGAAAGACACCAAAGAAAAGCTCGTTATTGAGGGGAGAAAGGATGGTTCCTCGCGTCGTCACGGAAGATGGCAGGGGGGAGGTCATGTTCCGGGGGGCTGGGCTGGACCATAAGAGAAGAATGCCCAGGAAGAGAACTAAGCTACAGACAGCCGAGGAGGAAGGGACCCTATTATTATTTGAGTCCCGGGGGAAAAAGGAGGGGCGCTGGTGTAATAGTCGAGGGAACAGCAAAGATCTGGAAGGAATGCAGGGCTTACAAAAAACACGATAATACTTTAAAAACCCAATACGTATTGAAGACATAAAAAGGAGATTCTAACTTGAGGAGAGTAATATGAGACAGGGGGGAAAACAAGCGTCTACGGGGCTCGGGGGGAGAGTTCGGCGTCCTAGGTCAGGGGGAGGAGCCGAGGAACTAACCTCACGGCACACGAAGGAGAGCAACCACGTCCGGCGAAGAGCGCCAGTCGTATAAGCCAAACGGGGTTAAAAAAATGGTTAGATGCAAAAGCAGCTCGTATGTCCTCGCCCGGGAAGGTGGCACCACCACCGCGCCGGAAGATCCTACCCATCCTAAGAAAACGAACTCCACGTGACCGTAACTCCACGATAAGGAGGACACTGCGGCGTCCTGTTACGGTAAAGAGACGAACCTCGCAACCTGAACGTCCTTTTATACACAAAGGGATGGGGTACTCCAGAAGAAAAAAACCAAGACTACCAGGGGGGCACAGAAAACCGCATGCAACGAATGTTCTTCAGCCGTCGTCGGAACCCAATTCAAAAGGGGGGCAACAGTCCGAGGCACGAGCCGCACTCTGCATCAACTTGAACTACCCCTCAAGAAAGAATACCGCAGAAAAAAATGGGTGTCAAGCACAGAAACTAGACAAGGAATTGAAGGGACGCCTGTCGGACCGAGGATTTCCGGAATCCATAAACTTGGATGCGAAGAAAGAAAGGAGTCGAATTTACCAAGCTTCT
>Ga0179593_1304891_pt1 | contig 16839 bp, 19 predicted proteins | sample CZODoug2_1_08_16_FD_185931 | JGI IMG/M metagenome (GOLD analysis project Ga0179593, IMG submission 185931) | Vadose zone soil fungal communities from Angelo Coast Range Reserve, California, USA - CZODoug2_1_08_16fungal (PacBio error correction) | ecosystem: Environmental > Terrestrial > Soil >...
CAAAGGGGCGGACAACGACTCCATCGTCATCCACTGGATTCTCCACGATGAGAAGATCTCAAACGGGACGGTGCGCAGCCGGGATAGAATGAAAAAAACGATCACGACAATAAACAATCGCAGACGCGGAAGCCGAGCGGCTACTGCTCACTAATGTACCCGAGGATACGATCATGCGAAACAAGCTAAGTCGGTCTAACGGATACGAATCGGCACAATCGACGAAAAGATTGGAAGGGGGAGGCGAAGTCCTGACAGATGAGAGACAGCGAGGGTCAAACTAAACGCTCCGACCCATGGCAGGATCAAAAAGCGCATATTGGGCAAAAACCGGGCCGTCGATACGGAATATGAGGCGTCATCGAATAGGGCTCCGACTGCAGGGACCGCGGAGGCAAACTTGCGGGGGTCAAATTCGTTCAATACGGAGTGGAAGGGGTACTGAGAATGACGTCCAAAGGAAGAAAGAGGGGAGTATTGCGAAAACGCGTACGGGGGGGCAGCACGCGAGTGTTGAGCAGCAGGAACAAAGAGGAAAAGCGTACTGAAAGGGATATGGTGGTGTCAAGAAAAAACTCAGACAATAGGGACCGATCGGTGTGGTCGGAAAAAAGATGGTTGAGGTTGGGAAGTCTTAGGGAAAGTGACGTCATGTAAAAATTCAATAGCGGAAAAGGACCAAAGGCCGGCAGGAACCTGCTAGGAAAAAACAAGGCGGTCGGCGGGTTAACCAGGTGGTAGGCGTGGAGTAACCTGTGAGGTAGCCAGCTCGCCGACTATCTCAGGTTCAGGTATGCGAGGGTGTCTCTTCGGGGAAAAAAGAGGGGGAGGAGCTTGTCTCATCTATTGGGGGCGGGAAAACCAAGGGGTCGAACGGCCTACGGGGTATAACAGTCCTATCTGAATCGGGTAGGAAAATGGGCAGGAGTGAGGGGATCAGGACCAGAATCGATAAGAAGAGAAACAGAATGGCTACGAAGAAAAACGAGCCCGGCGCGGATAAAGGGTCTGAAATTGCTCGAGGAGCACGGGAGAAAGCAACGTGCTTGTGCTGGGGAGGGGGAGGTATACAAATCGGGATCGGTCGGGACCAGGCCACGGGAAACGTCAGCGTGCTTATTCGAGCGCGGTGGGGAATTTCCGGGAAGGAAACCCGGTGAGAAGGCCGTGGATAGTGAAGGCAAAAGGTAGTATCGGGACGAAGTCGTGCTGAGGTGAGCAAATGACTGCACGACATAGAAGGGGGGGGAAAACTGTAGCGGAATAGGGGGGTGGAGTCAAAAAAATACGATATGCGCATTGATGACCATGTGGTCAGTTCAATGCTAGGGAAGGGGCTCAATACCCGCCGGACGCACCAAAACCTCTGCTTTCCGGCATCCGAAGGGACCGAAAAGAGCGTACGATACCTACTCTTTAAATCGGGGGAGACATCTCATTAGGCGCGCGGAGGGGGTGGAGCTCATGGAGCTATTAAGAATACGAGGGGAAAAAATCCGGTGGGGAGGGGAATCGAGGCATCGAGCGAATTGCAGAATGAGGCCTCGAAGTATGGGAAGCGGGGACCAGCGGAAAAATTGTGTGACTCATAACGAATGACGAAAACGTTTCAACTAGGTTATACCGCACTTGGGGAACTCAGTACTGACAAAACTATAGCACGAAGTCGGGGGGATTTGGACCAGTTCTAGGCGGACGATGCATGGAATTATACCGAGAGGGGATTTAGCAAATCGGATACGCACCAAGCTACCGAGGTGGGAGGAAAGGGCTAGTTTAATAACGAAGACGTAGGGGAAGGGTCGTCCAATGAACAACTTGGTCGGAGGAGGATGGGCACTAGGGGGGGTAAAAGGCCAGAACATCATAAGAATGGGGATTGAAAGCCGAATAAATCAAGTTTAAAGACGAAAAAATCTTGTAGGGGTGGGTTGGGGGTAATAACGTACTCATGGAGCGTTCAATGTACGGTGGTATAGGGGGAACAGCAAATACATCGGACGTAATAGCAATTTGATGATTTTGGGTCAGGTGTGGAAAGTCATGGGTCTCCGAGGCGCAACAAGCAAAAAGAATAGGGGGCCGACGAGGGGGTGAGGAAAGACTAACATCTTATCTGGGGGGAGGGAAAAGATTCCGTCGGCTTGGAAGGTTCGGCGGTAGGATAAACTTCGCCGATGCAACCGCTAGAGGGGACCCACGATGCGAGCGCTATCCAACGCAATTAAAAAGGCCTCACGAAAACCGCGTCGAACACTCGAAAAAAGGAATCCCCCAAATCGACGATGCGTCCAGCGCCCTACATAAAGGAGATGGTTTGAAGCGGGGGCCCCAAATTAACTTCCGCGTGGGAACCGTGGAGGTCCTTTCGGGCCTGGACTTCGGGAAAGTCAGCGGGAAGGCCCAGAACTAGCTCAGACATCAGAGGAGGAGGTAGTACGAAGGTGGTCGAAGAAAATGCTAAAGGGGAAGAACTGGAAGCTAGGGGGGCCGGACAAGAAGGAAGAAATGGGATGCGACGATCCGCAAATAAGGCGTCGAGTTCGACTTACAAAACGGAAAGAAAAAAGTCGAAAGGGAGCACTCTGGAGGGATTAAGCGGAAACAAGGTCAATTTCATAACGCCAAAATCAAGCAACAACTAAAAACCAAGGCGAAAGAAAGCCACGACTAACCGATACACACAGCAGCGAGTAGGGATACAACAAAAAACAAAAAAAAGGAGAGTCAAAAAGAAAAAGCAGGCGTCACAGAAAAAGCAGGCATCGAAGCCGATTCTTGGACGGCAAGAATAAAAAAAAAGGAAACACAAGAAAAAACGGGAAGAGGAAGAAACCGCAATTCGAAGTAAGGTAAAAAAGAAAGTGATAGAAGGAAAAAAAAAAGCTGAGTGGCTCAAGGTAACTCGAGAGCAGAAAGAACGGGCACTTGTAGGAAAAAATTTGGGAAATGTAAGGCTATCACATCTATTGGGGTCATAACGAAAGCAGCGTTAGACCTCGTGGTCCTTAGTAAATTGGGAGAGTGCTCCAAGTAGAAAAAGGAAGGGAGAAAGGGAAAAAGTAAGTGTCGGTATGTGCCGGTTAAGCCAGGGGGGGGAGTCTTAGATCGCTTAGTGATTTCCCCTCGCACGGTTCGGTGCAGGGGCCTCATCAAGAAAGTTGGAAGTGCCCGTCCTAACGGCAAAGAGGGAGAAAAAAAAGAAAGCCGTCATGGCCACAAAAGATTAGTATAAAATCCAGAGAAGCAATGAAACACGATAAAAAAACCAACCCTTGTAAGGAGGAAAGAAAACCCTCGTGCACGTTATGGAGTCTCCGGGGGGCGGAGTCAGTCCATCCGCGGTGGGGAGACGAGCGTGTCTACTGGCGGGTCCAAGAAGGGAGGGGAAGGCCTGGCATAGGCAAAGGACATGACGGCAAGGAAGAGAAACAAGAGGGACCTTCTCAGACAACTAGCACTATCCAGAGGAGCTTGTACGTCGTTAAAAGAGTCACACCGTGCGCAAAAGGGTCCAGATAAAGAAAAGAGGAAAATTGGAAGCCCTGCATGTCAAAGAAAGGAAAAGAAAACCTACGTTGTACCGAGGGGGGCATACCGGAGCGTGGTTGACATACAAAAGGGACAGCAGCTTACTTCGGATCCACGAGGGGAACGCGCCCTGGCCAAACAAAAGCGGTAGCGGATCACGAAGGAAGGAAGTCAAAAGCAAGGACAACAGCGGAACGAGGCACTCTGCTGACGGACAAGCCGAAGATCCCCAAAATCCTTGGACTCAACGCAGGCATTAAAGATCCGGCGGTATGTCCAGCGTGCAAGATCAGGTTAAAGTGAAAGAAATGTGCAACGACGTGAATTCAGGAAAAAAGCGAGGAAAAACCACGAGGCAGCAGAGGCCATCCGACAAAAGAAATGTGAACAAGAAAAATGCAAGAAAAGATATAGGAAAGAGCAAAAAAAATGAAATGTAAACCCTAATCTGGCGGCCTGAGGGCACGGGCGTGATGGCAAGGAAAAAGGGGAAAAGAATCTCAATAAAAACTGATAGCGACCACATGCGACGTAGGAAGGCTGCGGGAGGAAAGGGGACTGTGGGCAAGTACCAGCACCGGGGAGAGGGCTAAAAACGTATCTCCGAAAAAAAGAGTAGGGGAAGACTCCTCAACGCAAAGCTTATGAAAAAAACGACGTGCACGTGGCACGTATACAAGGCAAATAGCTTGAGGGTGGTAGTTAAGAAAAAAGGAGAGGGGGCAGGGCGGCAATTAGCCACCGGACTATTACCTCGACCTGAGGCATAGACTATTTCAAAGAAGCGGCCGGGAAGGAGCGGAAAACAGTCGAGGATAAAAAAAGTCTTTCAAAGAAAGCAGAAAGAGTCTGGGGAAATAAAATAGCGGGCACTCATCCACCGACAAAGAATCAGAAACAACAAAAAAGGACAAAAAAAGGAGATGGCGTGTGATAGTGAGAGGGAATGTGTTGAGAAGGTAGAACATGGCTGCGGCCAAAACAAAACAGAAAAATTACTCGATTCTAGTTGAAGGAGGAATAGGAGGAGAAGGGGGTAGGAAGGTCACAGGCGGCTTAGAAATCGCAGGCATGTGGAGTAATACTGAAAACCACCTCCATCAGGGGGGCGTCAACGGGGATTCACGGGGATAGGTGGGTGGGGTCGCACGCCTGCAGGGTATATCTTGAAGGGGCGAGGAGCGCCTGACACTGTCACAAGGTTTGAGATTACAGGGAGTAAAAGTCGCTTCCTCCGCCGCGGTGAAGAGCGAGATAGAAAGCAAGAGGGTAAGGGTCGGGGGTCGACGCCGGGGAGCCAACTCAAAAGCGGAAACTTTACGCTGAACAAACGTATTTAAAGAGACGTGTGACACTAAGGGGGGAAGGACCGGAATCAAAAGGGTACGGTGGAAAGGGACCATGTGGGAAGCTAAGTACTGCATAGTCGGAAATACGTTCAAGCCGATAAATACAAAAGAAGAAAACACTGCGCTACGGGGGACAATGAGGAGTAGGAAAGGGGAATGGTTCGGAAAAGAATACGGAGGGGGGAAAGAACAGGTGCAGGGAGAAGGCGATCTTTGTGAGGCATTCAGTTCATGTGATTGACTTTCGGAACGAGTGGTGAGTCTTCACCAAAGCAGGGGGTGCATTAGAAAAGTTGGACTGCGCGGTAGCCAGAAGCAGAAGGGCAGGTCACTGGCAAAGGAAAGATGAAAGTTTTTTAAGAAAAGGAGGCATAGTTACGGGGGTACGCCTGACGGGTCATCTGAGCGCAATAAACTAACTAAATAAACGACAAGGGAGGGTGTAGTGTAGGAAGCACCCTCTGCTAAAAATGTTCGGAAGCGAAAAGGGGGAACAAGGGCGGCACGAGCTTCAAAGGAGTAAGGGTGGTCTTAAAGGCACGGGTAGGAAAAAGCCTTACCTAAAATTCATGAGCATGGTGGTAGCTTCGTAAGGGAGTGGAAGGTGTGAGCGTCCCAAGGCGGGTGTAGACTAATAAAAATACTGCATCTTTATTCGTATAGTGGAGGAAAGAAGGTGTGGGCAAATGCCGGGCGAGGAAAGGGGGGGAGGAAAACACTCATCTCGTTACGGCTGAAAAAAGGAAAGAAAAGCTCGTTTAAAGAAATGGATACCAAAGGAGGACGGAAGCCGTAAGAATGCGACGAGAAAAAATAAAGGAACTGAAATCATGTACAAAATGAAAAAAACGGCGAGACAACCGTTCAGGATAGCATCCGGAAAAGATAGAAATCGCGACGCGTGCGCACGTGAAGGGTCGGGACAAGAGGTAAGTAATGGGCTTAACTGCGAAACACAGAGTGTAGCTTCGGTTCTAAGAGCGGGGGCTCGCAGACGACAAGGGGAAAGCCGGTGGTACAAAAAACGGGTTGTAAGTGGGCAAAGTCGGCAAGTCGGGTGTCTAAACGGACCAAACTTGGGACTGGGGTCTGCACCTGAAGATAAAGGAAAACGAAAGAAGTAAATCTTCTCATAAAACAGGGAAAACAACCATCGCTAAGATAAGGGTCGTCGTCAAGACGGTAAGGCATCTTGCGAAAGAATTAAAGGCGGAAGAAGGAAGTGTATATGAGGGGAAGGTAATGTGGCGGGGAAGCTGACAGCGGCAAGCGTCACGAAGTAATGGGGGTCGTCACACACTAGCGGATAAAAAACAGGTCTACAAGGAGTCGAGGTAATGTTTGCATAAAAAAAAGGCACTATTGCGACAACTTTCTAGCAGGAGGAGGCAGGAGAGGGAGCGGCCGAACAACTACGATTGAAGACTCACGAGGCAATAATGCTGAAGAAGGTCGTCAGAGTGCTTCGAAGACGAACAGAAAAGAAAATCCTCAGTCGTGGGGCGGATATAGGGGGAGTACAACTACTGAAACGGGGGAGGGCTACCCCGACCGGCCGGGAAAAACACGGCGGAAAAGAGGGGAAAAAAAATCCGGGGGTCATGAAAACATAGCTCCAGTACGGCTGGGTCTTCTTTGGTCGCATAACTAAAAAAGCCGCGCTCGTCCCGCCTATAACTAATGCGTGTACACCTGAGAGTCGGGGACACCTACTAGGTTCTCAACAGGTCCCTACGAAAAAAAAGAAGCGCGAGCGGGCTGTCATGTCGTGGTTTAGATAAACGGGGGGGGACGTGTAGAGGCGGGCTGGCTGGGTAGAGCGAAGAAAGACTGTGCGAACGTGTTAAAGCCCGAGAGTGCTAACCTAACTGGGTACCACGTCGGAAAGGGACCTGGAGGCTAGATTCGGCACAGAAAGAGAGTCCGCACTCGGACAGGAGGAAAGAAAGCGGGAAGGACAAATGTGGGCTGCGGAATCTGAGCCTCCGATAAGAAAAATCAAACGTATGGTTCCAGTTGGGTCATAATGGTCCCGTAAACTACAAACAAATACGGGCACTTGAGTCAACCTGAGAGGCGTAAAACTTATACATAACGGCCCAAGTTCTGTGTGAATACTAAACAATTAAAGGTAGGGGATATGAACGCAAAGGAAGACATAAAAAAGGACCCTCAGTGCTGCCAGCCATGTGAACAGAACGGGTGATATGTAGGGAGAATAAAAGTTAGGTAGTCTATGACTACGGTAGAAAGGGGTCGAACAAAGAAGGAATGACCAACACTGGATACCACCAGAGGGCATGTCACAATCCAGACCAAAATGGCGGGAATCACGGGTGGAACGTTGGGGTCCTGGTCCGCAATCAGAAAGTGAGATGGGGTCGTCAGTGAAGAGGGGTCTAAAAGATTAGAGGCCGTGGTGGTGTATAGCACTGAAACAACTGCGGTAGCGCGCAGCCGTCTCATCGGAAACGACATTGGGAAGGAAGGGAAGTCGGAAAAAACGCTGGAAATCATAGAATGTTAGGAGAGGGAGTGGGAGCTCGGGGGACAGTAACCTATGACAACGATAGGGTAGGTGCACGGGTAATAACAACCCGGAAAAACGCGGGGTCGGATGCGTGTCCATAGGAGTAGAAAGAATACGCGAGTCAGGGCCCTCGGATGCGCCGGAAGGTGGGGGAAAGAATCCACATAGCTACATTGCATTAAAGGTTAAAAAAAAACCAACAAGGGGCCCTCGACAAGGGACCGACACAATCACAGAAGAATGCAGAGTCCTACCGCCGAGGAAGGGGGGCGTCAAAATCTTAATGAGACAAGTGAAACAAAGACGGGAAACCGCGACGACAATCGAACCTGAGGAAGCGGTTTGGAAGGAGGGATGGAAGAAAACTAACTTCGAAAGAATCGCCATGCGGGAGAAGTGTAAAGAAGTAGGGTAAAATCGCGAATAGATCAGGAAAAACAAGCGCACCAGTGGCTATCTGTGACCGGGAGCGAGAACCTACAAAGTGGTCGGGGACAAGGGGGGAAATACACTGAGAACGGAAGGGAGGGGGGGTACGTGCAAGGAAAACGTGGAAACGTCCCAACATTAAAAAATACGTGTTTACAAGTGGAAGAGACTCGCCAGGTTAAGACAGCGGCTAAACATGCGTGCGAAACACGTAGTAACCGGTTAAAAAAAAATCAGGGTTGGGCCAGTGACGAAGCCTCGGCGGTGAAAGAAGACTTAAGGAAAGTCCGGGGTGCGAAGCGGCGAGGCGGGGGGTTTCCCTATGAAGATGAAGGAAATGCTACACACTAACCTAATCTAAAAGAGAGTCTGGGGCGAATGCGTGCTGGACGAACGAACTTAAAAATTCGGTACACACAGGAAGTAGCAAAAAAATGAGACGACCAGGTCAATAGAAAAAGTACGAGATTGTCTACTTCAGAATGCCTATGGGGTGCATCTAAAAAACGGCGAGGTGGATAACTCAAAATGGCATTGCGAAGTGAAGGAGTGCAGACCTGGGGTATCGAGAGGAGCAAACGAAACAAAAGGAAAAAAAAAGGAGAAGGGGGAGCATAGAGGAGAGGAAAAACTAAAAAAGCATCAAGCCTACTTAATGCCTTGAAATAAAAATTCGGAAAGATCGTGACCGCATGACGGTCAACGAGTCGAAAGTACAGAGGAAACGTAATCCGAAAGGGGGAGGACAGGGAGAGGGGGGTCACGGGAAATATCGTGAGGAAACTCTCAAGACACTAACTACATCAGAAACTCGCCGTGAACGAAAATCTGCCTTCGGCAAGGGCGCGTAAAGATAAATTAGAAAAATCGCGCCGGCGCACTAACATCACTAATGAAAACTAGCCTATCCGGATACATGGGAAAGAAGAAAAAGGGCCGGAGACTCATTAAGGAAAATGGTCTAAGCACAGAAGATCAACTGGTGCAGTCAAGATCGGAGAAATGAGCCTACGATACAGCTGGTTGAAGAGGGAGGTATCCACCGAAAACAGGATTTTCCTGCGAGAAAACAACTACCCATAGACCTGTGATTGGAATACGGGTGGGAAGCTCCCCGGGCACCCAAACTAGAGTTAGTGACCAAAGTCTTGGGAGCGGCAAGAGGAAAGTCTAACAAAGTCTATTGTGGTGGGAGTAAGCAAAAACCTAAAGAAGAAAAGGATGGGGGAGGGAACCAGGTAATGGCAAAAGGCAAACAAAAAAGATCGCAGAGGGAATGATATCCAAGGGGAGCAAAGGGATGCTAAACTGGCGACAGTGGGGGTACTCGGGAAAGAAAGGTGCATTGCACAAATCGCTCAGCGAAAAACCCACAGCTACCATTGAGGTTTCTGGACGGTTAGTCTTTAAGTTCTGGGGAGGGAAAAAACTGGGGAAAAGGGTAGGACATAATACAAAAACGAAAACAAGGGAAGCCTCGTCGTGCTTCCGGGGTATAGGCGGGAGGGAACCGTCGTACATGTCTAATAGCTCAGGACGGCAGGTAAGAAGAATGCTAATCGAGCCGGCTCAGGAGTAGTAAAAAGATAAGGCAACGAAAGAAAGGCAAGGGGGCCAAATGCAAAAGGGAAGCGCAGATCTAAATCGGGCCACTTTATAAACGATGGCAGAAAGATAGATCGGAAAGAAGGCCGGCACAAAAAAGAGTGACTTGGCCGGAAGGAAGATGACACGGTGGAGGGATAAAAAAAAAAAGTCGACCAAACATAGAATCTGTTATACTATTAAGGGAGAAATGAATATAAAGAAAAAGAGGGGAACAAAAAGGGAGGCAGGAAACGATAACTCTGGAGAGAAGGGAAGGTGAAAACCTTACACAATTTACACCTCGCGGAAGGGGCGCGCATTGAGAGGGGAACCCCTCCGGGGTATCGTATCCATTTTAGTTAAACTTAGTCTCTACGCGGTCTGGCTAGAATATCCACTCACCATACATCAAAAGCGAACAAGGGCTTGTATGTCCAATAGAGTATAAAGCTGATGGAGTACGCGCCCACAAGTTGCAGCCAGAGAGAGCAGCGAAAAGATCAGACAGTCGGAGGAATAGAAGACTCAAGTTTGGGGTGGAACGGTTCCTTTAATAAAAAAGGCGGTGACGCATCAAAAATGAGAAAACGGGGGTCTCAAAGTTATAGTAAGGACGAGGTGACAATGGGGGAGCAGCACCCAAGCATCAAAAGTAGTTGGGGGGATGGTAGAAAAGTATAAAAGTGGGATCTTGTGGCAAAAAAAAGCCGGGAACTGTGATGCGTGGGCAAACTTTACCAAAAGGCGACAGAAAGAATAAAAGGACAACGGGCTGAAGGGCCCCAAGGAGGGATGTAAGGCGAGGGCTACCGGAGCCTTATGGTAAGGCCGAGGCAAGTGGGGGCTCGGGCAAAAAAAAAGAGAGACCAAAAAAAACAAAAGAGGAAAAAACATAGAAGAGAACGGAACAACACCCGTTGTGAAGACCACCAGAGGACTATAGACACATGATAAAAGAGGCTAAGGTCGGCGAAGACATTACGGGGCGACCGTGAAAATGGTGGACGAATATATCAGCAAAAGGAGCAAGAGGGGCGGAAAGACACACAAGAACGGGAAAACTAAAACAAGTTTGGGACAAACAGGAATGAAGAGCGACTTATGTGAAAGGGGGGGGACTGCGCGTAGGATGGGAAAGTCAGGACGGTGCAGAAATCGGGTGGAGAAACATTTGGGCCTAAGATACGGGGGGTGGGAAAAAAGGAGGGGTACAAGAAAAAAAAAAAAAAAAAAAAAAAAAAAACAGGAAAGGAGAAACAATGAGGTATTCGGGTAAGGAAAGTAGGTCTTCGCCGAAAAAACAAGGGGAGGTCTATCGAGCTCTTGAGAGCACCATATGCAGACGCTTCGAAGAGCTAAAACCAGTATACGGGAAGAACGCCCTGCTTGGAAGCAAGGCGTGGGCTCGGGGTCAGACTTAAAGGGGCGAAGCGGTAAAATAGGGGGCTAAAGAAAAACCGGATAACAACGCACACAGGGAGAACGCCGGCGATGGCGCGATCGAATAAGGCTGATATTTGTGGACTGGGGTAGAAAGTGGGGGGAAAAAGGAAAAAAAGATAACAAAATAGTGACCTAGATAAGGGGACCAATCAAAAAAAAGGGATCGACATAACCAATCAAAAAGACCTCAATAACACGTCGACATCCTCACGAAAAAGGAATTAACAATCAAAGAAATCAAAACAAGGAAAAGGGGAGAGACGCAATGAAGTTAGGAGTAAAAAAGATGGAGATGCGACGGGAAAAAAGGGGGGAGGGTCCGACCGGAAAAAAGAAAACATGTTGAGAGAGGAAAGTCTCAGCAGAGCAAGAGCGCCTTGCATACCGACCTTGCGAGGCGCAGAAAGAAGAAACCTGACCAAATCGGAAAAGACGCTCTCGAAACAGCGACAAAACGGTGCCAAATAATGAGTGATGGTTTCACTGAACAGGGATCCGCCACGACCGGGAAGACCAAGGGATTGGGGGAAAGGGCTAACCGCGCAAAAGGAAACTAAGGAAAGCGATATAAAGAAAGAAAAATAAAACAAGGAATCTAAAGGAAGGCAAAGATCAGAAACCCGGTGGGAGCTAAAAAGAAGCATAGGGGGGAAGAACCCGGGGGTCAGTTAAGAGGGGGTAAGATGGAGGGGAATACGAAAGGAAGCAGGAAAGTGTTTACGAAAGAAATAAGAGTAACGGATCGCGACAGAATGATTGGGAGGGGGAACAACTGTAGAAAAATGATCAAAATGAGCGGTTGTGAGATGAGCGGGAGGCTCAGAGGAAGAGAAACACAAAAGTGGAGCAAGATCTGGAGAAAACAAAAAAGTAAGAAAGGGGCGTGCGAGCAAACAGTATAAAAACCGGCTCAACAATACAGTAGGAACCTGTGGAGCCTTCCGAAAAAGCAGGAGTATAAAAGATAAGCGGAAAGGGGGGTCGGAAAACCTTGGGGAAGTATGATTATAGACAAAAGTTAAAGACGAACAGTAGTAGAAAATAACGAACTTACAATGCAAGTAAGGATAAGAAAAGGATCCTGCTGATTTCGGTGGAATGTGAAGTAGGATGGAATCCGGATAAAAGGGGGGGGAGCGATTATAACCCCTGAAAAGAGGCCGAAAAAGTGGGAGGGGGGGGTCTAAAACGGGTGAAAAGAACGTAGAAAAGGGGAAACAGCTCGCGGGCTAAAACCACCGGGTATCAAAGGGGAAAGAAAATATAACAGCCAACAGTGAAGGGAAAAGGGAAAAAGCAAAGGGAGTAAAGGTTGGCTGAAAGGAGGTACCTAGGAAAACGGGAACGGAAAGGAAAGAAAGTAGAGAAAGAAGGCAAGGGCTCGAGGGAGTGCAAAATAGAAAAACAGACAGATCGGACGGATTAGAAAAACCAAATAAAGAAAGGGCGACCTAAAGTTGGGGAAGACATAATAAGCTGTAAAATAAATAAGAGACAGTCAGGGAATGTGGACAGCGAGGGATCTGGTCGAATAGGTTGCTGGGGGGAGAACAAGTGTAAGTAATTGGTAATAGACAGTGGGCAAAAGGAAGAAGCAGGTAACAGAGCAACAAAGATAATGAAACGCAGAATGGAAGGGATGCCGTATCGCCAAAGATAGACCGGTGGAAGGCGAACAAGTTCGTAGAGAGAGACATATATAACGTGCCGGGCAAGAAACAGTCTTCGAAAAAAAAGGACGGAAATGACTGATCAAAATTGGAAGGCGAGGAAGTACAAGAGGTAGACCCATTCGAAGGAAAGGGAAAAATTTCACGGCCAAAAGGAAAGGATCGGGACATATGGGCTGAGCACGTAGGAGGCAGAGGAGACGGGAAACATGAGGCGGTGGGCGTGGGTGAGCGATGGAAAGCAAGAGGTCAGGAGGTACGCAGAGGAAAGAGGAAACGTACTCCCGAAGGGCTTAAGCATGGTAAACTACCGGAACCAAAAGAGAAGCAAGGGGAGAAGATAACAGGAGCCCAGTTCAGCGACAGCGTCTGTAAAGACGCCTCGACACCTACATCAAAACAAACAGGAGAGAGGAATGGTAGAAATAAATCGGTGGGAAGTGGGTAGACTTAGAACCGAGGGACCGAGGTGATGTGGAGAAGCTCGACTCGATGGAAATCAGAGGAGAAAGTGTCGTTCGAGGCACGGACAGGCTCAAGAGAAAAAGAGAAGAGAAAACCATAAGGGGAGTGAAAAAACCCCAGAAAACCAACCTCAAAAATATGGAAGTGATAAAAAAAAGTCGCGCCAAACGGGGGGGCAGTATAATAAGCGGGAAGAAATCGTGGGGGACTAGCCATGGAACACGGTATCCCGCCTGACAGCCTACCGACAAGCGTAAGAAGTGCGGGACGCAAGAGAAAAGTGGGGGAAAGAATAAGGAGAAGCGAACGAATCATCTCTCTGCGACGTGAGACAAACAGAGGATGGGTTGGAGGAAGGGGGGAAGGACGGGAACGTCTGAAGGCACTTAAGTGTTAACTGGTTTCAGGCAAAAGAAAAAAGTTCTGACTACTGGACGGGGTGGGGACCTTAGGGGGGGGGTACAAAAATTGATTGAAAGAAGAAAGGGGGGGGGGTAAATTTTGCCACGAAAAAAAAGTAAGGTCGTCAGATCGCAGCATGCACCTACAGACCAAAAAGACAAACCTGCGGTAGGATGAGCCAAGGGGGAAGTCGGTCTTGGTGTACAAGCCGGGTCAGGGGGAGCATCGAGGGTTTGAAATAGGCCGTCGAAGAGCGGAAACGCGGTTCAGAGAGTAAGGAATCGGCGATTGGGGGCAGGGAGAAGTGTACGCCTTTCTACCAAACACAAGCGAACTGGAGCCCATTCACAAGAAAGCTGTGAAGGGGGGGGAACTCAATAGGGGGGAAGCACTTCTGACGCGAGAGGAAACAATAGTGCGAGAGGGGTCAGCTTCAAGGTCGAAAAGGGGGTGGAGTTAAATCGGACCAAAGGACGAAGCCTGACAGGCAGGAAAGACCTCTACCAGGTCATTAACAACTTCATCGGTAGGAAGAAAGGTCGAAAACCTCCTTAAATTGAGCTGCTGGGACGATGGAAAACAGTAGCGCACAGGTCGCGGTGAGTCGTTACGGGCTCTGAACCACGCAGAACCCGTGAATGCGGGGTCTATCTTCTTACATATGGGAAGGCATAGCCTAACGGATACCTGAAGAATGAGGAAGGGAGTGGGGGGGGAGAAAAAGACCTGATAAGCAGGGGATTCGGAAGAAGACCGAAAAAAGACATCACTTAGAATAAACAGAAGGCAGAGACGCTCCTTTATCCCCAGGGAAGAGACTTTCAAAGAACAAGAGGAGATGGGCCATTACCGGGGGGAAAAAATCTAGATCTTCTAGGCGGGGATGACGCAGCGCACGGCAAAAACGGGGGGTTAAAGCCGGGTGTCACAAAAAAATTAAAGCGTGAGCTGGCTCTGCACGGGGGCAGAATGTTATGCTGCGCTAGGATCCTGTGAAGGTCCCTCACGGGAGAAAGGGGTGGAAGTCGAAGGGGGTGAGAGAAATGTTATGATGATGCAAGATGAAGTAAACAGGCGCGGAGAAAAAAGGGTATCTAAACCCGGAACAGTGAACGACGGGACTCGAGTAGGGCAGGAAAAAAAACAGCAAAGACAGTCGAAACAAAAGAAACAGATACGGTGGGGAGCGCGTCGAAAGGAAAAGCCAGAAAGGATAGAGGAGAAGGGCCGAAATGAGTGTGATAGGATCAACGATTACGGAGAGTAAAGAGTGTGGGAACTTGGGGGGGGCCACAAGGAAAACGGGCTACGAGTAATTCGGGGCAAGAAACCATCCCGGACAAGTGAATCGCCCGGGCCGAGAGGTGAGCGGGAAGCAATGTGAGTCTCTCGAATGACGGGGAAATCTTTAAAGCAGTCGCTATCTTCATCTCATGATGGGACGCGCTAAGTAAAAAAAACCCTGCAGACTGCAAGCAAAACAGGAGGGACTCTAAGACGGGAAACCTCCAAAGGAGGTCATAAAAAAAGGGGGGGTAAAAATGGAAAGGCGGGACTCAAATCAAGCTCGCCGTGATCGTGAAAGGCCGAAAAAAAAGCGTCAAAAGAACGACAACGGTACAAGACTCAAGCGAGACTGGGGAGGGAGCAAGACCTCCGAAGAAAGAAAGGGAGCTCGCGTCACCCCGGAGACGATGGACACCTGGAGAGGGCGTCATGGTGATACAAAAAACAGTCGCAAAAACGGGGCAGAAAAAGCGAGAACAAGAGCGGGGGATACATGTGGCACACTAGGGTCAGGAAGCGAATTCGCCGTAGGGGGAAGGGGAGGGCCTGAGAGCGTAAAAAAAGAGGAGAAAGAACAAAATAAGAAAGAGGCGCACAGGGTTAAAAAAAAAGATGAAACTGGAAAACCAAAAATAGGCCCCGCCTCTGGGGAAACAGGGCCGGCGTCGCCACAGGAGAAACTCACGGCGAACGAGAGACACATGGAACACCATGTGCTGGAAGAGGAAGAAGGGAAGGAAGGAGCGATAGGGGGATCAGTACAAGACGCATAAAGGTAATATGACGTGCAAGACCAGAATGACCGAAGGGAAAGGGGGGAAAATGGAAGCGTAATGCACGGTGCTTGCAAGCCAAGAAGCAGTGTAAACGGGGAGGAAAAGGCGGCAGTAAAATTAAGGACAGTAATGGAAAAAAGGAAAACTAGAGGGAACTCTGTGAAATCGAAGGCAAGAATTCAGGTATGGCAATGATCCTGTCACGGTGGGGAAGCGAACGCAGAACTCGGGGGAAAACAAATAAGAGTAGGGTTTACGTCATCGCAGCCTACGGAACAGACGACGTCATTGATTGGGAGGGTCTCGCTCAGGCAACGAAAGGTAGTGCGCGAACGGTGCGGTCCGAGAGGGGTGGGGCGAGGGGCACCAGAAAAACACTAGTAAAAGCCGCAGGAAGGCCAGCAAAAAGAAGATCAAACGTTCGAGTGGTTCCAAGGCAGGGGGGTAAAACAAGCCTCAACGAGCGGGAGGCTCACACTGTGGGAGAATAAGCAAAAAAAGCTGACACCGGGCGCCGGCAAGAATGAGGTGAAAGCCTGAAAGGGAATGCGCAGTCAGCTTGTGCAACTTAAATAAAACGATCTGGAAAACTCACAGAGGCAAGGAGAAAAACTCACTGAGCACCGGAAAGCAAGCCCACTCTATGGACCACATCAAAAAAAGCGACCATCACACAAAAAACCTGCACAATCCGGACACCACCGATTGCTAGGGCTGAGATCGTACGGCCAGAATCAAAAATGTAGAGGCAACTTTCACGTCAAGAACAAACCGCAGTGAACGCCAGGGGACGCAGTGAAACAAGGGGGCCGGTACACATCCGATGAATCGGCCCCTATAGAAAATTAAAGTGGAACCGCAAAAAGAGGATAATATCGGAATCATGAGTCAGGGTCAAGTGCGATAAATCCAAACATAACGACGGTGGCGGGTGGCGACGGGAAGGAACGCGATGTAAAGCTGAAAAAAGTGTCAATTCGACCGCGTGTAGGGACCCGTTACTGACGTTCTGAGGGGGAGAAATGTGTGTCCGACAGGACATCGGGCGTGAGCGTACTACGGCGCAAAAAAAAAAGGTACCCTGAGGTTTGATCACCCGTAGTCCAAGAAACGCATCGTATTCAGAAAAAGATGGGTTGTCCTCAATGTCTGCACAGTCATACTGCCGGAAGAAAGAGTCGATGGTAGGAGGGATGTCAAAAATGTATCGAGATAATAAAAACTAAAATCCGGCAGTGACGGCGCCGGCAAAGAAATGCTCGGCACGGTCAGGGACGTTCCGAGAGAAAGGAATATACGATCTAACAGGTGGGATGTAAAATACGTAAAAAGGAGGTGACAGCTGTCTGTCTCAGGGAATTGTTTGGAGA
>Ga0179593_1360688_pt1 | contig 16839 bp, 21 predicted proteins | sample CZODoug2_1_08_16_FD_185931 | JGI IMG/M metagenome (GOLD analysis project Ga0179593, IMG submission 185931) | Vadose zone soil fungal communities from Angelo Coast Range Reserve, California, USA - CZODoug2_1_08_16fungal (PacBio error correction) | ecosystem: Environmental > Terrestrial > Soil >...
AAAGGGGAATATTAAAGAAAAAGCAAATGCGTAAGCCCACCACACTGGTTAGGAGGAAGGAAAAAAAGAGGGGAAGGAAGTGTCCACATGGCCACAGAAAAAAATCCTAAGGATAAAAAGGGGACAAATCGTTGACCTGGAAAGAGGAGAGAGCGGTGAGAAAGGAGGGAGAAAAAATCGGATCACAGACCTTCCGCAAAAAGCGGCTGATGCCTGCGCAACTTCTGAAGGGGTCCTCAAATAGAGGAGGGAAGAAAAGAGGGATTAAGTCTCTCATTACCGAAAGAGCGGCAATTCCAGGGGACAGGGGAAAAAAGTGTGCACGAAGGCCGGTCGTAGAAAAAAAGGGAGCGATCATGAGTTGCCGAAGGTAGAAAAGTCGGAAAGGGAAGAGGGCGGACAAGGAGATGTTGGCAAAGGGAGGAGAGGATCATCAGGAGGGGGAAGGAAAAAATCAAAAACGATGGCAAGCGAAGTGGTCAGGAGAATGTTCGCGTTGGTCGTCAAAGGGAAAACGGGAGTTGGGCCGAACAAGAGCATTATGACTCGAAGCGGAAAGGGAAGTTAAGGGAAAAAAAGGGGAATGCAAGGCGATGGCCGGAACGATTATTTCACGAATGCGACAGGAGAGAAAAAAGTACAGGGTTGGGGCGAAGGGAGTGTATATAGCGCCCTAGCACGCGTAAACTTCAAAAAAAGAAAACGATTGCCAAGACCGAGGGAGAAATGAGGCAGGAGGGGAGGCCCCAGGGAGGACCGAGGAACGAAGAAAGAAAAAGAAAGAGGAAAAAACAGCATTCCTCTGGGTATCGGCAAAAAGAGGAAGAAGTCATAAGGAAGGTACAATTGCGAAACCGACGCAAGTAGGCACGGAGAGGGGGTGGGGGAGGCGGAGTGTTGACCAAGGGAGGTCGAAGACACGGCGCCGGTTCCTCTCCCGAGGGAGAGAAGGATTCTATTAGACAAGAAAGGGAGGGTCAAGTTAGTAGGATCGGTCTCTAGCGGCATTACTCAGGGGCGGGAATCATCTCAATAAAGTAACCGGGAACATAAGAATTTGGACAACATTGAAGAAGTCTCGCTCAAGAGAAAGGAATAGCCGAGCGCTGAGAGGTGCTGAGAGGCGGAGGGGGAAAGTGCTGACAGGGGGAAAAAACATCGGGGCAGAGGGACTAAAAAAAAAAAACAAAGCAGGACGTCAACGGAAAAGGCCCCGCGGGGTCGAAAGAGGAGTTTCTCCGTTCCCTGAAAGGAATGACGACTTACGGAGTTAGGCTTGATGTGCCGAGAGAAATGGGGGGGGGGGGGCGTTGGGGACTAACAGGGTAAAAAAAATGCCTGGAGGCGATTTGGGAAGAAAAGAAGGCGTAGGAAAGGGGGGGGAAATGAGGCCTCGTCATCCCACCGCGTGTCGGGGGGGACGTGAAGTGAGTTGAATGGAGGAGGGAAACTTGAAATTTTTGAGGAAAATAATGCCGAGATGACCGTAATGGGTTTAAAAATAGGCGTGATGTTTCAAAAGCGCATCCGCAATGACGCGCGGAAGGGAGGGGCCCTGACCAGAAGGAAGGAAGGAGTGGGTCGTAGAGGACGGCCCATTGCTGCCAATTATCGCCGAGGTCAAAGGCGCGCGGCCATCCACGCAGAAACCCTCACAAAGAGGGCAGCACTGTTGCCAGCTGCTAAACACAAAGGGGGAGGGAAGTAGAAGAAGAATTGACCAGCACCTATTTAAACGACTGTTGGGAAAGGGGAAAACAGCTTCTTAATGGCGCCAGCGGCATATGGCCACATTTTTGGGAATACTGGCAAGAGAAAGTGGGGGAAAAAACAAATGAGAGGGTGAATCGTCTACGAGGGTTTAATGGGGGGGGGGGGGGATGCATGGGAAGAAACTTCAGCATCCGCGGTGCCAGGGGAGTCCGCCGGTCTTATCCAGGTTCGGGAATTCCTGGTAGCAAACCCTGAAAAACAAATGTCCGTATGGGTGTCATTCGCAGGAGAGGTTCTGGGAGGGAGGGGAAGGCGCATTCGAAAATCTAAGAAGCGTAGTAGCGAGCACAACAAAAACCGGATGAAAATAAGAAACTGAGGTTGGGGAAACGGGAAGGCGACCCGCTAACAGCCACTCGCGACTTGGGACACAATAAGTGACGAATCGGAAAAAAATTCGCGTTTGAGAGAAAATTACGACACTGGAGCGAGTACACATTTGCCACGAAACGTGGCATAGCCGGACTCCATCAAAAAGGAAAAAAAAAGGAAACGGTCCGGAGATAGTAGGAGATCATTTGTTTCCCGTCAAAAGGAAAGGGGCCTTATCCAGAGAAAGGAGCCATATTGTAGACAGAAGTTGAGAACAGTCCTAGAAGGAATCGAAAACCCGCGGTCTGCGAAAAAACGCCAGTCAACTTGGAAGGAGAGGATTTCGGCGAACCCGTTGGGGGTCGAAAGAAGGGGACACGGTCGGGATTGGAGAACTGGGTGGAGCGCACCGAATCGACCCTCGGGAGCGGTCAAGGACGCAAATGAATGGGAAAAAGAAAAGGGAACCCCCCCGGCACTGAAGCGAAGGTCCATAATACTAGGTCAAAACAGAGCAATTATGGTGAGCAAGGAAAGGGAGGAGGGGCAACATCAAAAGGTTAAAATCAAAGAGTCGGCTGGGCGAGACGGGGGGAAGGGTTGTGGAAAAAAAGTGGCTCGATTCAACTCCCACAGTAAAAACGAAAAGCGGGTTGGGGGCTGCCATCCTCCCTCTCCCTGCGGGACGGAAGGGGGGAAACAAAGAGCCAGGCGATGGAGAACCCGGTTCGTCCCACACACGCCCCCACAAAAAAGAATCGAAACGCGGGGGAAAAAAAAGAGCACCCCAGGAATTCCTTAATGAGGGGGAAGTTCCCAACCCAGGGTCGTGACCAACGACTAGAAATAAAGAAAAAAAAGCGGGATTCAAGACGGTGAAGCGCTGGTGTCACGACCGCCAGATGTAACTGTCAGCAAATGCCGTCACTGGGAAAGGAAAGACAAAATCAGCCGAACAGACCACGTCGCTATCGTTTCACGCATTCAGGCCCAAAGGTCCGAAAAGAGGAGGAGGGGAACGCGAGAAGATTGGTATCTGGGCCGCGACAGAAGTGTGCCGCGATACCTATAAGGGGAAGGAAAAAAGAAAATGGTCTTGGTAGAGGAAGGTGGAGGAGAGCAGAAAGGAAAAACAGTCGCAAGGGCCCTAACTCCTCACACTGTGGCAAGCAAGAAAAAAAGCAAAGGGGCCAGGATGGACTTGCGTAAAGTCAACGCAAGAAACACCACGGCCTTAGGCTGGACCGAGTTGGCTGGGCCTGAGAAAAAAAAAGCGGATTTAAGGCAAGGACCTAGTGCAAAGGAGGATTGAATGAAATGGGCTGTATCGGTACAGCAGGCTAACAGAAGTCAACGGGATTGACGGCGAGCCGAAAGTCAGGGGCCAGTCCCGCGGAACGAAAGGTCGGCTTTGGGGGCTGGGAGAGGAAACAAAAGAGGCAAAAATACTGGATGAAGCAGGTCAGGATTAAAATAAGCCTCATGAGTGCCAAAGGAGGCTCGTAAAAAAAGGGGCAAGGGTTGCCGTTGAAGATGGAGTAAGGGCTTCAGTGATCTGGGGGAGACCAACGCGTAATCTTGGGGAAGAACCACCGTCAGTAGTAATCAGAGCTGACTTCTCGCGCTGGAGGTGCAGAAGCGACATAAAGCTTCAAATCAAAGAAAGTTAAACAAAGAACAGGTCCTGCACACCGGCCCTTTACTGCCCGAGAAAACTCATGAATAAAGACGCCCCCTTCATGAAAAGGAAAGAAAGGATATTCGCGCCAAGAGAAGCTATTGCCACCGGTATGAGGCAACAGGGCAGCCGTTCATGTCCTAGCATATCAGAGGGAAGGCTGGGAAGAGGGGCGCAGGGCATCAGCACTTTTAGCGGGAAGGGCTGGGAACACATCGAGGGGGGAACCAGAAAGCAAATCCAAGAAGATGGGGAAAGAGGAACGAGCCTCCCAGAAAGAAGGCTTTGTGAGTCGGAGTTGAAGAGGGGGGTGACTCGATGGTTGTTAGAAAAAGAAAAATAAAAAGGGGAGGCTGCCGCATGGCGCAATCGGGAGCCACGCATCTACTCTCAACAAAAACAACGTCTGAAAAAGGGGGAAAGATACTCGAAGGAAAAAAAAAAAAAAGGGAGCTCAACGCAAAACTGGGTGGTCGGTAGTAAAGAAATGAGGAAAAAAAAGACGGGAGGGCAACAAGGCAGACAGAAAAAGAAGTCAAGTTCGTCACCCAGGCGGCTTCGTGACGGAAGGAGAGAGAATCGGGGGGGGGGGAGAACGAAAATCGATCTTTGCCAAGACTCCAGAGGGGGCAAGCGGCTGAAAAAGGCCTCTCGTCAGATCTCACACGGAAAGGAGTAAAACATGAACTCGATTGAATTTTGCTCTCTTACCGGTGGATGCCGGGAAGACGGCCTCATCAGTGACTAAAGAAAGGGGAAAAACGGATGTCTTCATCACGGCGCCGTTGTAGGGCTCACGGGCAGTAAAGGAGTCTTAAAACTGGCGTGAAAGGAGATGGGGGGGGGCAAAGGAAAGCTTGATGACTCGATCGCAATTCCGCGCAAATCCAAGAGAAGCACTGGGGGAGGCAAAGGGAAGGGAAGGCGGGGGAGGGGCTCGATAAAAGGGAAAATTAAAATCTTCAACGAAGGGAAAGCCTCTGGGAGGAAAGGGAAGGGCACTCACTGCTGAATGCCTCGATCCTCACTGAATTCGTCCAGCAACATGTAGGGGGGGGAAAAAGGTAACGCCTCCAGCCGTGAAAAGGCGTTGCGAGGGAAACTGAGGCGAGACGAATCCGCGTTAAAGGAAAGGAGCCCTTTATTTAAGGAAAAAAGGGGGGGTGGGGGGAGTACCTACAGGGGGAAAGAAGGAAGACATAGCACTTATTGGACAAAGGAGCCGAGGCACGTGGGTGCGTTTCGGTGCGTCCGACACGAAGTTAAAGAACGGGCACGGACTTTGTTTTTGGAGGGAGGAGGGGAACCAAGGTGGAGCCGTAAAGGGGGGCGCCTGTCATCTCACGTAATATCCTTCGGTGAAGGGGCATAGAAGGGGAGAAATGGGTATCGGATCGGTCTCTCGCTGTTGTCGGAAATAGAGCAACCAGAGTCAACGCGGTACAGAAAAGGGGTCGCAATGAGGTTTCGAAAAAGATACGAGAGTGATGCACCGAAGAACGAGTTAGGGGACGGCGTAAGGACCGGGAGGCAGCATTTGCTTACAAGGGGGAAAAAATCGGGTGCGGTGGTAAAAAAGCTCGTCCAAAAAAAAGACGCTTTTGTTGAGTGCCGGAGGGAGAAGGTGGAGAGTGGGTTCTGCCAGGGCGGAAGGATACGAATTCTCATGATTGAAGAGAGATAGCATAGGAAAGGGGGGGGGGGGGTTGCTTGTTGGAAAAAGGTTTCGACAAATAGAGAGCGTTTTGGGGACGACACGCAGTGGGGGGAGGAAGCAGGAGGGAGGGGGGGCCAGGTGCCCGCGTGGACCACCCGCTTTTCGTTTAGGAGGGGGGAATTAAACGACGGGGGGGGAAAAGGCAGGGAAAAATGCGGATCCGCCTCGACAGATTTGATTTTTTAATAGGGATTTGCATAAAAAGAAATGACGCGCTGTTTGATAATTCCTGGAATCGGAGAGGGGGAGGAATAATTGGAGGGAAAAAATTCCATGATCGAGGAATGTCGGGGCGCGGCATCCACGCTAGACCACCAAGAAAGCAAGGACCTGTGCCCTGTGCTGGAAAAAAAAGCTGTGAGGGGAAGCATCAGATTCAAGAGGACTAAAGGGGAGCAGGGGGGGCCGGAGTTTTTCGATTCAGATCGGACAGCTTTACCAGGCTGTCGCCAAAATTCAGAAAGGGGGAGCCGGCGAAAGGGGGAAAGATTCAGTACAATGAATGAGGATGATCTTTCGCGAAGTTCGTTGGGGGAGAAAAGGTTGGCGATCAAAGGATATGAAGGACGACCCCCGGGCTTGGGTAATACTCCTTTCCTTCAGAAAGGATGGCCGATCACCAGCCCCAAAAAAGCGCAGGGGACGTGCTGGATGGAACGGGGGTCCAAGTCCAAGACCGTAGCGGAAAGTTCGGAGGGTCGCGTCAAGAATCTAACGAGAGGAAAAGGAAAAGATACAACACAAACGGAGAGTAGAGGGATACTAAGGAAGGGGAAGTATGCGGGGCCACCTAAAAGAGCCCAGGGAAGAGAGGGGACACCCATACGGTAACCTACTTCAACAAGCGGGTGCTGGCATCGCAGTAAACACAAGGGGATAAAACTAGGAAGGCCCAAAAGGGAAACGGCGCTTCAATCCTGGAGCGCAAGACAAAACATTGAGAAAAAAAGGATCAAGAAAATCGATCACTAAGACATGTGTTGGGAACAGAAGTGGTCCCGATCCAACGTCATTATCCATATGCCCTCTGGGAAGAAACGTGAAAAATTCAAGAAGGAATCGAAACCTACATGAACAAGAAGAGGGAGCGGGAAAGATCATCCCGGGGGGGGGGGGGGGGTGGGGTGGTGGGGGGTGGGTGGGGGCGGGGGGGGGGGGCAACAATGGCAATCTCTGTCGCTCCTCTTTGTTTCTGGAAACTATTTTTCTTCACCTGTCCACGAAAGAGAACAGAATCGACTCAAACTTCCTCAATTTAAGTGCTCCTCGCCGCCCCTCCCTCCCTGAAAAGAGGGGACGAGAGAGGAAAACAGCGGTATTTTCTTAAGGGCTGTCACCTCCCTCCTATGAAATCAATAGGCTTTCGGAGAAGACTCCAAGGTTGGCACTGTATTTAAACTAAAAAAGAGTGCCGCGATAACAACTCAAGTAAAAGAAATCGTTTGAGGGGAAAAAAAAAAAACTGGCCAACTGGAGGACGGAAAAATCGCTCACCAGGCAGTTAAAAGGTAGTCAACAAGGAAAAAAACAAAAAAGAATCGGCGCGCGCAATGCGGGAATCAGCCCATGAGAATTCCGTAATCGGGACTTGAACGCTCCGGCTACTCAAAAAAAAACGAAAAGCTGGCCTCGCACAAGGGAGAAACGAAAAAAAACCGCCCAGCTTGGAAAGGGTCCACCACGGTTCATACAAAAGCGAAGCAAAGAAAAAGAAGAGGGGGCGCATCCACTCGATAGCGGTAGCGCGGGAGCGAGAACGGCGCCCAGGGGTGAGGACTTCCTTTTAAGAACGCGCGAAGGGCAGAGGAATTTCCAGCAACAGATTCGCGTCAAAGAAAGGGACACCTAAAAAAGATGATTCATAATTCACGATGTATAGAAGGAAAAGGGGAAACGCGGCGGCCCTACAGCCAGGACCGCCTCCCAAGGAAAATCCCAAACATAGAAGGGGAAAGGGGGGGATATTATCGAAGAAGAAAACACACGGACCTTCGCGATCCGCGGTGGGGACGGAACAAAGAGGATGGGGGGAAGATCCAGCACCCTTCATATGGAATGGCTGGGGAGATCGGTAAAGCCCGGCGCATTGCTTGAAGCATAGGAAATAAAACTTCAGTGGGAAGAAAAAGAGACGTACCGCGGCCATGCGCGGAGAAACTCCAGTCGCCAAAAGTACTGGACGATGGCAAAGGTCGGTCCCAAAAAGAAGGAAAAAATTGAGGTACGGGAAAGAGCAGGACTGTGCCGTTGAAATCGAGTCAGGGAGGGAAGGTATACCCCAAACGGGGCAGGGAAGAAAAAAACCCACGATTGCGAGGGATACGGGGAACAACGGATGCTGCGATCAGAGATGGGAAGAAAAAAATCACTTGCCAACTCAAGGACACATGGAGTCCGACTTCCTTGACTGCCCAGAAAAAGAAGGGAAAATTTCTAAAGGGAAATAAAAGCCGGAGTGCCCGGAGGAAAAGAGCGAAGGCCGATGAAAACGAGGGAACGAAGGGTTCAACTCAGGACTAGGGACCATCAAATTGGGACAACTCTGAAGGGCGCGGCATCAACTCTGGCCAGAGGGCCAAAAGAGAGGAAAAGGAAAGAAAAAGCAATAATACCATCAAAACGAAGGGCCGCCTTATAGCAAACCTCGGGGTTGCATATAAGAGGGGGGGGGAATCGAAGGGGACTTGCAGACCTCCCTATCAAACATTGTAGCTTCCGCCTGGCGCAATAAAGCAAAGCAAAAGAAGCCCTAAGTCAAAAAAAAAAGGAAGGGAGGGGGGAAGAGAGAGGGAGGTATGCGCTCAGGGGGAAAAATGGAAGGGCTCACCACAACTTGGAAGGAGGTCCGAACGCATCCGACGTAAAAAAAGAGGAGAAGGAAAAACAGGCCAGCACAAAAGCAGCTTCTTGGAAATACTCAACCGAAGGCTCCCGAAGGTTAAAGCCTTCACGAAGAGGAGAGAAGGGTCTGAGCTATAAACGCGAAAAAAAAGGACAGACCTTCCCGCGGGCAAAAAGAGTGGCCCTGCCAAAAACTTACCATTGAAAAAGAGGATGGGATACATGAAAAAGAAAACAGGGGATCATACCGTGAAATAGCGTAGGCCAACTTCAAATCATTTGGGGGAAAGGAAGGGGAGGAGGAAGGGTCAGCAGTGGATACAGTGGGCTACGGGGACAGTAAAGAGTCAGGAAGAAAAGTGCGTGGCAAATAGTTGTCCGGGGAACGGACCCTCTTCGAGCATCCAGCGCGAGAAGGGCAGCCTCTAAAGGGAGTAGCCAAGACTTTGGGAGAGGAACGCACGATGAAGGATAAAGTATTATCGATCTTCAACGGCAAAAAGACTTACGAGCAAAGGCCTGGCAAAAAAGAGGGCAAGGGGCATCGAATCAGCATAAGCAGAGCCAGTAAGGGTTGGTCCGTAAGGAGTATAGGAAAGAAAAAAAAAAGCGGTCCTTTCGTCTCGCGGGGGGGGAAATGGACATAAGGAACGGTCCCGAATCCGAGGGACAGGGAAAGTCAGGGGACCGATACAGCCTTGCCTAGAGGGGCCAGGAAAGAGAGAGAACACGCGGGGAAAGAGTGGTAACTGCCCACCAGAGAGAGAAAAGGCCGTGTGTTCGGGAGCGACGACGTCAAGTCATGAAGGAGAGGGAGAGGGGGGGTTTGGATGCGGCTGGCAAGGGTATTCGGGGAAGAAAGAGGCGGGGGTCAGTCAGAAGGGAAGACTTGAAGCCCATGTAAGTGAGGTACATTCCTGGGGTAGGAGGGAAGGCAGAGGTCATCTAGCGGCAAACTACTTTGGAAATATAGATCACCATCGATCTCGGGTCCGAAAAAAGTCGGGACAACCTGTTATGGGGGATCGCGCAATGCTAAGAACGATCGTGTTGAGCCGAAGATGGGGGTCTCTATTTGGCGCGGCGTCGGGACGGAAATTGGAGGGACAAAACACAGGGGGGCGTCTGAAGAAAAAGAGGAGGAAAAACTTGCCCCCCTTTGTTCGGGCAGGGTTCTAGTTTCCTTCTGGCGGAAGTACGACTGAGGGGGGGATGAGTAAGGTTGAATGAGGAAGAACGCTCTATTGGGTGGGGGGCGTTGGGGGGGGGAAAGAACTCCCAATCGCCTGGTGCGAGGTTGGGGGTGACAAACCGCCAGTGGCCCGGGCGAGGGCTCAGGATGCCCGAGGAAAAAAAGAAAAACAAGAGGGGAGGGGGAAGAAGTTAGTTGAATCTCCACAGAAATTTGGGAGTTCCACATCCAGTGGAAATGCAGTAAGCCGAGAAATCTGGAATTTTTGCAAAGGGGGTGCAGCAATAACCTCCAAAAAAAAAAAGAGCTTGTGGTTGAAAGAAGAAGGCAGAGAAAGGTGCGGTAGGGTCGCGCAGAAGCAAAGAAAGGGATCGGAAAATGTCCGATTCGGCCGCTGGAACCACGCGATAAGACCCGCAACGGGAGGGAAGACTGTGGAAATGGGAAAAAAAAACACTATCGGGGGGCTTGCCGTCAATTCCAGCTCACCATGGAAGAGGAAGGGGTGAGAGGGCCGGATCTTCAGCTTTCAACAGGGGAGCGCCAGCGGCATATGGATACCAATGGGGGGGCTATACCAGAGAAGGGGGAAGAAAAAATGGGGGGGATCATCTTCGTGAAGGGGGGGGGTCGAGACAAGTGAGTTGGCTCCGGGAAACCAGGAAAAGGTAATCCGACGGTCTTCCCCTTCGTGGAAGGACCTGTCGGGAGAAAAAAAACGCCCTTGGAAGAAAGGATGTTCAGGAGGGGGGGAAGTTACTAGGGCTGGTATGACGCCATTCCAAAAATAACTCAGAAGGGATAGCAGAGAACAAAAACCAACAGGAGAGGAGAGAGTCCACGAGAGTTTAGGGAAGGGGGTCACGGAATGGACTAAAAAAAGCAGATCCCGCTACCGAGTACTTGGACCCATAGTACAAACGCAACAATGCGCGGTTGCTGATCGACTCCACGAAAAGGAAAAAAAAGGGGAAACAAGGGGAACTCGCGGGCGCTGCAGTCCTGGGCCAACGCACTGCGCTACCAAAAAGAAAAAGCTATCAGTTGGGGGGGGAGGAAAAAAAAGAAGATCCGAGGAAAAAAAAAATTCTGCGGGTCCATAGGCAACTGGCGAGCTTCGATGAAAAAAAGGCGCACCCCCCACCAAAAACCCCAACCAAAAAACCCAAACAAAAAAAGCGCCATCGGATCGGAAGCGGATGATCGGCAAAGCAGAGGGAGTCCAGGGGCAGGAAAGGGGGTTAGGTCAGATATCGCGTGAGGTTAGCGAGCCCGAATCGGACAGACGAGTCGAAATCAAAATGCTCAAAGAAAAGAAAGAAGGAAAGGAACGAAGCGAATTCCCCGGAAAACAGATAGTTGATAGGCTCGGATCAACAGAAGGAAAAAATCAAATGTCGAAAGGGAGGGAAGAACACGGGGAAATGAGGTGCCAAATGATTTGAGTAAGAAAGGGGGCGGAAAAAAATCGGGACGCGATAGTTCCCCGAAGGGGCGAGCAAACCTGCGTGCGAAAAAATCAGAGAGAAAAAAGGTGGTGAGAAAAAATCTCACACACAAAACCCCCTACATCGCGAAAAAGGGCGGCACAAGCCCATGAGCATTCGGGAGGAGGAAAGGAAAGCTCAGCAGAACTAACGATAGAGCCGGCACGAAACCAAAGGCGAACTAAAAATTGACGACCGAGGTGAAATGCAAGACCGCCATGGAACTGTAACAAAATGCTGCCGGCCGGTGACGCCGCGGCACAACGACAAAAAAGAGGAACGGAGGCATCCACGTCGCTTCGTTTATCGCCGGAAAGCCTAAGAAAAGTGCAAGTCTTCGCGCGGACTATTGGTAGCATACTGGGGCCGGAAAAGATCCCGTAAAGGACCTCAAAGGTGTAAAAAGGGAGGAAAACACAATGTGATACGGAAGTACCGTCGCCAGACAAAGACGCAGACCGTACTTTGGGGGAAAAAGGAAGAAGGGACAACAACCTCCCGTGGGTACTTGCGTCAAGGGATTAGCAAAAAAGAAGCTACATCGGGGAATCATGACTTGGATGTGACCTCGGCAACTTGGGGGGAAATGATATCTGTAGCCAGGAGGATTCACGGCGGATTCGCGAGCCTGCACAGGGCGTCCGCGCTAACAAAATTACCGAGAGTCACTGAGAAAAGACAAAAACCCTTTGTCTACGATTTACTCAGTCCAGGAAAGCTAGGACACGAGGGAAGGCAAGAGGAAAGTGAAAGGAGATCCTTGGGGAAAGGGGGGAGTTGAAGATTCGAGTAATACCAGTGAGCGAGCAAAAGGTAAAGACGAAAAAAAGCTACAAGGTAGAAGGGGACCGCTCGCGGATGGATTTTCTAAGAGAAGAGATTCATCAGGGAAATACGAAACTAGAAAAGAAGGAATTCCTTCCTACTTAACCTTTGGCCCGAGCCACTCTGATCACGGCTCCAGGACTTAAGAATCGTGGCACAAAGAGGAAAGAAGAATGCAAGCACCGTGGGAAGAGCCGGTCCTTCGCATGTGGATCTCTTATTGTAAACTGAAAGAAGGGGCGAGATAAGCTCTTTGCAAAGAAGGTCTGGCCACCATGAAAATAGCAATAAAAGAAGGAGACGATAGTGTTCGTCAAGAATTGAGCAGGAAAAATGAAAAGCTTTTGATCGGCCTTGAGCTGGTGGAGGTTGTTCTGCAAAGGAAAGAAACGATAACCCAGTGTGTGAGGCTGACCGGCGCCGAGCGGCCTCGCATCGCTCAGAAGGAAAAATATATATACAGAGAAAAAAAGGAGAGACTTGAGACAAAACGTGAAAAATGGGGGGGGAGGATGGAGAAAAGAAAAATCGAGTCTACCGGCCGCAGAGAAGAAGGGCGGGAGACCGCAGGCGGCATTCTGGAACAAAAGGAGACAAGGAAAAAAGGACTTTTCATCTAAAGAAGAGCGTGAAGACCTTCCAAAAAGCGTGAAACTGATCATTCGTCAATTTGCCCAAAACATGAGGGAAAAGGAAGGAATAAAGGCTTGAAGTAAAGTGATAAACCGGGGCATAGATGAGCATCAAAAAATGGAGTAATAAGGGGGGGGAACGAAGTATCGGATCCCCAGAAATCATTCTTGTGGAGACGGGCAGAAGAAGAGGAATGGGACGGCTATGTCAGAAAAAATTTATGATCCGCGATCGAAAGTAAAATCCAGAAAAGAAGGGGGGAAAAGATCATCCAATTCCTGTGGGGCAAGAAGGACGCTTGCCGGGTTGGCAATCAAGAAGACAGGACTCTATCTTCAAAAGAAACGTGAAAAGGCTGTCAAGTTGAACGTAGAAGACCCCTCAAGCCACGGTCCCCGAAGGAGGAATCGTCGCCAGTAAAGGGGGGGCCCCTGGAGTGAAGAGGCGCAAAGACCAAACCGGGGTCCGGGCGTTCGCGCGGATGGACAACTGACTGCAAGAAAATAACCTCGTTAAAAGAAACTGACGGGAGTTTAAAAGCAAAAAGGGACCATAAAAGAAGGCACGGAAAGACAGCCCTGGGATTCGAAAAAGAACCGAAGGCCGTGGGGGGGGGAGTGGCGTCCGAACGCCGCAAGGGGGGAATGAAATGGTTCCAATGGGAGGCGGTCACTCTCAGGGCGAGAACAGTACAAAAGGGGTAAGATAAGCCCAGAACGTAATTCGATGCTACATCCTTAAAGAGGTCCATTTATATCGTAGAGGAGGATTCACACTCGGTTACGGGGGAAAGAAGAGACAGCGTGCGACCGAACCATTAAGGAGAAACCTTGCGCTAGGTGGAGCGATAAGATGAGGAAGGGAGGAAACCGATCGCGTTTGCGTGGGCGGCGGCGTAAACCTGGGAAAAAAGCATTATGAAGGAAAGGAGGAAGGACGACAAAGATGTAAGGCCTCGGGGCCGTCCGGGAAGTGAGGGACGTTCTGCGGAGCACAAGTAGTACGAATTCTCATGGGCTTAAAAAAGCAAACGAGGGAAGGGGGGGGGTCTGGTGGAAGAAAGGAGGGACAAATCGCCTGGAGTGTGGACGGTCAGAAAGGGGGAAAAGGAGGGAAAAGCGTCAATCCCCACCCGCTTGCGTGTAAGTCAAGTGGAGGGGAAAGCGCCAAATGCATCCTTGGGGAAGCCCATGGAAATGAGGCAGCACCAACGCGAAGGTGATTTTTTCAAGTGTCTATGTAAAAATAGAGGAGGAAAACTCCTCGCTTTTGGAAAGAGCTGGAATCCCGTCGATTCAGAGGTCTGCGAGTTCGGACAGAAAGGGAGGAATTGCGCTTTTCGGGGGAAGGGGCGAGAGGGCACGCGAGTAAGCACAGAAAGAAAAAAACTGTGGCCATGCTGCAGTCGACCCCACATCAGGGGGCGATCATCAATGATCAGCAGAAAACGGGGGCGGCCACGTAGGTTCCCGGAGGAAGCGGTTTCAAAGGAGGTCTGGGGGATAAAGGGAAAAAGGGGAAGGGATGACCATCTTCTTGGAAGAAATGGTGATCGATCTTTCCGGAGTCTGGGGAAAAGGGGGTTAGCGGGGTTGAGATCCCCCAGGGGGAAAGGGAAGCAAACGCAAGCTTTTGGAGTAGGTTCGATGCCAAGCACCTCTGTTTGACGCTGAAGGGTACCTATTGGAAAGAAACCGCACGTAGTAGAGGAGGGGAAATTCAAGTGAAAAAACAGAGGGGGGGGAATTTCTCTATCTCGACACAACCCCCCCCCCCAAAAAAACAAAACCCCCCCCCATTGGGGGGGGGGGGGGGGTGGTTTTGGGGGGGGGGGGGTGGGGGGGTGGTGTTGGTTGGGGGTTGTTTTTTTTGTGGTGTGGGGGGGTTGGGGGGGGTGGGGGGGGGGGGTTTTGGGGTTGTTTCCTTGGGGGGGGGTGGGGTTTTTTATTGGTTTTGTTTTTTTGGGGGGGGGGGTTGGTTTTTTTTTTTTTTGTTAACCAAACCCCCCCCCCCCCCCCCCCCCCCCCCCCCCCCCCAACACCCCCAACCTCCAACAAACCCCACGTTTGTTGTGTGTTTTGGGTGGTTTGTGGTGTGGTTGTTTGGGGGTTTTTTTGGTTGTTTTTTTGTGTTTTGGTTTTGGGGTGGTGGTTTTTTTTTTTTTTTTTTTGGGGTTTGTTTTTGGGGGGTTTTTTTTTTTGTTTGTTGGGGGGGGAAAAAGGAGAGAGATACTACGATTCTTTTCTGCGTCATCGCCCCTCCAACATGGAAAAGGGGAAAATCCTTGGGGGCCACCCATAGGGAAACCCCCTGGCTCTTGCATCGCAGAAAAAAAGGACCCTACAGGACGCCCTCGGAGACAAAAGAAAAGGGACGCTGCCTACCTTTAAGGCCAACTCCTTTCGCGCAAAATTAAGCCGGAAAGATCGCCTACGAGCATGGGGGGGGGGGAGGGCCAAAGGGAATGGTAATCATAAGGCACTGGAAAATATCCGCGCAGTTCAAAAGATCCGGAAGAAAAAACCCTACCGCGATCCGCCATTAGCATGGGATTATCGGGAGGAAAGAATGTGAAAAAAATGGCCACTGTCGCGATATGGAGGCATTCTCGTATGACACGAAAAAAGGAAAGGACCTAAGGAGATAAGTCAATGGAATGGCGCCATAGCCTACCCGAAACATTAACAAAACGAGAGTAAATAAGAGGCAAACAGCGCGGATTCGATGGGGAAGAAAAACTATCCTATTTGAAAACAAAAGTCGCGGCTGCGAAAGTTTGTAAAAAGGGGAGGTTGGCACCCAAAGGATGCCCGCGATTCAAATCAAAGACCAACGAGAAGGTGGAGGAAATGGCCCTCGCCCATCCAACAGTAGTGGCGTCCAAAAGGGCGACGATTTTGGTCGGAAAAAGGGGAAGGAAAAACAAACACGCCCCACCCCCAAAATATCGAAGGCGCGAGGGGGGGGGGGGGTGGGGTGAGAAGAAAGACCCAGAGAATTCCGTAATTCTGAAGGGAAGAAGGCAACCGAAAACGACTAATCAGGCACGAAATCACAGGCGGCGTCAGAAGGGGAAGAAATTTGCTTCACGACCGAACTTGGGCCCTGTCGGCAAAATGCGGAACCGGTTCATCGCCGCAGAAACAGAAAACTCATCGGCACACGAAATAGCGTTATCGCCTGGAGGCGAGACGAGCGAAGTCCAGGTCTTCAAAAAGAAGGAAAAGACGACGATTGGTGATCTCTATCCGTCAAAGTGAGCTAGAGACCGAGGCCATATAAAGGGAAAAAACCCACGGATGTCGGCGAATGCAGCCCTGACCTCCTAGAGAGGAGCAGCACAGGGGTCAAGCAGAAAGAAAAAAAAAAAATCTTGTGGGTGGGGTTGTTTTGGAAAGGCGGGTCGTCAAAAAAAACCAGCAACCCCCCAAAAACAAAACACCCCCCCCACCCGGTCCGGCTCATCGGGTGTGCGGACTAAAAGCAAAAGACTTCGGATATTAATGGGGATCCAGGGGGCCCCTTCATGAATGAAAATGGGGCGTATCGGTAAAGCAAAGGCTCGTTAAGATGAGCACCGGGAGCTAAGGAAACAGCGAACGAACGGCCGCGGTTGAGGCGCTAGAGCACAACAAAAAACTTGAAGGTCGACGATGGAAAGGAAGGAGGAGGAGGCCCTTTCCGGAAAGGTCACAAAAGGTCTGTCCTGTAGAAGAGGACTGGAAATGCGAACTCGGAGCACCCGGCAAAGGAAAGTGGAGAGCCCAACGAGGCAAGCCGGAGCGGGAAAACGGCAATTGGCCAGAAAACAAAAAAAAAGGGCCAGGCGAGACGCTGATTCGCTGAGGATCGGGAGATCATCAAGCTTAACACAAGAACCCTCCAATAAAACAGTAAAAGGAAGGGAAGGTCAGACGGCCCAGGCCAAGAAAATCACGCCACGGAGAAGACATAAAGAGCCTGTACAACAAAAATTAAACCGTCGCAGGAACGAGCCCTATTCCACCGAAGAGAAACACTTTCCTTCAAGAGGTAATAGTGGGAGGAAAGAGGGCGAAGGGGCGCAGGGCATCAGCCGTTGAAGCCGGGAAGGTCTGGGAAAAGGAATAGGGGTCGCGCCCGAGACAGCCTATACTCAGGGGAAAAAAGCAACGGCCCCGCGGTTTAGCGAACAGGGGGGGGGGGTGGGGGTGGGGGTGGGGGGTGGGGGGGGGGGGGGGGGGTGGTTGGGAGGGTGGTTGGGTGGGTGGGGGGGGGGGGGGGGGTGGGGGGGGGACGCTTGTTCTTCTTTTTTTCCAAGAATTGGGGACGATGGGGTTTCGACAAAAAAAAGAAAAAACCAGGGGTGAGGCTTCCGACTGGCGCAGCGCCGAGTCAACGC
>Ga0179593_1484477_pt1 | contig 16839 bp, 23 predicted proteins | sample CZODoug2_1_08_16_FD_185931 | JGI IMG/M metagenome (GOLD analysis project Ga0179593, IMG submission 185931) | Vadose zone soil fungal communities from Angelo Coast Range Reserve, California, USA - CZODoug2_1_08_16fungal (PacBio error correction) | ecosystem: Environmental > Terrestrial > Soil >...
TCACCTAGGAAGTACATTGGTCCTGCCCAGGAAAATGAGGGGAGGGGATGGGCCGAGACTGGAAAAGGTGATTTGAGGACTCAAAGGGGGACTTCTAAAGGAGGAATCAGGAAAAGTTTGGGGGAGTGAGGGTAATACCTATAAACAAGGCACAGAAAACTTCGAATACGAATAGAAGACCACGACCGTCGACGATTGCCAGGGGCGCGATATGGAGAAAAAAGGAAAGCACTTGTACGCAAGGCAAGGAAGATCAATGCAGAGGGAGCGGTCAAGGAATCAAGATGGACCGCTTTGAGCGGGGAAGCTGCAAGGGGGGGTGGAGCTCTCCAAGAGGGCGAAACTACTCAAAAGTGGTCCTTGGGTAAGTTGAATTGGGGGCAGACATTCAATCAAAAAAAAAAGCTCTCGGATGCAACTGTGGGAGAAACTAAAAAGTGGACGATTTTGCATGAGAAGAGAAGAGGGACCTACAAGACATTTTGTCGATGTCAGGGAAGGAACCATAAGTTTTCTTTGGGGGCGGAGAAGTGACGGAAGAAGGGGGAACTCATCTATTCTGGCTGAAAAGGAATGTCTAATAGATCTCCGCACAAAGAAACGGCTAAAAAAATCGAATCCGGGCAGGGACGGAGGAGAAACTGCAATGGCTTAGAAAAACTAAGAACTCAGAAGAGCAAATTCGATTCTTGAAGACGAAAATTGGTCACGGAGATCGAGATCAGGTGGTCGTGGAGGTGGGTATGATCCGTAATAAAGAGACTGCCCCGAAGAAAGGGGCTTAACACTACGCTTGAAAAAAAGGAGTGAGAATTAAGCAAAATGAGAAGCGTGGGAAGTTGTGGGGGGGGCGTATAATTATTTGGGCGACCATGGCACCGAGGGGGGGGTACACGTTCTTTGCTGGCAGATGGCAGAAGGAGTAATGAAGAAGACACGAAAAGGAGTAGGTAGCGCAACACCGGAAAAGACGATGCTAGACGCAGATAAGACAGGGACTCATAAACTTGGGAAAAGAACGGGGAAAACCTATGCATTAGGTCATCTGATTTAAGATCGGGTCCGTTGGAAGAAGGAACCCAGGAGGCGGAAGGTGTCCTCCTGAGTGTTGGAAAAGGTCATATGCAGGAACTGACCATGCCGTGGGGAAACAGAGAAAAGCCCCTATAGTATAGAAAACAGGAGGGTGGGGGCGTAAGGAAGCTTTGAAAGGAAGGGGAGAAAAGTTCGCTTAACGGATTAATGACTGGTAAAGAGATGCAGGCGAGAGGGGAAGCAACACGAGTGGCGCGAAAAAAAAAACTCGTAAGAGTGTTACCTCTATGGAGGGGGGGAAGAATGGAAAGACCTCCGCCGTAGAAATGGATTTACTACCAAAAATTGACTGGGAGATGTGCATCACAATGCCGCTGCAACATAATAAGAAAAGAGCTTTCGGGCAACATTGATTTGAGGAGTAGAGGGGAACCGTTGGGGGTCAGTTGGAAAGTCCTTGACAGGGAAGTGGGGAGACCTGAGAGGACTGAGGTCCAATTTGATAGGGAGAGGGGAAACTAGTAATTGAGAGGGGGAACATGGCAGTTCGGAGGGGCCCTTGGACTACCAAATCGAGAAAGGGGCGGTATGGATCTGGGGCGAAGTAAGGAATCTGGGGGTTATTATTCGGCGTCGCTGAAAAAAGGGTCAAGGGCAAGGACCCATATAAATTGGGGGGGAGAAGACGATTGAACAAACTCACTGGGGGAGATCCTGATTCCTAGTGGGCGTGAATGTCCTCTCTAAAAATCAGGGGAAAGAGCACAGACACGACCACCAATTGCCGCTTCGGAACGAGAACTATTCAACTTAAAGCCCAAAATCTGCTAGTCTCGAAGCAGGGGGGACGACATCTCTTAAAGGTCAAAGGGGGACGCAAAAGAAAGGTTGCTCAGACCGATGAGGCGAAGCGAATCAGGCCGTTATTGAAAGTCCAAGGCATGGAAAGCGCGCTACAGCTGGGAATGTGCAGGGGGCCTAATACTGTGCTGACCTTCGAGTGGGGATCTGTACTCGCGCAAGCCGGAGCAATAACCAAAAGGGCGAGTCGTTGGAAATCCGGAGAAAAACGGGGATGGGCCAACATTGGGGAAGAAGATTGTATAGTGAAGCAGGGACCGGGATGAGGGGCCCCGAACATAAAGGGAGGGCTTCTGGGGGGGGGGTGAAAAACCGTGGGCCATTGGAGGAGGGGGCCTATCGCCGGTAGTCCCTTAGAGGAAGGGAAGGGGGACAAAAATTTAGAGAGGGTAAAAGGAGTAAAGATGGCTAAGGTAGATTCTTGGAACCAGCCAGGGCCGATACCTTGTAGCCGAGAGTGGCATAACAAAGGCGAACAAGGCTAACATTGTTTAGGGGGGGATCTACAGGGGGGGGACGTAAAAAGGTGAGTTTCAAAGCAGCACGGAGGGCATTCACCAAAGAAAAAGGTGATTATGCTCTGGGGGGGGAAAGAAAGGCATAGAAGTCCCATAGGGGCAATACAGTGGTTGACGACTTAAGGAGGAAGTTACTCAGTACGGGGGGAGAGGGTTTTCGAAAAAGCCACGCGAACCGACCCGACTTAACGGAGAGTCTGCTGATGGAGAGAAAGATCAGAAAAAAGGGCTTGAAGGAAAGCGGGAAAACGGAGAGTATCTTTCTGGAGGACGGGAAGAAAAAAAAAAAAAAAAAAATGAAGCCGAGTGGCGCTTTAATCGGGGGGCGTGTTAATAGCCCGGAGAAGGAGAAGGGGCTCGGGATGGAAGGTGTCTTAGGGAGGATGATTGGGGAGCCCTGTAGGGGAGAGAGATTCAACCCAGATCTGGAGCAAGGAGAGGTATGCCACTCATGTGGGAAAAAGGAAGCAGGCATGAAAAAAAACGTGCGTCGGATCCTCTCGCATGAGGTTCAAAACTTATATGGCTAAAAAATCAAAAGCTCACAACAAAAGGGAATGAGGGAGAGAAAAAAATGGCTAAACGACAATTCGAAGGTAAAAAGACGCGAATAAACCTAGCAGGAGAAAAAAAAGAAGTCTGTAAGATCCCCCGAAAGAAAGGGATCACTAAAGCCTGCTTCAGCGCAATCCTGGAGAGCTCGTCACGACGGGCACGCGAACTACCACCCAGAAAAAACAAGATAGCCGGAGGTGTTCAAGTGAGACGGCGATATCACAAACCCGATGCAGCGCCAAAGCTCGTCATCTTGAACACGATACAATCCATAAGAAAGTAAGAAAAGTTTTGAGAGGGTCGAACAGACAACTATGCGGGCAGACGAGTCGGGGGGTTTCGTGGTAGAGGGACAAAACGGGGAAGAAAACCCTCGGAAAAAATTTGGGGAACGTCCGGGAGAGAAAAACTGAAGGGGACAAGCACCATGGACGGCGAAGGAGTGCCAAAACTGACGCGATCCAGACTCGGGGGTTGAGGGGGGAAAGAGGACTTAAACTCAACTGACAGGGAAACGGGCCGCGATCTTGGAGCAAAGGAACGGTTTCAAGGCAGGATAAAAGGGATAAAAAGTAAGGAAAATGCTAGAAAAAAAGAAACTTCCAGAGGACATCGGAAAGCACGTTGTCTGTGGCGCCGAGGTAACTGTTGTACCAATTCATGAACGTTAGGTAAAGGACGAAAGAGTAAAGGGAAAATCAATCAGATAGCGCCGGTTCCTAATCAATAATACTACAAGCGATGTAATCGAAGGGGCCAGAAGAACCGCGAAGACAATTCTTTGGGACACAGGGAAGGAGAGAACATAACCGGGTCCATCCGACTGAGCAAAACGAGCGAAAAAAAAATGCATGTGGGAACAGAGGGCCAAGAGCAGTAAGAAGAGAAATCACGGTGGGGAAGGAGATGCCCTTTCACATACAAGGAAAAGAGAGAGATGAAGCGGAAATACACGGCCGTCCATGGACGATTCGGGATGGGTCTGAAGAAAAAACTGGGAGAAGAAGAATGACTACTCTAGGAAATAAAAATCTGTGGGAGAAGGTGGGGGGGTGTTTGGAGAGTGATGGCCGAGGCAGGACGTGAGTGAGGGGGATGTGACGATTCACTGTGTTTCGGCCGAAAGAAGGGTTCACGCAAAATCTAGAAAGGGGGGGGGGGCGAGAGGTGTCATAACTTTTGACGAGAGATCGTGAAAATCGTTCTAACAAATGTAGGAAAGGGGGAAACATGTTTGCGATGTCGAAGACGCCTCAAACAGGACGGAAAAACTTCGAGACAAAGAAAAAAGACTAGCGATTGGGCAGTCGGGCAAATGCGGGAAACAAAAGGAAAAAGAAGGAGCCCCCGCAGGGACAAAAGTTTAAGAGGAAGAAATCTGTCCTACTAAAAAAGGAGGGGGGAAAGACTGGCCACGAAAAAAACTTTCTAGGAAAAGAGAACTCCATTCTGCAAAAAACAAATGGCCGTATACTTCCAATGTGATGAAAAAGAAAAAGGACTTGTAGGAAGTCGGGGAGAAAGGGACTTGGGGAAATATGCAAAAAGAAAGCGCCGGGGGGCAATCGTGAGTGTGCAGACACTAGTGAGGGCGGAAAGGGATCGCCAGGAATCAGAAGACTTGTGGCGAGAGGGTGCCTAGAGAAAACTTAGTTGGAATCTTGAATAGAATTGTCACAAAGGGGAGTAACCGAAGATAAAGGGGAGAAGAAAAATAAACTAAAGGGGGACTGGGGACTGGGGGAAAGGAATGAAGTGAGAAGAAAAGTATGGGAGGAAACCACGCAGGCCGGACCTTCACGCAAAAGATTGTGCAAAGACGGCCAACGGAAAAAGAATGAAATCATATGAAATAAATGTGACAGAGATACTTACCCAGTTATGAAACCAATTGGGAAGTATAAAAAAAAGGGGAAGGTACTGCATAGTCCGACGATAGGGCATACAAGCACTCCAGTGTAGGAGCGAAATATCCTCGCCATTCCAAGAAAAGGGAGAAACCACGTAGAAGAAAGTGCCACTATAAAACTGTCCACAGGGATGGGCGGAATGGCGCAAAAAGTGGAAAAAGTACGGGAAGAAAATGATGCAAAGTGTGTTTCAGCATATATTAGAAAAAAATGCAGAAAGTGTCGAAAAGAATCGAACCCAAATACCGACAGCGCGTCAAATCCAGTGAGCGGCGTAAGTTAACGAAATACAAAGAAAGTGACAATAGGCCCATACAGACGAAAAGAGAAGTTTCAGGGAGAGAGCTAAACGGTAGAATGGCACCAGAAACGCAGACGAAGGCAGTTAACACTACCCAACAGGGTGAGAGAAACGACAAGAACAGAGTAGGTCCTTAAAAAAAGATCGCGAACGGAAGGAAGGGAAACATTATATTCTATGGACAAAAGAGGCCCTTCTGGGAGAAAGTTATGGAAGCATAACCAGGTGAATCGCGAGATTTGGTGGGTGCGCGACAAACGGAGAGGGCCAAAACAAAGGAATACCCGGCCAAATTAGCAGAGGGTAACAAAAAAAAAGACAAGAAAAGATACCCACCGGTCCATTTGGATGGGTGAACGGGGGCCAAAATCGGCAGGGGAAAAGACGGAGGGTAAAAAAAAACAAGGTTGTTTCAGTTACTCAATCAGATCTGGAAAGGAAAAGGAATGTCCGAAGGGGCGGGAAGGTAAGGTCAAGGGTAAGGGTGGCGGAGGAGGAAACGTGGGTACGGTGGGAACATAAAACCCAACTAAAGAAGAAAATTAGAAAATACCCAATATACGAAACGCCTCAAAAAAGAGAAGAAAACAGAAAAAAAGAAACGAATTGCTAATCTTTTCCGGTAAGGAAACATGATGGTAAAAAGGGGTGGGGAAATCCAAAAAAAAAAAAAGTAGGAGAAAAGAGGATAGATGGTCCCAAAAAAACCATACAGGGTGACCGGAAAAAAGAAATGAGAACGGAGTTTCTTTCCGAGACGGTAAGGGAAAGGATTGTAGGAAGCCTGGGTTGAAGGCTAATGTCGGGATGAGTGCGGGGATATACCTAAAGTAACTAAAAACTTTCAAAGCCACGAAAACGGGAAAAACGAATAAGGAAGAAAGAAAACCACGCTTTGAGAGAAAAGGGCTCACGGTCAAGATCGTAAATATGGAAAAAAGGGGAAAGAACGGTCGAAAGGAGGGGACAAGGCCGATTTCTGAAGTAAAAATTGAAAAGACCCGGAGAGTGAAAAGGAGAGTTGGGGAAAAAATGTAAAAAACAAGAGAAAGACGACACTTGCTTATTTCGTGGGGTGAAGAAAAAAGAAGGGCGAAACCTTCAAGAAAAAATAAAAAAGCGAGAAGCTGCAACAGGTTTATGGGAAATAACGAAAGAAAGGACCTAAGGAGGGGGGTAATAAAGAGAGTTACAGAAATTCAAGGGTCGAGAGTCAGGAGGGACTAGAGGGGAGTTGGAAGGGATCTGTCAGGGGTGGACGGAGAGGGGACTTCCGGAGAGAAGGTGCATGGAGAAACGGGCTGAAAGGAGCTCCTGGAGACAGATCAATGCAGGGCCTTAGAGCAAAGATGCCTTTTGGGAAGACTTGTCGCAGACTTCAGACGGGAAACTTAGAGTAGGGAAGGCAACATGAGATATTTTGGGTGAGAGGAGGGGGGAGAGAACCGCGGGTGCGTGACCCGGGGTTAGCAGGAATAGCAGGGGGAGGCCTACAGTGGCTCATCATTGCGTCAAAAAAAAGAAAAAGCTTGACTGCGTATGGAGAACAGCAACCTGGGGACGAAAAGGAGGGATTGGGAATTGCAGATTTGTTGAAGGAAACCGAAGATTGCACTGAAAAGGGGTATGCGATAGGTGCTTCGAAGGATATCAAAAAAACATGTATTTATTGCGGGGGCCAGAAGAAGAGGATATAAAAAGCCTGAAGGGGACTTTTTACTAAAATTGGGAGAGAAAGGGGTAAACAGATTGTTAGGGATGGAAGCGAGGGAACGTTTTAAGAGATCACTGAAAAAGCTGGGGAAATGGACTCCTAAGGAGGTTGAAAAGGTGGTACCAAAATCTGGGTACTATTCTCACTTACCTACCGGGAGAGACAGAAAGAAAAGAGAAGGACCCTGGTGGGGTTGATACGTAGAGAGTTTAAGAACTTAGACATCGGGGAGGAGAGAAAAATGATTTGTCTAAGAGGGGGTAAAGTTCAACGGAAGGGGGGAAGAGAGAGAAGAGGGGCGCCCAACTCTTGGGTGAAAGCCTTGGAAAAAAAAGGGGCGAAGGAGGGGGGGGAAGAATTTAAGTGCCGGAAACACTCCAATTGGATGTACTTAAAAATTGGGGATAAAGAGTAGTGTTCAACCGAGGACGAATATACTTTAAAAAAAAAAAAAAATAAGCTAGGTGGAAAAAAGAAAAAACCTGGAGTCGCGCGGGCTATCGACAATGGTTTCACTTGGGGAAAGTCTGAGAATGGCGAGAAGGAAAGTCGGCGGAGTACGACGGGTCGAAATCGAGGGAAAGGCAGAGAGGGGATGGACCGCAGTTTCTGAGTGTCCCTTGGGCTGAGAAAAAAGAGGGGGGGGACGTTAGGCCTACAGTTGAACGGGGTAAAAGGAATGCGAAGTTTGAGAGGCTCGACTAGGATAAACCTGGGAAAAAAAGGCAGCAACATAAGAAAAAGTTGATATACCACGAGAAAGAGCATCCAAGTTATAGATCTCGCAATGAGAAAAGGGAGTGGAACCGCGTTTCTAGGCGACAACAAGCAGGGGTCGGGAAAAGAAAAAGAAGAAACCCAGGGTTGCCAGGGCAGGTCGGGAAAAAAAGCAGGGATCTATTCCCCTGAAAAAAAACCAGCTCCCCTCGGCGAGGGCCACTTGAGTGGGTACGAGGACGAGGTAGTCATTATCAGTTAGAAAATGTCTCATGAAAAAAACGGGAAAAATTGCGAAAAAATGGAATCAGAGGCCGGGTATTGGGACAGGGTGCAGGGGGACCTCGGCAGACAGCGGGGGGACTGTGCAAAGGAAAGGAGAGGGAAAGAAGTCAGATGGGGGATAGGGTACGAGACGTCTATCCCTAGGAGACAGAAAAGTGCATGAGGGGCAGGAATAAAGGTCGATGGCTCTCCATGTTCAGTAAAAAAAGTTATAGGCGAGAAATCGGTTAGGCCCGGGGATGGGGTCTGTTTAGGCTATTAGGTGGGGGGAACGGAAGGATACCCTCCCGAAAGAGCTGTTCCGTTCTAAAGTTGAAGGGTGTAAAAAATTAACTCCTGAGCGTGAGTAAAAAGGCGCGATGTAAGGGTAGAGTCTCTTGAGAAAGAAAAGTCGAAGGCCTATACAGGTGGTACCAATTGGGTTCAAGAATTCGAGGAAATGGAGAACGGGAGGAAAGAAAATGATGGGTTAGGAGGCGAACGGAAAATAAGGAGTTTCAGGAGTTAAAAAACCGAAAAGAGCTAGATGAGTCAAGGGGGAATCAGCGGAGAAAAGGCATGAAACAAGAAGGTGGACTCACTTTGGAATGGAGAAGGGGAAGGACAGACTATACATTGAAGAGTTGGAAGGGGGGAGAGAAGATCCACTAAAGACAATAAATATGTGCGAGCCGGAGAGCTAGGGGGGTATATACAATTAATAGGAATTCTTTAGGCAAAAAAAAGTTACGGCTATAATACTGGGACGGAATTAATAAGAGCATTGATCTACGGGGAAGGGTGGGCGGGCTTCCTTTCAGAAGGAAGAGGATGGCCGGATAAGACGCAGAAGGGGGGCTTAAAAACCCAAGAGTTCTTTACGAGACAGGAGTCCCCCATATCTGCAAGCCGGAAGAATATTTATGCAGATCTTGGGGAGAAAAAGGGGAAAAGCTGTCATACGAAATAGAATATCAAGGAAGGGTTAGGGAGGGTGGAGAAGGAGAGGAGCAGAAAGACATAAAAAAAAAGGGAGGGAGTAGCAAGAGAGAGATTTGCTTGAAAAAATCGAAAAAAGGGTGCTCAATCTTCTCGGAAACAAGATGTCGGGGAGGGACGCAGGTAGGGAAGAGGAAGGGGGCGCCAGGGGGAATGTGTCATCACTAAAGCGCCGCGATTCCGGGGAAAGCTGATCGTAAACGACGTCTTGACGCACAAGCTGAAGGAAAGATCGAACCTGCGCAAAAGGAGAATACAGGACTTACTGAAGACACAGAGAGAACAGTTAGCGAGGGGGAATAGGAAACGATCCAAGCATATTCCCGGGAACGAGGCTCTCAAGGGGGGAGAGAGATGGGATACGAAAGGAAAATAGCCTATCAACGAAATAAAGGGGGCAGGAGCTTGAGAGCTCAGAACTAGGACCAATGGAATTAAGGACCTCCTCTGAGAAAAGGCAAAACGGAGATAGGGACCGCAATATGGCTGCAAAAGTCGCGTCAAGAGACTAGGGGGGAGGGAAGAAAGAACGAAACGGGAACGTAAAGGAAATGCTAACATAAGGGGGGAGAAGCAGTGTCAATAATACCGAATGGGGGGGGAGAACAAAGGTCTCGGCACAAAAAATCTAGGGGGAGAAATAAGGTCGTCATCGGAAAGAAAAAAATTGGGGGGAACTCATATCCTCCAACGGGGAAAAAAAAAATAATAAAGGAAACTTACTTAAACAAAGGAGAAGGGGCAGAAAGAGAGACGGTTCCTCAAAAAAGAACGCTAAAAACGGGCCTGAAAGAACCGCGTCCCTATCCAAATGTTTAAAGAAAAAAAAGGGGAGCCATCCTGTCAAGCAAAACGAGGGAATTCCAACGAAACGGTAGGTGGGAAAACAAGAGAGGGAGAAGGACAGATAAATCGCGTTGGAAGGATCATGAGGAACAAGGTGACAACAGTTCCAGATGCAGACAGTGGGGACAGGGGTCACCCAAAAAGGGGGGAAGGGGGAGAAGGGAAAGCGGGAAAGATCAGGGGAAAGATAAGAAGATATCTTCATCAAAGGACGAGGGAGTGGGAAGAAGTGTTTTCAGGTTGTGAGGAAGAAGAAAGAGTCAAACTATGGGGGGACGGGGGCGGAGGGTGTGGGAAAGGTAACATTTTGATGGTGCGCCGGGATACAAGTTGGGGTCACAATTAGAAGGGGGAGAGAGAGACTTATGAAGGATCGGGAGGAGGAGGGTGAAGCGGCTGAAAGGGACAAGGGGAAGCGAGGGACCTCTGCAAAAAGGGAATTCCTTACCGCATGTCGCAAACGATAAAAGGATACGGGGGGGAAAAAGGAAGAAAAGGGAAGCCTCACTGACTGCTTCAGGGAAAAATTGTATCATACGTCGGGACCAGAGACCAGGAAAAGAGTAAGGTGTCATAGGGGGAAGGCGCGCCATTCGGTCAAAAAAAGACCAAAAGAAAAAAAAAAAAGGACTAGCCACAAAAAAAAAAACAGAAGAAAAAAACTAGTTCCTTCTATGAGAAAAGGACGTGGAGGGTCAACAAGAGGGAGAAGTTTTCTCAGTACAAAACGGGGGAAAAAGGGGAAAGGAAAGGCGGATCAATAGAAAGAAAAAGGGTTAAAAACACCGTATTGGAAGAGCCTCTGGAGACAAGAAGCAAAAAAGGCAACTCGGGGGTCCTCTAGTAACTCAGTTTGGGGTAAGCGAATCGAGAAGGGCTTGTCCCACGTAAAGAAAGAAAAAAAAGGAGGAAGTACTCTAGGGGCGGTGGATCGTAGAAAATGAGAAGATCATAATCATAGTTAAAATTGTCTAACCGCGGAAATTGGGAATTCAGGGGGGTAGGGAAAAAAAAAAAAGAAAGAACAGAAAATACATGTCATCGGTCGCGGAAAAGGTGAGAGCCAAACCAATTGTTGTGAAAAGGGAAAACCAGAAGGGTACTTAGCTGGCGACTCGTCGAACGAGCACTCTGCATAAAAAAGACTAAAAGGGAGAGGGGAAAGGACGCTAAGTGGCGCGACCAGTAAAAAGAAAAGGGGCACCCAAAAAAATGCCAGCTGTCAAGCGAGAAGAAACTTAACACGGGGCGTGGGGGGCATTAAAAAAAGGTGGGAAAAAACAAAGCGCGTGGGGAAAAAAGCCGTTCGAGAAGGGGGAAAAGATTATACGGGGAACAGGGAGAACAAAACCTATTGTAACAAAAGCGGAAGAAGAAATTCAAATGCAAGAATCGAAATTTGATCGTCGCAGGGATCGGGAGCTAAAAGCAAGGCAGAAGGGCGAGACGGCCCAGCAAGAGAACTAGGGGAGCCTTCTCAAGGCGGCACCTAACCGGGAAGAAAAATGCCCGGGGAAAAAGAAAGAAGACGCAGGAAAAAAAGATTCCTCCCGCGTTCTCACGACGCCAAGAACATGAATTCCTTCCCGAATCAAAGGGGAAGAGGGGGGAGGCCTAGGAACGAGTATAGAAAACGAGGAGGCAAGGCTACGTTTATGTCCGAGGAAGGGGGAAACGCAGGGGGGGTGGTGGCGCAAACTGAGTCGGGTGAACGAAAAACGGAAATCACGGTACGGGAGATTAAGGAGGGAGCTAACCGCAGCTAACGAAAAGAGGTACAATTGTGGGGCAACGTTTGAAGAAGCGAAGAAGAAAATTCAGGGGGAAAAGTGGGATGGGGGCTTTGAGTACAGGGAGAGAGGGGGCAGCCGGGATGGTGAGATTGAGGGAGTACTTTCGGCATTTTCGACTGGGAATGTGAGCGAGAAAGGGGTGAGGAAGGGAAGGTATCTAAAGAAAAAAACTCCAGCAAAAGTAGAAGTCCACACACACGAGTCCGCAAAACCCTGCCGCCCCTAAAGGGAGACAAGGTAGAAAAGGGAAAAATCAGGGAGGAAGGTTCACGGGGGCAGTACCCGTGTAAGGGTAAGGGGGGGATAGACGAGAAAACAAGAGAGGGGGGTAGGATTAAATCTCAAGCAAAATTCCTTACCGTCAGGGGGTCCGGTACCACAATTAAAAGGGTTCGGGGAAAAGGGAAGGGGCGGGGGGAAGAAGAGGCCTTTTAGTGGGCAGGAGCGGTGGTAATTCTAATTAGGCGGGAGGTTTGGGATTTCAGGATATACCTAAGGGAAAAAACGTTACGGGAAAGAAACGAAAACCGAAAAGGTACGAAAACCAAACGCACTGCCAGACAAGGACAAAGAGGACAGAGCGAGAGGGGGTAATAAGGGGAAATGGTACCCAATAGACAAGGGGGATGCAACCAAGTGCAGGGACGGTCAAAAGGGCCCAATCAAATGTACGGGGAGAAGGGTAAGGAGAGTTTTGGAAGACTAGAGGGACACATCGCTAGGCTACTGCGAGTATTGTGGGAAAAATGACAGGGGGGGGAGACCGGATCGCGAAACAAAGCGCGGCTGCAACGGGGGCGGCAACATGAATGCCTACGAGGTGTGTCCATCTCAATAGAAAAAAAAGACCTAGAAAGTCGTCGCAAATGCAAGGGGACCTCGAATAAGGGTTCTTTTGCGCGGAGGAGGACGGTGCGAATATGGAAAGTAAAATCAGGGATGCGTGAACGGGGGCAGGGTCAAAAAGTCGGAAAGAGACGAAGTAAAGCTAAGAAAAGATCTGATAGCAATTGAAGTTGGCGTGTAGCCGAGGATACGCTTCTACGAGAAAGAGAAAAATATGGGAAAGGAGAAAGAATGAGGAGAGCGGGGGAACATATCGGTTGTTCGGTAGAAGGGGGGAATACGAAAATACTGCTGCCAACAAAAAAAAAGACAAAGAAGAGGGACCACCTGATGGCGCATAAAAAGCCAATTAAAAAAAGAAAAGGGTGGAAGGTGGAGAAAAAAGGAGAAGCGGACTGGAAAAGTGGCAAAAGGGGTATCAAGGTGAAACGGGGAGGGGCAGAATGGTAGAGGCTGGAAACGGATCTTGATTCACAGCCACTTAGGTGGAGGGGAAAGCAGAAGGAGAAAGGACGAGGCAGAAACAGGGGAAAAATTGTTTTCTTGGAAAAGGAACGACAACGGTTCCAGGAAGGGGGGTTACGAAGCAGAAGGAACATGTATTTTTCATCTGATTTTACAGCTCTCGTGGGGACTAATCAGGGAAACAATTGAATGGGGGAAGAGAACTGAGGGGGGCAGACAAGGACTACTGCAAGTAATAGAGCCATCACGACCATGGCAAAAGGACAGAACAGATCCAAAAGCACGAGAGTATAGGGGGAGGAAACCCGGATGTTGTAATGGGGAAGGGGCTTGGGGGAAGGAAGGATTCGGAAAACGAGGGGAGATCCGAAAAAGGAAAGGTGAAAGGATAGAGGACGCGTGAAGAAAGGCGATACGACTCGGTGAGGGAAACTCGGGGGACCGCGATTTATGTTAATGGGACATAAGAAGGCACTCCAGTGGGGAATGAAAAAAAAAATTGGGAGAAATCCGGCGAGGGGGAAAGGGAGAGGGGAACTCAGGATCATATCCGGTAAAAGAGGGTGTAGAAAACACTGGGAGTTCGGGGGCTCTTGTCAGGAGAAAGAGGGGGGGTTTCAGGGGTGGAAGGTCCTTGAAAAGAAAGGCAGCAAGAGGAAGCGGCCGCATTTGGGGGGGAAAGAGGAGGGGTCATAGAGAGAAGGGGGGGATTGGGCGGTTCGTTCGGCCGTGGAAAGACACAATCTGATGCGTGGGAGAGGTGAGACAGGAGTGGGGGGCGGGGGAGAGGGCGTCTAGAGAGGGACAAAAACCAGCCAGATAAAACATTGGAGGACGATGACACGATCATCCTCGCATCCGAAGGGAATCTCTCAGAAGGCTATAGTGGGAAAACGGTCTCAGGGGACGACAACCAGACAAAATGGTGACAGTCAGCAAAGCCCCAGACCGAACGGCACCATCGGAACATCGGGGCCGAGGAAGAGTCAAAACCTACCAACAAAGAAAGAAACACCACCGAGCGAGCATCTTAGTCCATGAAAGGAGAAGGTCATTATCGTTATGAAAAAGTTAAAAGAAGCAGAGGAATGGCGAAAAAACGACGGCAAGGGGAATTGTGGTGCCGGTCAAAAGGAGCTGGCACAAATGGAAGTGGCAAGGGCCCGACAAAATTGAAGAAGGAACAAATAGGTTGAAGAGTGTACTCGAGCGAGAAAAAAAAGGGAGTCTCAAAAATTTCGACGGGGTGGTCAAAAAAACAGGGGGTAGGCGAATGATGGATCGGCCATTTTCCGAAATCAGAAATGCGAGAAAGGGGGTAGGGTATCCGGCGTGAGTGCGGGGGGTATATTCTGGGGATAACCGGGGCTGAGACGAGAGGACTTAAGGTCCGCGGCCGGAGACGAAAAGGAGGAGGATCCGGGTTACAAAAGGGAAGGAAGGGGGCAAGGGGAGTTCAAGTCGCGATGGAGAAGGGGAAAAAAATGAGCCGGACGTAGAGCGCCTCGTGCAGAGGGGGAGACAAGTCGAAAGGAAAGGGTGCTAACCGGGGATTCAAGAAGGGGAAAGGGGTTGTGCGGGGCGAGACCAATTGGGAAGGCCCGGGCGTTTGGAAAAGAAGAGAAAAAAGGGGTAATCAGGCACCAACCAAACCGAGTAGTAGGGGATCGCCGGAATGGTACTGCAGGCATTGAATTGACTACGTCATTGTAAGAAGTTGCAAGAATGGTTGGAGAAGGGAGAGGGGGAAAAAAAGCAAAAGAAATTGTTCCAGAGGTTTTGCTGAGTCAGCCGATCAAGCACCGAAACATAAAGAAAATAGAAAAAATCGCGCTGGGCTAATCAGAGCGAAAAAAACTGCATTGGGGCAGTCGGAACACGCGGAAGAGGAGACTTGTGGGGAAGGAAAGGAAAAAAACAAGGACTATCGCGCTGGAAAAAGCGGGGTCGATGGAGAGACGAGAAAGACTAAGGAAGGAGTGAGGTTCGGGAGGGAGGGAAAAGGGTGCGAAGACGTAAGAAAGGGGAGGCGGGTGGACTAAAAAAAACAAAACAAGAGTATGCATGAAGCAGGCTTTAGTGCTTCCAACTATGGGGACTATAAAAATGAGCAGCCTCTAGGTCAGAAGTCAAAATAATTTTCTAGATAGATGGGGCACCGTCGAATTTGCGGAAGAGAACCATCAAAAAAAAGCTCAAACAAAAAAAAGGGAGGATTGTCGGGGAAGAGAGATTTGCTGGCGCCATGGGTAAAAGAGGACGACCATCTACCGATGGCGGAGATTGAAAGATAATGCCGGTGAAGTCACTCATTTTAATCCCAATAGTACGTCCCACCGGATTCCTGGAGAGCAGCTCTGGGGAAGTGAATAGGGAAAAACGCTTCGACAGGAAAATCGGGGCGCATCCAGAACCGGCAAGAAAGAAGCCTTCGACGTCGACAGGAACACCAGAGAACAGGGTAAAAGCGCCAACTCGAGAAGCCCGAATAAAAGCCATATTATAAAGGGGGAAAACTAAGCCATTTTGGAAGGAAGAAATTGTACGACTCAATCCGCTAAGAAGACGAAAAAGAGAGGGAAAATGGTTCGGGGAGCGTGGGAAGAGAAACAGAAAAACGAACAAGGGATCGAGTCCCGTACGCTGAGGCAAGTGAAACGGACCCATTAGGAGGATAAAGAATGTCGTGGCATCGAATCCAGGAGGGAAGACGTTCTGGGGGGAAAAAGCTTCTTAAAAGAAGATGACGTACGCGTAGAGGCCTCAGAAAAAAGAGGGTCAGAAGCACTTTGGAGAAGAGAAACTCGGGGATAACACCTTCCCTGGAAACGAGAGCATGAAAGAAGAAAAAGATTCAATACTTCAAATAGAGAATGGGAATCAAGTAGATCCGCGGAATGGACCTATCATTGCAACGGAGTATGAGAGGAGAGGATAGGCAAGACAAGATGGGATATACCCGTTTGCATCACAAGAAGACGAAAAGATATAGACAAAAAAAAGCCAGGGTCTTTTCTAAAAAAAGGAGTGGGTCGGAGTGCAAAGAAGGGGGAACGGCGCTGGGAGTCCGCTCGCACTCTGGGGGGACAAGGGAGACTCGAGAGGTACATATAAGAAGGGGAAATCAAAGAGCCCTTGAACAAGTTCAACAAAAGTGAAGGGGAAAATGGCAACCAGGAAAGACAAAGGTCGATTAGATGAGGAGGGGAAAATGGAACAAAAATGGGGGGGGCGGGGGGGGAGGGGGGGGGGGAAGTGGGGGGGGGGGGGATGTTTGTGGTGTGGTTTCTGGGGGACCAAAATGGGGTTTTTTTTGGTTTTTGCGGGTGTGGTGGGAGTTGAATCGGTCAGAAAATGCGTGAAGATCCTTCCTCCAGGGACGGTAAATAAAAGTATCGGGGGGCGAGGTGGTAAGTTTTGGTGTCAAAGGTGGTTAGAGGAGGGGAAAATCAAGGGGCAACGATGAAGACGTTTATGTGCTCTCACAGTTAGGGGGGGGGACGCAGAGAAAAGGGTATCGCAGGAGGGGGGAATCATAAGTGACTGCAGAAGAGAAAGAATCTCTCCATGTTAGCGCGCGCTGGAAGAGTCCAGAATAGCGTATCCTCCTCCAACAAAACCGAATTAATCTCTCCTGGGGTCCGCAAAAGAGTCCAGAAAAAAGGTAGTATTGGAGTTAAAGGGGAACTGGGGAGGGGTGTCTCCATTCGCCAGGCCAAGAGGCCAGTACAAAAGTGACGGGGGGGGAACGCTGGACAGCACTGGCCTCTCAGGGGCAAAAAAGGAGTTGGAATGTCCAAAAAAGGAAACAAAAAACCAAGACGACAGTCGACAGAGCCCTGGGCGAAACGAAAAAAATAAGGTTACCGGTTTCTCAAGATGACATGGTGGGGAAAAAGAAAGAAGAAAGGGCATAGTGTGGAGAAGTTGACTTTTCATGAAGGAGAAAAAGCAATCAAACGGGCCGGTCTTTTAAAGACACCGAGTCAGACGCAGCTGTATGCAAGAGAAGCGC
>Ga0179593_1708387_pt1 | contig 16839 bp, 15 predicted proteins | sample CZODoug2_1_08_16_FD_185931 | JGI IMG/M metagenome (GOLD analysis project Ga0179593, IMG submission 185931) | Vadose zone soil fungal communities from Angelo Coast Range Reserve, California, USA - CZODoug2_1_08_16fungal (PacBio error correction) | ecosystem: Environmental > Terrestrial > Soil >...
ATAATATGATCAAAAACAAACCCCCAAAAAAAGGTTCTGCATCGGGAGGGAGGGGAGGGAGAAGAAAGATCAGAGGGTTCGTGAAGACCTGTAAGCAGGTTGTGGGAGAGCACGGAGCGAAGCAGAGCAGGATGAGAAAAAACAGCGAACATCTTTCCAGAAAAGAAGGGGGGGGGAAGGGGCGTCGGAAAGAATGGCAGTCTATCAATAAGAACGCCGGCCTTTGGAAGGAAGAAAAACACTGGCATGACAATCCGCCTCAAAAGGGAGGAGGGGAAAGGCGGCTATCTTGCGGTGCCAGGGGAGAAAAAAAAAAAAAAAAAAAAAAAGAAAAAAAGAAACTCTCCTCAATCCTGAGAGACCAGAGGAAGAAAGTTTATCCTAGGCAAAGAAAAAAAAAAAGTCTCTCGGAGAAAGGATTCCGCTGAGGCTCAACGAATCTTTCGGGAGGAGAGGGGAAGGGGGGCAAGCTAGATCTGAAAGGCGTCAGAAGATATCCTGAGAGAAGAGAAAAATCAGATACCAGGAGGAGAAAGAAGGTCATTCAAACTCGAACCTGAGAAGGGAAGGAGGCGTCTTTATCTTCCCCCGAAAAAAAGGCCAATCGGAGAAGAAAAGTCCGCTGGGGGAAACTCAGTATAACATGAGGGAGGCTGGTTTGCAAAAGGTGGCTGGGGAAAGAGGGAGAGGGAGAGAACCCTCGCGAACAAAACGGGGGGCAAATTTACAAAAAAGAAGGACATCACCCTGGGAGAGTTTCAGAAAAGGGGGTCAAAGGTAACTCCCCGTTCGAATCGGCGGGGGCGAAAAGGAGGATTTTCACACAATCATTTACAGGAGAAACCAAGGGGGCTCATCGGCGCGAGAAAAGAGGGGCCGGCTGCATGTTTAGGACGCTAGCGTGTCCGAGAGGAAGACCGCCTCCTCCTCGCCAGGAGGAAGGGAAAAAAAAAAGCTGGCCGGCGAGGAAAAAAAAAAACCCTCGCAAAACTCTCGCGAGACACTGCGCGTCGGACGGAAAGTGGAGGCTAAGTTTCCGTTGGACCGAGGATCAAGAAAAGGCCCAGGGGGGTGACGGTCGAGAAGGGGCGCGTCAGTAGACGCGAGAGACTCTCTCCAAATCCAGGGGCGGTCCATTCGCGACTGAGGGAAAGAGGGGAAGCACTCTTCTTTGGCAAAAATCTGGCCAGGGCCGAAGAAAAGGGAGGGGTGTAGGAAAGGGTACCAAGAGGAGGAGGGGTCTAACGAAAGATCGCTAATAAAAGATAGAAGAGAAAGAACTTACTAGCCCGTGTGATGTAAGGTATAGTGGTGGGCCCTCTCCTAAATGGAAATACTCTAACCTATATAGAGTAAAAGGGTACCTCTAACGAGGGAGAAGACGGCCCTCGTCTAAGGGATCGAACCTCCTACTGCACTCGGGAGGGGAGGGGGAAGAAAAGGGATTTCCTTCTTTTTTCGGAAAGGAAGAGCGGCGGGCTCTGGGGGAACGGCTAGACATAAAAAAGGCTCAGGGGGAACCTTTCCGGCCAGATCGTGCTAGGAACCCTACAGAGAGGGACTCCGAAAAACGACGTACCTCCTTCGAAGAGGGTATCCAGACTTAGAGGCTTCCACTAGCCTCTAAAGGAGGGCAAGGCCGTGATCGCTTGCTTCCCGAAGAGAAGAAGTGGGAAGAAGGGCTATTCATACGCCAAAAAAGCACCACGAAACAGCGGGCGGCTGCCCTGAATATTATAAGAGAGGAGGGGGGCTACTTCACTCTGAGGGAGAAGGGGGGAACCAACTTGACCGAAAAGGGCTTTAACAAAAAAAAGGAACTTCTCGGAAACGACAATCACCCTGGCCTACTTCACCTTTTAAACGTTCGATCTGCTACTAAAAACTGAAAAGGATCGAAGCGAGGGTCTTTCGCGTGCGGGGAACTATCCCGTTCCCGAAAGGTCGTTCGTAGTACCCCTAAAGTGAAAACTTTGACTAAGGGGGGGGGAAAAAGGTATTTACAAGTAACGAACTCTTGTTCGTGAAAAGGACCTAGTCCTTCAACATCGTGACGCGTCCCGCAGCTAGGGAGGCCCTTCTACCGAAAGGGTCAAGGCATTCCGGGGGGGCGTCTACGAGATCCGTTCACGATAGAAGGGACAGGCCTCCTCGGAAGGCCGGGTCCTCTAAAGAAGAAGGAGAGGGGTCCTTTCATTTTCCTCAGAAAGGGAGGGGGCGGTCATGAGATGAATTGTCACAAGGGCCCGGCGAAACCATGGAGGGAGGACGTCATGCCTTTTCACTCAAGTGAGAAAAACGCCGGAAGAGGGGAAGAAACGTGTAGAAAAGGAATGGTCTGACACCGAAGACTTGTGAAGGGGGTTTCCTCTGACCCGGGGGGGTGAATCAGCGGGGGAGGAAGTTCTACCTAGGTTAACCAAAAAAGAGGGCATACCTAGGTGGTCCTCAAAGATTCGGGGTCTTTCCGGGGAGCAGACGGTCGTGCTCCAAATAGGGAAGAAATACCTGCGATCTGGGAAGGAGAGACGGGGAAAACGTTGTCTAAATCGGGAGCAAGGTCGTAAGCGAAACCAAGCGGAAATACTTCACAGACTTAATGGGACGAGGAACACACCTCATGAGGAGGACAAATGCTTGGCACGAGGATACGCGCAGGGGGAAAAAACTCAGTATAAGAAGAGGGAGGGGATCGCCCCCGGTGCCAGGGGGCCGCGTGACGAGGGAACGGAAGCTCAAAGGACAGTGAAGCAAACGGCTCCTCGAAAAGAGGGGAGCATGAGGGCAAAAGGCCGGGCGGGGCACAGAGAGAGAAAAAACCGGAGAAGGAAAAGAGATAAGCAAGAAGACAGGCGGCCCCTGCCCTACATGCTCAAGCGGGGAGAAAAGAAAGCTTTCGTTTGTATAAAAGGAAGGGAGAAAGGGACCCAGGTCATCGGGACGGGCGGTTCGAGGGGGGAGGGGGCTGACGGAGTGGGAGAACGACATGTACGCAAAAAGGGCCAACGAAGAGGGAAGGGCCTCAAGAGTCCGCGGGTGTGGGCGGAATCCTTCGGAAAAAAGAGAGGGACACGCGGGGGAAACTACCTTTAGCAAAAAAAGAACACCGGAGTCTCACCCGGATAGACGCGTAGGGCTTCTCGATGTGAGAAGAAAGGGAAAAAAGAAGCGCTATCCGGAAAGATTGCAAATAACGCGGGATGAGGCGGAGGGGGGTGGTTCCCCTCGATGTTATCAATACCTGTCAAGCGGAAAAAAGAATCACACTTCTTCTTTTGAAGGGGGAGGGGAGGACAAAAAAAAAAGACGGGCCTGAAGGAAGAAATTGCCGGGATTAAAAGGAGGAGAAAGACAGGTTTCTAATTGTCAAAGAAAACTGGGGGGCCCTACGCATGACAAAGCCACGGGACGGTACAGGGGGCGGTAATTGGAGCGGAACGGGGTGGCTTCAGGAGAGGGGAAGGACAGTATCTCTCTTTCCTGATTCTCGTGAGAGGACCGGACAAGGGGAAGGGGGACCACCTGAGAAAGGTCGAAAGGGCCTATCTCAGGGAAGAAAGATTTATAAAGGTGCCGAGTCCTCCACTCGTTGAGGGGGGTTGTCCATCCACACCTCTTACAACAGAACGGTTGAAAGGGTTACTAATACTAAGAAAAGGAGAGTCCCGAAATGGTCAACTGAGATCTTGTTCACAGGACGGTAGAAGAGGACTTTCCCGGAGGTCTGAGGAGGGGGCTGTGAAGGGGGGGGGGGGTGGGGGGGGGCGGGGTAAGGGGGGGGGGGGGGCAAAAAGAAGCATGTTCTCCTTTTTAGGACAAGAAGCGCCCGGCAGGGCACGGCGGGAAGGGAGAAAGCCGTGAATGCAAAATGGGGGATCATCTCGTCAGAAGAAGGGGCCGTCTTCTTTTGAAGGTGGGCGGAACCGAACGGACCGGCCGGACCGCCGGGCACGCCCGGAACAGGGTTGTGCCCAGAGAGGGGGGGGCGACAAAGGGAAGAAGCCCATTCGGGCAGTTCGGGATACCATCTCCGCGACAGAGGCTTCTATTTTACGGAAGAAGGATTTCGAAAGAGGTCCTGCGACGGCGGGAAAGGACATTGTAGTCAGCGGCGACCTGACTCTAGGTACGAGCAAAGGGAAGGGGGGTATACCTTCGAAAGGGGGGGGGAGGGGAGTCTGAAGCAAAAGTCGTGAGGGGAGCCGATTTCCTCTCTCGAGGTGAACAGGGAGTATCTCTTTACTATTAAAGGAAGGGGAGCTTCCCTCAAAGGGGGAGCTTCAAGGAGACACGGGTCTCGGGGAGTTGTCTCGATGGCAAGTGGGAACTTTCTACCCGCCGTGAAGAGGTCCATTATACTACTTCTAGGGGGTCTTGAGGGGGAAAGAAACCCTTTCCCTAGGTAGGAAGACACCTCCGAGGCTACTTCGAAGTTAACATCTTGCTCCGCTAAAGGGAGTGGGAGAGCTCTCTCATTACTACAAAGGAGGGAAAGTCCTCCCCAAAAAGAGGCACCGAAGATAGCAGCCCAGGAGGGCAGACGGGCAGGTCCGACTCGCAGAGTATCGGGACTCTCGTGTCCGCGATACTACGTCCTCTGGGGTGAAAGGAAGGTTTCTTCGAGGAGGGGAGGGCGTCACGCGGAAAAAAATTCACTAGTCACAGACATGGGCAAAAAAAGAAAGATGGGCCGGAGCCGATTAGGCCCGGTCAATGATTTGAAAATAAATTGTGCGTCCCCTCCTTTCTAACAAGAAGAAAAGGAGAAGACCTGTTTCCTGAAAAAAAAAGGGGACCTGGTGGCTGTGCGAATTGGGGGGGGGCTCATTTGACCGTTTTACAAGGTGAAACTGGGTTCGCGAATGGTTCGAGAGGGGGGGGGGAAAAAAGATGCATCCCCATTGCAAAAAAAAGAACCGGGGGAGAAAAGGATTGTTTACGGGGAGCAGGCCAGCTACCGAGATCTTCCTATTTCCTCGCGCAAAAAAAAAAGGGCCGTCTTCAGGGAAAAGGGAGAGGAACGTGTTCGGAAGTTCAGCAGCTGGGGAGTGCGCGGAAGCGTTAGGGAAAGGGGGCCGCTTCTCACTATCTAGGGCCAATATCTCTTATCCGGAAAGGGAAGGCTCGGAAAGCAGCGGTCAGGAAGAAGCTGGTCTGCCGATCGGGAAAGAAGAGACTTCATCCAGTCTGGTGACTCGGCTGCTCCGGAGGAGGAAGGGGATGGAGAAGCCTTCCCACCCTAAAAAAGGAGAGGACGGAAGCACGTTGGGAGAAAAGGGTGGCCGTCCGCGCCAAAGGAAGAAAAAAAAAACAAAGACGGTGGCGGGGGCGGCATCCTCGACGCTCACCCAACGGGGAAAATAAGTTTTCGACCCTGCTCCATCGGAAGAGAAAGTCTCGCTGAGAGAAAAGGAAGAAAGGCCCGTGAGAAGCCAGAGAAAAGGTCTTAAAAGGATACGGGAGATGAAGAGGGCCGCGCAGAAAGCACGGGCAATAGATCAACAAACCACAAAGGGAGGAAGGGAGAGAGATATAATATATCTTTAACGAGCTCTCGGCAAAAGAAAGCACGGCGGCGAGATCACCCAGGATCGAGGGGAAAAACTCGTTTCTGCAGGAGGGTTGTGGGCCAGGGTCACTTATACTAAGCATAAGGTCATGCTAAAGGAAAAGAAAGGCGCAGGTGTCTGCAAACGTGGGAAGAGGGCGGTGCGAAGAGGCCGTCGATCCAACGCCCAAGGGGAACTGGGTCCCTCCTTTGTCGAAAAAAGGAAGAGAAACTTTTCTTCTTTCCTCTTCTCTCAGGGGAGGGGGACAGGGGATTTGCCATGAGCAGGAGACCTCCGCACTCCGGCTTAGGGGGGAGTCAACACCTCCTATTCTAGTCAACGCCTTCTTGTTGGGCGAGATTCGGGGGGGAGGAACTTCTAGGGAGAACTTGGCGGCGGGGGAGGACCTTTCATTGGCAACGAGAGTACTTCCTGATCTGCGGAAAAAAGGAGCCTCTCCTCTTCAAGGGATAAAAAGTTGAAGTCCGCCACCCCGTTCGTAGTATCCGAACCATTAAGCCCGTCCAAGGAGGGAGAAGGAAACAAGAGGAGAGAAGATCGTCGGTCGCTGCCGCGACATCGATCCGGAAACAGAGGAGGGGATGAGGTTTCCTTCTTTGGTGGGAAGGAAGAGGATCGACAAAGAAAAAAGAAGCCTCAACGTAACAGGGGGGACAACTGGACAACAGGCCAATGGGCCTTAACGGTCGTTTCAGGGAAGGAGGAACCAGACTACTAATCTGTATGGAGGAGGCGGGGCGCACCATGTTAGAGGGACAAGAAGTTAGACGAACGCGGGGCTCCTCTGATCGCGGACAGGGGTCCGGCTTTCCCATTTCGGAGCACTTTGGAGAGATCGACACTCCGAAAAGGAAGAGCAGCCCCCTTCAACAGGCCGAGCTTGAACCCGCGAGTCCCCAAAAGAGAATCTCTCGAAGGAGAGGAAAAGCCCGATGAAAAAAGAGTAGACGGGTGAAGAAAGGAATGGGTGGTCCCCGGGAAGGAAGGTCGGAGGAAGGTGGAACTCCTCCTGGCCGCATCCTCTTCCGAAAACCGTCCGGGTTTAAGGTCGAAAGACTGCGATTCGTCTGTCCTGCTCGCGCTGGGAGCCAGTCTTTGCCACCATCTCTACGGAAAGTCCAAAGGCTGCCATCGGCTTTTTCTTACTGAGAGGGGCCAGGGGAAACCGCCCAAACTAAGGACGGAGTCCTCATGGAAAAGAGGGGGAGGGGGGAAAGTCTTTCTAACTGGAAGGGCCCAAAAAGCGCGCCCCTAGATACGGAAGGTGGAAGTAGAGAAGGGGGAAAATCTTTATTTCAAGGGAAGGGGGCCCGGGAAAAAGAAGTCGCTTCCAATCTACCGCTATTCCGAGTTCTCTAAAGGAGTTCTACTCGGGAGAGGACCTACTGCAAGAGGGAGGGGGGGCAATTTCTACTAAGGCCTTACGGTTTCGCCCAAGACTCGGCCTGTTCTCGTAGGTAAAGAAGGAGGCTACAGTCTCCGCTGAGAAGAAAACTCCGTCAAGAAGAGACCCTTAGTAAGGGGGGGAAGACCCTGTCAACTACCTACACTAAATCCCTACGGAATCCTAATTGCTCTGAGAGAATCGACGGAAAAAAGTGGTGACGCGAGGAGGGGGCAACAACCAGTGTTCCGTTGGAGAGATCCTCACGCTGAAAGCCTCCCACGAAAGAATGATCCATCGCGCGGAGAAACTTCACGGCGTTCCTCGTTCACGAAGTGCCAAGTGGCTTACTAAAAAGAAAGGGATGCTGTCTCTCATCACCAAGCGACGTCCAGAACACACTGAGGAAGGTGAAGAGGGGCTACGCAACAGAGCTCGCGTCAGTCGCGGACCTGGAAAGTTCCCGTTCCTATTGAAGAAAAACAAAAAAGCTGTTCCACCCGTTGGAAAGGGGGGGGTCAGCGTGGGGACTGAACTCCTAATGGTCTTATTCCCTTCGGGGAAGGGGGGACCGGAAGGAGGAGAGGGCCCGTCCACAGGAAAGGACCCTTCCAAAAAGTTGACAAGTTCCATTGGCTGGACGAAAGTGAGGAGGCTTCTACTATTGCAGGAAGATACGGGAATAAAGGAGGCCAAAAGTTGAAACGAGAGAAAGAGCCTCTTTTCCTTCATGAGAAAGAACCGTGAGGGAGGGAGTCGGGCGTTGTAGGGATTCGAATGACCACGTGAATTGCACGTCTTCATGCCTTTTGCAGAGAAGGCAAGTGTTCTAAAGAAGAACGCATGAAAACCGTTCGGAGGGGAGAACGGGGAACCTACGGGTTGAGAGGAGGTTGCCAGACCCTTCCTTGGAGGGGACTCAAACGGGGAAAAAACCACGCATGATGACCGTCAGGGGAAGAAAAAAGGGCGTGTCTGTCCTGAGAAGACAGGGAAGGGGGGGATGCCCAATAGGGGAAGCCGGCCCCCGAACAGAAAATCTCGAGTTCGAAGAAAGGGGGAAGAAGGTGGTCGACGCTTATCACGTGTCTGCAGAAAAAGCACAGGGACGCTGACTGACGGAAGTAACCAACCGCACACGCCCCGTCTAAGGAGGCGGCATGCGGCATGCCCTTCAATTTTTCACCCCAGATCTTAAAGAGCTCTAAATGGAGGGGAAGGGAACCCTCAAAAAATTCTAATTTTATCGGCAAAGAGAAAAAAAGTCCCTATTGCCCGGGAAAAGGGAGCCCGGGGAAGGAAAGGGGACCGCAAGATATCTTCCAGTCTTTAGCAAAGTAGGTCATTTTTCCCGACGCCTTTTGAAACAGGGGGGAGGGTCACATCTCAAGAGAAAACCAAAAAAACGGAGGGGTCTGAAAAACGCAACTAAAGGCATATACGTCCACTGAGGCGGAAAAGGAAAGTCTCACTCTTTCAAAAGGGAAACTTGCTGGGGGGGGGGAAAGTCCGGTCTTCTTCCGCAAAAGGGAATCGGTACTGGCTGTTAGGGGCTCATGGCTTCTTGATTATTGTGAGGGACATTATTCGTCTTAAGGGGGAAAAAACCTCCGAAAGGTCCGCGGTTTGGTCCGACGGCAGGTGAATCAAGGGGTAGGCGCGCCAAACAATGGGAGAGTAGACACCGTATCTCACCGAGAAGAAACAAGTTATGGGCTTCGACGAAGGGCAAGGCGAGGGACGCGCTAGTCCGGAAGAAAAAAAAGAAGTGCTTACGGCTGACTTTAACGGAGAGGAGAGTGGTGGTGGGGGAATCGGTCTCAAGGTGAGAACGTGCTTCATCAAGAGGCAGCGACCTTCGTCGTTGGAAGAAAAAAAGCTTAGTACCAGAATAAAAGGCCGTTCCTTCGGAAGGCCAGGTTCGACATTGAAATCGATAAACATACAGGTTCGAGGGGGAAAGAACTCACCGAAAGAGCACATGAAAAAAGACACGGGACGGGTGCAAAAGCGCGATGCTAGCGTTAACTGTGGGGGGGGTCAGGCCTCTTATTCATATAGAGAGTGCAAAGGGAAAAGCCGAGCATCACGTCCGTCCAGGAGGGGACGTGGACCACTGATCTATGAGCAGCGCATGACTCGCCAACTAAAGGTAGCATTACTGCAAGAAGGAAAGAAGGGAACTCTTTCTTCTTTACTTTGGGGAAAAACCGCTGACACGAGAACGGCCCCGCGGCTGGGGGACTCCATGTATTCCCTCAAGTCGCGCAAAAGAAGAGCTCTCGTTTCACGCGGAGAGGAAAGGGGAGGGACCAGCCGGGGGGAGGGGGAGAGGAGCGGTGATGGCGCGCCCGCCTCGGGAAGGATGGTGAGGTACAGCCCCTCATCGTTGAAAGGCGGAGAGTAACGCCTTCTTCCGCCCCAGAAGGAGGAGGGAAGTCATCTCGGCATCCTCCTAGGGGGGACAGCGTGAGAGCGCCTACGGAAAACGCGGATAACAATCTCCTTGCCACAAAAAGGAAAGGCTTCCCCCCGGGGAAAATGTGACAAAGGGAGGAGGGAACTGAGCCGGCCGCTCCTGGAGGGCACAAGCGCAGGGAAAGGGATCCCTCTCATGAGTCTTCTGATGGGGAAAGCTTCTCTCAAGGGAGAACGCTGGCAGGGGAGATGGACATAGTCGGCGAGGTATCGATCGCAGAACAAGGAAGAGGACGCGCGAAAAGAATGGCCTTTATTATACGCGAAAGGGGAAGGGGAGAGAAAGAATGCTTCCGTACCGAGAGCAGACGCTGGCGTTCCCCTTCCGCTAATCTCGTCAGAGTAACAGTCCATTTCTTCTCTTCCTAAAGAAAGAGGCCACTTGCAGAAAGGGAAGGGACGTCCGTTTGCGAGAGAGAAAATCGAAAGGGGACAATGGAGGCCTTGAACTCGATGTGTCCCATAGAAGGAAGCGCGTTTTCTGCTTTAGCAAAAAAAAAAAGAAGTCCAGAAAAAAGGAAGAGGAAACCTGGATCCCTCCGTCAGGGGGGAAAGCGGCGCCGAGCCAGCGCTATGAACGACTACGCGAAGCGTTATCGGACAGGCCCACCGGGCTTATCCTCTTCACCTGAAAAAAAAAAGAGGGATCTGGCAGGAGGGAAGAAGGAAAAGAGGTTGTCGTCGGGTTGACTCGCGGGAAACGCCGGCCGCTGGGGTGTAAAGGGAGAGAGGGAGGCTGCTTCCGTGTCGGAAGCGGAGAGCTATCTCATTTAAGAAAATGGGAAAAAGAACGCTAGCAGAGGAGCCAAGGGTGTTCTCCTGAAGCTTTCAAGTGATTGTAAAATAAATGGGGAGACCCCCTCCCAGAGGGAAAAAAGCATATTCGAAAAGAGTTGCCTTGAACTTCCGGGAAGTGAACAGGGTGATGGTTTGAACAGGACCGTTTTACGGGTGCTTTTCGCGGAAGGGTTCGCGAGAAACGCTCGATGCAGCCCCAGTGGAAGAAGAAGGAGGGTTGGGACGGGGGGCAGGGGGCGGCCAGCGACCGAGAGGTGAAGATGGCCGCGCGCAGTGGACTGGGACGGGGCTCTGGTTCGCGTGACAGAAGAAAGGGGGGAGGTCGCCGCCTTTTTCGTGAAGGAAGCGCCGCGGGGGGAGAAAAAAAGAGGCACGATCTCGCTTGCAAAAAAAGGAAGCCGCCGCCAAAAGCGAAAGAGGGGCATTTACTATTCGCCGAAGCGAAGAGGGACCGAGGCTCAACTTTCTAGCCTCTTCCGGGGAAAAGAGGGAAGCGTTTTCCGGGGAAAGAACCGGCCCCGTCAAGCGAAGTACCGCCGAGCCGCAAAATCAGGGTTGCCTCTCGCCAAAGGAGGGGACCAGAAGAGGGAGGACGTTTATCGACGTGCAAATAAAAAAGGACGGAAACAGTACGTTTGGGGGAAAAGAAGAGGGGCTGTTCGCAGTGGGACCGTGGAGCAGGAAAGGGAGCAGTCGCAAGAAGTGCCTCAGGAAAAGCCACTGACTAGAGGTCACGAACGATGAGATCAGGCGATACCGAGCCGCGTGCAAGAAAGGAGAGAGAAAGTGCGTTCATCTTCTATCTCTCTCACAGGGGGGAGATGAGATGAAGGGGAAAAAAAGCGAGCTCCGTGGCGGCACGGCGGCGAGGAAGAGAGAAGCGTTCGTGAATACCGCGTCCTCCTGGGTTTGAGGACGCGTCACGGCGACGAAAAAAAAAGAGGGAAGGGAGCCACGGCCCACTTCTAACAGCTTGGAAGAGGGGGAGTGCCTGCAAGAAAGGGTCCCGCGATGCCGGAAGTAAAAGGACCGAAGAAATGGCAAACTTTGCTGCTACGGGGGGCCACCCATCTCGGGCAAAAGGAAATCAAAAAAAAAAGGGGGGAGGGTACCAGCGGAGGGGGGAAGGGGTTTGGCCTTGCTTTCGACAAACAAAGCAACCGGACTGAAAGGAAGACTAGAGTTTAGCCTCTTTACCTCTCCTTACGGGGGGAAAGAGGGGATCTTCAATTTCAGAAAAAAGAATTGGCGGGCGGAGGGGGAAAAGGGCCTTGGCAAGCGAGAGGGAAAGACGCGGCCTGATCTGGCAGGATTCCACACTCGATACAAGTCGGAGAAGGACGAAAAGAAGAGTCCGCGAACCCATAATCCTTCCAAGGGGAAAAGAGGGGAGTAGTCCACAAGAAAGAGGGCGGAAGATCGCTCGGTCGCTGGCCTCATAGCTCCTTCAACATACTGTAGAGGGATTTCCTTTCTGGAAAAAGGACTGCAATCGGGGGAAAAAGCGCGAACCCGCGCCGAACAAAAGGGACACGGTCCCCTGGACAAAGAAGACCCTGTTAAAACGAAGGGGGTAAAAAAAACTACGAAAGCTGTAGGTCGACCGTTAGGAAAAACTGTCGTGTTCCAATCAGTTAGACCCGCTGAAACACGAGAAAAGAGCTCGCGGGGACAGAGGGGGCTGTGAAGCGGTGAACTGCGAGAAAGGGCGGGCGATGGGCAATGAGCCGCCTCCTGAAGGGGAAAAGTCCCCTTACCACCAGAGGGCCGTCTTCCATAAGATTCCACCGAGCCAACTCTCTAAGCTGGCAAAAAGGATCGGACTTCCCGATTACATAACAAGAAGAGTTCCGGGGGGAAAGGAAAAAAACGTGGGAACGGTCGCTCAAAAGAGAGGCGTCCTGCGCCTAACTCCCTTCGCAGCCTCTGTGCAAAAAGAGAGAGGTCCATTAGGGGCCGCCGAGGGGGAGGAGGGATACGACCAGGGAGTCCCATATCCGCAGGAGAAAAGCCTTCCCTCATTTACTCATCTGGAGGGAGGGAGGGCTAACGGAAGAAGGGGAAAGAGGATCGATAATCGCTCGCCAAGAGAGACTACGAGCCCGTTCCTCGATCTTTATTGGGCCTCGCGAAGAGCCCTGTACTCTACCTATATCGGGGGGAGGGGAAAATTTACCGAAAAATGGGGCGTTATCGCTTCCCTCGCTAAGCATCTACTCTTTCGCTCTCCGAACGCGGCTGCGCAGTCTAAGGAAAAGGTCCTTCGGTTCGCGCAAGAGCCGTTCTATAGCGAGTTACAATGCCAGTGACCGACTGGAAAAAGTCGCCTTCATCGCGGAAAGGAGAGTGCTCGGGGAAGGGGGAGACTCCTCCTGCGCGGCGGGAACCGAACCTGCGCGCCGAATGGCAAAGTGAGAAGAGCTCTACGGCTGTCAAGCTTTTTGACGGGGAGACGGCCCTTCTAGGGGAAAAAGGGGGGAAAATTTTGGGGGAGGCGATCCAAAGCTGACTCACCACCAAGAAAGTCCATCTCGCTTCAAAAAAAAGGAAAAAAAGTCTGCGGCTGCACGGCGTGTTCGCGGAGGCCCAAACGTTCAATGGGATGAACTCACCATCTCCTGCTCAGGAGGGAGAGTTCCTCATCACAGAAGACTTCCAACGAAAGGGACGTTCCCGCGGAAAAGCGGGACCCGCAGCTTCTAGGACTTTCGTGGCCTATCCTTGCCAGGGAGAGTCGTCCCCAAGGGCAAACCAAAGCGTGTTCAGCGTCGGGGGGGGAAACAGTCACGCCCTCCAAGATCAGTAGTCTGCTCTTCCTTGGGAATCCTGATCCATCTTTCGAGGAAAGAAAGAAGGAAGGGAATCAGTGGTCCCAGAGGAGGGCGACAGGATAAGCATCCTGGGGCACGATCGATACTGACTGGTCAAGAGAAAAGACACCACCGTTACTAGATCGCCGCGGGTCCCTGCATGACCTCACGTGGCGGAGGTCATTAGTAAGGGGCGATGTTCAAAAGAGGGGGAGGATGAAACTGGAAGGTACTTTTCACTTCAAGGAAATGGCGACTCACTATTACCGGGGGAAGGAGGAGGAAAAAAGGTTCTGACAACAGACGGGGTTAGCTGCGGGGGACTGATTGGTAATCACGTTGGGTCGCTCAAAAAGGAAAGGGGTGAACCACCATAAAAAAGAGTTACCGAAAAGGAGGGGCAAATATGCGTGTAGGAAGGATAGCGCGTACCTGGGTGGAGGGGGGTTGGGTACTTTCCTCCCAGAGGAGGCACCTAACTGGGGTGGGAGGTGGAATATTTTGAAGGGGGGTGAGCTCCGGTGTGAAAAGATTGTGACAAGTCGTTTCGCTGCCGGGACCCCGAAGGGACGCTTATTCACCTGCCGGGGAAAAAGCGGACAAAAAGAGATGTCGGTCATGCGGCAGGACAGACCCTCGTGTACTCAGATAGAAACAGCAGAGACCTGTCGATTGTTCGCCCCCTCTAAAAAGGAAACCCAGGGGAAGAGGGGGGGAGGAAACCGGCATCTCACGCCCGTGGCCGCAAACGCGCTCTGGGAAGGCATGAGTGAGGGTCCTCCTCCTTTTAAGAAAAGGTCGGGGGGAAAAAGAGAAAAAAAAAAAAAACAACGGAGGAGGAGGAAGAAGATTTTCCACAACTAGGCATTAAAACCTTCCCTCATGCTCAAGGAGGGAAAAAGCCTTTCTTCACGGGGATGGGGAGAAAAGGGAAAAGGCCGCCGGAAAAAAGGGAAGGAGGCGTTTCGCGGGGGATAAAAAAAAGTCTGCTGCCTGAGCTGTAAAGAAGGGGCCAATCATGCCTCCATGAACGAAGAAGGAGAAAAGGTGTTCCTCTTTTTGTCTTACAAAAAAAGGGGGAAAGGCACGCGTGCGGGAGAAACCAAAAAAAGAAAAAGGGGGGCCCAAAACCAACCCCCCGGCCCACCCCCCCCCCCCAAAAAACCACGGACCAAGAGAATTCCCCCCCCCCCCCCCCACACCTTTGTTTAAAAAATGGGATGGGGAAAGTGTCTCAATATTATACAACCGGGGGGAAAAAGTATCTACGGAAACTCGAGATCTCCCTGGAGGAAGGGGTTTGGGCAAACACTTTACAAATTTACGAGTCTATTCCGGCTAAAATCTTTTCTTACCTTACGGGGGGAAAGGGAAAAGCTTGTGGGGGGGGAAAAGAGTCTCATGTGAGCTACCGGGAAAAGAAAGACCGGTGCACACTACACTAGGCAGTAGGGAAGAACCTCGTATTACCAAGAAGAACTTTCAAGAGTTCCTGCAAAAGAGGCTTGAGGTGAGTTGCCTGAAACTATCCGACAGGGGAACTTTTCATCTCACAGAGGGGGCAGAAAAAGTCATGAAGGCCCGATTAAGTGAATTCCAATTCATTACCCGCGGAGATGTAATCTTAACGGGAAAAGATTAAGGCAGTAAAAGAGGGGTGTCCCTGGCGGAATCATGCCTATCATCACTGGAAAATGCAATGCCTTTTTACCCACTTGATCGAGTGAGTAAGTGGCGATCTCATTTACTCTCACGAAAGAGAGGAAAATTCCAGAGGAGACCCCACTCGGGCTTCTTTAAAGGGCAGAAAAACCCTATGACGGTGGAAAAGTCGTCTGTTGGGACTAAGAACGAAGAGAAAGGGATATTCCCTAAACTCAAGGAGAAGAGAACGCTGTAGTCTCCGATTGAACGGGGGGGAAAGCCGTGTGATGTCTGACGTTAGAAAAACCGCCCTCCGATAATTCGATGGTTGAAAGGGAAAGAACCTCCGTCCCTTCTGAGAAAAAGAAAAGGGAAGGAGAAAGAGACCCCCTCCAGGGGGGGGATCATCTCGGGCGCCAGACTGCTTCGGCTTTGTTGGAAGAGTAAAGGATTAAGGGAAGAAGAACTGGAAAGAGTACTCCCGAGAGCGGGCCGAAAAAAAGACAAAACATGGGCCCTCCTCTATGCGACTGGAAATCCGGAGGAGGGGAGAAGTTAGAAAAAACTCAGGCGGCGTCTGAGGGGGGGACAGGCTCGAGCCCTATGGTAAGAATGTGACTTCGACGTCTTTTAATAGCGGCGCCATGGAGAGTCTATCTTCTCTAAAAAAGAAAAAAGGCAAGGATCTTACTCGCGGAAAGAAAAGGAAAAGGAGTCCTGCTCCAGCAGCGGGTAGGATATCTCCATATCGAAAGAAAAGGAGCGAAAGAGGAAAGAAAAGGGCGAGTTCCCCTGAGCGAGAGCGGTCTATGGGAAGGCTAGCCTCCATATCTTCGCGGGGGAACGGCGACTTCCTCCACTTCTCTGAGGAGGAAAAAAGGGGAGGGAAAAGAGAGCGCGTGAAGGGGGGAAGACAGCCTGTTCCGCGCGGAAGGAGGGGAAGACGTCGGGCGCGGAGAACTTAAATTTCCCCTAGTGTAATTCCTCACCGCCGAGGCGGACACTCCTTTACCTCCTTCTAAAAAAAAAAAAAAGTTACTTGGGGAGAGGGGAAAGACATACTACGACGAAAAGGGATCAAGACCGTCCCCCGGACGGGCGGGAGAAAATATCCGACCATGCGTCGGGGCATCGGGCCGTCCGACAGGCAGGGGGCAAGAGGAAAAGATTTGTCGCTGTTGAGAAAAGAGCGCAAGCGGGGGAAAAAGGAGCCGGCGATGATGCGGCGGCGTGTCAAAAAGGGAGAGCACGCTATCGAAAAAAAAGATACAGAAATCCTCAGTCCCTATTGGCGCGAGCCGAAAAAAGCGGGTGTTCTCCCTTAATCAAAGGTGAAAGAAAGAGAAAAACGATTCGAAAGCGACGGGGGAGTCTGTTGCTTGGGAAAGACACAATGGAACAGGGTGATGTGCTAAATGAATTGTTTGGAGTTACTTTGCAGGGGGGGGGAGGGTTCGCGCTGTGTCCAGGGGGCACCCCATGCACCCCAGAAGGACCTCACAGATGTTGACTGATCTAGGTCGAGGGGCAAGCAGAGAAAAAAAGATTGCCAGGAAGGGTTGGTACTAGCAACAAACGCACCTTGAAGGGAAAAGGAAATCAGGGATTGCTTACTGTGCTCCTCCTGTATCGCGTGAGGAGAGGGTCTCCTCCTCTTACTATCTGAAAAAAATTTGTGGGGGGGGGGAAGGGGGGGGGGGGGGGTGAGGGAATACGAAAAATGACTGGGGGGGGGGGGGGGGGGACCCAAAAAAAAAAACCCTCAAAAAACAAAAAGGTGTCCCCCAACACCACTCAGGACCCTATATCTCGCTTGAAGAAAAAGGGTCCTTCAGAAAGAAACATTCCGCTTTCGCCGAGCGCAAGAGGGGAAATGCATCACGGCTAGCCTCGTCTTTGACAAAAAAGCAGGGAAGTTGAAAAAAATGTAGAAGCACGCCAACCCTTGGGCCAGCACGAGAGAAGAGACGGTGTAGGCGTGATTGAAGGGAGATGCTCAAGGGAAAAAGGGAAGTTTCGACGTTGATCGACGGAAAAAAAGCGCCCCTCCGCAGGAAGGACCTGCACAGCTGTTCGCTTGGGACCGGGGAGAAGGAAAGGAGTCGTCTCCGTTCCTCGTCCTCAAAAAAAAAAGAAAGCGTCCAGTCAAGAGGAG
>Ga0179593_1301017_pt1 | contig 16838 bp, 16 predicted proteins | sample CZODoug2_1_08_16_FD_185931 | JGI IMG/M metagenome (GOLD analysis project Ga0179593, IMG submission 185931) | Vadose zone soil fungal communities from Angelo Coast Range Reserve, California, USA - CZODoug2_1_08_16fungal (PacBio error correction) | ecosystem: Environmental > Terrestrial > Soil >...
CATCGTCTCTTAAGCAGCAGGGCGGGGCGTCGCATCCGGAAAAAGGGGGTGTAGGTGACGGGGGATCAAACCTTCTTCGGAAGGGACGCCGACGAAAGAAAGGGGCCCACTAGGAGACCTCCGTGGGTTTTTGGTGTACTAACGTTCGGCGCCTTTATCAGCCAGAAAAGAGCCAGAGATAGAGGAGACTTTACGGGGAAAATGAAAAAAAGAAACCACCGATGAGGGGCGCTCCTCCACTGCGACAACGCGGAATAGCCTTAGAACAAAACTGAGACTAAAACTGTTAAGTCGTGGGAAAACCATTAAAATCCGAAAAAAAGGCACCAGCGGGGCTCAGTAAAAAACTATCTATGGAGGAGGACGGTCAACCGGAAAAGTGCCTTACTTTCAGCGGAAACTTTGGCGCGAGGAAGGTGCCGACGACCCAGACAGAGAAGGACCCAAAACAATAAAAAACTAATGGGAAATTTCCCCTCTAAACAGACGACCGGGGGGGGGGTTGAAGGAGTCTTTTTTTGAACAACTTCGCGTACTATGGATGGCAAATTATCCTGGGTCCCCTCAATAAAAAGGAGGAGAGGCTAAGGAAGACTTCTTTAAATCTGAGCTAAACAAAAAGGGAGGGGGTCAGAAAAAAAACGACCCGCTTAAGGAAAGCGATCGCCTTAATTAACAGAGACGATAGGACAGAAGAAAAAAAACAAGGTGATGGGCCACCCTTATCAACACCAAAAGAGACTAAGAAGAGGCCGCTTCCAACGTCAGGCGATGGTCGAGAAAACAAATCGAGGAAAAACAGCTCGGAGAAGGTCCTCTACCAGGGGGCGGGCGATTCGGCGAGAACAGAGGAGAAATCCTGCGATCATGGCGTCCAAGGCTTGAAACGGATGCTAAGTCTCAATTGGACGAAGGGGGAGAGATCGAGAGGAAGAAGAAAAAGTTTATCTTCAGAACGACCTCAGACATCTATCCGAAAACTCAACAACAACAAGTAATGAAAGAATAGCTGAAAAGGACTTCGAGCTGTCGGAGAGAGACCACGTGTGGGGAGAGAGCCGAGGAGTTTCGCAACTTGGTAGAGGAAGCGACGAAAAAGCGGTGAAAACAGGACGCGAATTCCTCTCGGGCCGAGACGGAGGGGACCCAGAGGAATCGAATAAAAGGAATCCCGGAAAACGTAAAAAAGGTGACAGAGCGGATCAAGTCGATCTCATCAGGACTCCGGAGGGTGAAGCTAGGTAGGGGCTACAGTGGGGGTGCCTGGGGAAAACAGGCAGGCCCTTCAGTCGACGTTCATATTCTGCGTCGTCATGAGGGAGGAGGGAGGGGGCTTACGGGAAAAGAGTCTGCGTGTCCTTCAACTCCGGTCCTCGGACGGAATATTTACCAGAGGACCGAACTTTGAGAGTGGGTAGGGGAACTGCTCCAACTCCTTCGTCGCGAAGCTCTGGGTGGGGGACCCCTGACGGGGGAAAATCCTAGAAAGGGGTACTAGAGGGAAGTCAAGAGTGGGAGGTTTGGTTCAAGGGCTATCCGGCCTACTGGGGGAGAAAAGGAGGGTCAGCGTCTAAAGGACGGTCCCGCAACAGGGGTTCCTTAGGGAGGGTCTGAAGAAGCAGGTGGGGGAAGATTTCCATGCAATCTTTTTGGGGACATGGACAGTTCTCTTTTGTTAGGAGAAAAGGGGGAGCGATCACGAAGTACGTCTTCTTAGGGGGGCATTATGAATCGTGCGCGCATTTTCGAACGGAACGGTGCTCCCATGGGTTGGCCTAGGCTGAAACCCCCAACTACAGGCTGCCTAGGAGCTCAAGTCCTGGCTTATCGGGGGAAATACTTTTCCCGCAGGGAGGGAGGGGAGGCAAGTAGAGGGAAGCTTTTCAAACGTTCTAGGATGCTGAATCCAGCCGCTCAAAGTCCTCCTACCACGGTCTCCGAGCGAGTGGAGACCTACCCTTCTGGGAATAAGAAAAAGAAATCTGAAGAGAAGAGAAATCCATCCCACGGGGAAAAGGCTCTGTGGTCGGAAAGCAACGAGCGCTCGAAAATTCCTTGGACGACGCGGTAAAGAAAATTGGAACGAGAAATGTTGAACACGGGAGAAAAAGTCTTGAAGAAAGGGCCAGAGGCTACTGGTAACATCTTTCCCGAAGAGTAGAAAAGCATCCAACCGTTTTGGGTATTAGGGGTAGTATGGGGGGAAGGCGTAACACTTTTGCCAGTCTATTAACTGGAGAGGGACGAATGAGAGGAGAGCTCTCAGTGTGGGCTTAGGACTTAGCTGGGTTGTTCCTATGAGGACTTTTTCGCAATATAATAAAGAGAGTGGGGAGGTTTACTGCACAAACAATAAAGAGCTGCGCCATGCTAGAGGATATTCTTTTGCGGGAAGAAAGAATCTTGTGGTACACCAGTGGGGGCGTTCTCCCTGATCCGGGGGTTGAACAGATGGACGTTAATCGCCCAATTTATAGGGGGGGGTGACACTCCTTCTCTAACGAGAGAAAAGTGTAAGGAAAGAGGAGCTCCCTGGACGGTTTAGTACGGCTTCGACATGGTTTTTGGTGACTAATGGGAGAAAGAACTCTCTCTGTGACAGGGGAGGGAGAGAAAAATTGTACGGATGGAGCACAAGCGACCGTCGGGAACCGTGGAGGGTGCTAAGTCCTCGGACAAAGCAGTCTCTAGGTCAGAGAGAGGAGGAAGTGAGAGAAAAGGAAAAGTTGAAGAAAGTCTCGTCAAACGGTTGCCAACGGAAAAAAAATGTTTAAGGGGACTGTCGGTTACAACGGAGAAAAAAAATTTAGGACATGACCACGTCTTAGTCGTTTGGGAAGGGATAATAGTCTGTAATAGTTTTTTTCTTATGGAAAGGAGCTCGTCTAAAAGAAGAAGAAACCGGGGTTTTAAGAAAGAAAGAGAGTCGGCTTACCCACCACCAGATCGATCAAGGAAAAGAAGAAGGGCTCGGGTTAAAGAGGGTGCAGGGGGGCTCCGAAGAAGCCTTATACGCGTCGCGACTCATAAATCCCGCGTAGGCTCTATAAGCAAGAATGTGGTCGGGTCGCCGGTGAGGTGATCCCTGAAAGGTCATGCGTTTCTTCTGATGAGAAATGACGTAGGGAGACGATAGGGAAGGGGGCGGGGCCATGGAGAAAAGCAAGTCAGAACGGCCGGAGGCTTCATAGGGAGGCTTGACTTGTCTATCTGTAAATAGGGAATGAGTAACAGACACTGGGGAAGTATCGCTCATAAACGCCGGAATGACATGGAAGTTCAAAAAAGAAACTGGCTAGGAAAAGGGACTCGGGAGAAGATGCCATAAAGGGGCGGGAGGGAGTTCATGTTTTACCTGTTGGGGGTCGACCCCCCAAGTAGCGGATTCCTAGAAAAGATGAAGTCCGAAAGATTACTGGAGACCCTAACTTCGAAGCTTTATTGAGCTAACTCTTTGAGGGCGACTAGAAGTAGATATCACCTAAGTATCTAAGAAGGGGGGAAGGGAGTTAGCCTGGGTGGCTCTGACTAGGGTGATCCCTATTCTAGGCCGGGGCCTTTTCGTGAAATCATTAATTTCGGGTATAGGCTGCGAGCGAAAAGAGAGGGGCGTCACATGGCTGATAGGTAAAACAGTCCAGATGGCCCGACATCGGGTTACAGAAGACACTAGAACAAAAAAATAAATAAAAAAAAAAAAAAAAAAAGAAAAAAAAAAAAAAAAAAAAAAAAAAAAAGTTGTCTCAAAAGAGGGATCTAAAGAAGGGCTTAAAAAGAAACAACCGGAACGTCCTTCACAGTCCGGAAAAGGGAATTACCTGAAGCGCGGGCGTGGGCGCGGAAGCTTGTGGGGTTGTGCCGGAAGGGAGCTAACCAAAATTGCCAGGAGCTCTTCAAAAAAACGTCCGGAACAAAGGGAAGCCTCAGGAAGAAGAGTCGACCGATTCCACTCATCTGCATAAGGCCAATCGCCTCTGCAAAGGCGAGCAAAAAGACTCTAGGAGAGGATTTACATCATAGTAAAAAAAAACGACGCTCAGGAGACAGGAGTTGATAGGAGGATATCTCTCAAAAAACCGGATATAGAGACGAGCAACTATCTCGAGAGGGGGTGTGGAGTGAATCACAGTGAGCGGAGGGCTCGCCGGGAAGGTGAGGTAAAGGGCAGTCGTGGATCAGGGAGGGTAAAGAGATCTCTTAGCAAGGGGACGCGGACTTTGTCCTTCAAAGAGGGTTGCGCTTCTCAGGTGTCCGCAGTTAGGAGAAAAGGCTACAAGATTGGACTCCGGAGAGAAAAAAAAAAGCTATAGAGATTAGGTCTCCATCATCTAACTTCTTCCACGAGTCTTTTGGGCAGAGGGAAAAACAAGAACGGAAAGATCTTCCGACGAAACCGATTTTACAGCAATTTGATCCTAATGGGGGGTATTCTTAATGGGGGGAAGCAGAGGGGACATTGCCCCAAACTTTATTCCAGATCACCTGTAAAAGCGTAACGCTCTCGGAGATTCACGGTCGTAATCAATAAAAGGTGGCAATCAAGAGAATCCGCTCCTCTTAAACCGAAAGAGGAGATAAGACGATATTTGGAAAACGTGCGGGAAGCATGTATTCCTGGATCTTCTATGGCCTAGAGCAAATAAGCTGGGTCATCGGGGGTCACAAACTGTCGGAGAAAAAAGGCTTATTCGAGCGGGGGTCTCTCCTTGCGGGAGTCTATAGGGGCGGCGTCGACTTCCCGAAAAAAAAGAAAAAGAGCAAAAAAAAAGGAAAACCATGTACATCGGAAACAGTAAGACTCCGTGAGCCAAGTCTTGAAAAGAAATTGAGGGGAAAGAACTCATAGTACATAACTGCGAGGGCCCGGCGATGAGCGTGATCCCGAAGAAAAAGTCCAAGAAGTTAAACCTAGTTAGCAGGGAGAAACAGCAGACGCCGGGTCATTCTAAGATGCCGCCGGGACACGGGGGAAAAAGGAGAGGGAGACAAGGTGAAATAGGTTAAGGGAACCTTATGAGCCATAATAATGAAGGAACGTACGGGGTTAACCGTATAGAAGAGAAACAGAAGAATGATGGAACCTACGGTTAGGGAGGTTCTTCGGTAAGCCTCTACTGACTTGCGCAGGCAACCCATTGAGGGGAACCAGTCGCAAACGGGAAAAAAAAAAGACTTCATCGCGGCAGACTTTCCTAAAGGTTTTTGGTATTGCCCAAGTGTGCTGGGACAAATTGTCTTCGTAGGTTGCCGGAGCCCGAAGAAGAAGAACAACAATAGAATACACATAACCGACTACCAAAGCACTAATCTGGAACTCGGGGGGTCATAGGGGGGAAGTACATGGGTGTGGAGAGGGGGGGGGCAGATGACTCTCTTGTTCGGAGGGGAGCCGGGTTAGAAGCGCCTTCGGTGGCGGCTGCTCACCTCCTTGTACTGGGCCACTGCTCTAATCTCTACAGATAGGAAAAGAGAAACGGGAGAGAAATGAATCGTGAGAACCGGGGACAGTCCGACGTGATCTTTATAGAGGAATAAGAAGTTTCAAGTAAAGAAGCTCAACGCTACCAAGGACAGTTCGTCAAACGGATATGCTACCTCAAACTGATGTCAAGAAGACTCTAAGGGTACTTGATGAACTGCCGGAGGGCCCTATACCATTGCTACGTCTTAAAGAAAGCCGACTCAAACCCTCGAGAAAAGGGGGGGGGAGAACTTCTAAAAGAAAAAACTGGGGACACCATCGGGCTACTCAAGAACTATCAGGTCTGCCAATAACTTCAGGGTCTCATTAACAGAGACGGCAAACTCGTAGATTTTTGAATATCTTCGAATCAACACTTCCCACCTCTGAAAACCCACCCCCTTCGGAGAATATCACTCTCGGAAGGGTATGTGAAGAAGACTTCAAAGGACGAAGATTGGTACCTTTAGTAACGGCGAGTCATCTTAATGAGACCGGACAAAACACTTTGCGCTGATTATTCTCCTCGAAAGGGGGAGGGAAAAAGTTTATAAAGGGAATGAAAACGGGAAAACGCCAAAAGTGACCTTGCTCCATCTCTGGGGGACCGTAAGTAGGAAAAAATATCGTAAGGACAGGACTGAGGGGGAACGGAAGAACAGGAACATAAGAAATTCAGATCGGGTGATGATATTTAGTCCTTGAGTGGCCCCATCAGGTCCGCCACCTCTAGATCGAAGAAAATGTTGAGGCACGGGAGCATTCGGAATTCAGCTAAACGAATATACATAGCTGGGGCAACAGTCTGCCGCTACTTGGGAATTTATCAGGCAAAAAACAAGGGGAAAAAACCTATCATCAGGAGACCCTCTTCAGTAGAGGGGGAGAATCAACCTAGACCACCTGTGGGGGAGACTGCATCAGAAACTCGGTATACAGAGGAGAGGAGCTATAGACCCTACTAAGGAGTAGAGGGGACGGACCATGTCGAAAACCTCGAGGGCAGGTTCAGAATTAAAAGAGAAAGAGGAAGGGAAGACTAAAGATAACTTAGGAGGGAATGCCCGGAACTTTTTCTTGTCTCGAGACGAGTAGAACGCTTCAAGCTCGTGAAAGGAAAGGGGAGCCCCTGTTTCCAAAACAAGACAACCGAAGTGGGAAACAGTCCGGACAAATCACTTGGAAGAGGAAATCTTCACCCAACGCTTGGATTCTAGTGAGTGTTCTTATTCGCCGGGCAACCACAATCATTCGCTCTAAACTTCTGGGTCAGCTCCTGGCTAGGGAACATTGTGAACAGAATGACGCACTACTTAGCTAAGGGAAATAAGAGATCTCAGAAGAATCCCTCCGTACCTAGAAGTTCCACAAGGTTTTTGCAACCATTATCGCCCCACTCTGAAAAGAAATAAATATCTTAAGGAGTTCCTCGACAAGGGGAAGTGGAGTTCGATAGAAGAGGCGCTTCACCTCGCTACTTTAATATCGCGAGTGCTATGTCATTGCTATTACACGGGAAAGGGGGGAAGAGAGGTTGCCGCTAGAAGGGGATTCACTATCGCGCGGGTTAAAATCCTCCAAAGGTAATTTCTCATAGGCTCAAGGAGAAGATGAGGGAGAGAGGGAGAAGAATCTAAGGCAACTATCAGAGCTCAACAACAATGAGGGGAGGAGAGATACTGTCTGAAGGGCTCAGGCGTCTCAGAAGAATTGTAGGGTTGCTCGTTAATTGAGGGGCCTTGGTATAATCGACGACGGTCGCATATTCCCGGGAGCATTAGCGAGGGGTCGAAATTAGATGGTCAATCGAAGAGATCACCCTCAGAAGTAGGGGAAGCCTACTGGGGGGGACAAAAGCAATAGTAGTGACCTAACTCAGTCGCCGGGGTGAATTAGGACGATTGAGACTTGATATTTGTTTGAGGGAAGGGTTAACAATAAGGTGTAACAGAAAGCATGACTTGATTCTATGCTATCTTAGGAAAGGAAAGAGAAGGGGATCTAAAAGAAGGGATTGTCCTCTGAAGGAGATTTACTAAAAGGAACGTCTCGAGGGGTGGGTGGAGGGCTCAGCAACATAGTCTCTCACAAGAGAGGGGGGGTAACCAAAAGTTCTTCCCTATTATATGAATTGCAGGTCAAGAGAGGTGGGGGGAGGGTGTGGGCTTGGAATCTGGTTCCTCGTCGCTCGAGTTACGGGGAAGGAATCATATCGCCCGAAAGGGGAAGGTGAGGCGAAACCAGAAATATCCTCTCTTCCATACCTCGGGGTTTTCTCAGTAGCTTGGCAGAGTGTCTTAAAGGGAGGGGAACGAGACTCAGGGAGTAGATTTTCAAAAAAAAAGGAAATATAAATAGGTCGCGCGGGGTCCAGATGGGAAAAGCCAATCGTGAGAAAAAACGTTTGATCTAAGAGGGTCGAGCAGGACTTAAAAGGGACGATTCTGTAAGGCCACACTGTGCGAAAAGGAGGAGTCCAAGGGGTTTCAGAGGTTCTCAAAAAAGGTAGGAAAGCAGGAGAGCAGCGCACCAGGTCTCACCCCGCTCTACCACTGGGGTTCCCGATCGCATATTCCAAGACCGGGAAGACCAGGCAAAAATTGGGCGCGCGAAGCCTTCGGTTAGGGACATCTGCTTTCATCGGTCAGCCTACCTAACTCCTTAGACGGGGGCTCTTAGAAGGGAAGAACTCTATTCTAGAAAATGGAGGGGAAAGCAAGGCAGAAAGGTCGGAATGCTGACGCGGAGTAGAACTTTCCCCACAGAACAGGGGAGAAAATACTGGAGTAGGGGATTTCTTTTTCGAGAAATCCGAAGGGCAAATCAGGGACCAATAGGGGGAACTGCTCGCATTTCAGGACTTCTTCGGGGAAAGTCCTTAGGAAGTGGGGTGGGAGAGGGGGTACTATTCTTCAGACAATGAGTGCTGACCTACGGGTTCGGGGGAAAATGGTTGCCAGGCACAGAAGGATCTTGCATGTAGACCGATCGGCGGAGGAACGGACCGGGCGGTGGGTGGAGAAAATTGTGGGGAGTCTCGCACCTCTCGTGGGGTGCGAGATGGAGGGTTCAAATACAATCTTTCCGAAAATGGAGAGGGGGGACCCCAGGGATAAAAGGAGAGGTATGCGGCGATAAGTGGACGTTGTGGAGGGACGCATCGGCTTTTGACGAACTTTAGAAGTTGTGCCCCGCGAAAAAGGGAGAGGGCAAGGGGGAAAAAGAGCGGAGAAAAAAGGGTTTTGGTGGTGTTGGTGGTCATTCACCAGCGGCGTTTCACCGTGGAGGGTCAGAGAGAATTCGGGGGGAAACATCCCTAGATCGGGATTAGATCCTTAGAGGATGACCGGAGGGGGCAAATGAACGAGAGACGCCTGATGAAGAATTTCATCAAGTGTCAGGGAAAGGGCTCACCCCTAAAGGATATTACCAATATAAAAAAAAACAACCGGAAGTAGTGGGGTGGGAGTGAGTCGGTATCTGGGGGGGGTTGGCAGAGTCAAGGAGGCAGCTTACTAATAAAATTTTTTTCCGCGAAGCAAAGGGAGTCCGAAGGAAAAAAAAATCCTCTCTACATCGACGCTATCCTGTGTCTCTTGACGGGGGGACCAACGGGTGTTATAGCCTGCACGGACCGGCAAGGGGAATCTAACGCGGGAGGGAAAAAGAGACGCCTACCCCCTGGGGCGGGCCTGTGGGTTCCTTTCCTTGTTGACTGGATTTAGGGCTCCCGACGACGTTTAGCCCGAGACACTCACAGAGGCTGAACCTCTGCTGTCACACTTGACCTGAGGAGGCACTATTTACGTCAGACTGGTGGGGGGGGGGGGGGGGGGGGGGGGGGGGTGGGGGGGGGGGAGAGGAATCGTGGAAGGGGGGAAGAAATCCCCCGGGTCGATTTTCTCGGAGGGGGGGGGATAGACGTCTCTCACTGGAAAATCTTCTATTTCTGACACCGCCACGCTTCAGGGGGGAAACGGGTTCAGGCGCTGTGACGGAGCGGGGGAAAGAACGTGGGGCGGAAGAGGCTGGGGGTCGAGGATAGGGTATCAGTATACTCGTTCAGGGGGCCCCACCCAAGCTACTACTCCTTTCTGCCGGGAGACGAGTGGGGCCTAGGGAGCAGGCATAAGAAGGCAAACGTTACTGCATATTCCTGCCCCTCCTGGGAAGGATAAGTCTGGAAACGCTTTTATGCACAGCGTAGGGGGGCGATCCAAAGGAAAAAAAAAAAAGTGGCAGAAAGGAGAGTTCGAGTAGACGCCAGATCCTACGCTAAGAAAGGGGAGACTCTGACCGTGGGGATGAGATGTCATCATTTGTTCAAACATGGGGGGGGAGAGGGGTATGGAGGCAGAAAACTCGATGAACACAGTCCCATGAGGGAGTGCAAGCGCCAGGGATACAGTGGAACTCCAAGCACCAGGCCTCCAGGCCGTTAGAAAAGGAGGAGAGGCGGAAAAACAAAAAAAAAAAAAAAAAAAAGGTGGAAACGGAGAATCAATTGTGTTGGCAGGGATAAGCTCCGGAATTTCGCATCAGAGAGGAAAGAGGGAGCTTAAAAGTCCGGGAACAATCTCCGTCGAGGGACACTAATCGGAAGGCTCCTCCTCCTTGCTCATTAGAACGCGCGGGAGAGCCATGTTCTAAATAACAAGGAAAAAACCCAAAGCGCCGTATACCTGGACTCAGTTGCATCGGAAAAGGAACACAACAAGGCGGAGGGAAGGATATAAGACTCGAGCCCAGGGCCTCGAGAGGGTGGTTTTCATTAAAAATGTCGACATGCTCTATAAGAGAAGGGCTCGCGATATCTCGGAAGTTCCCGTAACTCCGGATTAGGGAACAGATATAGGGTATTCTTTTACACAGAGGGTAAGCAATCTCGGGATCGCTCACTCGATGGTTTCCTTAATAGAAGGTCACTGACAAAACATTTTCTCTCGGAAAAAAATTCAGTAAGACTTCAGGTCAGAAGGGGGAGGAGGAATAATGGGGGAATTGAGTTACTTATCTCCGGGTTGCTGGTCTTGGGCAGCTAAACGCATGGGACTCCCTTCTGGTGAGGAGAGGTATGGGCCTCAGATGGATGAGTGCCCCACTGCCTTCATAAAACTTTGAAAGACAGGCAGGAATCTCTGAGAGAGGATTCACGGTGTAAAAGCTACTGATTCTTCAAGCCAAAAGGAGGACCACTTCCCTACTTATCACAAATAGAGGAACCTCAAAGAGCTTGTGAAACGCGGCGCAGTCATAGGGGAGGGGAACGTTGGACTTGTCTCTATCCAGAGGTATATCACCGTGAGTATTAGGGGGGGAATAGATTTTAGTCGGAGGTCGGGCCTTCCCGAGGGGGTGGTGGGGGAGGGGGGGAAAGGAGTGGAAGGGAAGGTAGGGGTAGAGGGGGGAGAGGGGAGAGGGAAGGAGGTGGGGAGAGGGGAAGGGGGGGGAGGGGAGTAGGAAGGGTGAGGGGAGGGGGGGAAGGGGGAGTGGGAGAGAGGGAGGGAAGAGGGGGGTGGGGAGGGGGGGGGGGGATGGGGGGGTAAGGAGGAGGGGGGGGGCGGGGGGGAGGGGGAAGGGGGGGATTGGAAAGAGGGGGGGTATGGGGGAGAAAGAGAGAGGAGAGGAGAGGGGGGGGGGAGGGGTGGAGAGTAAAAATAGATGGGTGGGGGGTTAGGAAGGGGCGAGGAGGCAGAATCAGTAGTCTATACTTTCCGAGTGGGGAGGAGGGGGGTCAGAGGAAGGCGGGGAAAAAAGCCCAGAAGATGCTACAAAGGTCCACCCTGAAACAAAAAACGACAGTAAAGCATTATCCTTCCGAGCAGACCCGAGTTGCCAGGTGGGATATCCCGTGGTAAAGGGTAGGAGACTGAAGGGAGTACGAACTGCTCTCCTTAAAGATAACGGAGAAAGCTGGGGAAGAGGGCGCATTCCCAGGAACAGTCGACGTCCATAGTAGACCGGGGCCCTTTGCAATTCTAATAAACACCTTTACGAAGGTAAATCTTGAGGTAAGAAACACAGAAGGGGGAAAACGGGGGGAAATAACCATCACCCGATCTGAAGAGAAACAAGTTTGGAGGGAAGATACTAAAAACTCGTTTCGGGAGGCTACAGAGCCTCCAGGAATTCGGGGAGAAAGAGGAAAAATTTATGAAATCTCAACCGCAGAGAAAAGGGATCTCCTATTTTCATGGGGTTTGAATTACCAGCCGGAGGGGTTGCCAGGAAAAAAACGGAGTGAACTTACTACTTATATAACAAAAAGAGCCCACGCTCTGAAATAGCCTAGAAGCACAACGGAGAAGAAACGAATAATGGGGCTTTTTCTTCATTTCATGTTATCCGTTTGACAAGGATTGAGACATGAGGGGAAGCAAGGTGAGCAATTCAGGAAGGCTTCAAAAGGGCAAAAAGGAGCTCACTGGGGTCAATCACACCTCGATTCGATGATCATCCGCTAGACAAGTAAGAAACTTTTAACGAACGCTTCTTTAGAGAGAAAAGTCCTTCCATTATCCCCTCAGAGGGAAATAATCGTTCTTATACCATGAGGGGAATCATTCGATGCGCGAACCCAAAAGAAATAAATAAAAAAATTAAAAAGAGCTCGACAAATATAAGAGTGACCAGGCGTGGAAAAAACCCAAAGAGCCATGGACGGGATGGCCTGTCCATCTCGTCGAACCCCCTATCCAGTGCTCGAGCTCAAAAAAACACTGGGGTAACCTGCAGGGGATCGGGATTCTCTTCGCATTTTCCAGAAGCGATTTGATCAAGACTGCTCTAAGGAAAAGGGAAACCGAGGGAGTCGGGGTGTCCGAAGAAGGCGACCAAGAGCACACCCTACCACCAGCGCTTCAGGACTGAAAGGAAAAAAGAAAAAGAAAGACGAAAAGATCTCAAATGCGCCTCTCAGAAAATTCCTCATTGGGGACGGAAGGGGCCAAAGGAAGACCAGGACAGAACCTAAGACATACCGGGGGGGGGGAGGGCTGGGACTGCGCGGACTGTTCTTGAAAAGAAAATTTATGACTTACGGTCATTCCCCTTTTACAATACCGGCCAGGAAAGGGAGGAAATCTGTACATCGCGGGCTGCGTAGAGGGAACACGTTGAGCGAGGGGAGGGCCAAGAAACGCAGAGAGTACGGTCGGTGAGAGAGCTTGAAGACCGTGATTGGCCGAAAGCATGTCAGGTCAATTTAAAAGGGCAAGGGGTAAACTGATCAAAGGATAAGAAAAAGCTCTACGAAAGAAAAAAACTAGTTTCAAACTACAAGTTGCCCTCCTTTCTTGAGGTACAAAAGTTATAAGGAATCCAAGCCCTCGGAACTCGGAGAAAAGGGCTAATCGAGTCAACCATGAGGTACAAGACTTTTTAGAGAAGAGGCAAAGTGGTCTCCTCTTGTATTTCATCAGAGGCGCGTGAGCCAAGCGACTCCCCGTTAATTAGTGATCGACCAAATATCCCGACACCCAAGAAATCTCTGAGATAAAAACGCGGAAGGAATAGGATAAGTAGTGGAGTACTTTTTACATCGAACAATCTTGGGCAGGAGTCACTAGGAAGCCTGCCAAGCTCATGCTAAGAGGGGAGGCTAAAATACCACCACGAACCACCGAGATTACCGGACCCGTCTGAGCCTAGGAGAATGAGGGCGGACCAAACAGAAAAAGGGGGAGATGAAAATGCGTCATGATCCTTCCACAAGAGAAGTTAGAAAACCGATTCAGAAGGACGGGGAACGATTCCTTAAAGGGAAAAGAGGGGAGCATGCAAAGAAGATCTTCATAAGATCGCCGGACAACATTCCAGAAGAAATCCGCCTTAAGTCCTAACAATTGGTATTTCAGGTCGAGAAACAAACATAAAAAATCGAAAATACTTACCGGAGGTCCTTAAGAAAAAGGGGGGGTAGTCGAAGTCGTTCGTGTGTACCCCTGAAGTCACTTGACTCGAGGGCCTCTTTCGGGACGGGAAACTCGAATGAAGAAAAGGGCCGGAAGAAAAACTGTGGGGGCCCCCTGAAGTAAGTGCACGTCGCAGCATAAAGTTTGTACTCACTTTCTCAGGAGCGCAACTCGTCTGAAAACTACGAAGGAGCAAAAACGATGGAAGAGCTCAAAGGAAAACACAAAAGGTATGGGGGGGGGGTAATGAAAAAAGTAATATTTCTTGCCTGAAGCACTCTGCTCCCACGAAGGTATTGATTAATGTTCTAAGATGAAAGGGAGTGTCACGGGGAGAGAGGAGACTTCTCTTGAATAAAAAAGACCATTATGAACGGTCGCCTATACTTGGGAGAATTTCGCGACGAATAGCCTACAAGTTCGGTGTTAAGAGCTTTTTAACTCCCTGCAGGGAGAGTCGCGCTGTCATCTCCTGGGGGAAGAAGCGGACGATCGATTGTCGAGTGAGGTCGGGACGTGAAAGAAGAAAATTGGGGGCTTAGTACAGGAATTCTCGTTCTGGAAAGGAAAAAAGGACGATCTGAAGCGAATTTAGAGTGAATTATACCCCAGGGGCCCTCGGAAGGGGGAAAGAAAAATTTACAAGACGTTTCGAGGAAGAGGGAGTTTTACCGGCAATCCGAAGACTACACGTAGGAGCCACTGGAGAGTGGGTTCCCGGCCTACTCGTCGGGCCTCGGATCTGAGGGATAAGCTGAAGGGGGCACGAGGTCGGGTTTTTCACGAACGGAAAATGGTAACTCCAGAATCCATCTAAATCATTCAAAGAGGACCGAAATCTACGCAGGCAAACTCGGTGCGGAGGGGACAAGAAGCCAAAACTGGGGAGAAAGGGACCGGGCCAATCCGCGAATTAAAAGGACTCGTTGTGGGGCTCTACCTCAGATTGACTGTTTGGGGGAGGAGAGGGTCGTCGCCTGAATTCCCAAGGTATGAGGATTGGGGGGGGATACTCGGCGGCTGAGAAAAGGTGAAAACGAACAGGCAAAAAACGGCCAAGTAACTTAGAATCGGTTGCGGTCTCTTGTGGACTTCTCCGGGAAGGAGATCTTTCTTCCTCGGAGGTAGCAGGGGGGAGGGTTAAAAGATGATCGGCAAAAAAACGGGTGGAAAAAACAGAATATGGATTCAGGGATTATGCATTCTCGGGGAGAAAGTCTCCCTAATGTGGTTGGGTGGGGGGGGGGGTGGGGGGGGGGGGGGTTGGGGGGCGGGTTGGGACAGATCTTCATATGCCCAACCCTGCTGGCCCTCCAACGCGACTTCCTTCTCAAACTCTAAGACCTAGGACAGATCTGGGCGTGCAAAAGAAAAAAAAGCGCAGGGGAAAAAACGTAAAGAGGCTGGAGGGACCGTCCTTCGCTGTAGCTTGATTCTCAGAAGGTCGGAACCTCCCTTGCCAAGGCACGGACTTTACTGCACCCTCGTTTCACTCACTGAGAGCCATCAAACGGGGGGGGAAAACCAAATTGGGGTCTGGGGGAAAAACTCGAATACCTCCCAGTTCATCCCTGGCAACTAGTACCTTTTCCGGACGAAGTCACTTCCCGGAGATAGTACGCAAGAATTTTGTCCTCGAGACTACGGGGACGGACGGTGGGGGAGGAATTGAAGGGGGCTTCCGACCATCTGTGAAGGAAGACGATACTAGCTTGAACTTGTGGTCCGTCCGGAAAAAATAGATTTGGGTCTCCATTCGCAACGAGGCTGGGAGGAAAACGAGTGGGGTGACACCTTTGGTTTCTAGGGATGGGGGGATCGCGGGTTGTGCTCAGAGGGCGTTCACAGAAGCCGTGAACCGGAGGCGGACAAAGACGCGCTCAAAGATTTTCAAAAGTGACACGGAGAGGGGCAGGTAGGACAGGTTGTGTCGGGCTCTCTCCGAAGGGTGGCGGAGGGGGCAGCTCGATGGGTCACCTCTTGAGATCATGATGAGTTATAACAGAACTTCCCCCCAAAGTCGGAAGACTGGGGGGGGGGAATTATAGGGGGGCAGAGGGGGGGGAAGGAAAAACTCTGAGAAAAAAGGATGGATGGAGAATGAGCTCCGTGAGTCTAGCCAGGAAAGTGGGTATACTGACAGACCTACTGAGCTAAAGAAATGTAAAGAAGTATCCTGGTAACGGTGACACGGGGGAGAAAAAGCAAGGAAAAACAATAGACCGGGTCTTGTTACAGTTTGGGACGGGCCGAGAATGTGTAGGGAGGATCTGGGGTCGGAAAAGGTATAGAAGAACAAATAACCAGGGGTTGTCCTCCAACTGGAAGGGGGAGTCAACCAAACAGACCTCTCTAGGACGCCTCTAATCCACTGCTACGGGGGCTTGGGGGGGGACCATGGGTCCTTGGTCTAAGTGCCTCTTAATTGGCTAGGGGAGGAAATCGACCTAAAGAGTTCTTATCGCAAAGAATCCCTGTGGGGAAAAAATCGAAGGATGCCCCGGGGGAATGTTCATGACTCTTCTGTTGGGATTGCCTCATCCAAGGGGGAAAATGTCCAGATTCAGCGGAAAGTTCTTAAAAAGAACTGCAGGAAAGGAAAACAGGGCTTGAATTTACCGGAAGGAGGGGGGCTCTCGCCAGACGACATGCTTTATCGGAGACAAAGGGAGAGGGTCGGGAAAAGGCGCGGGATAGAAAAAAATCGATTATGGGAAATGCTCTTGATCCGAAAAAAGCTCGCGTCGTGCCTCTTCTTGTAAGGGAGGGGGGGTTAAGGCGTGTAAAGGGATACCGGGGTCAAACTCATAGAAGGTAGGAGTCAGGCGCCGGAAGAATCCTCATGGTGCCAAAGAAGGCTAACTTCAGGACCGACGAGGTTCTTCCTCTTCTCTAAGGGAAAGCGAGCTAAGAGGGCTTAAGAAAGTGAACCCGGGCAAAGCGAGAGGTGAAAAACTCGTGTAGGGAAAGGCTAGTTTTATCCCCTAAGGTCCGGAAGGGGGCGCTGGCGTGGTACGCAGGAAAGTCGACTGAGCTACGGGAATAGCAAGGAATAAGAGGGTAACGGCTGATAAGGGAAATAATTTGTTCCACGGGTCTCGGTGGAGAAAGCGCGTCAATAGATCTACCCCCTAGTCAACATGCGGAGGGGAAACACCCGCCGGGGGAGGGTCTTGAAAAAAAAACGAAAAAAGGCCTGAAGCATCGACTTCGAGGAATCAGTCCTCGATGTCTGCGGTGGTTGCAGACTTAGAAAGGAAAAGGGTGGGGGGACCTAAGAAAAACAGGCGAATTAAAAAAAAATCCAGAGATAAAGTACAAACCAGGGTGCCTGGCCAAGACACCCGAGAGACTAGTATGAAACTTCCCTAGTCACATAAAGCGGGGGGAAGGAGTCCGAAGGACCGCTCGGGAATCGATCAGGGAAAAAGGCAAAAAAACTCGAGAACGCTTTTAGACGCTTC
>Ga0179593_1367058_pt1 | contig 16838 bp, 19 predicted proteins | sample CZODoug2_1_08_16_FD_185931 | JGI IMG/M metagenome (GOLD analysis project Ga0179593, IMG submission 185931) | Vadose zone soil fungal communities from Angelo Coast Range Reserve, California, USA - CZODoug2_1_08_16fungal (PacBio error correction) | ecosystem: Environmental > Terrestrial > Soil >...
TCTGAACTCCCCACCGTGGCCCAGAACAGGAGCCAACACGCCTGGGGAGGTTTAGGATGGTCGACAAACCAGGGACAACTCTCGCAGTCTGAGAGGGATCCTCTCAAGGCTTCGCTAAACATTCACGGCCGCATGGGTCTCACGGGCACGGGAAGGCACCCTTCGGGGGTGCACGGGACACGGAACGTGAATAGAGAAACAACGAATTGCACAACCGCGACACAAGGGGCGAAAGTGCATGTTTGTTTTAGGGGGTGACCAAAAACCGCGAATGTGATGGAACATTACACGAAATTTAGTCACGAGGGGAAGAAGGCAAAAAAAAGGGTTCCACAGCGAAGGTAGAACAGATCCCGGGGTGAACGGCCGAACTTTAATGGGGGGGGGATTGAAAGCTTCTCGAAAGGCTCAAGAAGCGGGAGACACAGAAAAAACTGAATCAGAAAGGACGAAGAGGGCACTAAAGGGGATAAAGACGGGTAATGGACAACGGGGGCCGAGGGCGGGACGAGGAACGTTGGAGTAAGAGAACGCAAAAAATGGGGCAAAACACAACGGGGAATAAAAAATCAGTCCAAAGGTGGGTGGGAAAAAACAAGGTACAAGGCCACGTTCACGTGAGGGAAAATAGGAGGTGCGAGTAGTCCAGGGGGGCTTTCAGGTAGCGAAGGGACAAAGAAAACCCGAAAAACGATTCTGCGAACGCCTATGCAAGGGGGTCATAAAAGGCCAAAGTCGCCAATTGGGAGAGTCGGGAAAATTACAGGCAACTAAACAACGTCCTTAGGAACGCCCGATTGGATGGAAAGGATGCAAGACAGTTCACCAACGCCTTGCCAAGAAGTAATGGCCCCCGCTTGAAACCCCGGAAAGAGGGGATTCGCCAAAAAAAAGGACCCAAACAGACAGAAAAAAGTGTGGGCCGGGAAGGAAAAGACCTCCGAAGGAAACTTGAAAAAAAAAAAAAAATAACGGGTTAACCTCCTGGCGAAAAACGACAATGCAGAAAAGCACTTCTGGTTGATAGTCGAGAAACAAAACAAAGGGGGGACGCAAGGGGGTCACCGAAGAAGAACGAGGATGATGAAGATGAAGAGGGGGCATCCAAAGGGAGAATGAATCCTTGTACTTTCAGGGGGAGACGACTTGAGACAAATGAGGAAGAATTGGGGGGGGGGGGGGTTAAACAAAAGAAATACATAAAAGGGGTGTACGAGAATGCCTCGAATCGAGTGTTTACACCGAAAAATACGGGTAGAGGATCGGCGCAGGGGGCAATGGAACTGTGGCGCTGAAGATGGCCAAGCTAAAAAAAGGTCAGGGGAGGGGCTACAAGAAGAAATTTTAAACGTCCCCTAATTATGATTGTCCCAATGGGGGAAAAGAAAAGACAGTTGTCGCAAACATTTCGGGGGAAAAGGAGAATCGGAGGGCAATACTGCGTTTCAAAAGGGGGAGGTGGCCCAGCACACAGTAAGTGAAAAGTCATGGCATAAAGCGCCCTCAAAAACGGCTCATAAAAGAAAGAAAATTGGGGGCTGCAACAGACTCGGGTCAAAGGAAGGAGTGAACACGAGCAAGGGGTGTTTTCAGACGAGCAGGGCGAATGGTAAAGGGGGGGACCGGGACAAAATCACAAAGTTGTTTAAGGTTTACACTGGGTGGTCTACGAGGAAGACATCTGCACCAACTGGCAAGAGGCACGCAGGGAAATAGTAAAGTCCTCGTCAGCAGGAAACAACCCGGGGCACGCGAGAGGGAATTACTCACTTAGCCCAAGGAAAAAAAGGAAGTCATCTGGGTAACCAAGTCGCTGGCAAAGCGTGAATGGCGAGGGAAAGAGTGATGGGGCCAACGCTAACACAATGCGAACTCTTGGGGGAGGAGAAAGCCGGAAAGAAAAAATCGCAAAAAAAAAGAAAAGTTCGTCAACTAGTGGAAGAGGGGGGGAAGGCCAAGTTGAAAAGGATACGAAAAACCCATAGGGTGGCCGGGGCACAGCGAAGGGGTGTACGGTTGTGAAGGAGGGGGGAAAGGCTCCGGGAAGACCAGACAAAGACTTTTACAGGGGGTTTCAGGCGACAGGCGGCACTTGGTGAGGTGATTGTCCGCAAGCTGAACGGGCAGCGAGGGACCCGGGGGTGGGACAGATGGAATCGGGCAGCCGAGGGAAAGGAGGTTATCGAAGGGGGAGGGGTGCCCTCGGGTGACAAAGGAGAAAACCTAATGGTTTTATTGTCTCAACCGGAAACTAAAAAAATGCGTGAAAAAGGCTTGCCAGAAGCACCCATTTTTTGGGACTAAAAGAGCGTTGAAGGGGAAGCGTCCTTAAAGAGCAAACCGGCCCAACCTTATTGCAAGAGGATAGGGAAAAAAGGGCCGAAGGGGGACCACCTCGCAAAGCAATGACACCCGTATGGGAGAGTCGAAGAAGGAGGCTGACAGAACATATCCGGGGGGGGAAAAAAAGATTGGGGCCGGCGCTGGTCGTCCAAAGGAGGGAACGCCATGAAAAAAACCGGCTTCACAATATAAAAGGGGAAGAGTCATTGAGAGTGGCGACCAGGAACCGGACCCCGTACCTGCGCACCGTGGACAAAAGTCAGTGGGTATGGACATAGCGACAGTTCTAGTGTCGAAAAAAAGGAGGGGAAAAGTGGTATCAGGGAAAGAGGGGGTAGGACTTTTTTGGGGATGGGCCAAGGCAAATGCGGCCGCGGTGAGCCCCGGGAAAACACCATTCTGGGGATGGTTAAAGCATCCAAACGAAGACCAAAAAGTCGGTGTGTTGGGAATGAGCTTCTGCGGGACGAAAGAGAGGGGGGAGAAAGTGAAGAAAACAGAGCGTTAACAGACCTTCAATGTGCAACCGATCAGGCATTTGCGGAAGATCCCAGCGATGGATCTCTCCACAGAAGAACGACAACCAAAGACAAGGCGCAGGGCGCTCCAAAAAGGACAGCTGTAGAGCACCAGCGTTGCGCACGACGAAACGGGCAGAAACGCGAATGGCCCTCAGGGGGGAGAAAAGAACACAGGGAGGAGAGAAAAAAGAGTATATTAAATCCCTGCAAGTCGGCCGTCTGGGCTGTTCATAAAGTTGGGGTTCACAGTCCGGGAGGCGAACTTGAAAGAGGGTACGTTAACAAGAAAATTGTCTGAGTTTGAGCTCAACGATTTGGTGGAAAAAAAGAGGTCTCTTAGCAAGATGTCGCGAAACTAACTGGCGACTTAAGCCGGGCACAATGCAACCGGGAGAAGAACAGTTGGGAGTAGCATAAGTGTTTGGAGTAGGCGGGATGGAGGGCACCAAAAAATAGTGATCCACCCGGGAAAAAGGGTTCAGCTATCCAGACCACGGGTGGGTTACAAAACAACGGAATGGTTGGAGGTTGATCGGGGGGGAACAAGAAGATCGTCTGGGTCGAACAAGTTCACACAAACGGCCAAAGTGCCCGTGGCAACGCCAGAAGTAAAAAAACCCGGAAAAATCGAGGAAACTGGCTCAAGGATCCTACAATAAAGCCTAAGGGTACCATTTGCGGGATGAGTCGTGGGGGGGGACACAGGAAGGGGTGCCCAAGGGGCGTCCCGGACGTTGCCTGTCACGAGACACAAAGCACACCAAGAAGCCACGGAAGGAAAACTGGCCTGCAGTAAACCCTTTGGTGAATGGACCGCCGGGACGTACAAGGTGTCATTGGGTAGGGACAGCAACATAAAATGAGGTTGGGTTGTCGGGGGCACTTCGGAGCTAGGCGGGAGGCAGCATTCACAACCGGGGGATGGGGGGACAAAGAGGAAACGGCAAAAGGAATCCAGGATGAGACTCCCAGGGGGCGGGGGCAAGGAGAAAAAGCAGCCGTCAAAACAAGCGGCGGATACGGAGGTGGCCTTGGGCGGCGGGTTCCAAGGAGCGAATCACGCGCCGCTTCCGGGAACAACGACAAAGGTGACAACGCGGGTTTAGCAAAAAAACAAAAGGAGCGGCAAGCCGTTGAAGAAATCGGCGTAAAAGGGGGGTACACCCGGAAAGGTTTCCCACAGGGAAAAAGCCAGCAGAAACGAATCGGCGAAGAAAAAAACCACCGTGCAAATCGGCGCAAGGGAACAGACTGCCAAGCCCACAAAGGGGGGGGGGATGTCACAAGAAAAGGGACGATGGGACAAACAAGAAAAAAATGGCCTCGGGGGCGGTAACACCTGAAAACAGGGATTGAGGAACAAGTACTTTAACTAGGGAGAAAGAACATGAAGACTAATCAGCATCCTCTTGTTCTTCAACCAATTGGATACAGAGAAATCAGGGGGGACAAACTTGGAGTTGTGTCCCTGGCCCAGAGGTCATGCTTGGGGAATACCGCAATGCATGTCGCAAAGCCTTTGGGGAATATTGGGCGCTCAATCTAGGCCTGCCCAAAAAGACAAGCGACATTGGGGAACGCTATAAAAATGGTGGTCGTAAGGAAAAAATGGAAAAGGTCCGGGTGGATGAACAAGGTCTGACGAGAAAACGCAGTTGGATGATTAGTAAAAAGGGCCACTGTTGTCCAGGAACAAAATCGGGCCCGGAGACCACAGTGGGAAAGGCCACCCTACAAGGGGGGGAGGGGACCCAAGTGACATACTCGAAAAAATCGTGAAGAAGCTGAAAAAGAAAAAAAAAAAGAACGCGGGGTCACAAAGCACCGGGAGAGGTTACGGGTCAGACACTTGCCTTCGGAGAGTGGGAAGCGGGGAAGGAACTGCCCAGAAAGATTCTGGGGGTCTTCAATGAAGGACTGAGGCCGTCCGGTAAAACTGAGTCAGAGGAAGCAAGGTCCGACGTCGAAGTTGATAAGCGCCGAAGCCTTGACACCCGGCCGGTGGGCGCAAATGCGTTCGGGAATAAGAAGCCTAGGATCAACATAGGACATGGGAAATGAGCACAAAAGCCGCCCCCTGCGAAGAAAGAAGGGCGGTTACCAGCGAACAGAAGCGCCCTATTCCAACCGATAAAAAAAAACCTAACTTATCCCAGGGGGTGACCAAATACTAATCAACAACGGTTAAAGGGTCTAAATGATTCAGGACCAAATCAATAAGCACTGTCAAGAAAGGTGATTCAGGGTGCCTATGCAAAGGAAAGGTAAGGACCGTTGGCTGGGCTGGGGACCGCGAACAATCTAACGTTGAGGATTCATAAAGACACACAAAAAGAGCCTTGCCTCTCTCAAAACCACACTTGTATTCGCGGGAGAGATATGAACGCGGGTGCGTCATTCAGAAAAGAAGACGGGCGGCCGCGGGAAAATTCGGGAAGAAAAATGTACTACGAGGAACGGTGTAAAGTTGGCCCCAATATGAACTGCACAAACACGTTGGACATTTGATCAAATTGGGGATGTTGTGACACACGCATCATCAAGTAAGGACGTTCGAGGGGACAAAGAAGGGGGGAACAAAAAAAACGAGGCTGCAAAAAAAAGAGTGAACCGTACCTTGAAATTCAGCCAATAGGGCCATACGGTCTTCGGGGTTTATTTTGATTTGAAAAAAGAATGCTTACCCAAGGCGACCCCAACAAACCAGGCCCATGCCGGCGGCCCCGGGGCATAGCATATTGTCGGGTTTGAGGGAAGAAGGGAGGTTATAAAGACGTGGAGAAAAAGAGAGCCCTACCTGTACGGTGGACAGGAAAAAACGGTCAAAGGGGGAAACAACTATCGGGGGGAGACACTTTTGAGGAAAATCAAAATGGGGGGGCGGATCGGGCGCCAGATTCCCCCGCTTACGAAAGGCGGGTATAAATCCGGCTTCCATCGTGAGGGGGAATTAAATGGTGAAAAAAGAGGGGAGTAAGGCAGTCCTGGGAATTATTTTGGGAGATGGCCGCAACTTGTGGAAAATCCATACGTGGGTGGGGGGAAGGAACGTTAACGAACGTAGTGTGGTCAACAGGAGCCTAATTTTGGGCGAGAGGTGTCCAGCCAGCCCACGAAAAGGGTTCACGCACCAACATTAAACTTCTTCGCCAGGTCACGGCGCGAGGGGCAGCATGGGGGAAAGGATTTTAGACCGTGCACACTAAGAGGCCAGGGAAGAGAGACAGATTGTTGGAAAGAGGAAACCCAGAGGGGTCATCCGCCAAGGGCTCTCTGTCCAAACACCAAAGGTGAAGAAGGGAGAATCCACGGCGCCAATGAAACGAGGGCGAGAAAATTCATCAGGACAAAGAAGATTCGGAGCAAAAGGAGGGGGGGGACTGCTCCTAAACTCAGGAGAAAAGGAACACAGGCCCTTGCCAAAACTCGTGAGACGACGCGGATAATTTCATGTGGTGTTTCGGGGTGGAAATACCCCTAAGGGGGTTCGCAGAAAACCCCAGCCAAACGACACCAAAAGGGATCAAAGGGCAAAATGGGTGAAACCACTACGGGTGTAAGTGAGACTAGTGTATTCCCAAGGGGGCTAACCGAGGAACGAGAAAAAAAAGGAGGGACAGACACACCGGACTAAAAAGCTGGAACAACGAGGTGAAAAAAAACCAAGAGACCTGGATGACGAGGGGGTACAGCCGACTGAAAAAGCGACACGGGTGGAGGGGTGGCAGAAAAGGAAAAGCAGACATATGGGCCGAACGAGGTGCCGCTGAAGCAAGGTTGTTGGAATGGGAAATAACGCACGTGCACGGGCTGGAGTTGGCGGGGCCAGGCTTTCATCCAGACGGGAAAAACAAAAACAACGGATGCTTGAAGACTGTACCGCCAAGAGGCCATTGGGCATCGGCCGGGGTACGAAAGGGGGTAAAAAAGAAAAGTCAAAAAAGACAGTCAGAAAAAGAACTTTTAAAACCGTCAAAACGAAATCGGCATGAGTCAAATGCCAACAGTGACCTCACGCTGGGGGGGAAGAAAGAACTGTCCCTGGAGAAAAACGAAAGATTTTGAAAGGGGTGGCCTGAAAAAGAAGAAAACCGGCTCAATACTCGACAAAAGGAACGTGTTGGGACGCAGGGGAAGACAATAGCTAAGGTACATTGAGACAAGACAGCCGGGGGGTCCCCGGGCACCCCTCACCGAGAAAATGTCTCAAAGAACGGGGGTGCCGGCGGGATATTACCGATTAATAACCGTTGGGGGCGAAGCAAACGTGTAACTTAAAAAAAGAGAAAGATGGAGAATTGGGAACGCAACTTTCAGCAAAAGGAGGGACTGAAAACTTCAGGGGGGATCACGTGCCCTTCAAAGTGGGTGCCGAGGTGAGATCTGGGGGATGGGTTAAGCAAAAGGTTCAACAAGACCTTAAAAAAAGGTCGATCGTATGTTGGTCCACAATAACGGTAGGAGAAGGAGGGGAAAAGGTGGGTGAAGTGGTTCGCAGGACGAGACACTTGAGAAAAGGAAGCGCACTTGATCGGTATCTTCACAGAATGGAAAATGCCGAGGGGAGGACTTGTCAGGGGGAACTTGGTGGTCATCTTTGGGGAGACAAAAAGGCAAAAGGAGGGGGATGTTCAAGGGAAAAGAAAAAAAAAAGAATTGGGATAAGAAGTTACGTAAAGGAGGGCAGCGGCCACGCACGACCAGTAACGGTACATCGTTTGCACGGCACAAAGATTCAAAAACAATGAAAAAAGAAAAAAAACGTATGTAAATAAAAGGGGTATGGTCGCAACAAGAAGATCACAGACGAGAGCTTGAAAAATAAGAGTGGTTCTACCTCACCAAAGTTGAAATTTTGGTTCCCTTCACTTGGGAAAAAAGGAAAGTAAGCTCTCTGTCAGGAACACCGATGGAAACGGCTAAGAACGTCTTCGTCGGGGAAAAGAACTTAGCACCCCGGCCAACGATTGTTCCCGTGTGAAGTAACGCGTAAGACCCAAAGGAGGGAAATGTAAAAGGTTTTAACCAAGAGGAAGGGGCAAGGGCTGAGGGATGCTAGAACAAAAGAGTCAGGGGCAACGAATCCGGGGGGAGCTAAGGCAAAAAAACGGCTACAGAATAAAAGGGGGAACCATGCCAAGACACCCGGTACGAGGCCAAACATTGGACTGCCAAACCAAAAAAAAAAAAAAAAAAAACCGCCAGTTGAAAAGAAACTTGGGGGGAAGGAAAAAACAAAGGGGTGGGAGCATCATGCCATTTTCAAAGCGAACGAACCTAAAAGACGGGCAGGTGGGGGGAAAGGGCGACGCGGCCTGGTTGGATGTGGATGGAGAAACAAATAAAATAGCCAGTGGGCGGGGGAGCAACTGAACTTGGGGAGGACAGTAGGTCTCCGGAGAAGAGGACCGCGGGGTTGCAAAGGACGAAAATATTTCAAAAAAAATGGGACGCGGAAAAAGGGGGAGAGAAAAACCCGGTGGACTTCGAAAACGAACGAAGAAAGGTAGCAAACTGGGGAGGGAACGCCCCGCAAAATTTTTGGGGTCTAACAAAAGGGGAAAGGGAAAAGGGTCAGGTGGACGAAAAAAAAAAGACCGAGCCGAAGCAAAGGAAAAAAAGACATCCGGGGAAAGATGGGGGGAAGGAAGATTGCTTGGGGCGGCAAAACGCCACCCTGTGCAAGAACGGAGGGGGGGTCCTCGAGGACCGACGAAGAAATGACAGAAAGAAACATGCCGGGTGGGGGGGAAAAAAAAATCGGGTCAAATAGAAAATTTTTGATAAAAAAAAAAAAACAAAAAAAGAAAACCGAGTTCGCAAACCTTGACGAAAAAAAAATGATCCCAAAGGGAGGAAAGGACACTTCCATTTCTGAAAGGACGGAAGTAAGGACGACAGGGAAAAAAGGTCAAAAAAAAAGGGAAACAGCATCACCAGGGATTCGTTAGTTGTCTAGTCTAACCTGGGGGGGACAACGTACGCCTGGTGACAAGAAAAAAGGGGGCGGACACGCAATGGCGTTCATGTGGAAGACAATGGTCGAAGACAAAACAGGAGCTAATGGGAACGACTCCAAAACGAACCAAAAGGGGCCAAGGTTTAGAAAACACCGGGGGGGGGTATTAGCTGTCGGGAAACGCGGTCGACAATATGGTTGTTCCTAAAACCGGAAACCGACCCAGGGAACAGGGATATGTACAACTGAAAAAACGCTGGAAAGGGGAAACTGCTTGCGCGCCAAGGAAGTAAACAGTGATTAAAAGGGGAGAACCAAAAACCAAGAGGTTTTGCAAAAAAGAACGCACCACAGGTCGCTCCGGATCAAAAAAAACTCGAAAGAGTGGTGAAGGGAAAAAACCTCTTTGAAAAAAAAAAAAAAAGGTTCAGGAAACCTAAAAAGAACGGAAACGGTGGGAAAAAAATACTAATGCCAACGCCGGGATAAGGCCTCTCTGCAAAAACAACAAGAAAGCGAAAAAAAAAAGAAGGAGAGAACCGGCGGGAAAAATCAAAGAAGGGTGAACAATGGGAAACCACGCAACGTGGTGGGAAAAAAACCAAGGGGGAGGGCGCGAAAACAACAGCAACGATGGGTGCCAGGGGGGGGGGGCCAACAAGTAGTGCGCGGGAAAAATTCCTGAACGACCAGGAGTTGGTGGTCAAAAAAGTTCATAAAAATCGACAACTGATTAAGAAAAACGCAACCGGTGGAAAGCAACCAAGGGGTGGTAGTGTTCAAGAAAGGGAAGAAAAGAGGGCCAACGTCAGGGCAAAGGCCAAAAAAAAAACCAGGGAGGGGCGAGCCCAAGGGGGGTGGGTTGAAAACGGAAAGACTGGGGGTATATTATGTTTAACAAAGGGGTCGGGGGGTGGGGTGGTTTTGGGTGCGAGGGGGGGGGGGGTGGGGGGGGGCTGGGGTGGGGGGGGGGGGGGGGGTGTGGGGGTGGTTTTTTTGGGGGGTATTGGAGATCCAAACTGGTCCTGACACCACCTCCCCCCCACGGGGGAAGTGGGTCCAGCAAACAGAGTCCGACCAAAGAACCGAGAAAGGGGGGTCACCAATCTAAAGCCTAATAACATTCCGGGTGGAGGGAAAAATGGACTCAAGAGGGGGAAAAAAGGTTGGAAAAAAGTGATCCGAGGCAAAAAAAAAGCGACCAGGATTGTAAGAAAAAATACGAGAGGGGGGGGGGGGTCTTCAAAGGGGTGGTTGGTTCTGAGGGACCGGGAAGGGGGAAGGAAACTGTCACGGGTACCGCAGAGCCCTACAGGGTCCAGATGGAATACCCTTAAACAAAAAGAACCAGAAAATCGGGAACGCGAAGGAAACATCCGAAACAGGGACAAGTTGGTTGCTCTTTTGGCGACCAGCACATCTTCCAAACGGGGACAATCAGCCACGATAGGAATCGCAAAAGAGGGTCGGAAGCACTTTGGGCAGGTCGAGACTTGCCCGAAGAGAGGGGCCCTCGGGTGAGAAAAAACAAAAAGTGTCGAAAAGAAACAAACTACAATAGAGGGGTGGGGCCCGTTTTCAGGGAATAAAGAAACAAAGGAGGGTAGGACAAGGGGTTGTAAAAGCGCCAAGAAAAGAGAAGACGGAGAGCCGAAGAAAAAAAAAATCTAAGCGAAGGGAAGCCTTCTTAAAAGGGGGAAAAAACGGGGTTTAGAAAGAAAGAAGACTAACCTGGGGGGTATCAAAACATGACAAGGGCCCGCCGTAACGGTTCAAACACAGGAAAAAACATTGGGATGTCTGGGGGAGGAGGGCGGATGAGAAGTACAATGCCAGGAATCAACATTTCAAGGAGGGTTAAATGACCAAAAAAAGCTGAAACGGAAGACAGAGAATCCAGGGTTGGGGGACGGAAGAAGTTAGTGGTGGGGGGGGTGCGGTTCGAGGTAAGGAGGGCAAAAAAAAAAAGAAGCAAAAAAAGGCGCACTCTCTTGACACAAATCTTGTTTCCGCGCAAGCCCGACAAAAGGGACACACCAAGTACTTGGTGAAAACGATCCGGGCAGGGGTGGCTTTTGGCCGCCGAGGAATTCACCAGGGGCCCAAGAGGGGTGGCAGTGTGATCAAAACGGGATTCGAGAAAAGGAGGAATTCTTGCCTGGTTCTGAACAATGTGGGAAAAAAAGGGGGGGACCGGCGCAGGGGGGACAGGGATCCAAGGTTACGGACCACAGAACAAATGGGATGTCAAATGCGGAGGGGAGCTCTCTCGTGAATCCGTCGAACATAAAAAAGGGCGCAGGGCACGGAAAACCGAAAAATGGTGGGAAGGGTGTTGCAGCAATCCTTCAGAAGAAAAGGAAGGGAAGGTCACGTGGACCACTCTGGCATTCATGCTTTACGGTAAGCAACTGGTCGGGGAAGGGGGCAGCAAGGCTCTACACCAGGAAGCCGTTTTCCAAATGGGACGGTACCTTCACAGAAGGAAAAAACTCGCTCAAAAGAGGATGACGAAAAAAAGAAGGACCCGCCCCGGCATAGGCACCAGAGACCAATTCAGCGACATGGGTTCGGATGGCAAGATCCGCGAGTAAATAACTAAATCAGTGGGAAAAAAAGAAGGAAGCGTGGAAAACCCCGTAAAAAAATGTCAAAAGGGGGGGAAATCGGTTACCCACCAAGTAAGCAGCCTCGGCTTTGGGGAGCAAGGTTGGCAGACAAAAGGTTCCAAGGGTAGGAGACAAGGAAAGGCAAGTCCGAATTCATAAGCCCTTCTTCTTACAAGGGGGAAGTAACGAGAAAAGGGGGGTATTCAGGAAAAGGCACATGAAAAAGGGACGGCGGGACATTGGAACTAGGGTAGGGGAGCGGTGAAAAAAGGTCTATCACAAGTACGTGACGTGGTCCTCGGCGCCACAAAAAGGGTTTACCCGTTGTTAGAGAAAACAATTCTGGGTCGTCAAACCCTCAAACAGAGGGGAGTCGTCACACCCTCAGGGTAACCTCCTCGGCCAGAGGGCCACGGGCGAAAATGTAAGGAATGACTGCCGATAAACGGGCGGGAAGGGAAAGACGGGTTAAGAAAAACGACGTAGGGGACCCAGCCTCCAAGGGCGCCCGGCCAAACTCTTGCGCCCATGCAAAACGGAAAATAATTCTGGGGGAACAGGTCTAGGGATGTAACTGAACCCGGGGGGGGGGGGGAAGGCCTCCAATCGAAAAAAAAAGTCAGGAAACCGGAAACGTGGACAAGGACAGAGGGTCACATTGAAGTAGACAGGACCTCCAGGGTTGACGGAACCATCACTGGCGGATCGGACTGCATCCAAAAAATTCCAGAGGGGACATAAGGGTAGAGGAAACTAATTCACAGCTCACTTCTGGTTATTGGGGACCAAACTCGGGGGCATAAATAGTTTGGTAAAAGGGGGTTAGCTGCGACCTCAGGACTCAAGGGGTGAAAACTTGGTCGTCCACATAAATTTCAACCCGGAAAAAGAAGGCGAGGGAGAGGTTGTGATGCACTCGAAAGGGGGAGGAATCACCGAATTCAAGGGTGCGTCCCACCGAAAAAAAATGGAAAAAGAAATACAATAAAACAGTAAAAACTGCTCACACGAAGGAAACACTTATCATATAACTGACCTTGTTGTCGCGTGACGAACGAGGACTACCAAAACCAGTAGCAGTGGCGACTACGGAGAAGGATTTGATAGTGCAGGACACACCCCCTCCTACAAGCGCCAGTCAGTAAGAACACTCGAGACTAAAGACTGGACACATACCAGGGGTCGAAAAGGTTGGAGAAAAGCATTCCAGATACAAGAGCTAAGCAACGATGGAAGTTAGGTACCGTAGAAAGAGGGACAGTCTAGGAGAACAGAGAGGGTCTGGACAACACTTTATTGAGCCTGTGTGCGAAGGCCGAAAGGCAAATGCACACCGAGCAAAAAAACAAAACAAGGAGGGAGAAAGAGAGAGGTCTCAAAACCGCAAAGAAAAAGCACAAAAGAACCAGCTGCTTGAAGAGGGAAGGTCGTGCCGCTGCGACCCAAAGGAAAAGGCGCCTTGTCGTGCACCCACACGAAGCAAAACAAAGCAAAAAAGCGAAAACGGGGAGCCTTGAGGTTAAAAGGTGGCCAAAGGAGAACCTTAGGACGTTGTCGTCTGATCTGTAAGTGAAATGCGGGAAATGAGTACAAAAGCGTGCGCTGGGAGGGGACAGGGACATACACTCCACGAGGGAGAAGCCAAAAATAGAGCGAGGGGGACACAGAAAAAGAGGACGGGCCACTGCTCATGTAATCGTGGAGTCGGGACACGAAACAACGATAACTCCTCCCAAAAAGGGTACACAGAAAAGGGATCAGGATATGGATACTGAAAGGTAGAAAGTCAACGGGTGCAAAAAAAAAAAACTAAACGTAGAAATCACGGAATATGGGGACAAGACAGTGAAACACGGTGACGAAAAAGATAATTGGGTGGCTAACGGGAACAGATGGGAAAAAAAGAGGAAACACTGCCAAAGTGAGTTCATGTTTGCGCCAGGGGGGGGGGATCGCGAGGGGTGCGGAAAAAAGGGGACAAATCAGTGAAAAAGGTGGAGTAACTCAGAGTAGGGGGTGACGACAAGAAGACGTCCTCGGTGTAGGAAAAAAACACGGGGGACACAGTCATAGTGTTAGGGGCTTCATCATCGAGAACATGAACATCCTCCGGTGCGTAACGTGAGAAGGAAAATACCGACTGCGCGTCAGAAAAAAAAAGAGACATGTGGGGCTCTCTAGCGAGGAAAGATGGAATGGGGAGGTAGAGTTCAAAAGATGGTGAAAGAAAGCAAGTACAAGAAGTGATGTGTGACACTACAAGTTAAAGGAGACAGCCGACAAAGGGAGGTTGTGCGAAAAAAAAGGGGGGCGAGGTGGGGGGTTACTACATGGGAACAAGAACAAAAAAAACATAAGGGGGAAGAGTAAGGCGAAACGGGAAAGTGGCCGCGGTGGGACCTGAAGGGCAGAGGAAAGCGTCTGGCAGGAAAACTGGAGGACGGGCGGAATGTTGGAGGAGGCGAAAAAAGCTTAACGTAGTGGAGGAGAGGGGCCTAAAAAACCGGGTGGGTGCCAAACTAAAAAGGAGAGGGGGCCGAAAAGGAATCCAAGTAGGGGTATGGTGATATTTGTGGTGCAGCTCGACAAGAGCAAGAAGGGGAATAGTGAATATAGGGGGTCGCGATTGGGGACAACAAAAACGCGGGGAACACCTGTAGGTGATGGTGGGGAAACAGTGAAGGGTCGGGGTACCGATAGGGAGGATGCAAGGTGGGGGGAAAGGGCTGGGGGAGCGCAAAACCTTGGGTGGGCACGTAGACTGGTCTGGGCAGAGCAAGTTACGGATCCAAACACTAGAACGCGGGGGCTCACAAAACAGTCGGAACAGCGAGGCGGGTCAAAAAAAGAACAGGGAAAAGCAACCGGGTGCGTGTCTAATATTCATTGGAGGATGAAAGAAAAGACAAGCAGGGCGTGCAGGTTCGAGGTTTGTAGTCGGATCTGGGTGAACAAGTATCAGCACAAAGACGCAGAGGTAAGCGGGTGATGAAAGGGGAATGGGGGTCGACGACAAACTAGGGAAATCAGCTCAAGGAGGAAAAAAGGGGGAACATACGTGGGTACTAACGTGAACAAGTAATAGTGCGCAAGGGGAGTAACAAAACCGTATGTGACAACAGTGTGTGCAGGGAGGCGTAGTAATGCCACTGAAAAGTGTGGACAGGGAAATCAGGTACCAAAAGCCGCTCACCTGAGGCTTAGGCGGGGTGACTTGGCGCAACAAAGGCAAAGAAACGTAAACCCACTTAAAAAAAAAAGAGTAACGGAGATTGGGCGGCTGTGATGTCACCGGAGAACAGGGGAGAAGGGCGCACGATAACGGACACAGGGCGTGAGTCAGGCACCCACTGTCAGGGCAAAGATCACAAATGACAGCATCGGTGACGAAGTAGGGGACACCAAGTACAACACGAAAATCTGCTGGGAGTGATCACAAAATTATCTCTAACGGATGCAGCGGGCCAGGCAAAAACACGTCACAGGGGTTCGGGGGGGGAATTCAGACAAATAAGCGGCAGAAACGAGTTCTGAGGAGAAAAGGGAAGAAGTAAGCACAGAGGGAAAGGGGGGGAGGGACAAAGAAAGGACACAAAAGGAAAAGTGACGAAATGGCGACAAAAAATCACAGCCCGGGACGGGGCGGGGGTACTGCAGCGGGGGTGAGGAGTAACGACTGGTCGGTTTGGCAGGAGGGGAGTCGGCGGAAGTAGAACGGTCAGGACAGAAAAGTGGGCAACGCAGTACTTTGGGTACCAAGAAGGCTCTACTCTGGGAAGCACTGTGAATCGCGTCGTCGTGACACAATGAGGGTACACAGACACCCTGCGATATCAAGGAGGGCTGCTAAAAAAGATCACCTGAAAAGTGTTATTGGGTCGTCATAGCAAGGGGTCTTCATTTGAAGTGAGATTGTGCATGTGCGTAGGCAAAACAGATCATGAAAAGAGAAGGCGCGTGAGTACTGACACAAGGCAACTGACCCGCAAAACATAATCGGCTTCGCGATTGCCACGCTGGGGGACCCAAACAAAGAACAAGCAATCCAACAAAGGCTCAGGCAAAAAAAAAAAGGAGCACCGGAAGGGGGAAAAAGAAATTAACGCAAAAGACAGGAGACGGGGGGGAAAACAAGTGGACGAGGGGAGGAGAGGCAGCAATATTCCAAAGCGCACAGGTGCCCGGCAAAAGAAAAAGAAGACCGAGCCCCGCAGCCAAAGAGAAGAGGGCGCGCAAAAAAGGGGGGAATGGCTACCGTAGAAACGGGAAGCGCGGACGAAAACACGAAGGGGTGAAAAAGCAACATTAGCCTTCTCATTCCGAAAACTCCTCGGGAAGGGTTCAGAAGAGGAAAGGGGGGGGGGGGGATTTGAAAATGAGGAAAAACCAGGCGCCGAAAATGAAAAAGAATAACGTTGTTGGCAAGAAGGGAAAAGTCATCTCCGCGCCAGGTTCAACAAGGGGGGGGGAGACACGCCCGGATTTCAGGGGGGACGGCGAAGTGGGAAAGGAAAAAAGAAAGGGGGGGGGAGAACTTGACGAAAACTAACGACAAAAAGAAATTAAAAAAAACGGGCTTGCATCCAAGGGGGGGGGGGGGTGTCGAACAGTCGTCATACTTCGGTGAAGATATAAAGGAAAACCGACTAAAACGGTCCGACAAGAAAAACTGGAGAGGGCCGGCGGGGGGACTCGTGGAATATTTGGGGGGGCATTCTCAGCAAAACGGGGGGGAACCCACGACAGGCTGGGCCGCAGCAGGGGTCCACAACGGGAAACCGAAAGAAAATCCTGAAGGTGATCGCGGTACAATGCGAAGGGGGGGGGAAAAGGCACAACTCTGAACCTCTGGCGGCACACACATTAAAAACGGAGCGCAAGGGCCGGAAGCAGGGACGGCAGGAGGAAGTTGAAACTTCAAAATTAAAAAACGTCCAAAAGGGGGGGCCACCGGAGGGCAGAAAATCAAAACACAGGGAAGGTGATTCACGTTGTGTTGTTGGAGTACCGGGAAGCCGGGGTCTATCCAATGGGGGAAAACAACGGCAGAGGAGCGTGAGCTGTGGGTGCACAAAACAAAAAGGGGAAAAAAACGACTCAGGGCAGAAAACCTATACCAACAGGGAAACAAAAAAAAATTGGGGGGGAGGAAAAAAGCGCGACCCGGAAGGGGGGCAAGGCCTAAAACCAACGAACGGCACCGAACCGGATTCTGGGGGGAAAGAAAAAAAAAGACGAGGGGTCCGCGCCATATTAGCAAGTGGGAGGGAAGTGAATCGCAAGAACGACAAAACGAGGTGGCCGGAAAAAGGAAGTCGATCAAAAACTAACCATCTTGGACGAAGGCACAGAGTCGGTGCTGAGAAAACCGGAAAATCTAGACGGCCCGAGACCAGCCAAGTGATC
>Ga0179593_1695497_pt1 | contig 16838 bp, 20 predicted proteins | sample CZODoug2_1_08_16_FD_185931 | JGI IMG/M metagenome (GOLD analysis project Ga0179593, IMG submission 185931) | Vadose zone soil fungal communities from Angelo Coast Range Reserve, California, USA - CZODoug2_1_08_16fungal (PacBio error correction) | ecosystem: Environmental > Terrestrial > Soil >...
CAACCCGCGGAAGAAACTTTAATAGAACCCTGAGGTCAAACGACTTGGAAGTGGTGGATGGGAAGAACAGCAGCGTTCATCACCCAGGTGTAGAAAGGGTCCTTAAATTGGTGTCGAAGGACAGAAGGAAGTTGCCTTCGACTAAAAATAAATGGGGTGCGCCAAAAATTAAACTAGCTAGGGGAAAATGGGAAGAGGAATAAATATATCCATGTTTTTGGGTTATGGGAGGAAAGGAGGTCGAAGACGAGTCTCCTTCCGGGTCGACGATGTAGAAGAAAGGGGGGAGAATAAAGTGTGAACAACAGGACTGTTTAACTCCTCCAAAATTTTACCAGAGAGAACAAGGGAGGAAAAAACTCTTGCCATGGGGGACATGGAATAACATCGGTGGTCGATACTAAACAAAGGCGGAAAAAGAAAAGAGAGGGAAGACTGGGTACATTGGAAAATGACAAACCGTCATGGGCAATCTCAATCACGAGGTTCTCTCAAAAAAAACCTGAACCAAGAAGGTAAGGACCTGAATGGTGAAATACAGGAGAAGAAGGAAACTAGCAAGGTTAATTCCCAAGGACTAGGGAAACAATTTTCAGAAGGGCGAGGGGAACAGGTCACTTCTAAAGGTATGCAACGACAAAAAAAATATAAAACAACATCCACTTCTAAAATAGACCAAGGATAACCAGGGTTTAGGGAAAATCGCGACCGACCAGAAGGGATGATTTCGGTGCCAAATAAAAAAAGGCAAAAGGTCCAGGTAGATCACAAAGGACGAAGTGTGTTTACAAACTTAAGGGGCTGCTGGGTCGAGGGGGAAGGAAAAAGAAAAAACATAGATGAAGACGAAACCCTATCCCGATATTGATCTGAGGAAGGGGGGGGGGAGGATTGGGAGGAAGGGATGAGGGATTGCCCGAAGTTGTCTAATTTTAAAGCTCTACTCGACTTACGCAGGAGGGAGAGAAGAAAGCTAACTCATCATTGCCTCAGGAGGGTGATCATCATTAGAACATGCCGTTTCGCAGGATTGATGGCAAAGTCAAGAGGAGTCCAGTTTATATCGGACAATTGAAAAAAAATTGCGGACAGTAGGACGTGGTGGGTACTGGCTCATAGAAAGGAAATGGTGGGGAAAATTTCAGGAGGGGAAAAGTCCCGCGAAATCCGCCTCCGCTGGCATTCGTTGACTGCAGGCCCCCAGCATCACCGGGGAAAAAATTTAGTGAGCATTGGTCGGTCGCGTCCAAAGAATCGCGAAAAGGGAGGGGTCAAGGCCAGGAGGGGGGGACTACTACTTATGATGCGGAGTAGAAAAATCTTAACTGAAAAAGCGAACAGGAACATCCTTGTCTTTCTTGAACTATCACAGTTTCGGGATGTCGGAAAGGCAGAGAATCAAGGCCACTCCATGGCTCACTTGCTCTCCGTGGTCCCTCAAACTTGGGGGGGGAGGGACATTTGGGAAAAAAAACAACAGGGCTGCAAGGAGAAAGTTCCTCTAAAATGTCGCGAGGTTGGGGGGGGGGGGAGGGGGACGAACGGTCGGAAGGGCTGCTTAAACCCTGAAACTCTCTCTCTGAGGCCACTACCACTTTGCACGCATGAAGATTGGACAGAAGAAGAGGTGATGAGGGGCGAATGGGAAGGGGGTTAACCATAAGTATTGGGACACCGCCCATATCCGGAACCGGAACTTTGGGGGGTAACCGCTAAAGTCGTTGCAGGACATCTCCGCGAGAAGAGGAGGGGAATTCCAGAAGGGGGATCTCTAAAAAGACAAATCTTCCTTGACTGAGGGATCGTATACAGACCAACTGGTCATTCTCTTTTTTACGGGGAAGAAGACCCATCGGGGGAAAAGAAACAGGGGGAAAAGCGAAAACCAATGACCACATGCTGAATACCTCGAACCAGGCGTCGTTGAGGGATTTCTCTTCGACGTTTCTCCAAAGAAAGAAAGGGGTTGAAGGACGGGCGACGAAAAGGTTCAATCCGTTTATCAAAGTTCCATCTTCTGGGGAGAGGGCTAAGCCTGTCGGAAGGGGGCGGTAGCGTAAGACATATCCATGAACAAATTGGGGGGGTCGCGAATACAATACCGGACAATGGGGAGGAGGGGAGGACGAAGAGGGAGCGATCGAAGGAAAGTACCACGTCGAAGAAACAAGGAAGTGAGAAAAGGACCATAAACAAGGGGGGGGGAGAGACAAGGGCACAAGAAAGAGGGGGGATCCCAATTACAACATTTAGAGATAAGAAAATAGAAAAGGGAAAGGAGGGGATCTGTGTGAGTTTGGCATGTCTTTTTTCGGAGACTCTCAGAAGGAGGGGGACTTAGATGGGCTTCAGAGTAGAGGTATAAGAGGGGAGTCAGGCGCATCTGCAAACCCCTTTCCGGCCCGCTCGGGAGGAGAGGGAGGGGCGAAAAAAGGGAGGCCAAGCGCAATTCCGCAGTCCAACTTTACCCTTTTAGAAGTGATTTTTCCAGTTCCATCACCGGCGGAGAAGCCGGCCGGGGGGGGGAGAACATGGAGGGGATTTCTTTCCTTTCGGAACTGCGTGAAAGAGAAAGCTCAAAGAAATTGTTTCAATCAGCGTACACTTTAACAAAATATCTTTCTTGGACACATACAATTCAGGGAACAATGAGGGAGCTAGAGACGAAAATAGCGGAAAACCGCGAGAGGTGAAAAAGCATCGCCATGTTCGACCACACTATGTCGATACTTCCCCAAAACAGGAGAAGGGATTCAGAGACAATCTCTCTAAGAAAAAACCTTAGTATTAAGTAGAGATTTGGGGGGACGCCGGAAGCGGATTCATGTGAGGGGGCAGGAAAAGGTGTTTCTAACACTTGCGCTGCATTGGCTGAACGATCCAGGTTCGGGAGGGGGTAATCAAACTACGAAGGAGGATTTTAATCACAAAGGCCCTTACACGACAGGAAATGGAAGCGCTGATCAGCGGCAGGAAGGGGAAGAGGGCCACGATTTAATCTACATGCACTCGAGAAATCTGAGGAAGACTAGGGAAGGGGCAATTGATAAAAGGTATTCTCCCATTGTCAACTTCTCTCGGAAAGGGCGCCGAGCCCAGACCGAGGGGGAGCGCCGGGGGTAAACATCTCTTTCCTTTCTCACTGGTTTCGAGGGGGAGGTCTCCAGTCGGGAGGAATGGGGGACCTCTAAAGGGCTACAGGAACTTTTCTTTCTCTCTACTAGTTAACAAAAAAGTGAAAAAAAATAGACTCGTGGAGGAGGATTCCTTGATTGAGATGGGATTCGCCCTCGTGAGCAACTGCGTCGTAGCAAGTATGGGGGTGGTAATTGGATAAAGAAGTTTCACAGGCGCCCGTGGGTTCACGACAGGGATCGCTCCCACGGCAGGAGATTTGGAGGAAGAACTAAATGTCACGGGGGCGGGGGGAGGTCTCAACTCCATCATGGGGTCATGTAATACTAGGCGGAGGAAGATACATGATAGGAGTCAGAAAAGGGAAATCTTACTAACCCAACAAGAAAAGAGGGAGAATTGGGGGTTTGGGGAGGAGGAGGTGGGAAGGCAGCCATGCTGTAAAATTTCTTTGGTCTAGGGTAGGGGGAAAAATTCGAGTTGCCTAAAATACGAGGCGGTGTTCGAAAGGTCTACAGAGGGGGGAAGGGTGAGCGGATTCCACCCTGTAATGACGGGCGGTTTACCTTAGGACCGACTCAAGATGAAGGTGAGAAAGGAAATAACTACTTTACGGACGTGCTGTAGAGGAACACTAAATCCAAACGCGGTCCTGTCAAGGCGCTGTCTGGGAAAAAGTAGCAATTGAATTCAACGACTTAGGAAACACGGCGAAGGGGTCTCTTTTTCCTGGCCTGGTCAACCGGGGGACACGGGAAATTCGAACCTCTCGTCAAAATGAAAATACGGCGATCGTCATGGGTTCAAAGGGGGGGGGTCTTTTCCTCCTCGCAGAGTTTCAAATCAGCGGGGTTTTTGGGAAAAAAAGGTCAGCAAACCACCTCTGCTCACTAAAAAGGCAATAGGAAGCTGCACTTCTCTGCATGAGCCTGCCATGGCTGGGGAGGGTAACCCTGCGCGCATGGCGGAGGGGAAGTATAGGACGCTTCAATGGAAAAGTATTCAAAGAACGGGGCTACTGGCAAGAAGGGGGGATTCGGGAGTCGCCGGGTGCGCGACGTCGGGGGGTTAAAGCCGCCATCGAGACCGTCGCTTATATCACCCGCTTCCTGAATACTAAGAGCAGTAGTGGAGAAGACTAAGGGGAAAAAAGTTAGGACCTTCTTTGCCCCAGGTGATGGGGCAGAAACGCCCAGAGGCTTGCTGTTTATTGAGACGGTGCGTCACGCTCAATGGGGAAGCAACCTGTAGCCCATCCAAAAATACGGGGAAGCCTCATATGGCATGGGTGGCCGCAAAATTATGGAGGACCAGCAGCTCTTGACTCGGGGGAAGTAATCACGAAGAAAAGTCTAGGTTATAGGAGAATACTCGGAAGGAAATGAGTAGGGCCTCCGCATGGCAAGAGGTTTTTCCCTCCTGGAATCGAGGAGGGGGGAAGTGTACAAGAAGAAGAAGAGGGAGATTTGATCAAAATCCAAAAATCATTAGGGGCATCATTAACGCGATCCAATCGGAATAGGGTTTGTTTCTCTGGTGCTTTCGGGGGGTAGTCGGAGATTCCCGCCCCGAGGAAATCTCGAATGAATGGGACCCGGCTGGGAGCAAAGCGTCTTGGTTGTCAAGTTCACTTCAGATGGTGATCTACCGGGGGGGGAAGGGACGCGTGGTGTGGAATGGGTGATTGTAGTAGGGGGGCCGGGTGATCCGCTGAGAGCCCGTAATCAATGGTTTTCCCGTCACGAAAAGGGGGGGCTAGTTCGTTCGGGGGGTGATTTTGCTTACTATGCGCTAGGGAGTTAAAGGAAAATAAGGGAGAGGGAAACTTATAGCGCCGCAGGCGGGGTCCCATTGGGGAAGATGGTATCCATGAGTAGTGTCCCTGTCTTGGGGTCAAGAAATTGGGAGGCACCATGGAGGTGAAGGGGGGGGAGGTTTTTTCGGCGAGAAAAACCGAGGAGGGGGATTCTTAGGAAAAGGAGGATGGGGGGGAGGGTGGCCCCTTCCCTCTAGGGTTTTCCTTGGACTAGGGGGGGGCGCCATGGGGATATAGCAAGCCTTCCAAGTGAGAGGTTCTTCATGGTCAACGAGTCTATCGGGGCAAAAAAAAAAGAACGGCGGGAGTCACTCTTTGGGTTCCAACAAAACCTTTTATGCTTTAGACAGCCCTAGTCTACATCGTATTACGAGGCTTACGTCTAAGTGGCACTTAGAAAGGGGAAAATCAACGAAAAAAAAGAGACGTGGCTATAAAGGGGGGGGTGGTTTTCCCTCTTCACTCTCGTTTCCTGGGGAAGCCATGTGGGGCATACCCTGCTTCTAGCTTCTTTTGTTTAGGCAAAAACCAAAACACCTGTCCTAGGACCGTGCCCACGATGGGATAACGGGCGGCTGTGGGAGCGGGGAAAAATCCACCATCACCGTCCTAGGCAGGGGCAAAGAGTTTCTTCACGAAACTCATTTTTTAAAAGGGCGGTGAGAAGCAAAAAAGAGGAGTGTGAAGGATATTAAAACCCTTCAACCAAAGTCATGGAGGGAAGTAATATTAGATGGAGCCTTTAAGGAGGGTGGATTTTGTCCTCTCACAAAGCTGTCAGCACCCTTCTTGGATTTCGGTGGGTTAACTTCTATTAAATCAGTTGGGGGGGGGGAAGAGTACGGGGTCATTCCAAATAATTTTTTGTCCCACGCCAGTGGAAAAAAGGAGGCCCGTGTCCACTATCGACACCATATCCGGGGCAGGAGGGGTGTCTTGCAAAAGACACGTTATCATTCGAGAGAGGGACGGAATGCGGGGGCTGATGTAAAAACGCTCGGATTGCAAAATAAAATCGAAGTGCAGCTTTTTTCAGAAAAGAGTTGGAATGCTTGGTTCCCATCGCGATCGGGAGGGAAAAATAGGGAATCAGGTAAATCATCATTGGGCTATGACTAAAGAAATGCGGTGTAAACAAAATAAGGGCTGTTTCCATTAAGCCCCATAACGAGGGTCAAATAAAGTCATCCATGTTCTCTCATGCACAACAAGTCCGTATTTGAAGAAAATGGTTAAAGAAAATGAAAATTAAGAAATCCAGGGAGAACTAGCAAAGGCAAAGAAAAACTCCCGGATGAAAGTCGGAATTTCTCGTGGAACTTTGTCGAAGGTCGCATTACCCGCCTGAGAAGCCGGTCAAAACTCCCTTAACAGATATACCACAGTAGGCAAAAGGGGGGGAAGAAATTAAGGATCAGTTCTCCTAAGCATCGTTATGAAGTAGTACAAATCACCAGAACGCGTTGGGGGCCTTTTATCACCATTACATGCCGTGCAGGTGGGGGTTAGGGGGGTCATGAAGAGGGTTCGGGAAACCCCTCAGGCGACTCTCAAGAGGGGCACAGAGCCACAAAAGAATATCGCTGTTATAGGGGTACTGGAGAGTTAGGATGATTCCAGATGGGCCGACTAAATTTTTAGAGTTAAAGAGACCATCAGACGAATTACGCAGGCGGACAAAAAGGAAATCAGCGTCGAATGTAAACCCCTCATTTCCTCCGTTTATGAGGGGCAGTAAATCCGGTCATCGAAGAAAGTGATGTATCAACGGGAGCTCTGAATGGCATAGTTAAATTGCGGGAAACAATATGCACAGGGTCTGTGGGAGATGCCCTGTGGTAAATGTTTTCAAGGGGAGGGGGAACAGAAAAAGGGTTAAAACGACTCATACCCGAAAAACTGGTTCATTCGTTGCCTGCCCGCCCATCAGAAACGTGGCAGGAAACCCGAGGGGGAAGTGTCCGGCCAGCGCACTTCAAGGAGAATATATCGGAAGGGGATATCGAAAGTTAGGGGGGGCTTCATCAACAACTTCGCTTCCATCGTCTCCATCATCGAAACTAAAAACAAAGAAACTAACACCGTTTCTTGTATTCATTTGCAAGGTGGCATATCCGTCTCCCAGGGGCCCTCAAATGCGCGCGGGAAGGGGAAAAAGAAGCATTTCTAGCATGGCAGGTCAGGAACACACTTCATAGAGCGGGCTTGCCGGGAGTGCAAAAGCTTGATTTGAGCAACGGAGGGCTGCTTAAAAAGGAATCAGCGCATAGTCAGCCACTACTTGAACACGAAAAGAAAGAGAAGATAGGGTGGGGGCATATTAGGGAATTTCCCCTCTCAGCTTTGGGGGGAAAAAAAAAGGAGGGGACAGGCGACACCAGATCCATCTGGCCTACTTAACTTTTCAAACGGGGGGGGGCGCATTTCGTGGGCATCTAAGGAAAAAGCATCCTCCTTGAAAGGCCTGCCGAGGGGGAGAGTTATCAAGGGGGGGGCATCACAACTACGTCGTGGAGTCAGGGGGGTTATTCAAGGAACAAAAAAAGTTCTTAGAGGAGGTGACGGGCATCTACGGTAAAAATCTTGCCTTCAATTCCCTTGGGGGCGAAAGCGAAGGGTCAAAGGAGGGGGGAAGAGGTCAGCACCGTCTTTCGGCAAGCTACGAAACAGAGAAAATCCGGGGCCAGAAGTTCGGCGACGCAAAAACCGGGGGGAATACGGAGGCCACAATGAAATCGGTTTCTCGTGGGGGGAAACCGCATGTCTTCCCTTCAGGGTATGAGGGGAGAGGGAAGGGAAGGGAAGGGAGAATAAAGGCAAAAAGTTACCCATAACGTGAGGATGATCGTGTCGTCCAGAGCACATTTTGGGAAAGATGAAAATAAAGAAAAACAGGACAAAGGACCAATCAACCATACAAGACATGGCAGCTGCCCCAGGCGACGGGAAGGGGACAGTCGAGAAGCTTCCAAGGGAATCCTCTGGAAAACGAAATAGGGGGGGGAGGGGGGTGTTGCGGGTGGAGCAGCGCGCAAAGTCGTTTCCGTCGATTAGTACAGCTAGCGTTATAAGGACGCGGAGGGGGAGGCATCTGGAAAGAGAAAAACTTCAATCACCTCGAGCTATCGCGCGAGGGCATGGGTGAGAAGGAAGGATCGCCTCCGCGAGCAAGGGCCCATTGTAGACGAAGGATTATTTCCATGTAAGAACCTCTCGAGGAGAGAGCGGCAGGGGGCATCATTTCTTCCTATTTTGTGCATGTCGTGAACCGTGAAAGGCCGGCTAGAATGCGGTCAGCGTGTCCGGTCCTATCTTGGCGAAACATAATCAGTCCATTCTGGGAGTCGATGAGGGCTTCCACGAGCCAAAAAGTCTGGGGCCATTAAGCGCCTGTTCCACAAGAGTCGAGCTTACAAAAAGCAGAGCATCAGATAAACAAACAACAACTGAGTATGAAAGAGGATGAGGCTCGATGAAAGGAGGAACCTTTTTCTGGGGTAAGAAGAAGCGGGGGTTCGAAAATTCGCATTCAATGGGGCAGTGCGATGCAGTTACGTCAAAATCTCCTCCTCGGCTCCCCGAAGGCCTAGGATTTGGAAAGGGGGGGGGGGGGGGTGGGGGGGGGAGAATCGCACCGGACACTCTTAAGGAAAATTCTCGCGGATTTAGCGGGCGCAAGCTCGAATCGCATGCACGACCGAAGTACACCGTCGCCGAACGGTTTCGCCGGGGTGATGTACGGGGGGGAAGATCACTTTAGATAAAAGTTTCAAGGACTAATCTCTTAAGGGGGAAGGAAGAACAGAAAAAAATCTGCTTTCTTTCAACAAGGGTTTTTCTCGATACAATACTGGATACAAAAGTCCAGCTAGAAGTAAAATATAAGGCAAAAAGAGTTTGGTTGTCCGGATGCGCAAACCGCAGGAAAAAAAGTAAAAAGGGGGGGAGGGGAATCCTACGCTCGAACTGTGGGGTCGCTTCCTCGGTGGCAGCCCATGGGACGGGGGGGGGTTTAGGTTTCCTTTGCTCATCCTGTTTGAAAGTCCTTAAAAGAAAATTACGCCGATCCGCCAACTGGCATTACTTGTAAACACGATAAAGGGGGAAGGGGTCACGGGGAAGTGTCTTCTGTCTCCGCATTTTTTCATGGGAGTCCGGAGAAGAGAACCGATAACGGAGGGTCCAAAAAAAGAAAAAAAACAGGCGCTGTAGACCGAGAAATGGGGGGGGAATGTTTGGGGGGCTCCCGATTAAACAAAAAAAGGGGGGGGGGAGGAGGGACAGGCAAACCCTTGCGTTCTTATTTTCAGATCGGGCTGAAATTGCCGAAAGACGCAGGGTTGTATATTGGGAAAAAGGTCTGGGCCATCAACTTGAGCTTTCGGGCCCGGGGGGAAATCAGAGATGTACAATCACCGAATAATACTTTTGGTCATGAATACCCGAATCCGACGGACAGTCCAATGAAAAAGCCAAAAAGACCATCTCCCCCCTCCATGAAGGCAAGTCGAGGAAGTCGCTCCTTTAGTTCCCTGCTACTTTAAGGGGGGGGGGGACCGGGGAAAAAGGGCGAAGAGGGTCTTTTTAGGAGTTTGAAGTCTTGTTAAGGCGAAGGAATTCTACCTCCTCTAAGGAAAATATGCGGAGTCAGGGAGCGTCAAGGTGGCGGGAGGGGGAGGACGCGGTGGTCATTCTTTTTTGTAATCAGAAAAGCGCCACAAAACCTCCGGGAGAAGCCAGAGGTCACTGCAGCAAGGGAGAAAGTAGCGTGTGAGAAATGCAATGCTCGCAAGGGTACCCTGATTAAGGGGCGAGGATGAGCGGGGGGGATCAGGGGGAGGAGCGTTCAAGGGAAAATATAGGGGGGCTAGGGTTCACACAAGGATGGTTTAGATTGGCGGATGGCAGAGGACCTTTATATCCAGCATAACTCGTCGGATCAAAGAACGGGGATAATCCTTCGGCCGGCGGGGGAAGAGCGGGCTCAAGGTTATGTTACCTTCGGGCCGGACCGGTGCTGGGTTGAAGGGTTTCATTCAGCAACTAAGGCCCCTCAGGAGGATGTAAGCGGGGGTATCTTGTTCCACTGAATAAAATTTCAAAGGCAAGCGGTGAAAGCTTCCCATAAAAAAGACATGGCTGGAAACATCGAAAGTTGAAGGGGGGGGGGGTGATTACCATGACATCTATCTGACCTCGGGGTTTCCTCAAAGAAAAAGGAGAAAAAGGACCGGTTTCTAATAAGGAAAACCCCTGAGGAAGGAGGGAGGGAAGTCGCGCATGAAGGGGGGGGGGGGGGGGAAAACAAGGAGGGATTCTATGGGTAGAAGGGTTAGAACTTTCGCGTCGGCAAGGAAAAGAGAAGGACAACCAGAAAAATCATCGAAAGAATCGAGAAGAAAAAGGGAATCGGGGAGGGTGGTGAGCAAGGGTGAGGGTTCGTGTGCAAACGGCTGCAGCTGGGGACCGAAAGCTTCTCCGAAAACCAGCAGCTAAAGGGACTTTTGTCCCCATGCAAACGGACAGGAAAGGGTTGGGAAAAACCCTGCTGACGCGGGAACCTGGGGGGGATTTGGAAAATACCTTCTCCCTCTGGTCCCGAGAAACGGGAAGGGGGGGGGGAATAGTAACATGAGGGGGCTACTTTGGTCACTTTTTAGCAGTGGATGGGGGCGACCGCGGGAGGGGGCTGCGTTAAAGGGGACTGGCCTACTTTCTCCAGGCTGGACCCTGTACCCCTCAGGGGGGGGGTCCACTCCGGGCTAGCTTGTTGGCTCCTGATGCTCTGTGAAAAATGGCTTTGGACAAATTTGGAAAAAATGGCGTTCTGAACACTTTGTGAAGGTGTTGTTAGTAGGACCGAGAGGCGGCAGAACTTACGGGTATTGGGGACATTTTCATTGGGGAAACCGAAGAGTGGCCTCATGGAGTCAGAGAGCAATTATGAGCTGTACCTGACACTGGCAAAGTTCCAACAGATGTCTCTATTGGGGAAAGACTTTCCCGCGGGCAACAGGGGGGGGTCAAAAAAATGTTTGGGGGGATAAACTGCAGAATCGGAGGGAGGACGTAGGAATCAGGTCATCCGACCTGCAATTTCCATGCAATCCAAAGCCTTCCGGAAGTACAGAATCGGGGGGCCACTTCCAGACTCCGTTTAGGGTTGTGGGGGGGAGGGGGGAACGCAGCTGGCATGTCGTCCTGATTGAGGGTCATTCTTTAAAACCCCACGATCATGGCCTGGGCCAAAAAAAAAGAAGGTCCTGGGTGCTGCTTGGGGGGACTTCTGAACCACATACACCGGGAACCGACTGGGAAAGGGGAAAAAATCTTCACTTTATCAGGGCGGGGGGAAAAAGGATTGAAACTCTCTCAGGGGGGAAAAGAGGATATATGAACAGTAACAACCCGCCTTTTATAAAGTGAAAGATGCCGCGAGAAAGCGGACGGGAGGGGATTTTTAGCGCCACAGGACGTCGAAAAGGGGGGGAAGAAATTAGGGATTACGGGGTTTGGGGGGGCTAAGCCCGAAGTAGGTATGCCGGGGGACTGGACGACATGTGGAAAAAAAAGAATTATCTGCTCCGAAGGGAACGAAAAAAAACAAAATGTAGATAGCAGAAGAAAGGTGTTTTCTTTAGGGAAACACTTAGCTCAGGCGGGACAGGCAGGGCCGATTTAACCGGGATGGCCGAGAAAAAAAAAAAGGGTTGAAAACAAGAGTTTCCTCAGGATTGGTTTGTGAGCGGGAAAAAATCGAGACTAAGGGGAGGGGCGGGAATAAACTCGTTCCATTCAGGTCCAAATCAGAAGGAGAGGAGAAAACAAAAAGGAAACATACGAGGACTTGGTGCCATGAAATGGCCCCATACCGTCTTTCATAAGCTCAGTTCAAAAAATCCAAGCGTGCGCAGCAGGGGACACCAAGGAGTCAGGGAAGGGGGACCCTTTTTAATCCAATGTATAAGAAATCCAGTTAAAATAGAATAAACCTGGGGACCTGGGAAGAATTCGGCGTGTTACATTGGAAACGCAAAGGGCCAAGGAGGAGGAAGTAAAGAAGCGCTCTTCACCCATCACGGCGAACAGAGAAAGGAAGAGATTTGAGTACGGTGAATCGCTTTCTCAATCAGCGTGATTATGAGTGCCAAAATCAAAACAAAGCGGGAATTTACTAATCAAAATGAGCCTGCGGCAGGGCCTCTATGGGGTCGGGTGAATTAGGCTTTTCTTTGAAACCCAGCTGCAGCCAAAACTAACCATCGCCACAAAACCTAGCAACGATCCGTTAGAGGGGGATGGGTTGGCGTCAAGGGGGCTTCCAGTGTACTTGACGAAAAGGGGGAGGATGGAAGAGATAATCCTCGCCTCCGCAGGCGGGGGAAAAAAAAGAAAGTGAGGTGCGCAAGTCCAGCCAGGGTGAGTCTCATCATGAGAACGGCCGTTAAGCAGGGTGGATGAAAAAAAAGGGCCACAGGTATGCCTGGTCAAGGCCAGAAATTGAAGGCACCGAGAAGAAAAAAAGCGCGGACCCATGGGATGGGGAACTCTAAAGCCCGGTTTGAAAATTTAATTGAGAGGGGAAATCGCTCATACGACAGCCGCGGGGCAGGGCTGGAGAAGGAAGCCCCGAAAGAAATAAGGGGCAGGCCCAGAGTAACAAGCTGGAATGGGCCGTAGTCTCTGAACCGTCCGTCTAAGGAAAAGCAGCGGGGGTTGGGATAGAAGCGAGAAGTTTCTGATTAGGGGGTCATCACCCGCGTATCAAGCAAGCGAAAAAAAGAAGAGGTAAACACATCCTTGTCGTAGTGCCCAGGAAACCGGCGGAATGGGTCCTCAAAGTAGCACCTTAAGGCTTCGGACGGGCAAGAGCCAGGACCCTCTCGTGCGAGCAAGGTTCATAAAGAAAACACAACATTGAAAGGGATTCATCAACTTCTGATTGCGACGGGTTGGGCCGAAAGTCGTAAAAGATAAAACTCCTGAAACTAGATAGTAGGAAAACTAACAGGGGAAGGAATAAAGTGCCCGACGACGAATGGGGGGGCAGAGGAAGGGAAAAACGCAGGGAACCAGATATAGGGACCAGGCCCGGCAGCAAGAGAAAAAAACGAAGCACCGAATCGTGCAGGACATCTCGGAGCGAAGCACGCCTTGGGGGGGTCCGCCGAGGGGGGAGCTTGATCGGGGCTCGCACATCACAGAGGGGGGAACGCGAGGGTTACGGATTCTATCTTATGTTCCTCGATCTAAGTCCCCAGCTGCGAAAACGAGAGCTCCATTTCCACGCATGGACGACGGACTCTAAACAATGGGAGGAAAGTGAGAATTTCGCCCTATACTAAAAAGAAACAGGGGCCAGCATGGCGGAAGACCCAAGTGGTCAATCAAAAAAAAAGAAGCGTCTTGTGAAGGGTTCGTACGCAACGTTGACGGAAAGTAGGGTAGCGGATCAAGGAGAGAAAGAACAGAGGCGACGACGACAAAAACCGTGAACCAGAAGGGAGGCAGAAGTGTCTCAAACGGCCTGCCAGTGTGGATCGGCGGGAAAGGTACCAAGCTCAGGAGTGGAAACAGGGACAAGACCAAGAAAAAATAATGTCGAAAAGAAAGAAGGCCAAAAAAGGGAAATTAACATTCGAGAACATTTCTCCCTGAATAAGGAGGAGAATCTCATGTTGTTCCTGCTGTTGGGGGGCTCAGCGCGCAAGACCAGGCGGCGGGACCGAGATGAAACTAACGTAGCGGGAGAAAAAAGGACGCGCAGAAGGAGACGCTAACCCCTTAGGAAAGACCAGGCGCGGCATATTGGAGAGACAGGGGAAGACGAGCAAGGACGATAATTTGGGAAAAAATTGTAGACGAAAGTTTGTCCGAACATCACCGGCGGCAGAAGAAGCCGTAGGGAGCAGCCATTTAAAGGTCGTGCATGTAGACTCTTGAAGGAAAAAAAAGGAAACCAGAGAGCTCAAAGGGGAAGATGTCCGGTCCGATAGGCTTACCATCATCATCCTTCGTGCAGATTCTATAAGACGAGGAACGAACAGAATCTTTAAACAAATGGCTCTAAAGGGGAAGACAAGAAGGGGACAACCCGCCAGGGGGAAGGTCGACGAGAAAAATCATAACGGAAAAAAAAAAAGGGGTTGAGTCTGACTCTTATTCCTGTGGCGGGTGAAGCATCGAGAAACGGTGGGGGTAAAGAAGTCATGCATTGGCGAAGGGACGCTTTCGGCAGGCTCTATTGTAAGCGACTCTCGGAGAAACAAAAACGAAGGGGCCTGAAGGTGGAAAACGCGCGAACGTACCTCTTACCGTGAAGAGTGAGTAGGGAAGGACTTGCAAGTCATCGAAAAACTCGGCTGACTGCTCGCCGACGGATGAAAAGCCCTGGTGGACATGAATAGTTATGACCGTCAGTTAGGGGAAAAGGGGAATACGGCGGAAATGGATCGCAACGCCGATCGCCCCGACGTCGATTTCCGGCAAGAGACTGACGAGACAAGGACGTAGAGTACGCTGGGGAAGTCATGACGTCACTAAGGGGAGGGGGAGGGAGGGAAAAACAACCCAGAGGGGTTAAAGCGGGATTCCTTAAAAAAAAAGTCTTCTCGAGGGGGGGGGTAGGGAGGCTCCTCTAGCCTGGGTGCCGAGGAAAAAGGGGATCAATCTGTATTGGTTATTGGTCCTAGACTCCAGGGGGAAAAGCCCGTGAGAATCGCCAAAAATTTCACGGCGAGGGAGATAAGAAGACACTGGTCCGTGCTTGTGTGGAGGCGCATCAATTTGTAATGAAGAACGAGAGAGAAGGGCAGAACAGGGGGAATAGAAACCCGAATCAAAAAGCTGGATGGAAAAAGGATTGGAAAGTTGGTCTTCTGGCCAGGGCTGGAAAACCTTGCTTGGGGAGGATGGGGAGAAAGTGCCGAAAGACAGGCGGCTTTGTCGAAGTCGGGACAGCAGGAGGGTAGGTTTCGCTTAAAGGGGACTTCAAGCTGGGAACGTAGAGCCGGTACAGAAAGAAATCCGTTTTAAGAAGATAAAGGACGGACGTACTATGTGGGGGAGAGCTATCCCCGAGAGCAGAATCCAGGGGGATTCGTTCAATGCTCTCTCCGTAGAGTAAGGCAGGGTGAAAATAGGAGAAAAGGGGATCGGGGGGTTTGCCGGGCAGTGTCCGAGGACCCCAAACACTTAGAGGTAAATTCCAGAAAGAAGAAAGGAAAAAAAAGGAACAGGGCGGAGTCGTCATTCGTGTCAAGGTGGGATTTGAATATTCCGATAGTGGAAGGATTGGGGAAGAATACGAAAAGTTCAGCAAACCCTCGGCGAAAGAAGTCGAGTCGAAGAAAAACTCTGGGAGTCCTGGGTCCTCAATCTGAGGGTAACCCTCCACTCGCAAAGAAGGGGACGGGGGCTTAATCTTCAATAAATATTTCAAGAACGGGGCGATGGGAAAAGGTAAATGTTAGGAAAGAATGGGCTCCGGTATTTCGAGAGAGGTGATAACTCCGCAAAGACGACTGATCTCTTATAAGGAATGGAAGGATGAAGTTCTCCTCTCGGTTACTAAGGACGACACTTCTATGTTAACGGGGGCACTGACAGGGGGCTGATGGCGGGGACAGGAGTCAACGAGGGCCAAAAAAGGAGTCAGGTCGGTTCCTTATCTACTGGAGCTGTCCAAAATGGGTAAAATGGAAAAAAAGGCCTGGAGGAGGAAGGCAAAGTACATGGGGTCCGAAAGGTGGCAGGATTCCGGTCTGAAGATAAACATTCATAGTGACCATTGGGGGAAAAATGGCTGAGATTCATTGTATAATGATTAAAGAAAATCGAATGATTAGGAGCTCGCATGTACTCAGATTTGTCCCGCCTGCGGTCCCTGAATTGGGAACCAGAGGAAAGGGAGGGAGGGAATTACAATCTTTATCCAGGACCCAAATCATGAATAAGAAGTAAAGCGAATCAGGATAGTTTTTTTGAGGAGGGGGGAGGCCTGGTCGTGAGAGGGTTTGAAAGAACAGCTTCGTCGTCTCTGTCAACCCCAGCAGCGAACTGGGGAAAACCAGAAACGTCATGATTCATGGTGTCTAACCTACTGAGCTGGGGGCCTGGGGGGAGACTGGACCGCTGATGGTCGGCTCACGCGAGATGTAAAGGAGGGAGCTACTGGTCATCTGTTCGCAGTGAGGAACTAGCTGATGAACGCGGGGCAAGAGCGGCCGGAGAGAAAAAATCAGGCGATTTCCCAGGGGAACTCCGGGCAATTTGGGCTGAGAAGGTTGAAGGGGGCTTTATCATCATTGATTCACCAATCGTGGCCTGACTACGGGGGGAAGGGGGTTTCAGGCGAAAGCGAGGGATACTCAGGGAGGGGCACAAAAAAAAATGACGGGGGGGGCATTTTCATGGAAAAAGGTCCTCGCAGGGGGGGCCTTTCCCGCCTGCGTCAAGGAAAAGAATGGGGGGGAAGCCTGTACCTGGAACGGTCACGAGTGCTGAAAAAGGGACCGAACGAAAAATACTGTCAATCGGGAGCAACCACGCTGGGGTTTCAAGGGGGATAAAGGCCATCCCGAGGTAGACATCGGGAAAACCTAAGGGGGAAGATCAGGGGAAAGAAATGCTCTAAAAAATGCAAGAAAAACTCTTCAGGCGAATCGGGAGGGGGAATAGGTCCATCGCGCGCTCAAAGGTCCAGGGGGGGGGGGGGGCGCAGGGAAGTCAAGGCATGACCGGAAAGTGAAGGGCTGGGGGGATCAAAACCACGCAAAGGAAGACGTCAGAGGGGGTATACACATGGGGGGGCTTAGTGTGGGGACGACACCGAAAAAGTACGTGAGTTTTTGAAGGAATCGTGAGCGGGTTGGGAAAGGGGCCAAAG
>Ga0179593_1288642_pt1 | contig 16837 bp, 14 predicted proteins | sample CZODoug2_1_08_16_FD_185931 | JGI IMG/M metagenome (GOLD analysis project Ga0179593, IMG submission 185931) | Vadose zone soil fungal communities from Angelo Coast Range Reserve, California, USA - CZODoug2_1_08_16fungal (PacBio error correction) | ecosystem: Environmental > Terrestrial > Soil >...
GCCAAACGGAGGAAAGTTCAAGGGGTGGGTCCGCTGATCAGGGAAAGACCTCTACCCATGACATTGCCGCAAAATGCCGCGATAAACCTGTGGGAACAGCTTCCATCGCCGAAGAGCGAAATCTCTTTCCGTGTTTGGAAGCAAATCATCGGGTAGGATGGCAGTGGGTAGCAGAAATGGGTATCCAGAAGAGTTTGGCGCGTCGAGATCATTGGCACGGGCGATAGGAAAAGAGATAGACATAGGATGCAGGGAGAGGGGGGGTAGGAAAAAACGATGCCATCGTGCCCGGCCACGGCGGAGAGGGCGAAATCGGCTGAACCCAAAACGGGTCAAAAGGACGCCTGATGTCCTTCAGGAAAAAAGGAGAAAACACCGCTCGCCGTCCTCCTGGGGGAAAAAAGCTAAAATGTGAAGTATGAAAGTGACCTTCGTACACCGAATTTTGAAGACAGAATCAAAAACGGAGCGGAAGAAGAACCGCAGAAAAGGGGCTGGCAACCCGGTACTTTGGGGAATGAGGGACCCCCTGGTTCGACTCAACAAAGGAAAAAAGGTTGGAAAGAAGAGAGAAGGATGGGGTGGCATTGGACAGTGTCTGACTTTACAAGGCGCAGATGAGGCTTCTTCGGCAGGTTCGGTCGCGACTTCAAATCGCCTGAAGGCCTCGAGTGGGGAGGAGAGGGCTTTCCCCCGTAAAAAACCAAAGGGGAAACGAAACAAGGATTGGGGAAAATAGGGACCTCGTGGGACCTTGGCAACCAAATTGACGTCCAAAGGAAGCATTCTACGGAACTTTGAACGCGTTGCGAGGGCGGCATTAAGGGGGTGTCGGGAGGGCCAAGATAAAGTCTAGCTCGCGAATTTTTCATGAGAAGAAAAAGGGGGGAGGGAAAGGAACTTCAGAGAACATTGGAAAGCGGAACCCGTCGAATCAAGAATGGTTAAGGACAGCCCCCTCGCTCAATCCAGTCCTCGAGAACCTGGGGCTAAAGGACTGAAGTCGATGAAAAAAGCCAGGAAGGGAACACAAAGGAGGCGAGGCCAGGCCCCAGCTTGCTCAGAGAGAGAAGAGGATTAAGAACTACTCGAAAAAAGAAGGGGTGGAAGGGAGATGAGAATAAGAAGGCTGCCGGCGAGTATGCGGGGGGCCTTGAAATCAGGAAGAGGAGGACAGAAGACGATCTATCGCTAAACGAGGAAGGTAAGTGACAGCGAGAAAGAAAGGGCCAAAGTCTCACTCAGAAGGATAAGGAACGCTACCCCCCAAAAAGTAAACAATGGAGAAGGTAAACATGAATCGGCACACGAACTAAAACGAGCCTTGTTCTTCTCGAAGGGGGCCATGGCCAGTACTTTTCCCAATCAAAAAAAGCGCCTTGATGAAAAAAACAGGGAGGCTAGATCAGGAAAGTCCTCAACTAAAAACATGGTTACCTGGGAGCAGAAAAAGCGGGCTCATGCGCACTTCCGGGTTTCCGTTGGGTTGGCGATGCGGGCGCCTCGAAGAAAAAAAAGGAAGGAGACAAGAAAAACAGGAAAAAGGGGAACGAGCAAAAAGAGCCGATGCGCCATTTATTTGGGAGTTCTACCTGCCACCCGACGGGCCGCCGTACAGAAAGTGCAGAAAACCCGTGTGGGGGGGGGGGTAGCAGACGCTGAATAGAAGGAATAAGGAGAAGTATAACTCTTTGGGTCCTTTCCGAGAAGGGGAAAGCAGTCTGCAAAAAAGAAAAAGAGGTGGAAAGATCTCTCACACAAAGGATGATTAGGAATGTCTAACTCAGGGGGGTGGCGATGCGAAGACCGCGCCCGGTTCTTGCTGCACTACCGGAAGGACCCAGATTGAGAGAGTGGGGATCGTCCAACTAGCGGCGCGCAAAAAAAAAAGGGAGGGTGCGACCCAAAAACCAGGGGGGCCGCTTTTCGGCGGCCCGTCGGGTGCCGCTCTCAGAGAAGGCAGCCGGGTAGATCCTGGCCTCCAAGAAGGGGGGGCCTGGAGTATTTGGGCAACCTGGGGGGAAGCGAGACTCTCGCAAAAAAAAGAAAAAGACGATGGGTGATTAGAGCTTTTTAAGACTCGTGCGCGCGTTGCGGCCCCGGACGGCGCTTTATGCCAAGGCTCGTCCGAGTCCGTCGTGGCTCGCGTCCACAAGGACGCTGCTCTCAAAAGGGCGGAAGGTGGCCCGAAGATGGCCATCCAGGAAACAAAGGGTGAGCAAAAAGAGCGGGTGCGGGGGGGAGGGAGATTAGGGGTCTCTAAAAAATGGGTTCACAAGCGTGGGGTATGGCTTTAAAAAAAACGCCGAGTGATCCCTTGCCAAGATCAAAAGAACACCGACAGAAAAAGGTCGATCAGAAATCGCTGTCCGCATCGTCGGGATAGGGGGGAAAATCCTTATCAACGCCCGGTCTTATTCCAAGACGAAAAATGAACTGCCCTGTAAAGGCAGGAAACCGCTTATATAAAAACAAGCAGGGGGAAGGGGGGTGCCTCAAACTTGGCAAGTGACTGCGAGGGTCCCTTCTACCGGATTATGGAGGAAGATGGAAGTGCCGAGGACTTCTGGGAAACGGGCTTTCCTCTCTGCGAGGGGGGGAGAAAAAGGATTGCGGATTCGAACCGGTATACACTCAAACTAAGTTCTCTGCACGGAGAAATAAATTCGGAGAGGAAATGAAGAGACGTGCGCGGGAAAGGAAGGGTACACCCAAAGGAGAATTTCCAGAACCGCGAGGAAAAAAGATGAAAAGGGCTCTTGAACGGCCGTAATAGCCTGGGAGTGGTGGCCAAGTCCAAGAATCAACGAGGGGCACGGGGGGGAGGAAATGCCCAAGTCTTTCTTGGGTTGAAAACGAGAGCACACGCTGCGCATCAAACCGAGAGGAAAGGGAAAGAACGGGACGCTTAAAAGAACTTCCGAAAAAGACCGAACCGTCTTGAAAAGGAGAGGACGGAAAACCCATTGCCAAGAACAAGAATTCGCGCCGGATAACAGATTCAAAGGGGTAAGATGTCCGCCCCCATGTGAAAGCGGCCATGACTTCACGTGGGGGAAAAAGAACGACGGTTCGAGAGGCCGAGTGGTGCGACAAGAAGGGTTTTGGGGTACTAAAAAAAACGTTGTCGGGGAAGCGGAACGACGTTGTCTACCGGATAGGGGGATAAAAATGCAAAACAGCCGGGAAAAAATGGGGAAAAAAGAGCGCGCGTGATCATGCAAGGAAAGAGTCGCTCAAATGGAGAAATCGTATCTGGCGCGAGCTCGGATCCGTTTGCACTTGGTAAGCGGGGGGGGAAGCCTACGACAAGAAACCGGCCTCGCCAGACTGCCTCAAGAAAAAAAGGGGAAGTATCCATGACTCGACCGGTGAGCCAAATGCACGCAATTTCTTGGGACAAGGGGAAAAAGTTCGAATAACGCCAAAGAAAAATCAAGGGAATGAGATCGTCACACACAACTAAAAAGCTAGCGTCTGGGAAATTAGGGACTGCTTTTCCAAGCATTGGGAGAATTTTCTCATTTTGAGGGGGAGGGGATTTAGGAGCGGTAGGCGGAGAGAACCCGCGATTCCCTTTAAAACGCTGGAAAGAGCTCTCACATGGATTAAAATAGTATATATTGGAGTGAAACACTAGTCTTCAATGCAAGGGGGAGGAGAGAGAATCAAGAAGCGAGACAAGCAGATTCCCAACATTGCAAAGTTCGAAAAACTTGGAACATCTGAAATCTCCTTGCCCTGCAAAATGCTTTACGATCTAGGCCCTTTGCTCTATTTGGATCAGAATTTGGAGAATAATCGTTGGCAGTGCGCAAAGAGAAATAAAAAAAAAGCTTACTCTTAGGGAAAAAATAGAGAAGAAAGGGCGAGCAGGTGATCGGGGGAATTGGTGGCGAACACCAAATAGTGACCGAAGGACCTTAATGCTAGATCGCGAAGAGGAGATTGCTCCGGTCACGGGGATGCAGTCTAAATCACCCGCAGAGCACGGATCGGGGCCCTGGAAAGGGGCAGACAGGGAGATCGATCAGGGGGAACACGGGAAAAAAGAATTTTGAACCAAGACCCAACTGAGCTACCACGCCGCAAAACTCGCACCATTGGGAAGGGGGAAAAAATGCGAGAACCGCGAAGAGTCAGACCCAGGGGGGCGACTAACGGGGCGAAAGGGGAAACCTGCGATGCGCGCATTACTGGGGGATTAGGCTGGCGTACTTAAGCGAAAACTGAAACCGCTGTTAAAAGGGTCGGTCGCCTCGTCCGGGCGCGAAAAAGGTTTTTATAAAACAGGGGGCGCATCGGTCCCCGTGCTCACCACACCTGCAACGGACAGAGGGATTGAACTAAGTCCCTCGGGAGAATTGTGTCAAAAAAGGGGAGGGAACGAGCCGCCGGCAGATTAAGGCCGTGAGCATGTCATCTCGGTGAATAAATCAGTTGGTGTCGCTTCCCCTAAGGCAAGGCGAGCAGAGATTTTACAGACATATTTTGAGGGAAGGAAAACGTTGAGGGGGGGACAGGGGGCGAAAAGGGAATCAAATGTACTGGAATACCCAAAAGAGAAGAAAGCCTCTGAGTGGCGGCGCCTCGAAGAAAAGGAAAAAACTTTCCAGCAAGGGCCACGGCACACGACAAAAGGAGCGAGGAGGCCCCTTTCTAGCAGCAGGAAAGAAAAAAGGGAAGAAAAGAGGACGACATGGAGTAAAGGGGGGAATAGAAGGACCAAGGGCGCGGCGATGAGTCGGGGAAGCAAGACGGAAATTGATACGAGCGCTTGCGGTCCGCGGGGTAGAAAAATCTCCGACAGAGGAAAAAAGTTGAGAGCTTGAAACGTCTCCTTCGATCTTCTTCACGTACGTTGTAGGTTGTCAAGCGGCAAGGGAGAGGATCCCAGAAAAACATCTCTCTCCGCAGCGATAGGGAACAGCCTAACTCCGACCGCCCAAAGCAGTTTGCCATGAAAGTCAAGGATGGACCAGGAGGAACCTCGTCAGCAAGGGAGGCATTATTGCCGCTATACTGCAGGGAAAAAAAGAGAGGAGTTCTCAATAAGAATTTGAAGGCGAAAGAGCGCCACGATCCCAACCCGCAGGCGGCACTGACATTTTCCTTTGTTGCCGCAGCGTCTGGTGCTCGGAGCGACGGCCGCCCCAGAAAGGCAAAATAACGCAGGCTGTACTGTGATCAAAGGGAGGAAAGTCAAACGCTATCAGGGGGGCCAGGGATTTGCAGATTTCGAGTGCTTCGCAAAACGGGCAAAAAAAAACTTAAAGTAAAAAGTGGAAACCTTTTTTTGTTGGGGGGGGGGGGGGGCCATCTAGCGTCGTAAGCCTGCATGGACGAGAAAACGAGTAGGGTTCTTTCCCGTATTTCGAGAAAAGGGAAAAAGGAAACCCCGACGCATCGAGCCATCTCTCTCCAAAACACCGGCGGTTAGGGGAGGGCGAAAAGGCTCCGCCGAGGACGGTCTTGGGCACAGGCCTAGCCTTAAAGAGGTCTACTCGTTTATCGTGGAAACAGATAGACCCAACCAGGGGAGAAGGACATCCCGTTCGTCTGGCATGAAAAGAAAGGGCGAAGAAAGCGGGACTGAATGGGACATCTGAATCGCGTTGACTAAGGAAATCGCGGCAAGAAAGTACAGATGAGATTGGCGAAAAGTCAGAGGAAAAGAAAGAAAAGGGAACCTGCAAAAACACAAAAAAAAAAAATCCGGAAGTGAGACAGAGCACAGTGGGGGAAAAAACTTCTCGTGAAAGGGTGAACAGGTCCACGGGGGGAGGGTCTGACCTTGACGCGAATACTGAGGAGGGGGGAGAGAGGTAAATCAAGGAAGAGAACGATGACGCGGTGGCCCGAGACAGGGAACATAAGGACCACTGTGCAAAAACGCTGATTGAAGTGTCTGGGACGGCAGGAAATGGGAGGTAAAACGATCGACAAAGAGGGGAAAAAGAGCTGGTTTTACGGGGGGGGGTGGCGTGAAAGGCTTGACACACCACCGGATTGAGCCCTTAAGTCAGGAAGGAAGGGACTAGCCGAAAATGGTCCCGCGATCGGATATGAGAGGGGGACTTCTCGAAATAAAATTTCAAACAGATTCGGAAGTAAGACCATCATCGCCGCAGGCCATTCTTAGACTAGCCCCGGAAAGAAACTTGAAAAAGAGTCTCCACTCCGGGAGGCGCCCAAAAAAACACTTTGAAAAGCTAGAGTTCGTTGTGCAAAGGGACAAACGGGGCCCTTCGACGGGATTCAGGAAAACAGGCCAGTAGACAGAGTACTTTGATCAAAAAGGGAGGGAAAAAAAAGCAGCGCAGGGCTGAAGGGTCACTTCTTGACTCTTCTCAACAAGAAAACTCGCCAAACCGTGCGCTCCCTCTCCAAGGGGGGGTGAAAAAGGCGGAGACAAGACTTGAAGGGAGGGGGGAAACGACGAAAACAAGGCGGCTTGTGGCAGCAGGGAAAAAACTATGACCAAAAATTAAAAAAGCGTCGAGCTGACCGCGTCACCGCAAGGTGGGGGGAATCTACACTCACCTAGGGGACGGGGGGAGAGGGACGAAATCCCAAAGCGGTTCGGGGGAAGGGTTTATGTGATTAGCGCCCCCGCTTTGCGGAGACACTCATGCCGAAGTCAAAATGGGCGACCGAACGAAAAAAAGCCCCCGGTCGGCGGGAAAAGCGCTAAGGCAGCCCATGCTCAAAACCCCCTTGCAAAGGGATACACAGGCCAAAAAGGGCAAGGGAGATTCGACCTTTAAAAAAGAGCCATAGGTGACCAAACACTCGGGAGAGTTTCGCCGGCGGAAAAGTTGGGAGGGACTGGGGCGGGAAAAGGTCGGGGGGAATGTCTAAAAGAAGAAAACTAAAACTTCGGCAAAAAAAAAAGTCTAACCGGCGAGGAGGGGCTTGGGATCCATGACTGTATGGAATGGAGGACGAGAGGAGTCTCTCGCTATCGCCGTGCCTTGGCGGCAGAGGGAAATTGGGCAAAAAAACAACCAGAAAAAGGCCTGCCCTCGGAGACTACCGATTCTCGCCTATCCCGGGCTTTGTGATCATACCGGTATCAAAATCTGAACGTAGCTCTACAGGTCTGGGGGACTAAAGCCACCAGGAAAAAATTGAGAGCGACACACACAGCGTGCACGAAGCCTGCAGCGGAGGGCACTTAGATAAAAAAAACTGTGAAACTTCACTTTGTGCAGAAAGGGTTGGTGATGCTGAATGGGAGGTCGCGGGGAAAAATCATAAAAAAATGCAGGGGAAGACCGATAGTGTGGAAACTCAAAAGCTCTCGAACAAAGGAGGAGGGTCTTGAATCGAGAGTTTGGAGACAACGCTTCTTCGGAAGAGGGGGGATCTCCTCTCCCTCCGCCACGAGGAAAAGTAAAAAATTGCATCATGAACTAAAAAAAACAGGGGGGGAAGTGGAACATATTCAAGGCTAAAAAAATCAAAGTCTCGCGCTTTGGGACTATCTAAAAAAGGGGCGGACTATTATTTAGCAAAATTGGTAAAAGGCATTGGCGCACAAGAGAAAAAACTTCGAGAAATCCTGCAGGGAGAGAAAAATAGCATTTGATAACGTTGGTGGAAAAATGCCATCAGTGCCCGAATCTACGAGATCGCGCAAAAAGACGCGCCTTCCTCCATTCGCTCAGAAGAAAGAGAGCCACGACTGCCTTTCAAGGGTTTGGGGGGAACAGGGGAAACGATCCTAAAGGGGTTCAGTCCCCGAATTTCGACCCGCGTATCCAAGGGAGGGAAAAAAACAAAAAGCGAGAAGAAGCAAACGAGGGCTGTTGGGTTTAAAACTTGACGGGGGACCTCTGGAAGACACTGCCCCCAGGGGGCAATATCCAATTGAGAAAGTTGGAAGATGAGCCGGAAAAAGGGGGGGGTGAAAGGGGATGAAGTGGGCGGACGTAAAGATTAGGCCCCTGGAAAAATGTTAACTTCTGAAAATCGCCTAACTGCCCAAGGGGGGCCTCCGTTATCGTGGGCAGCATCGTCAAGGCCTCCGAAAAAAAAAACGCAATTGAAAACGACCAGGCAGAGAGGTCCTAATGCCACCAACGTGATCGTCCTCCTTCATGGGAGAACGGACGGGAAAAAGAGAGAGTTTGCGAAGACGGGGACGGTTCAGAAAAAATTTGTTTAGTTGCCGCGCAATTAGTCTCAAAGAAATTGGAATATCAAGGGAAAAGGGGCGGTTGAAGATACGGTTGCGGTTTTTATCTGATCCAAAAAAAACCCCAAAGACCCGCCAACCAAAACACCAAAAAAAAAAACACCCAACAAAAACCCCCGCCCCCCGAACAGTTCGAAAAAGACTCAATGTAATTCATACCCAATGAGAAGCAAGGGCTCCAGGTCCTCAAGGAAAAGAAGGGGCGGAGAAGAAAGCCCGTAAAACAAAAGCAGGGAATCACGACCGCCGGAGCGGGCCAAAGCCCCATCAGAAGAGAAAAAGACGAGAAACTTACATGCAGTGGGACTTTTGTCATTGAAGGAAATAAGACTCAGGTCGGAGGCGATATGTTGAAGGGAAAAAGGGACATGATTAAAAGGGGGGGGTCAGGGAGGTACAGCGATGTCCGGAAGAAAAAAACAAAAGCTGTTCAACGAAAGGACAGCGGAGAAAGAGCGGAAAGGGATCACTCGGCTGTGCGGTGAGAATCTCTAAAAAAAACAAACACGCAGAGTGAAGCCCAAAAGTTGGGTCAATCGGACAAAATAATTAAAAAAAAAAAATCCACTAAAAGCCTCGAGCACGTTCGGTCAAGGTAGGACCGTCTTCGGAAACGCGTAAAGAGGGACTCAGCGTCTGTGATGGGGAGGAGAAAAGCATGGTCTCGGGAAGGCCGAAACGAAGAAAAAATTGGACCTGGTTTCAGAAAGTCCCACGATCAAGGATGAGTGCTCATGCTCACTGCCGGAGTGTGCACTTGGTTTTCTCGCAGTCTCGGGGAGAGCAAGAGGAAAGACCAGGCCGCGGAAGCGGAGAGGACTGTGGAGGACGGCTAAGAAACGATGGGGCCCCCCAAAAAAAAAAAAAAGAACTCCATTGTATGTGGCTTATTCGGGCGGCGAACCTACGGGCCGAGGAAAGGAAACAGTTCGGCGGCAGCAAAGGGGGGTGTTGTTGGGTAGGCCGGCTGGAGAAAGAGGAACGGAAAAGAGGAGAACTGAGGGGAAGAAGTAGGCCTTTGGACAGACAACGGAGTCTTCATAAGCAAAAAGAAAACATAACTCTCAACAACAAAGGGGGTTCAGAGGGGGGAGGGAGCAGGCGCGCGGGCGATGAAATCACAGTACTGAAAGGACCAAGGATTTTTTAGAGGAGAAGGCGGAAGAGCGGCTCTGCAACCCAACAACAGTAAATTAGGAAAAAGAAGGTACACCCGGTTGAGCCTGCTTTTTCGGGGCAAGGGGAGCAGCGCTCGAAAAATAAAATAAGAAGGGGGATCGCGTGGACGAGGATAGAAGGAAGCAAAAGAAAGAGACCTCGGCTTTTCCATAAAAAAGACCTCGACCAAGACCACCGTAAAAATCCTTATTTAGGAGCACGCTTTTGAGGAAAGGGGGGGGCGAGAGGGGGACTGGACCCAGGGGCACCGGGATCCCCTGACGCTTAGAGTGCTCGCGGCAAGAAAGGAACTAGGGGGCCCCGAGACGGAAAAGAATAGTGGAAGAAAAAAAAAAAAGGGGAAGGCGGGGTCGGCGGAGGAAGTTAAAACGAGCGGAAACCAAATCTGTGTGGACTGGGGGGGGGGGGGTCTGAGGCTTGACACACACAAGTGAGACGGGAGAATTGCCGGGAACCGCTGAAAGAGAACCAAGCGCTGGGGGAAGAAGAGATCGAAATCGCTGTCCGCAACGATGAAAGGGAAAACTTGCTGAAGATCATCATCGAAGCGAAAGGGGGGACTTATTCTAGCAAAGCAGGAAAAGACTGGTCCTGAAAGGGGGGGGGGTCGTAGACGGCCGGGAGAGAGGGAAAGAATAAATCAAGCCTTTGGGGGCCTCGAGACTGCGGGGTGGGGACTTTTCATTCACAGGGGAGTCTAGCTCCAGGAAACAGGGGAGTGAGAACCTGGCTTTCAGTGCTAGCGCCGATGGGGTGAATTACATTTCGAAACTAAACGTCTCCTGCAAGAGAAAAAATCCAAAAGATCGATCATAAGCGGGGGAAGGGAGAAAAAGGGGACAACACACAACAGGGCTGCGGCTGGAGGGCCGAGGAAAACCGGGGGAGAAAGGAACCGCTGGAAACCTTCAAAGACTGACTAGCCCTTCAAGGGTTGGGGGAAACTCCGTAGGGCCTGGGAAGGTTCAAACCAGGGGAGGGACTTGGCGGGAGACGATGCAGCACAAGCGGAGCAGAACCGAGATTTCCTGAGATGTACTGAGAGATATCAAATCCCGTTCGGCGAACCCTTAAGAAAAAGGCCATCCGCCCCCCAGAGAAGCTCCAAGCAGGCCAAAGGGGGGAGGAAGGGGAGTTCTCCCCCAGGGGAAAAGTCGGCGGGAAATCATGAAAGTCACATGGCCAGAGGGGGCTCATGCGGGAGGTGTGATGAAGTTGGGGTTGGAAGGGGTCTGGTGTGTCGGAAAGGGGGGGTCGGGGAGAAGGGGAACGATCGTCCAAAAAGGACAAAAGGGTCAAAAAAAAAAAAAAAACAAATTGAAACACGCGCGGCGGTATCATCAGCAGAGCGAAACTGAGGTACTTAGCGCATCTGCGGAGAGCAGGGGCCTCGGGCACGGAGGAAAAGGGGCACAAATGAAAAAATCAAACGGACTCGCCATCTCCTCTAACTGCCGGAATAGGGCGACAGGGCCGGTGATATCGAACTGGAAGCCACTGCAAAAATATCGTCAAATTTCTGCTAAAAAAAGTGTAAAAAAGGGGGAGAGATCGGGCAAGAAAAAGAGACTAAGCGCAGAAATTAAGCTTCACACTTAAAAGGTAATCTCGACATTGGGCACTGTGAAAAGGGAATCTTGCCGATAGTGAGAGCCGAGGATAACAATGCAATTGAGACTCGCAGGAGTGTGTCGCACGACTCTAACAAAAACAACTGGGGGAGATGTTCGGGGTCCACATCTCTTCAGAAAGTGGCATCGCTTGGATGAGGAGAACCTCCACGCCGAGGGGAGAAAGTAAAACATGGAGGGGGCGATCCAGTGAAAGGGGGAACAGCTTCATCGCCGTGCCCGCAGCTCGACGCGTCGTGCGGGGGGGCGATCCTGACAAGGAAAAATCAGAGGGGGCTTTAGTCAGAAAGTTTGGAGAGACAAGACCTTGATAGGATGGTGGCGCACCGTCGAGTAAAAAAAGGGGGAAGGTCGGACTGCAGGGGGAGGGCGATAAGGGAGTGATTCGCGACATTGTGACTTTGTGAAAATCTAATGCCGTGGCCCGAAAGAGATGAGATTGAGAGGGAGAGTCGAAGGGCGAGAAAAAAGGATGCAGTGGCAACCTGACGTTCGGGGTTTTTACCGGCTGGTTTTGGGTGACATCAGTGGAGACTATCCGGGAAAAGGGAAAACGAACTTTGAAAGGGGACCAGCGTCAATCCCAACTTCGGGCCACCAGAACGCGAAGAAAAATCGCAAACAATGGCAACCGCGGTTGACCGGTAAAAGGAATGGGGGAAGAGAGAAGGGGCGCCCGGATCACGTTGCAAGAAAGTGGCCTTCGGTGGGGAAGAGAGGACAGGAATGGGGTGGGGCGGATTAAAGGGATAGGTAGCGCAAGGGAGGCGGCTTCCTGAGCGACGCATCGTCAAAGAAGCCTGACGTTGCGGAAAAAGAGAAAGCCGTCCCAGGGAAAAAGGGAACAACCGGAAAAAGAAAACGAGTTAGTATGTCCTCGACCAGGCCCTCAGGATACTGGGAAAAACGCGCGCCGTTCATTCTACTGGGTCAAGAAGCCGTCATCGCGGAGAGCACAGCAGCAGAAGGGGTTGTCGTCAGGGGGAAAGAGCAAATCTGCTCGAGGGGGGGGGGGGGGGGGGGGGGGGGGGGGGGGGGGGGGGGGGGGGGGGGGGGTGCTGTGGGGGTGTGTGTGGGGACGGTGGGGTGGTGGGTGGGGGTGCGGGGAGGAGCTCCGGGGCGCGCCTTTTCAAAGAATGTGGGGAAAAAAGTAGAGTGAGAAAAGGGGGGAGGGGGTCTCACCGTTTCTAATCAAAATCAGTTTGTAATACAGACGACATAATAATAGCGCTCAGCCTCAAGGACTGTCCTAACTCCCAGGCACTGTCCACGAAAGCCGAAGTCATTCCGGTCGAGAGAAAGGAGTTTAGACGGAGGGGGGGGAAGAAGAAAGTGACTTTGTCCGGCATGGAGAAAAAAAAGGCTATGCTGAAGCGAATGCGCAGTTCCCGATGGAGGGAAGGAGGGTATGACCGATCGGGGTAGGTACCGCTGGAGGCGCGGACAGCTTCAGCGACGGCCTTCAAAGGCTCAAAGGTGTCGTCAAGCCGTTCAAAGAGAAAAAAGAAAGAACCCAAGAGAGGACCATAATGGTTCGATCGGCACAAGCGTCTAAATGCACTCGCAAAACGCAAATTTTGCTGTCTTATAACAGTCTTTAGGGGGTGGCGCAGCGTGAAGGGAAAGACGAATCAACAAGGAGAGGGCGGACAGGGGGCCAGAACGGAAGAACACATTTGACTTGGGGCTAAGACACGAGCAGCCAGATAGGGGCCTTATTTTGCCTGGTTGCGCAGCAGGGGAGAGGGAAAAGGGGCAGAAAAGAACAGAGGAGGGGGGGGAGGGAGCGATCATGAAAGGAGAGCCAAGAAAAAGGAGGGCAAAGGGAAAAAAGGTTGTCTAGGTCGCAGCGCTTCTAAACCGAAAAAAGCGTTAAAAGTCGAGGGGAAGCAACCAGAAAACGTGTTGTTTTTGCAGCGAAGATTCCGTAGCCAGGGGAAAGGATAAAACGCGTAGACGAGGGGGAAGGGAAGGGAAGTGAGAAGAAAAGGTGAGGGAGGAGCATCAACATCACCGCGCGCATTCTCCTCCTATCCAACTTTAGGAAAAGGGGAGAAAAAAAGCGAGGGGAGGGGGAGGAAAGAAGGGAAACCGATGAGCAAACACGGCCCTAAGAATGACCCGGCACGGAGGGGTTAGTTCATAAAAGGCGAAAAGAAGTCACAAACACACGAGGGGGCCAGTGCCGTACTCCCGTGAAGTCAGCTGGGTCGCCGGACTTGTGAAAAGAAAGAGACGACTGGTAGGAGAACTCATTGACGAGGATCGCCGGCCGGAAAACACATCAGGGGGCTTATTTGGGCAGTCTGGCAAAGAAAGAAACCGAAGAGGAGAACCACCGGAAAAAGTACGCACGTGCGCATGAGCAGCTTTTAGCGTCGCTCTTAAAAAAAAATGGGCGGGTGAGACGCCTACCTGAGGCCGTCGTGCTCGAGCCATCAGGAAGGGAGAGCCGACTGACGCGGGGGGGAAAAAAATCCACCGCCATGAGGCACCGGAGAGGCGGGTCCAGGTAATTGGGGGATCGCGTGAAAAAGGAAAAGATACGTGTTTGTTTGGGGCTGAAAAGGCTTGACAAAAGACCGAGTGGGAAAGGAAGCCGTAGACGGGAGAAAAGGTCCGCTTCAACCGCACGGAAGAATCGGATCTCTTAAGAAAGTGGAGGGAATCACTGTCCGCAGGGAAGGACTCCAGAGACCTCCGGAAGGGGGGGGCTTATGTGAAATCGGGAACCTTACAAAGTGAAATGCCTTCCATCAGCTTCCTCTAAAATATCGAACGAAGCCATCTTGGGGGGGTCACTCCATCGTGTGCCCGTGAATCGCGTGCGGTCGAGGCAGGGAAGGCAAAGGAAGGGGGACTCTTGAGCAAACCTGCAGGGAAGGAGAGCTCTGGGAGATTGTGTATGAATTTTACAAAGGATAACCTGGGACTAAAGGAAAAAAACAATAAAGGGCAAGATCCGCTCCAAATTCGGAGTTTCAATCGGCAAAGAACTTTCCGGTAAAACTGAAAAAAAAAAGGGGGGGTCCTGAGGGGAAGGAGGGGAACGAGATAAAGGGACGGTAACGCCGTCAGAATGATCCGGCCGGGGGGCAGACCTCACGCTATTCCTTAAAAGGAAAATCCAATCCCTGCGGGAACGGGGGGGACCGGGGGGGGTGTTTATCGTGGAAAGTCTTCGCACGAAGAAAGAAAAAAGAGTCCTGCATTCCTTTACTGAGCTATAAGAAGAAAAGCCGCCCGCCGTCGCTGAGTAAAAGGACCTCCGGACCGAAGGGAAAAAAAAAGAAGGCGCGAGGGGCTACCAAGACATTCCAACGTGATGACAACGATTCAGACCCCCATTGTTTCTATGAAGGGCCACCATGAAGGAACGGGCAAAAAAGAAAGAGGTTGAAGAGGGCACTGCTGGTTCGAAAGAAGGGGGGGGGGAGTAAAAACGAGTTTTCGGGACTTAAAAGGCCTAAGGGTACTAATTCTCTGGCCAAAAGACTTGAAAAAACTAATTCACACCGGCGCGCGGGGCTCATTACGAGAGTGCTAACCGTGAAAACGACAGATGAAGGGGGAGAGATGACTCAAAACGTTTCCTTAACGATGGGGGAGGGGGGGCCGCAACAATTCCCCTACATGGCCTCGACATCGACTAACGCATTATCAAGGAAGCTCCCTCGGGAAGAGGCTGGTGAGCTCAGGGGAACGGTCTCCCCAGGCCAACATACCCTTCGTACAAAAAATGCCGCAAAAATCTGCGGACCGCAAAGGGGCATTTATTCAGGGAAAACACTGCAAAAGGAGGGGAGAGGGGGGGGCGGGAAGGGGAAGGAAAGCTGTGACAAACTTCAAAAAGGTATCAGAGTTTGCCAGAATTATCAAGGGGAACTATGCGTCGCGGGGGTAGGGCTGGTCGAAGAACCAAAAAAACGCGAGAAGAAGCTCTTGGAAGGGGAAATCTAACAAAGGATGGGAGGAGAGAGAATGGGCGGCCAACATCAATCTTTAAAAAAAAAAAAAGAGGGGAGTTGAGAAGACCTAAACGGGCCCTCCGCTAAAACGAAAAAGAATTCCCAACATGGGGGCGTCAAAAAAAACAATTGAGTTCAGCGGAATCGGGAAGGAAAGGAAGAGTCTGGCTGGAGGGAAAGGGGGGGGGTTACGGAAAATCTAAATTCCCTGGCGGCATGTACTTTTGGTTCATTGGGGGGGCCAAAGGGCGAGATCACCCACTTCCCGGCGATAGGCAGAAAGAAGGTTGCATAAAAGGGGGGGAGGGGAGGCAGTGGGGAGAGGGGGCCCTTTTGGGGCTTAAACATTGCAGGGTCCCTCAGTGAAGGAGATATTCAGATGAAAAGATCAGAAACAGTTCGCTCACTGATGCATTCAGAATCACGAAGAGGCCGGGAATGAAGGGGGGGGTGTCTTCTGAGGGAAGAAAAGGGGGGAAATGAACGGAAAACTTTGTTCCCTACCTGTCCTACAACAAGGAAAATACCCAAGTCTTGACAACAAAGAGAAAGAAGCCGCGCAAATAGGGGTGCACCCGTTTTTCAGGAGGGGAAAGAAGTACCCCCGGGGAGGAATACAGGGAGCACTTTTGGCCTATTAGCCGGCTCATTTGGAGAAAGGTTCTGACTTACTCTTGGAGCCGACACGGGAGGGGGAGGGAATCGGTCTTCGCCGAGAAGGAGGAGAGGCGCTTGGTGAAAAGAGGGGGGCGTCAGAGGGGGGGCCCCTTCTCCAACCCACACACAAATGATCTGGAGTTATTTTCAGAAAAAGGGGAAATCGGTGGGTAGCTTTGGGGAAAAAAAAAGGTAAAAGAGCCGCGGTCATATGAGATGCCGAAAGCAAGGAAAGAGTAAGCGTAGAAAAAAGTTGTTCGTAATTTGAAAAGCAAGGGCTAGGAGAAAGAGTTGACAAAAAGAGAAGAAATTGGAGATAGAACGTCAGATCGTTGACGCTTGGGGAAAGAAAGTGTAAAGACCACCCTCTAGAGAGAAAAAATGGCGAGACAGCAAGTCCTCGAGAAGGCCGCGGATCATGGACCCAGAGAGAAACGCACACTAAGAAGGTGAGCGAGGAAAAGACAAAGCTTGGGAAGGGCTCACTGAATACGAAAAGAAGAGGGAATTAGGGGTCCGGGGGGATGATAATAACTAGGCGTCGGGCTCTTATGGGACAGGGAAAAATGCGATGTCGGACATTGACCGATCGATTGCGGAAACGATTCGATCTGCCAGCGGCGGGAAGGGGAAGGAGGAATCCTCGACGCGTCAAGGGGGGATAATCGTCAGGTGGGTCTGTTTTGTCAGCTAACAAAACACCAGCAGAAGGATGGTCGATCTCAAAGTAAGGACCGACCAAAAAGCCTGGTGCCGCGAGAAACAGTGCGCAGGGGGTCCCTGGCTTCGGGAAAAGATCCGGCGAAAGAGGCATTGATGGGACGAGAACTCCGGCAGGACTACGTCTCGTCCGGGCCTCAAGGGGGAAGAAGGGTCATAAAAGAGCTGAAAAGATCAACGTGCTCATGCAGAACTGGAAGGGGGGGGGTTTTTGGCGAAAAAGTGCGTCGCGACAGGCGAAAAAAGGGAACGCCAAATAAAAAAAAGGCGCTTAATTTTGATTCCTTCAGAAAGTGACCGGAATCCAGAGATTACTGGGGAGGAGGAGGAGCGTCAACCAGAACTGGGGGGGGAATAGAAAGGGAGTCCGCGGAGCAAAGCCTGGGGGGGGGGGAAGCGTCGTAAGCAGACAGAAGAAGAAACTCTTTTTGACAAAGGGCTAAGAAAATGGAGCGGGGGGATGCATCTCCTTCCCCTCGCGC
>Ga0179593_1408225_pt1 | contig 16836 bp, 14 predicted proteins | sample CZODoug2_1_08_16_FD_185931 | JGI IMG/M metagenome (GOLD analysis project Ga0179593, IMG submission 185931) | Vadose zone soil fungal communities from Angelo Coast Range Reserve, California, USA - CZODoug2_1_08_16fungal (PacBio error correction) | ecosystem: Environmental > Terrestrial > Soil >...
GAAATAGGAGGTAAGGGCTGATTAAAAACACGACCGTCGGGCGTCTTACGGTGTTCAAAAACGGGGAGGGGCAGGTAACTGAGCCAATTGATGTACTTCTTGCAAAAAGTACTATCAAAAAAAAGCTCAATACTCAGAGAGGGTAGAGAGAATATCGAGGTGTAATTTAAAGGGGATCTATTGCTCTCGTGTTGGCCCGAGTTCATTGGCAGAAGGAACAAGGCAGGTAAAAGGATTTCTCAAGTGCGCTGAAAGGACGTGGTCCTGAAGAGGAAGGTGGGGGGAAGACCCACAAAGAAATTAAAGGACGTCCTCAAAGTAAGGCAATTGTCGAGGAGTTTCGTTCGTTGGAGAGGTAAGGAGGAGAGACATGAAGCTACGCTTCTCTCCTTAGAAACGACCCTATCCGTCTAGAAAAGGAGGACGTGTACACTGAAGGTGGCAAAGGTACGCCATAGTTGACACCCTAAAGCAGGAAAAGGCCGGACAAGAAAGGACGCCATAATGGGTAGGAAGGTTAGCTACGCAGCAAGGCAAAGGAAGAACTGGGGTCTTGGAAACTGTTGCCGTACAAAGACACAAGGAAGACGGCCTGGGAGGATTCATCACCCAGAACACGGAATAAAGAGGGTACTCGGGATCTTCACGAATTTGGCGAACGGAAGGGGATGGTACTTGCTGAGCTGGGGGATTCAGTTAGAGTCATCTTCTGGGTTGAGGGGGGAACTTTTATGGGGGTAAAGTCAATATAAAGTCGTTAAGGGGGACCTTGGAGTGACTTTGAAGGGGCAGGGAGGAGAAACCTACTATAGGTGAGATGAGATGTGGGAAGCCTTGAACTCGACAAACCGACCTTTCTTGACAACGGGGGCATAAGGGAGGAAGAAAAGAAAAAAAAGTAAGGTCAAGGCAGGAAAAATTGGGTGCTCTTCCTATATGTACTAATTTTTGGCGAACCATGCTGGTCGAGGGGGGGGGAAGGAGAAAGAATGTCCAGTCTGAATCTTTTAGAAATTTCAAGTGACGTGAAAAGCAAGTGCAAAGGGGGGAGACGTGTGAAACAAGGTTGGGGGGGGGGGAGGAAACGTGGTCTGGAAAAGGTGAATTTAGCAAAAGAAAGTGGCCATTCAGCCACTAGACGAGGGGGAGCAAAATGGCGTGTAGGGGGCCTGCCGGAGGGTCAGAAGTTGTTTTGGGGTGAGGAGGGAGAGGCAACCTTCGTAGCCAAGGTCTAAGGTCTCTTTGTGGACGAAAGAAACGGAGGTCACGGCACGTATGATATTCGAAGGTTTTGGAATGGAGGGCCAAACCATCTCAAAAAAAAATTATGAGGAGATAGAGGATCCTAGAGACACGTCTAACAGAGAAATTTCATCTCGGCTGGGCCTAAAACGCGAAGGAAGGAGAAGGGGGAAGTTAAAAAAAAATAATGAGGGGAAATCTCCCCAGTAATGTCCATAAAAAGGAAGTTAAAAAACACTGACTTCTAAAGAGGGTACTCAAAAAGAGGGAGGAAAAAAATGCTTAATTCAACACAACGAATATGGAACTGGGAAAATCACCTACACAAAAAAGGCCAAAAAACAGAGTTATCACCAACTTGTCTCAGATCCAAAAAAAGAGGGAAGAAAGGTTGCCGACATTTAAACGACTAGAACAGGAGAAAGGGAACTCAATTTAGCAAGCAGGTTCTTTGAAAATAGAAGCTCAGGATGTCAGAAGGGGGAAAGACTATTAAGGTAGTCCTTAGGTTGAGCGGACATTTTCCCGCAAACAGAGGTGAAGGGTGGGGGGGAGGACGTCAAGGCGATATGTTGACTCTCGCGCCCTTCTCATAAAAAAAAAGAAAAAAAAGAGGAAGGCGAAACACAGGAAAAAGCGGCGGAATCTAGACAAGAAAAATGAAGTGGATTTAGGTGTACGTGAATGGGAGAGAAACTAAAGTCACACGCCAAAGGACGAATAAGCCGATTGAATAAAAAAAAAGATGGAGGAGAAAAGAAAATATTTGAGTTCAATGTTTGAAGAAAAAAAAAAAAAAGGTCATAGGATCTTGCTAATTAAAAAGATGGAAAGAGTTGCTTGCTTCTATGGAGGAAATTAAGAAGAAAAATGATTCCGAAAATTGGATTGAAGATGTCTAGTAGGTTTTGACAGTCCTGCTTAACCGTTCTTACAAGATGGCTAAGGGGGAAGGAAGGCGTACGTGGGTTGTTCATAGGGGGGTCGTCAGTGGATGGGAATGACGGTAGACGACTGGGAAAGGAAGTATTCCCCTAGAAAAGGAGAAGGAAAAACGAACCGAACCGATTCGAATGACCAAAGGTCATCTTCGACTAAAAACTGGGAAGGAAAAGTATCTTGGAAGAGACGTTAAACCGGCTCGAACGCCAGAGAGAGGCCCATTTAGAAAATAAATCAGGTCAGCCTGAGGCTTACGGGTCAGGAAAAACAAAAAACCGAGCACTGTCGTCGCAAAGACGCAAAAAAGAGAAAAAAACTAGGGGGAAAAAAAGACTTCTAGAGGCACGCGGTTGTTCTTGAATTCATCGCTCACTCCGACTGTTTCGGGGTAAGAAAGCCATCGTTTTGAGAAGAAAACATCCTCCGGGAGAAAAAACTGCCGACGCCAGCTGTACCGACAGAAGAGGGTAATCCAAAAAAGAGGTGCTGGGTCCAATCGGAAAAAAACAAAAAATTCTGGGGGGGATAGAGAGGTACCCTCCAACAACAGAAAGGAAAAGGGGGTGAGGGGGGGAAGTAAAAGATCTCGATCTTACTACCTTCTTCGTTTAAGGACTAAGAGTAATCTAGTAAGGAATTTGTAAAGGGGAGGGAGGAAGAGGGCTCGGAAAAGCACCTACCTAACTGGTCAAAAGTAAAAGAGGAGTTTGCTAATCTTCAAGTAAGAGGAAAGAGAAGGGGGGAGGTGAAAGGAGGTAAGGGCTCCTGCAGAAGATTGAAACAGCTCAAGGCGTACGAAGATCGGGTATTAAGAGAGTTTTGGACGTCCCTCAAACGAATGATCAACTAGTCTCTGACGTGGGAAAAAAACAATTAACTGTTTCTTTGGCAAAGAAAATCTTCTTGGGATGGCAGCTTCTATGGAAAGGAAAAAGAGCCGATTAAAAAAAAAGACGAGACCGGGAGGAGAAATAAAAGTCGGCAAAGACTCTCCAAAGTTAGAGCATAAAAAATGTTCCGCGAACCCGTTAAGACGGAGCTTGAAACACACAGCCTGGGAAATATTGAGGCAACTAAACTCACTTTTGAGGCTGAGCCTTTCGGAGAAGTCTGAAGGAAATCAAGAAGGAAAGCTGTCTCTGGGTTCCATTCAATGGTCAACGGTCAATATTGCCAAAACTCGACCACGTCATTAGAGAGGGGGCATATGTCCTGGGGATTCGTGCAAAAAAAAAAGGCCTGGGTAAAGGAGTGAGGGGGATTGCTTGTATGCTGATCATGGTTCTGGGGGGGGACTGGGGGGGACCGGTGATACGACCAAAAGAAAAAAGGAAGAAAGAGGTGCGACGTATCGAAGCTGGGTCCTTCCTGGGTGTTCCGAAAGAAAACCTACTTCGGATAGGGGGGGACAAGAAAAAAAGGACTGGGGGAGAGAAGATCGACCCCACGAAACACATGGGCGTTTAAAATCACACTAGGAAGGGGAAAGGCGGGGTGCCTGGCAAGTGATGGGAAAAAGATGAGTCAAAGAAAGAATAGGGGAAGGGAGGGGGCGGAACATTGTGCGGCCTTTGTTCCCCGGCCCTCCAAAATCTGACTGGAGAGCCTCGTTTAATATAAAACGAAAAGACCAGGAGCGGTGGGGGAGAGAGTTTGTGAACCCGTCATAGCTTGAAAAAGGATTCTGAGGGATGATGATTCCAAACTAAACATTCAGCGGTCACGAATCTGGGGATACAACAGGAGAGCAGAAGGTGGAATGTAATTCGTCGGACAAAAAGGGGAAGGTTCCTTTGTTGTGAGGGTCTTCAGAGGAAAAGCAACGGGGATACGGCCGGCGATGCAGTCCAGGGAAACGGCCTTAAAAAACGCATTATATAGGAAACGGGGGGAGGAAGATGCTCTCAACAACAAGAGGGGAAAATATATCTAAAAAAGAAAACACGGCCAAAGAATATCGCGCAGACGAGTAAGGGGAAACGCTTCGGGGGGCAAAAAGTATAAAAAAGACCATAAAGCTCCCCCAAACACTTGAAAAGAGGGGGCCAGGAAAAACGCAGGGGAAAGCAAAGGAAAAACGTTAGAATCAGGACACCAGAGTCAGGGACCGGATGGAAAAAAAGCTAGAAATAACCAACACTCATAAAAGAAGGTTACTCAGAAATCATGTATTCAACCAAAAACTCAATACAAAGGGGGAAGGACATAGGGCGCAGAACTGGAGAAAACGAAGAGCCGCCCAAGCAGCAAACCGGGAACAAATGACAAAACGAAAAAGCATTGGGTTACCCACTTGCAACAGCTAAAGACAAAAAAAGAATAATGACTCTCTCTTCAGGAGCCATTTTATCACCTGTGGGAAAAAAGAGTTCGGGGGGGTCGACCGGGACGAGTAGGGTGGGAGGAAAGGGAAGGCTGGGGTCATGCCCGGGACGGAGAGGGGGGGAGAGGAAGGACGAGGAACTCAACAGAAAGGCCGGACGTCGCCCATAGTGTAATTTAGTTGGAATGGGAGAAAGGAGAAAACACAAATCCTCATCACATCTCCAATCGAGACACGTGAAACACCTTCTGGAACTGTTTCTTAAGGAGAAAGAGAACACATTATTGATCAGGGCATCCGTGATGAACGAAAAAAAAGGAACAGGAGTTAGGGGACCTTGACACAGGGGAAGTAAAGGCAACGGGGGACGTCCCCCCCCAACAAAAGAATTCATCCTCAATACAGGGAGAAGCCAGTTTCCAAAGGTTCAAACGTCTGGGGGGTCTCTCAAGAAATATGGTTCAGGCCATCTTGTCAAGAGGGGCAGGAAAGGCCACAAAGGAACCGAGACGTAGAATCTCTCTTATGAACTTTTTCTCGTCGTAGGAAGAGAAGAGCACAAGCTGGAAACGCAAAGAAAGATGACTATGAAAAAGGAAAAAAAGGGAAGACAGTTTGCTCAAAATACCCTGGTCACGAAAAAAAATATTATTGGAGGCTACTGTTTCGAAGTCCAAACGACAGCAATCGGCAAGCAGCACCGTGCGGAGCCAAAAGGAGAGCAGGGAGCAGGGGAAGGGGATTAATTAAAAGGGGGGGACCCTCAAATGGAGCAGATCAGAGGGAAAAAATCCAAAAAAGGCGGAGTTCCGAAAAGAGTGTAAAGCAGAGAGAAGGATTTTATTGTCAGAAAGAGATTGGGAAAGGGAATCTTCGCGAAGAAGTCACTGAAGGGTACAGCCGACCAAAACGCCACCAAGAAAACCGCGTGGGATTCAGATCGAGGGAGTCGCAAGTAGTGCGCCTGTAACGAAAAAAAACAAACAAGTGAAATATATATGGGGCGTCCACCCTAAAGAAGGAAAGGGTGGCGGTGAGGAAGAGGGAAAAGGTCACAAAAAGGGTGGCGGAAAAAATCGTGGGTCTATTCAACTTGACTTTACACTAGGACCTTTGTCTTAGAGGGACTAAGGGGGGGAAAAGAGGGGAGAGCCTGCTTTGACACCGAGTTCGGGAAGACCTCGGATGGCGTTCCAGAAGGGCGAAACTTCTAACGGGGGACCCGGACCCTTCTCACATTAAGGGTTCGAGGGGACAGAAAAGGAGGGAGGGACGAGATGTGACACAGGAAAAAAGAAAAAGTAAGGAGAAAAGCATATCTAGCGGTCCCGATCCATTTGGGGAATAGATCAGTGATTTAGGGGGCATCTGTCGAGGAGTCGCAATCAAAGAGAAACCATCGCGACCGAGATCCTCAAAGGCCGGGACTTCCTCTAAGGTCTCCTTGAGGAATACTCGACCAGATTGGAAGAAACGTAAGCAATAAAGCGAACCGCCTGGACTATCCAAACCTAATCCGTCTGAGCAGTCGGAGAGTAGAAGCAAAGAACTGAATGAACGGGGAGAAAACTGGGGGGGGAAAGGAAAGGGGAAACCCTGGAGAGGCGGTCACAAGGGAGGAACGAAATAACATAGGGGGGTAGGAGGATCAGGCCTTGGCAACTTCCGTATTGGAAGGTGGAGGCTGTGGATAAGGCCAAAAAATGAGAAAAAAGGAAGGGGGAGGGGGGGCTATTTATTCGACATGCAATTCCCAAAGGACCGTGGGGGTGCAGACGAAGGGACGGTTATTGCGAAGGGTCCGTGTAGGGGGATGAGTCTCCCTACTTGAGGCCAGTGTGAAATACTCAGATAACCAGCCAAGTTTCTCAAAAAAAAGAGGGGGGGGGTAGAGACAAACAGTAGTCCATCTTGACGACGCACCGAAAAGAAGAAAATGCTTCACCATGGGGCGATGTGGGAGATGTTGAGGCAAGGCGGGCAACAGGGTTTGGCCGAAAACATGCGTTGCGGCCTGGTGACATGCTGCACGGAAGGAACTGCTGATAGTCCGCAATCTTCCCATTGAGTGCGTCCTCTCTGGTTGGAGAGGGGTGAACACCTTGGGAAGGACAGGGGTGGAGGAAAAACGAGATGCCTGATGGTAAGGGGGTTTATTATAAAAGAATTGTCATACGCACTATCTTTGGGATGCTCCTACTGGGGTTGGGGGTCCACTGAATACCTTCCAGGGGAGGGGGGGGGTGGGAGGGATGAAAGGAAAAAAAGGAGGGGACGGTAACAATAAACTCGGGGGAAGCCTCTTAAGGGGGGTGGAAGTTAGGGGGAAAGGGGGGGGGGGGAAGGGCTCCGATCTTCACAAAAGAGTCATGAAAAGGGATCGCCACCAGGAAAAACGAGAACTCTCCCGCGCAGATCAGTGGACCCAGGGGGATCAGTGCAAGGAGAAGGGGCAAGATCCCCCGCCGCGGAAGAAGAGGAAGGCAACCACAAAAAAAAAAATGACGAAGTGAAAACTCAGTGTCATCCACTCTCAAAGAACTCAAAACACAGTCTTTGGTTTACTCTATGGGGAGACAAACCAGAGAGATCTTTTGGGTGCACGCCAAAAACTCAGGTGAGGATCAAAAACAAAAAAGTCAAAAAAAAGAGAAAAAAGGGGAACACCTTTGAACCATTCTTGCCCCGCTACCATATCAAGAGGCCGGGTCAGCACACAACAAAACCCCACGAAGAGGGGGGAAGAATCAAACGTGAAAAGTCAAAAAAATAACGCGAAAGGGGGAGGATGAATGAGGGCAATGATTTGCACCCGAAACTGTAGGGAATAATATTGGGAGAACCCGTCTAAAGAGAAGTGCAACCCCAATCACGGAAAACAGACAGCGGAAGTGTCGCCACGGGGTATTCGGGGGGCGGTGAGGGCGATCAAAGAGGAGTGACCAGACCAAAAAAAGAAGTCAAACAACCAAATCATCAAGAACAGAGAAAAAGGTGGGAATAAAAAAGGGAAAAGACAGAAAGAGGCAGCGACACCGGCGGTGAAGAGGTTGACTGGCCGAGGAGAAGTTTACAGTACGGCCACCCTTAAAAGGAGGGAACGTTTCTTAAAGAACTCGCGAAGGACGAGAGAAAATGACGTACAGGGGGAGGGAGTAGCGCGGTTTTTGGGGAACAAAAAAAACTAGGCTTTTCTATACGGGGGGCTAATCGGGGGGGGGGTGGAGAAAAAAAGGTCCCAAAGAAGCTTCTGTTCTGAATTTATCAAAGGGAGAAGGGGGGAAGCAGTCGTCGGGGAGCGCCAGAAAGACAAAAGAAAAAGAACGGAATTAGAACACTACTGTGGAAAGAAAAGATGAGAATATCTTTCTTTGGGGGGGGGGGGGTCCCCAAAATTCTCGCCGCGAGAAAGGGAAGCGAGGGAAAGAAAAAGTTTGACCCAGGGCAACGGTAATATCCAAGAAAGCAGGCCACTTAATGCGAGCAGCATGGAACGCCACAGCCGAGGAAAAAATAAAGAAAGAGGGGGGGGAACCATTCAGCTTCGTATAAAACGGCGATCTAGAGGGAGCCTAAATGACGGTGAGAGGGAAAGAGACAAGGTCCTTAAGGTATCCATCGACCGAAACAACAGGAACGTAAAAACCTCGGCGATTTGGTGGGGGGTTGTGTGTTTGGGGGGGGGGGGTGGGGGGGGGGGGGGGGGGGGGGGGGTTTTGGGGGGGGGAAGGGTGGGGGGGGGGGGGGGGGGGGGGTGGTTTTTTTGGGGGTGTGGTTTGTTGGGGGGGGTTTTTGGGGGGTTTGGGGTGGGGGGGGGGGGGTGGGTTTGGGGTGGGTGGGGTGTTGGGGGGGGGGGGGGGGGGGGGGGGGGGGGGGGGGGGTTGTGGTTTTTTTGTGTTGGGGTGTTGGGTGGGGAGATATACGGAGAGGCAAGAAGGACTCGTTGCTCACACAACTCAACCAACTTATCTGATTAAATAAGAAGGATCCTCCCCGAAGAAAGGGGGAGGGGGAGTAAAAATCGTAGAGGGTAGCAGAATCAACAGCGACCGGAAATGGTTAGGAGAGGGAGGGAAACAGTTACATGCGTCTTAAAGTCCTGTACCAGAGAGAGGAAGAAAGAAGGAACTCCCAGACTTGCTAAAAAGCCGCGGAAGGTCAGAAAAAAACACTGGTGCTTAGGCCTAGAAGTGCCGGGCGGGGGGGAGGGGGAGAAAAGGAGTCAAGAACCCGTCAGGAGAGATGCGGCTAAGGGAAGGGAAAGAATTCTCCTAGAATAGTGGAAACCGCAGCTCAAATAAGTGAGAAGGACGAGCACCAGGGTAATGTGGTCTGTCTCGAATAGGTCGGGGGGAAAAGGAAAATGCCTAACCAGGGGAAAGATCCGCAAGGGTAGACTGGGGGAAGAGGACAATTGAGGATAATTTCAAGTAGAAAGGGGTACCAACCGTTTTGTCCTAGGAGGGCCCGACTAAATCCTAACGGAAGGGATCATCTAGGGGGGAGGGGCTTAAGGTGAATTCGCCGGGAGAAAGAAAAGGAAATGAAGAGATGTAGTTCTTTCCGGTATGAATAACCGACCTTCAGAAGGTTAAGACACCAGGAGGAAGACAAGAAGAGTAGGAAGGCTGTAAAGGAGAAGGGGGAAAGACGTGGTTTCAGTCTGGGGAGATGTATATGATTTGAGAGGATGCTCTAGTTGGCTTGGGGAAAGAAGGGGAGAAAAAGGACCGGACTTGAATACAAGGTGGCGAAGACAGGATTATGGAGGGCTGGACCTCGGGTTTCTGTCCTGCTTGGTCTCTGACACCGACCTCGTCAGTGGTTGAGGGAAAGAGGAGAACCGGAAACATAAAAAATGCCCGCTACAAAAGGAAACTAGTTGCGGGAACACAGTCATTGGAAAGACGACTACCCCTTCTGCCCTTAGGGGGTTCAGTGAGGCAACTGGAGGGATGAATCGGAAAATCGGGGATGTGAAGGAAAACTCGTGGCGGCTGGGCATTGAACATTGCCGAGACTGGATGGCCGAAGACCGGGTAACGGCGCCAGAAGAACGCAGGTGGAAAGGGGGGGGAACAGTATCCACCTGATGGTTCACCCTTATGGGAGGGTGAAGTTAGGGAAGCCCTCGCGTGGCATTACGGTAAAGACCTCGGGGGCGTCACACATATAACTAGGGGGGGGAAACCAATAAGGGTCGGGGGGAAAAGGGGTGTGGTTGGTGGGGGGAAGGTCATCGTCCGCCGCGGGAGAAGGGGAGAGTGAATTCAGAACTCCTCCTAAGGCAATATATGGCTGTTTCTCCGGGTATGGCTGGGAAGTCTCAGAAAAAAAAAGAGAAGGGGTGGGGAAAAGAAGGGGGCAAAAGGAAAAAGAAAAGAGACACGCCTCCGTTTCCACCAGGAAGAACACTTAGAGGACGCGTCTAAAATGACTAACAAAAATGAAAAGAAGGAAAAAGAATTGAAGGAAAAAGAAAAAGAGAGCGATCCACAGAGGAGAAAAAATGAAAAGCTACCATAATAAAAAAAAGACATCAGTAAGGGTGCAAAAAAAGGGGGAAAATAACCAAAGGTAAAAAAGAAGTCAACCACAGAGAAAGAAAGAAAACGAGGGCGGGCAAACACACACCCGCATTCATCTACTCAAGGGCGACCGAGGAATCATGGTAAAAAAAAAAAAATAGGGTTCCGGGTCCAGTGGAAGAGATTGCTACAGAATGAAGAATTCCACGGTGCAATCATCTGGATGTGGACCATAACAAGGATTTTATCTTGGGGTAGGCAGGGGACAGACGATGGATGGGCTAATAAGGAAGACTAAGTCGGATAGGGTATGTGGCAATCGACGAAAACAAACAGGGGAGCAAGAAAGAAACATACTTGGCGCGTGGGGATTCGTTCGGAAAATCGCTACCGAAGAACAGTCAGAGAAAGAAAGAAAAAAAAGCGGAAAAAGAAAAGTACGACGAAAAGGGCCGAACAGGACAGTGCGCTATCCATATTCAGCCATGAATGTCAAAGGTATTGATAGAACAGAGGGCCGAAAAAGCAGTGCCGGAACAAAAACAAAATGATTGCGAATTCCACTTACGATAGCCTGACAGGTTGAGGCCCGGAGAGGGGGGTGGGGGTTGAGCCTAAAAAAAGTTCGAAGAGGGGAAAAGATCGGGGAGGCCTCCTTTTGAAGGGCGAAGAGACGGAGTCGGCTGTTATAATCTCAGGTTTTTGAGAACGCTGAAGAATAGACAGAGAACGAAAAGCAATAATTCTTGGAAAAAACAAAACTTTCGGTTCACGTGGAAATAAGGTACCAACGTGCAAACTGAGGTTATGCAGAGTCGGAAGGGTCTGGGATGATCTGTACGTTGGTCAGAAGTATCTGAAAGACCTCGAGGGCACCAGGACGTCAGGGGAAGTACCTTTTTTCATCCCTGAAAAAAGTGAAAGAACGGGGTCAAACAGAGAAAAAAATCAAGATAACGAGGAGAGGGTCGTTACCACTAGGAGAGAAACCGAAAGATACTTTTCAGAGGAGGAACTTAGGGGAGGGAAGGCTGCGACGCCGCGAACTGAAAAGGACTAGAAAAACTAAAGGATTTAAATTTTTTGAAAAGTCATCGGAAAAAGCCAAAGTAGGGCAGTGCTGTCTTTCGAATGAAGCCTAGAAAGGATGATGGAGGAAGAAGGCCACGAAACTGACAAAGGAGTATTATACGATAGAATAACTAATTAGGTACATTACACATGTCTACGAAAGAAGCTGCAAAATAGGTGGAGTCGTTACGAAGGAGTCCATTTACAGACCTTCAAGGTACCAGATCTCCTGACGGTGCATGTCGGGCTATGCGCAAAAGGAAGAACCAAGTGATACGACGAGTTCAAACCGATGGCAAAAAGGGCTTATCGTGACAGGAGGAAGAAGGAAGGGAATCGGTGGGCGGGCATCGCGGGCAAAAGGAAACCGTCCTAAGACCTTACTCTCTAACAAGGGCTGGGGGTTGGCGTAGAAGCGGTGGAAGCGAAAAAGGGTTTAAGAAGAGAGGGTAGACGCAAAGCTCACTATATTTCTATCAGGGAATACGAACAAGGGAAAAGTTTGTTTCTAAGTAGATGCGTACGTAAAGATTTAGAGGAGAGAAATCAGGGGGGGGGGGGAAGCTCTCAAAAAGGAAAAAATCTCCTGTTCGCACCCGGCGGGGGTACCAAGTGTGTGTCTCAAGCAAAGGTCTTCCCGTACCAAGCTCGGAACTGAACGACAAAGGAAAAAATAAAGTCAAACAAGAGAAGAAGAATTCACCACAAACCTTCAGTCAGAATTTAGCTGAAGTAAGGGACAGTAGTCCGAACACTTTTTTAACTTGATGGCGCAAAGCTTACGAATAAGGCGAATTGGAGCAGTTCAGAAATGAAGTAAAAAGACTTTAGTGCTCTTTTATGTCCATATTTAGTTCAGTTGTCGGGGGGGGGGATGAGGGGAGGAGGATGGATGAAGATGTGTGGGTCAGCAAGGATTGTGGAGCAAAACCGGTTACAAGGGGGGAGAAAAAAAGTACCCTTAAGGGGAACTCTTTGGATGGAATGGAATGGTTTTCAGGAGAATAATAGTATCTGAGAGAGGAGCAACGGCCTGCGACTTCTACCATAAGAGGGGGGGGAAAAGTCCCTTTAACCACCCACCTCGTGATGGAAAAAGGGAGTCAAATGAGGGAGAGAAAGAAAACCGCCCGTGGTGCGTGCATTAGGGGAGAGAAATATTAAACAAAGCTAGGAAAGTGTTGCAAGAGAAGGAGGTTGAGGCTTGGAGGAAAAGGCAAGTTCCCCTTTCTTTAAAGAGGGGAGGAGGACCGCTGGCAGAAGTTACGCCTAGATGGTGGGTCGCGTTGGAAAATAAGTCACATGGTGACACGAGAAGAAGGGGGCGGGGTAGAGGGCAAAAGAAGGATGCAAGGATCTTAATACAGTGTCCAAAAAAGTAGAATAAAACGTGTCCTGAGAAAGAAAGGGAACTGCACTTCATTAGTTGGCAGGACGTCGAAATGGAACTCCTCTAATGGGCAAGGAGGGGAGGGTAAAAAACTAAAGCGTAGGGAGAAGATGAGTTTGAGGGGAGGGAATGGGGGGTCCCAGGGGAGGAAGGGCTCTCCACCATACAGAGAGGAGAAAAGAGATAATTCAACATACTTTAAAGTAGAATCAAAGAAGAGCGTGCAGCTGAGGACTGATTGGACAGGTAGGAAAACCAGCCGCTTCTAGAGACAACACACCATTGGAAGAAAAGCCGAAGGGTTCTTAACGGCCCGAGACGGAGATCCTTGTACAGACGGGGTCTAGAAAAAAGAAACGGAGGAAGGGCCAAAGCGAGAAATCATCAAACAAGGGCAGCCAATAGTTGTGGAAACCCCATAATTATCAAAAAACAAAACTTCGCCGAGGGATCAGACCGCGCTTGCCCCTAGCCCGCACCATCATGGGAGACATACATCCACGAAAAAGGGGGGGGGAGAAACACACGAGGGGGAAGGAAAGAATCTTGAACGACTGGATTTGAACGCAGAACTACGGTCGGGACGTCGTGTTTAAGAGGTTACTGAAGAAGTCATCAAAGGTTAGGGCCACGGCACCAAGGAATGTATGGTCGAAGAGTCAGCAAAAAATGCCCCCTCCAAGCATTACCGAACTGACGGGAGGAAGCAACAGCGTAGAGCAGGTGGGAGAAAAGAAAAAAGAGGTGTAAGTTCGGGGGTGGAGGGTGAGAGCAACCGGTACCTCCAAGCAACCTATCACATCAATCCATATTTGGAAGAGAAGTAATAGAGACAGTGGAAGGGAGCTAAAAAGTAAAAGAAAAAAGCACATGATACTTTGGATCAGGTGCAGAAAAAGGTTGTCTCCAAAAGGCTCAGATATCCTGGGGACAAAACGGGTGCCGAAAAAGGTGACGGACGTTCTGAAGGCGAATTCGTAATAAGGGAGCAAGGGGGGAAATGTCAAGTTTTAGTGAGGGGAATAGGCGTGAGAGGGGGGGCCAAATGCTTCTAGGAGACCGTCTCAGGGGCCACCGGGAACCCGGGGAAAAAAACGGTTCGGAAAGCTTGTATGATATAGGGGAGCAGACGGTTAAGAATATAGGAGAGTCGCGAGAGCGAACTCAAATCTCCTCTTACATACCATTCAGAAATCGTCAAAAGAAGAGGATTCTAACAGGGATCGTGGAGGGGGAGACGGGGGTACAAAGATAGGCACTACGCTACGAATGAACATGCAATTGGGGACGTTTCGCAATAATCTCCATGATTAAAAAAGGGCCAATGGGAAGAAAAGAAAAAAGCCCAAAACTTCTCGGAGCAGCGGGAAACGTAAAAGCCTACTCGTCGTTAAGCAAGACAGGCGTGGCGGGAGTCGGCGGCAAAGAAAGAGAAGAAATTGAAAAAGGGAAGGGAGATCGTTTAGACGAAGTCGTAAGATGTAGAAACATACTTCGAAAAAGGAATCAATGTCGTGTAATAAAGAAAATACTTCGGTGAGGGGGGTGGGAAAAGTGGCCTCATCTAGCCGCAAAAAACAACAACGGGCAAAAGAAAAAGAAGGTTTGCAGGAAAAGACGCAACGGGGGAGGGTAATGCATGTAAATCGGAGGGAGGGAGAGACAATCTTAAGAGAAGGATTTGGCAGTAACGGTAAAACATTCAAGACGGTTAAAACGATCACCGCCTTTGCGGAAATGAATCCAAAAAAACGAACGAAAGCGCATCTTTAAAAAAAAAGGGCGGGGAAAAAAAAAAGAAAGGGGGCGTGGCAGACCAGAAAGTGAAAAGAGAAGGTGTTCCGGGGCCACTTAAAGTGATTCGCTCGAGCAGTCACTGGGAGAGGGAAGGGACCTTCGGCTGGTAAGAGAAGTGGGTAGACAATTCAGCAAAAAGTAACCAAGAAAACGTCTGTCTTAATTTCTCAAAAAGGACTTGGGGAGAGTAAGCTTTCTTGTGCAGAGGGGAGAAGGAGAAGAGGACAGCTCGAAGCGTCGCTAAACCTGGTCCTAACTCAATATACTTCGAAATCCCGGATCGAAAAAAGGGCACTAAACCGGTGGAAGATATGATCATTAAAAAAGTCAATAAGAAGGAAACTAAAAAAAACGTGACGATTAGGCTTACGTAAAAAACGGAAGTCTCATCACTTCCTTAAACTAGAGAACTTTTAAGAGTACACCGCCGGTGGGGGAAAGTGGAGAGGGTGGCCGGGCAAATCAAAAATTCACTGGATAAACTTCGAAGAAGAGGACGTTAGGAAAAGGTGGCTGGCATTAGGGTATAGGGAAGTCCGGGTTCTCTATAGCCGGGAGTTCGGGAAAAATTTAGCGTCAATGGTAAAGGAAAAGGGTTGAGGAAGAACTGGATTCGTTTAAAGGAGAAAACGTTGTTTTTCTGGGAAAAGACCTTTCGTAGCTAAAAAAGGAGAAAAATACAGAGTAGGGAAAGGGACTACAAACCCGACAACGTAGTCCCAATCGGATAAGCCCTAACCTTCTGGTCAATGGAACTAAGGTTCTGAGGAAAAAAATCAAACGTGGGGGGGAGGAAAATGCTGGGGAAAGGGGAATGAGGAACGGACGGGAAAGGAGAGGGTCGAGACGCGGGGGGGTAAGGTCGAAAGAAAAGGCGGGTCAATCGCTGAAAAGGTTGTAAAGGGGTCCACCTGATGGGGGAGTGAAACAACGATGCGATGTTACTTTTGAATTAGGCCAAGACGCGTATCTAGGAACTGAGGAAAAGGGATATCAACGTAGGGGAACTTGAAATGAAAGGAGGTGACTTGGAAAGTCCGGTATGGTTGGGGTTGGTGCATGAAGATTGATCCGGGAGAACGGACCTCGAAGGCGTTCGATTTTGCAAAATCGCGGCTAGGAGGAGATTAGTCGTGAAGTGGTGTCAGGGGCCGGGAAACAAAACTACAAAAATAGATATGCCAAACAACTGAAACTAAAGGAAAGAATCAGGATACTTCGGGGAAAAGAAGCTAAAGGAGGGCATAAGGGTAAAAGAACCAAGGCGTAGATGACGCGCCCAACCAACGGTAACATTGAAGATTAAAATTCCAACTTAAGAAAATCATTGGGTGAGAAAAAAAAGGCGGGGGACCTGGGAGGGAGGAAAAAGAGAAAAAAAGGGAGGACCATCAAAACCAGAACTCGGGTGCACACCCATCAGTTGCACCAAGTTTTCAAAAGATTACTAAGGGCGACATTGAGGCCCACAACCTAGAATCAGGAAAGGGGGGAGAGGGGACACAGCCAGGAAAAAAGGGGAAGAAAACAAAGAGTTGCAAGATCGGCGCCTAACCAAGCGCAGGGCCCGCTTCTCGAATTGGGACTCACGGAAAAAAAACCACGCTTTACGGCGACCGCCTACGTAGGTCTGGGGAGAATAATTCAGGAGAGAAGGCAAACTTCGGAAAAAGGTGTCAACAAGACAGGAAGGAAAATGCGCAAAAACAGTCTCATCCAATTGGGGAGGAGTGGGGTAGGGAAATGCACTAGGAGGAAAAACAAAAGGGAGGGATAAGCATCAGACCAAAACGCACAACCACGGGGTCAAAAAAAGTTCCGACGACAGAAAGAGAAGAATAAATAGTGATCAGAAGGTGCAGAAAACGACATCCGAGGGGGTTATAACAAGCGGCACCAAGTGAGAAACAGCATTGTAGTGCAAGCGCGATCTATTGGGGGAAAAAAGTAGGGGGAACTCATAACGTTTGTAGGGGGGTGACACGAGTCGTCGGGTTTTTCAATTCTCCTAAAAGTTTCTCGAGAAATAGGGACTTGCTACAGGGGGCCGAGCGGGACGACGAGTCTTTGGAGTGAGGAATGAGAGTTAGCTCGTGCAGGGGGAGGGGCGACTCGACAAAGCAGACACACTGAGTCTAGTACCAAAAAAGACAGGGGAGCTGGAGTAGGGACAGAGATGGCGGAAAACGGACGTGCGCTTTTGGGGGGGGGAGAGAGTTTTAAAAAACCTTAGAAAACCCTCCACGAGAGGGGCCTATGTAAAATAACCCTGAAAATTAGATGACGACGGGGTACATCCTACGGGGGGGGAAGGCGGGATTCCGCCGAAAAAGACAAAGGGCTCTAAAAGAAACGTTCAACGCAAAAGATTCTAGTCACCGAAATACTAAAAGTCAAGCGTTTCTTCGGGTCAAGGATGGGGCCCTAGGAGGAACCTGCCGGAGATCGTAACAGAATATAAGTTGGCAAATCCGAAACTCGGTCAAAAATATTCGGAGGGAAGAAGTACGGGGGGGGAAGAGGAACGCAAGGACGGTTTTGGT